>Ga0302299_10000570_pt1 | contig 20357 bp, 16 predicted proteins | sample III_Fen_N3_4_FD_198795 | JGI IMG/M metagenome (GOLD analysis project Ga0302299, IMG submission 198795) | Peat permafrost microbial communities from Stordalen Mire near Abisko, Sweden - III_Fen_N3_4 | ecosystem: Environmental > Terrestrial > Soil > Wetlands > Permafrost | place: Sweden: Abisko... | reverse complement strand
CGAGTTCGTCGGCCGAGTTCGTCGGCCGAGTTCGTCGGCCGAGTTCGTCGGCGGGTCCACCTATCGAGGGTGGAGGGGTTGACGCTGATACGCGAGGACCTCCGACAGCAGGGCGAGAGCGACGTCCGGCCGGAAGGGCAGCCCGTCGGCCACGATCAGGCGTGCGCTGACGGGGCCCACCCGGACGGCGGCACCCTCCTCGGTGACGTACGCCTCCTCACCGTGGCCCGCGACCGGCGTTCCTCGCCGGAACGGCGCGAACGCGAGCCGGTGGAGCTTGCCCTCGCCGACCGAGAGCACCACCGGTGCACCGCGACCGTCGGTCGCCCGCCACATCCAGACGCCCGGCATGGTCATCACCGGCGCGCTCTCCAGCGGCACGCCCAACCGCGCCGACAGTTCCTCCACCGGCAGGGGCGGGGGCGGGCCGAGCCCGACGGCCGGATCCCGGCCGGCCACCAGCGACCCGAGCGACTCGAGCGACGCGGACGACGCGGACGACGCGGGCTGCCGCGACTCCACGACCGTCAGGGCCGCGACCCGCCGGGTCCAGGGGCGCACCCGCAGTTCGACGAGGTCACGGGGACCGACGCCACGGTCGCCGCTCGCCGGCAGCGCCCAGGCGGTGGTGGTCGGGGCGCTGCCGTCGTCCACCGCCAGGTAGCGCTTCGTCGTCGAGGTCCGGTCGCGCCCGCCTCGGCCGCGCCAGGGCGCGACCCACAGGACCTCGCCGCTGATCGTGCGAGCTGTGGCGACGTCGATCACCCCGCGGACCGCACGGTACAGGCCACGAGCGGCCAGGAGCGCCGCGACCACCGCGATGACGTTCACCACGGCATGGCCGGCCGTGCGGGGGTCCGTCGGGGGACGGCGCGCGAGGCGTTGGACGAAGCTGTCGTCGAGGAGCAGCAGGCCGTAGGCGGCGGCCAGCTGCAGTCCACCGGTGATCACGAGCCCGGTGGCGGTCGCCGCGTACCGGGAACCCGGCCCGGGGTAACGGACCTGCACCTGGTGCCAGTGGCCGCCGAACGACGACCACACCCGACGCCGGTCGCCCAGGCCCAGGTCGATGGCCGTGCTGCACACGTGGTTCACGCCCAGCGCCTGGCCGTAGGCGAGGTAGCGGTCCCAGACGGCGACGGCGGAGGGCGGCAGGGCGGCGAAGGCCTGGTCCACCCGCAGGTACTCCCGCACGCCGAGCCACCGGGAGGCGGCGGCACGCCCGGCCGCCGTCGCCCGGATGCCGGACCTGCCGCCGGCGGCGCCCCACAGCAGGGCCAGCGGGACCAGGCCGGCCGCCGTCGCCCGCAGGTCGCCGTGGGCGAGGGCGCGGGCCAGCCAGGCGACCGCCAGGGACGGCGCCAGCGCGGCCAGGTTGACGAGGTTCGCCAGCCACGGCGGCACGCGCTGCTGGACGAGGCCGCGACCACGCACGTCCGCCATGACGGCCCGCGCGAAGGTCGTCGACCACTCCTCGGCGCGGCGCGGGTCACGGAAGGTCAAGGCCGTCAGGGGGACGACCCCGCCGACGGCGACACCGCGGACGTGGTCGAGCACCTGCCGCTCGTAGTCGGTGAGCGGCAGTTCGCCGCCGGCGATCCGGATCACCCTGGCCTGCCGGGCCGCCGCGGCCGCGGCTGCCCCGGCGTCCTCGGCGGTGACGTGGATCGTCGTGTGGCGCGGGTCGGCGTCCGGCATCCGCAGCTCGACGTAGCCCCGCGCCGCCAGGTCGAGCAGGGTCGACTCGGCGGCGTCGGGCGTCACCGACCAGGCGTTGGCCAGCACGCTCACGACCGCCGGCGGTTCGTCACCCGGCAGGTCCTGGGTGGCGGGCCCGGGCCGGGCGAGGACCGGGCGCGTCGAGACCAGGGCGACGGCGTACCCGACGCCCCACAGCGCGAACGCGAGAAGCACCAGGAGGGCGGGCCCCTCGGCGTCGCCCGGAAGGTGCCCGATCAGATCGGTGATGCTCAGCCAGCCGTCCATCGCCGTCCCTGCCGTGCTCAGCGAGCCCCCCCGATGAGGCCGGTTCGCGCAACGCGACCATCATCCACGTCGCGCGCCCCGAGGTCACGGCCCGGTGGCGGTCCAGCCTGTCCACTTCTGCCGGTCGACTTCTGCCGGTCGCCTTCTGCCGGTCGGCCTGCCCGTAGGTCGGGCCGGTCACACGTCGGGCCCCGCGCCACCCGGCGCGGGGCCCGACCGGACCGGGGACGGCTCAGAGGGACGCGACGTCCGCGGCCTTGGCCTTGACGGACTCCGCCGCCTCGCGCAGGCCGCTGAGCTCGGTCGCGGTGAGATCGCGCTCGACGACCTTGGTGACGCCGCCGGCGCCGATCTCGGCCTCGACGCCGAGGTACGTGCCCTCGATGCCGTACTCGCCGCTCATCCAGGCGCAGACCGGCATGACCTGGCCGTTGTCCTCCGCCACGGCCCGGGCCATCCGGGCGGCGGCCGCCGACGGCGCGTAGTATGCCGAGCCGCTCTTGAGCAGCGCGACGACCTCGGCCCCGCCGTTGCGGGTCCGGACGACCATGTCCTCGATCGTCCCGGCGTCGAGCAGGTCGGCCAGCGGCTTGCCGTTGACCGTGCACGCGCTGGGCACCGGCACCATCGTGTCGCCGTGGGAGCCCAGGGTGAGGGTCTTGACGGCGCCCACCGGGACGGCGAGCTTCTCCGCGACGAAGTAGGTGAACCGGGCGGTGTCGAGCATCCCGGCCTGGCCCATCACGCGGGCGTGCGGGAACCCGGACGCCAGCTGCGCCATCGTCGTCATCTCGTCGAGCGGGTTCGAGACGACGATGATCACGGCGCTCGGCGCGTGCTTGGCCACGTTCTCGGCCACGCTGCGGACGATGCCGCCGTTGACGCCGAGCAGGTCCATCCGGCTCATGCCCGGCTTGCGGGGCAGACCGGCGGTGATCACGACGATGTCGGACCCGGCGATGGCCTCGTACCCGGAACCGTCGGTCCCGGTGGTCTTGCCGACGACCTGGGTCTCGAAGCCCTCGATCGGGCGCGACTGGTTCAGGTCGAGCGCCAGGCCCTCGGCCCAGCCGTCGCGGATGTCGGTGAGGACGACCTTGTCGAAGATGTCGTACTCGGCGAGCCGCTGCGCCGTGGTCGACCCGTAGAAGCCGGCTCCGACGACGGTCACGATGCCCTTGCGCGCCATAGGATGCGCCACTCCCTCTCACTGTGGGGACGGCGCCTGCCGATGACGGTCCTCGCCCACCGCCGGTGGGCCGGATCCGGACGGCGCGACGCCGCTTTCGTCCTCGGCCAGGCTATCGACTCGCGGCACCCGTCCGGACCCCACCCGCTGTGACCTCACCGACCCACCGCACCGACCCGTGCCAGAGTCAGGCGCCCAGGGTCAGGCGCCGAGGTCGGCCTCCTCCGGCGTGGCCCGGCGGACGACGACGCGCGTCCAGGCCCCGACGAAGATCCGGTCGTCGTCCGCGAGCTCGACCCGCTGGCCGACCTGGATCGGCGTCGCCGGCAGCGGCGCCCCCGCGGCCCCCACGAACGTGCCGTTGGCCGACTGCAGGTCCTCGACCCACCAGCGCTGCCCGTCCGAGTTGAGCTGCGCGTGCCGGCGCGACACCCCGTTGTCCGAGGAGAGGTCGATCTGCGGGTGGATGTTCCGGCTGGTGGACAGGCGCCCGATGAGCACGGTCCGCTCCAGGATCGGCACGATGAGCGGCATCCCCGCCGACGGGCACGGCTCCGTGACGTCCTGCGAGGTGTACCAGTCCGGGTCGACCCAGACCTCGGCGACCCACTCGACGTGGCCCGGCGCGCTCGTCGGCGTGACCGGCGGCACCGTGCCCAACGGCGGCGGCGCGAGCACCGCCGGGGCGCCCGGCCCGGCCGGCGACGACGCCGGGTCGGTGGGGGGCGGCGCGGCGTCCGCGGGCGGGACCAGACCCGACGGCGGCGCGAGGTCCGCGGGGAGGGGCGAGACGACGTCCGCCTGGTCGATCATCCCGGCGGGCGGGTCGAGCGGGCGCGGCAGCTGGCCCGTGGTGAAGTCGTAGCCGCAGTTCTCGCAGTACAGCGCGCCCGGCACGTTGCTGGCGGCGCAGTTGGGGCAGACGAGTTCGGCCGGGGCCGGGGCCGGGGCCCGGCCGGTCGCCACGGCGCCCCCCGGCGCCGAGAGGTCGAGCGGGTTGACGTACCCGCCGCCCCCGGACGCCGGCAAGGGCGGCGGCAACGACGGCGCGCCCCCGCCGCCACCGGCTCCCCCACCGGATGCCGCGATGGGCGAGCCACACACGTCGCAGTAGTCCCCCGACGTGGAGGAGTGCCCTTCCGGGCAGGTGTACGTCACCTGGTCACCTCCTGGCCGGGCCCCGCCCGACCGCCTCGACTGCTCCCTGACCGGCGGACCGATCACTCGCTCCCCGCACCGTACCCGCCAGGCGCGTCAGCGGCGCACCCGCGAGGTCTTCGTGGAGGCGGTGTCCAGCTGCATCTCGTCGATCTTGCTGACCCCGCGCTTGAGCCGGACGGTCCCGCCGTCGGCGTCGTCGATCTCGACCACCTTGCGCAGCTTCGCGGTGGCCTCGTCGTTGCCCGTGGCCTGCGCCAGCTGCACGGCCCGGCCCAGCTTGGCCGTCGCCTCCTCGTCGTTGCCGGCCGCCTTCGCGGCCAGCCCCTCCTGGATGGCGGCCGCCAGCTCCGTCTGGCCGGTGTAGTGGGCGACCTCGGGGTTGATCCGGGTGGTGAGGGAGTCGTTGTCGGACCACAGCGCCTTGACCAGCGCCTGCGTCACCACCTGGCCGCCCACGGCGAGCTGCACGCGCGCCGCGAGCTGCTCGGCTCCGACCGGCTTGGCGGCGAGCTGGATCGCCACGTGGTAGTCGCGGCTCTCGTCGCCCCAGGCACCGGTCGGGTAGCCGCCGGTGAGCGGGTTGACGTCGACGCGGCGCCCGGTGAGGTCCTCCACCTGCGGCGAGACCTGCCGGACGAAGAGCACCTGCGCGCCCTGCGGCGTCCACACACGCAGCTGCGCCTCGGCGACCCCGCGGCCCATGGCCTGGCGCATCAGGCCGGCGAACGCCTCGGCCAGCTCGTGCGGCGCGGGGATGATGTCGACGGTCCCCAACAGGGCCGTCGACACCTCGCGCAGCTCGCGGACGTCCCAGTCGGCGCCGACGCCGCGGCAGTCGCACTGGAACCGCCCGACCGCCTCGCGCACCGACGCCCGCAGGACCTCCGGCGTCTCGCTCTGGTTCTTGCCGTCGGTCAGCAGGATGGCGTGGCGCTGGGTGACCTGCGGCACCGACTCGAACAGCCGGGTGGCCAGCCGCAGCCAGGAGCCGATCGCGGTGCCGCCGCCGGCGACCAGCCGGGAGACGGCCTCCTTGGCGGCCGCCCGGGCGCCCGGCTCCATCCGGACCATCGCCGAGACGGCGTTGGGGTACGGGAACGCCCGGGACGCACCGTCTGTCCCGGCGATGATCGCGAACCAGGTGCCGTCGACGATCTGGTCGATCGCCGCCGCGGCACCGGCGCGCGCGGCGACGATCCGGTCGCCCTGCATGGACCCGGACGTGTCCACGATGATGATCTCGGCCGCGTCGCCGCCGGTACCCTGCCCGGCCTCGCCCGCCCCGGTGCACGTCACGGTGACGACGGCATGGACGTCGGTCCCGCCGTCCGGCAGGAACTCGTTCTGGAAGACCTCGCAGGTGAACTGCGCCATCAGCACTGCACTCCTTTGCTAGCCGACCCTGGCGAGGGCCACCGTGATGTTGTCGTGACCGCCCTGCTGGTTCGCCCAGGCGACGAGCGCCTCGGCCAGGGCCAGCGGCTCGGCCCCGGTCGACGCGGCGGTGGTCCGGACGAGGTCGCCCAGGTCCGCCGCCTCGGAACGGTAGTTCCACAGCCCGTCCGAGCACAGCAGCAGCCAGCCCGGACTCTCCAGCCGGCGGGCCACCGTCCGTGGGACGGCGTCCGGGGCGTCGGTCCCGAGCCACCGGGTGATGCTGTGCGCCTGCGGGGCCCGCTCGGCCTCCTCCCGGGAGAACCCGACGGCGATCGCCTCGGCCGCCCACGAGTCGTCCGTCGAGAGCTGCAGCGGGATGCCGTCGTCCGGCAGCCAGTAGGCCCGGCTGTCCCCGACCCAGCCGACGACGACCGTCGAGGAGTCCAGCACGGCGGCGACGAACGTGCAGGCCGGCGGGTTGGGCTCCGGCAGGGACGCCGCGGCCACCGCCTGTGCCTGGGCGGCCTCGCCGGCCTCGCGCAGGGCCGCCGCGAGCACCGACGACCGGCTCTGCACGGCGGACGACCCGACGGCCCGCTCCTCGCCGAGCAGCAGCGGCCGCGTCGGGACGGGCTGGGTGGGGACCGGCTCGACCGGCTCCGGCGCCGTCGCCTCCGGCTCGACCGCTGCGGGTGCGGGGGACGGCGCGTCGGCGCCGCGGGTGCGAGGAGCGGCCAGGACATCGCGTGCCGCGCGGGCCGCGGCGAGGCTCGCCACCTCGGAGCGCGCCGCGGACGAGACGCCGTCGCAGATCACGGCGGCGACGAAGCCGCCGGGCTCGGGGCTCGCCGCGATCGCCCCGGCGTCCTGGTTGATCGAGTGCCGGATCCCGCGGTCGCAGACCATCGCCACCCAAGGCGCCGGCTGCTCGGACCAGTGGTCCCGCGGCTTGACGGCGGGCGTGCCGCACTCGGTGCAGTAACCGTCCGCCGCGATGGTGCCCGGGCAGACGGCGCACCGCGCCGGCAGCCGCTCCAGGTCGACGTCCACCACCCGGACGCCGGGCCGGCGCGGCGGCCCGATCACCGTGGTGGCGGCGGCCGCCTCCCGGATGTCGTCGAGCGCCGCGTCGAGGACGCCGCTCGCACCGCCCAGCCCGCCGATCTCCTCGCCGGCGGGCGGGGCCCCGGGCACCGGCGGCGGCGGCACCGCCGGGGCATCGGGGAAGAAGTCGTAACCGCACTCCTCGCAGTACCGGTGGTCGAGACTGGGGTTCGCCGACGCCTGGCACTGCGGGCAGCTCGTCGCCACGCCCGTCGTCACCGCACGGTCCAGCGCCGGACGGCGTTGGCGCTGTCGACCAGGCGCACCCGTTCGCCCCGGTCGGGCGCCAGGCCCGCCAGCTGCCGGTAGGCGGCCTCCAGCCCGTCGCGCAGCGACGGTTCCGCGGCCGGCAGCCCGCCGATGTGGATCGTGGGTTGCGGCCCGCGCGCCAGCACCTCGTCCAGGGCCGCCTTCAGGACGTCGGCACGCAGCTGGGCCCGCTCCAGCGGGTCGATGGTGACCGACTCGATGCTGCCGAGGGCGTCCGCCAGGACGGGCAGCCCGCGCCCGGCCGTGGCCAGCAGGCTCGCGCGCCGGTGCCGGGCCTCGACGAAGGCGCGGCTCGTCGCGGGGATCAGGTCGAGCGCGGCGATCGCGCCGTCCAGGTCCTGCCGCTTCGAGCGGATCCGGGCCAGCCCGAACGCCGCCGGCGCGGTGTAGTTGGCGTCGGTCCGGGCGCAGGTGGCGTAGAGCGCCTCCGCGACGTCCGGCTCGTCGCTCTCCTCGCAGGCCAGGGCCAGCGCCAGCTTCGGCGCCAGCTCGCCCGGCACCTGGCCGTAGACGGCGTTGAAGGCGGCGCGGGCGGTGCGGGGATCGCCCGCGGCGAGCGCCGCCAGCCCCGACAGCCAGACCGCCCGCCACTCCCACGGGTCCTCGCGGAGCATGGCGGTGACGACGCCCTCGGCGAGCTCCGGGCGGTCGGCGTCCAGCGCCGTCCGGGCGGAGGCGAGCCGCACCTCGACGGTCTGCGCGGGTGCCTGGTCCAGCATGGCCAGCCGGGCGACCGGGTCGGGCAGCGAGACGCTGGCCAGCCAGGTCGCCATCCGGTCGCCGGTGTCGACCTTGAGCTGCGGCAGGCCGGTCCAGTCCAGGGTGTCGGCGGCGACCTCGGGCGGTCCGAAGAGCACGGACGCCGCGGAGTGCAGCGCGACGTCCGGCTGGGTGCGCGCCACGATCTCCCGCAGGACGCCCAGCAGCTGCAGCCGCATCTCGTCGGCGGACTGGAACCGGTCGGCCGGGTCGGGCGCGCAGGCCTTCGACAGGAGCCGGTACAGCGAGTCGTTCTGGGCGAAGACCGGGGTGTCGGCGACCGTCGGCAGGCTCACCTTGTACGTCGTCTGGTAGCCGCGGAACTCCATGATCAGGACGGCGAGGGTGCGGCCGAGCGTGTAGATGTCCGACGCGATCGAAGGGCCGACCACCTCCACCTCGGGCGCCTGGTACCCGACCGTGCCGTAGATCGCCGAGTCCAGGTCGCTGATGAGCCGGACGCCGCCCAGGTCGATGAGCTTGACGTCGTCCCCGACCTGGATCATGTTGTCCGGCTTGAAGTCGCAGTACAGCAGGCCGAGGTCGTGCAGGTACTGGAACGCGGGGAGGATCTCGACCAGGTACGCGATCGCCTGGTCGACCGGGATCGGGTCGTACCGGCCGCCGTTGGCCTTCATCCGGTCCTTGAGGATGGACTTCAGCGACGTCCCGCCGACGTACTCCATGACGATGTACTCGGCGCCGGCGTGCTCGACGAAGTTGTAGACCTTGACGATCGAGGGGTACGCCACCCGCGCCAGGAACTCGCGCTCCTTCTGCGCCGCCTCGTAGGCGTCCTGGTCGCCGGCGTTGAGCAGGCCCTTGAGGACGACTGGCCGCCGGTTGAGGTGGACGTCGTACGCCAGGTAGATCCAGCCGAGACCGCCGTGGGCGAGGCACCCGGCGACCTCGTACTGCTCGCTGACGAGGTCGCCGGCCTTGAGCTTCGGGGAGAACGAGAAGGGGTTGCGGCACCGCGGGCAGAAGCCCTCGGTGCGCCCCGGCCGGCCGTCGCGCGAGCGCCCCACCGCGTTCCCGCACGAGGGGCAGTAGCGGCGGTCCTCGGGGACCTGCGGGTCCTTCAGCAGCGCGGCCACCGCGTCGACCTCGGGGATCGGCGGCACCGTGGTGAGGCCGGCGCCGAGCCGGGCGCCCCGCAGCCGGAACGACCCGGTCCCGGCGCGGCGGGTCGGCCGGGAGCCCTGCCCGACGAGCGCCGCCCCCATCTGCATGCTCGCGAGCCGGTTGGAGGCGCTCGTGGCCCGCGAGGCGGTGGACACCGCCGTGGACGACGCGGCCCCGCCGGCCCCGCCCGCTCCGGCGGCGGCGACCGGCACCGGCGCGCCCGCGGGGGTGCCGCAGACGTCGCAGTACCCGTCCTGGATGGTCCCCGGACACCCGGGCTGGGTGCACGCCTGCGCCGTCATGATCTCTCCTGGCGAGGGTTCGGGCCGGCGGCGCCGGCCGATCGGATGAGCAGCGGGAGCCGCTCGGCGTAGGTCTGGGCCGCCGCGACGTCGCACGGCACGGCGGCGAGGGTGGCGCGCACCTGTTCCAGCGCGGCGGCGACCACGGGGTCGCCCGCCTGGCCGGTGCGCTCGGCCATCACCCGGAACGCGTCGAGGAGCCCGGTGAGTTCCTCCCGCTGGGCGAGCGGCGCCGAGTACGCCTTCTCGACGTAGGTCATGGCCCGCTCGACGGCGTCGAGGCGGGCGAGGTAGGCGTCCAGCTCGGCCCGGCCCTCCGGCACGGGCCCGAGGACGTCGGGCTCGGGGACGGCGAAGCGCGGCGCCTTCGCGATCTGCGCCACGCACCGGGCGACCAGCGCGCGGACGGCGTCCTCGCGCGGCTGCAGCGCGGCCAGCCGCTCCTCGGCGGCCTTGCGGTCGACGACGAGCTGCCGGGCCGCGGCGACCCGGTCCCGCTGGGCCTGCCGCACGCTCGCCGTCCGGACGATCAGGTCGCGCTCGGCCTGCGCGGCGTCCGTCTCCAGCTGCTTGAGCGGCGCGCTGACGTCGGCCCCCCGCATCGCGCGGGTGGCCAGGTCGTTGGTACGCATCGCCAGGTTCTCGACCTGCGCGCTCCAGCCAGGCTCCTGCTTGACCAGCTCGCGCAGCCGCTCCAGCGCCTGCCGCACCGCCCCGACACGGACCGGTGCGTCGGCGGCGCTCGGGTCGAAGGACAGCCGCGACGTCAGCTGCCCGAGCAGCGCGTCGGAGAGCCGGCACGCCTCCCCCAGCGACAGCGCCAGGCCACCTCCGGCGCCCTGGCCGGCGGGGCCGGGGGCCGTCCGCGCCCAGATGACCTGCGACATCTTCTCCCGCGCGGTCGCGTCCGCCCGGCCGGAGTCCCACAGGCGCAGCAGCGTGGCGTGCCGGTCGCTGACCGACTGCCACAACGCCATCGACAGCAGGACGTCGGCCGAGTAGCTGTCCGGCTCGGTGGACCGCAGAGCCGCCGCGTCGAGGCGGTCCAGCTCGCGGCGGCGGGCGTCGACCCAGTCGCCGAGCGCGGTCAGGTACGCGGACAGCACCGGGACCGGGGCGGCCTCACCGAGCCGCCCCGGTGCCGGGGGCGCGAGAGCCGGTCCGCCCGAAGGCGCCGACCCTGCGGGAGCGGCCGTCATGGCAGCGGGCGCCCGTACTTCGCCGTCGGGAACGGCTTCTGCGCTCCGGTCAGCGGGGTCGCCAGGAACTTCTCGTAGGCCCGCTGCCAGTCGGCCCGGAACTGCGGGGTGGCCATCACGGCGTTGATGTACTGGACGAACTCGGGGTGGGCCCTGGCGACCGCCAGCCCGTACGGGGTCGTCTCGAGCACCTTGTCCTTGGTGAGCACCACGGCCGTCGGGTCCTGGTCCTTGAAGCCGGCGAGGATGACGTCGTCGCCGGTGATCGCGTCGACGCGGCCCTCCTGCCACAGCGCCAGGCAGTCGCTGTGGATGGCCACCGGGACCGGCGTGACCCCCTGCAGCCCGGCGATGTTGGTGAGGCTGGTCGAACCGACGGGCGCGCACACCCGGGCCCCCTGGCCGTCCTTGCTCTTGATCAGTGCGTCGAGGCTGGCCACGCCCTGGCGGACCAGCATGCGCTGCTCTGCCGTGAGGTACGCGGCGGAGAAGGCCGACCCCTTGGCCGGGTCGGTGGCGGCCCAGCGGTCGCACGTCATCGAGACTGCCCGCGCGACGAGGTCGACCCCGTTGCCCTTCCCGTCGACCGGGGTGTTGACCTGCGGGAAGCGCTGGCCAGCAGTGATCACCTTGAACTGGACGTGGCCGTCGGAACCGAAGATGGCCCGGGCGATCGACTTGGCCATCTCGATGTCGAAGCCCTGCGGCTCGGCATCGTTCAGCCGGTTACGGGCACCGAGCAGCCGGCTGTCCCCCGCGACGCCGACCACGAGGTAATTGCGGGCGCGGATGGTCGCCTCGAGCGAGCCGGTCGGCAGGGTCGACGGCACGGACGGCAGCGGGTCGTACGACGTGTCGGCGGTCGGCGAGCAGGGCTTCGGCGCGGCCGGCGCAGCGGCCGCGGCCGGGGCCGCCACCGCGGCGCCGGCCTTCTCCCGGGCCTCGATGGCGTTGATGACGGTGCTCGGCCGGTTCGCCGTGCCGGACGAGCAGGCCGCGAGACCGGCCGCGACCAGGGCACCGGCCGCGAGCAGGGCGGCGGCCCGGGCCGGCCGGACCGGACGGGCGGGACGAGGGGTCATCGGTAGTCCTCCAACCTCTGCGCGATCCCGGCCCAGGACACGACGGCGGCGACCACGCCCACGACCAGCGCGAGCCAGCCGAGGACCGCCAGCGGGGCGTTGCCGTCGCCGAGCCCCCGGTCGACCTTCGTCGCCTCCTGGGCGATGCCCGCCTTCAGCTTGTCGTCGAGCGCCAGGAAGGGCTTGTTGAAGGCCTGCCCCGCGTCGGCCAGCGTGGCGGCCACCTTCGGCCAGTCGTTGGGTTGCGTCCCCGCGAGCGGGTCGGCGGCCGCCCGCCAGGCGGTGAAGTCCGCCATGGTCCCGGACGGCGCCGCCGTCCCGGCACGCCGCAGGCTCGCCTCCACCCGGTCGGTCTGACCCTTGTAGTCCTTCTGGAAGGACGCCGAGCTGCCGCCCGTCCGCAGGTACAGGAACGAGATGCTGGCGTCCGACTTCGCGGCGTTGGCGGCGATCCGGGCGTCGGCGAGCGAGGTCAGCGCGGTGTAGGAGGTGTCCCGGACGGAGGTGGCCCGGCCCTGCGCGCCCACCATCACGAAGGCGCCCGCGATCAGCACCACCAGGACGCCGCCCGTCGCCGCGACCAGCGGCACGTTGACGTAGCGGCGGGTGCGCCGGGCCAGCCACACCTGGACCAGGACGAGGCCGCCCAGCGCGACCACGTCGGCGACGATCATCTCGAGCGTGGCCCAGCCGGAGGCGGAGTAGGCGCTGTCCACCCGGTCGGTGCTGGCCTTGATCAGGTCGTTGAGGGCCGGGAGCATGCCGGTGCCGACGATGAGGTTCGGGTTGGCCTCGTCCGAGCCGCGCAGCGCCGTCCCGGCCTGCCGCAGGTAGCCGAGGGCGACCTGCTTGCCGTCCTTGTTGAAGATCCGCGCGCTCGTGGCGTACTGCCGGTACTGGCCCAGGGCGTCGCTGACCTGTGCGAGCTCGGCGCCGTCCGCGGGGTTGGCCGCGGCGGCCTCGGCGATCAGCTGCGCGGCGTTCGACAGCCCGTCGTTGAACTGGGCCACCTGGTCGGCGGTCTCGGCGTCCGGGGTGGGGAAGGCGTTGGTCAGGAGCGAGTCGGCGCGAACCACCTCGGTCGCGATCTGCTGCACCCGGATCAGCTGGGTGGCGTCCGCGTTGGCGTCGGCGAGGGCGTTGCCCCGCGCCTGCAGCGCCGCGGCACCGAGCAGCGCGAACACCAGGCACGCCAGGACGGCGCCGACGCCGGCCAGGCGCAGCCGGCCCGGGGAGCCCTCGAACAGCGAGCGGAACACCGCACCGGCCGCCCGGTCCCGCGGCCCGTCAACGGGGGAGCCCGGCAAGGGCACGAGCTGCCCGGACGGCGGCACGGCCCCGGCGGCCGGGGCCGGCGCGGCGACCGGTCGCGGCGGCCGCGCGGGGCGTGACGTGACCTGGCTCATCGCTCGATCCCCAGGTCAGGGCCCATGGCGTCCATCGTCATCCTGTCCTCCCCCTGGTGCAGTGCGGCGGTGGTGCCCGCCGCGGCGTCCCCCTGGTCCGACGTGGCCGGCTCGCCGGCCTGCGGATCAGCCCCGTGGTCGGCCCCCGGATGGACCTCGGGCTCGCCGTCCGAGAGGTCCTCGGGGTGGAGTTGACGCAGCTGGTCCACCGTCGGTTGCACAACGTCGCGCAGGCGCCAGGCGTGCCGCCCGATCGCCGCCTCGAGCACGTTCCGCGCGAACCGGCCGTTGCCGAACCCCTCGCCGCGCGGCGTGGCGGCGAGGATCTCGCGGAAGCGGTCCCGGCAGGCGTCGGACGGCACGTAGTCGGCGTCCTCGGCGAGCCGGGCGAAGATGCGGACCAACTCGTCCTCGGTGTAGTCGGCGAACGTGATCACCGTACGGAAGCGGCTCGCCAGGCCCGGGTTCGCATCGATGAACTGCTGCATCGGGACCGGGTACCCGGCCACCACGACGACCAGGTCGTCCCGGTGGTCCTCCATCTCCTTGACGAGGGTGTCGATCGCCTCCTCGCCGTACTGGTCGCCGGCGAGGCTGTATGCCTCGTCGATGAACAGCACGCCGCCGATCGCGGAGGCCACGATCTCGGCCGTCTTGGTCGCCGTCTGGCCGAGGTAGCCGGCGACCAGCTCCGACCGGTCGACCTCGACGAGCTGGCCCTTGCTCAGCAGCCCGATCGCCCGGTAGATGCCTGCCACCAGGCGCGCGACCGTGGTCTTGCCCGTGCCGGGGTTGCCGAGGAACACCAGGTGCCGGGTGATCGTCGGGCTGCGCAGGCCGGCCTCGACGCGCAGCTTCTCCACCCGCAGGATCGCGGTCTGGCGCCGGATCTCGGTCTTGACCTGGGCCAGCCCGATGAGCTCGTCGAGCTCGGCGAGCAGCTCCTCGACGCTCTTGGCCGGCGGTTCCGGGGCCGCCGGCACCGCCGGGTCCGCGGGGTCGCCGGGAGCAGCCTGGACGGGCGCGGGCCCGGCCGGGCCGCCCGGTCCCGCCCCGCCGGGCGGGGTGAGGGGACGCGGCGGCACGATGGGATCGCGCCCGGGCGGCGGCGTCAGCCGGGAGAGGGCGTCCCCGACGACGTCCATGAGCGCCAGCGTGTCGGCGACGCTGCTCGCCGCCTGCGAGGGGGCCCGCAGGCCGGGGACGGGCTCGTCGGCGCCGACCGCGGGCCGGTCCGGGACCACGGACCCCCCGCGGGGCGCCGCACCGACCCCCAACTGCGCGGCCGACGCCACGGAGGCGTTCTCCGCGACGCGGGCGCTCGGCGTGCCGAGGGTGCAGGCGGCCGCGGCGACGTCGACGAGCGCGCGGGCGTAGTCCGCGGTGTGCGGGGACCCCTCCGCGGCCAGCTCGGCGAGCCGGTCCGTGGGCGAGCCCCGGAAGCGCCGGCCGGCGTTCGCCGCCTCGAAGAACGCGCGGGTGTCGCCCCCGACCACGGCGACCCAGTCCCGGGACGCGCCGGGACCGGCCTCGGCCACCGCGGCGGCCAGGGCGGCCGCCTCCGTACGCGCGGCGTCGACGTCCAGACCCGCCGCGGCCGCCACCTCGGCGACCCGGGCCAGGGCGGCCGCGAGCCCGCCCGGCGCGGTCACGGCGTTCCCCCGCCGAGGCTGAGGTCGCCGCCGTCCGCGGCGTGCCCGAACTTCTCGGCCAGGAAGCGGCCGTGCGCCACCAGCGCCTCCGCGTCCGACCGGCAGGCGGCCTCGAAGATGTCGTCCATCGTGGCGGCGAGCAGGTCGAGCTGATCGACGAGGACCATGAGCGACGTCTTCCCCTTGTCGACCGGACGGCGGTCGGCGAACGAGCGGGGCAGCCGCAGGTAGGCGCCCAGCGCCTCCGGCAGGTAGCTGGTCACCGTGGCCATGACCGAGTGCGCGTCCCGGGTGCCGCCCCCGAGCTGGTTCAGGCGCGGGATCGTGTCCCGGGCGGTGGCGCAGATGCGCCGCACCCGCTCCGCGACCAGGCCCGGCACCTTGTCGGCCGCGACGGCCGCCGCGATCTCGGTCTCGATGGTGGCGACGGACGCCAGCAGGTCCTCGCCGGTCGGGACGCGCGGCAGCTCGAGCCGGGGTTCCGGCTCGGGCTTGCGCGGGCGGCCGGTGAAGGCCGCGAAGAAGTCCTTCAACGAGGCCACGGTGGGTGATCTCTCCCGAGTGTCTGAGCGCGTTCTGCGGGTAGGGCTGCGGTTGGGCGTGCGGTGCGTGCGGTGGCGTCAGCGGCCCAGCTCGAGGGAGCCCCCGGCCAGCCGGTCGTCGTGCTTGCGGACCCGGTCGAGGTAGGCCTGGGACTTGTTGACCTCGCTCTGCAGGGTCCCGATGGTCGCGGCCATGTTGTCGAGCGCCTGGACCTTGAACTGATCGATGGCGTCCATGGTCTGGTAGATGTTCTGGAACGCCGCCTGCAGCTGCGGCAGCCCGATCGTCGCCGAGGCCGCCTGCTGCTGGATGGCCACCGAGTTGTCCCGCAGGAGCTCGGACGTGCGCTGGATGAGGTTGGACGTCGTGGTGTTCAGCGCCGTGATCTGGTCGAGCACGAGCTTCTGGTTGTTCAGGGCCTGGGCGACGATGACCGCCGTCCGCAGGGCCGAGATCGTCGTGGTGGTGGCCCGGTCGACACCCTTGATGAGCTCGATGTTGTTCTTGATGACGATGTCGATGGCCAGGTAGTTCTGGATCGAGACCGCGAGCTGCGTCAGCAGGTCCTGGTGCTTCTGGCGGATGTAGAAGAGGACGTCCTCGCGGAGGGCCTTGGCCTTGTCCGGGTCGGTCGCCTCGACGTCGGCGACGGCCGCCGCCACCCGCGCGTCCAGCCGCTCGGCGACGTAGACGTACCGGTTGAGCATGCCCATGGTCTCCCAGAGCTGCTGCTTCTCCTGGTTGAGGGCGGCATTGTCACGGCGCAGCTCATCCTGGCCGGAGTACAGCGCGTGCAGGATGGCGTCGATGTGGCTCTGCGCGCTCTGGTACTTGCGGAAGTAGTCGCTGAGGCGGTCCCGGAAGGGGAGCTTGTCGAGCCAGCCCTTGGCGCCGTGCGCCTGGCCCGGGTCGAGGTCCTCGACGGTCTTGCGCAGCTCGAGCAGCGTCCCGCCGACCTTGGAGGCGTCCGACAGGCCACCCTCCTGCAACGCCTTGACGGGCGTCTTGAGCAGCCGGTTGGAGGTCTCGGCGGCGCGCCGGATCTCCGCGTCGCCCATGGTCCGGACGTCTGCCGCCTTCTGCGCGAACTCGGGCGAGTTCGCCGCGCCCTGCAGCAGCGACGACAGGTAGGAGTCCACCGTCGCGTCGAGCTTGGGGACCTCGGCCGCGGGGACCGGCGGCGCCATCCGTGGCGCGGCGGTGGCGGCGACCGCGGCGGTCGGCGCCGGCGGGCTGAGGGTCAGCATCCCCTCGGCGGGGGCGGGCGGTGCCAGGGGTGTCGGCTCGGTCATCCGTCGTCCTTCTCCTCTTGCGGGAAGCTGCCGCGGGCGGGGCACGGCAGGGCTGATCGGGCGCCGGGACCGCGGCCCGTCAGGGCACGCGACCACGACGTCCGGCACCGGCGCCTGACGCACGGCCAATCTACGCGGTTCCCCGCTCGCCGGGTGAGCCTGTCAGCTGGGCAGCAGCTGCGGGTGCTAGCCCGAGGTGCGAAGGTCGGGAGCGCCCGCAGACGCGGCCCGGACGGCGGCGAACGGGGACGCCCCCAGAGGCGCCAGCGGGGACAGCGTGGACGGCTCCGGGGAGGGCTCCTGGGGACCGGGCTGCGGGGCGGCCGGCGGCCGGGGGCCCCGGGCGCGCTCGACCCCGGCGTCCAGCTGCTGCTGCATCCACATCTGGAGCGCGGCCCACGCCGAGCTGGCGCCGGAGTCCCACTCCTCGCCCGACACGTCCCGGGCGGCGCGGGCGACGGCCCGCACCAGGTGGTGGCCGGCGTCGTCCGGCATGCCCAGCTCGCACAGCCAGGCGCCCAGCTGCTGCCAGCGCGCCTCGACGTGGTCGACGGCGCCGCCGTAGCGGTCCGGGTCGCGCACCGGGTCCAGGACGGCGACGGCCAGGTCGGCGAGCGGGATCTCGGGCGCGCGCAGCGGGTGCCCGACAGGCACCAGCTCGGCGATCCGGACCCCGAACGTCGCCGCGAACGACTCCCTGGCGAGGACGGCGTCGCAGGACGCCCGCAGCTCGTTCACGGTCTCGGCGGCGGGCCGCCGTTCCGCGGGCTGCGGCAGTAGATGCTCCACGGAGTCTGCTTAATGTGCTCTTGAGGCAGTGTCAACCTGGCTGTCCGTAGCGACGCCATCCTGCAACCTGCTCAGGTGGGCACCTTGCTGGCCAGCACGAGCAGGACCGTGGCGAACGTGGTGCTCATCAGCACGTCGAGCTGCCGCGAGCGCACGAGCAGCCCGAGGCAGTACCGCTCGGGCAGGACGGCCCGCAGGACCGCCGCCATCGCCAGGGCGGCGGCGAGCGTGTACCCGCCCGCGCGCGAGTCCACCACCACGCTGACGGCGACCGACGCCGCCACCACGGCCAGGACCGCGACGAACGCGATCCGCCGGGTCGGCGGCACCTCCCACTGGACCACCGCGGCCGGGATCAGTGCGCGAAGTGCCGGGTGCCGGTGACGTACATCGTCACGCCGGCCGCCTCGGCCGCCGCGACGACGTCCGCGTCCCGGATGGACCCGCCCGGCTGGACGAGCGCCCGGACCCCGGCGTCGATGAGCAGCTGCGGCCCGTCGGGGAAGGGGAAGAACGCGTCGGACGCCGCCACCGCGCCGCGGGCCCGCTCGGCGCCGGCCCGCTCCACCGCCAGGCGGCAGGAGTCGACCCGGTTGACCTGCCCCATCCCGATCCCGACGCTGGCGCCGCCGGCGGCGAGCAGGATCGCGTTCGACTTCACCGCGCGCACGGCCCGCCAGGCGAAGGCCAGGTCGGCGAGCGTGACGTCGTCCGCCGGGGGCCCGACGACCAGCTGCCAGGACGACGGGTCGTCACCGGGGGCGTCGATCCGGTCCACCGACTGCATCAGGACGCCGCCGCTGATCGCGCGGAACTCGACCGGGTCCGGCGTGGTCCGTGGCGGCACCCGCAGCAGCCGGACGTTCTTCTTGCGCGTCAGCACCTCCAGCGCGGCCGGCTCGAAGCCGGGCGCCGCGACGACCTCAGTGAACACCTCGGCCACCTGCTCGGCCATGGCCAGGGTGACCGTGCCGTTCGTGGCGATCACACCGCCGTAGGCGGACACCGGGTCGCAGGCGTGGGCCCGCGCGTGAGCCTGCGCGACGTCGTCGCCGACCGCGATCCCGCACGGGTTGGCGTGCTTGATCACCGCGACGGTGGGCAGGTCGCCGTGGTCGTGGGCCGCGCGCCAGGCGGCGTCAGTGTCAACGTAGTTGTTGTACGACATCTCCTTGCCGTGCAGCTGCTCGGCGTGGGCCAGGCCCGGCCGCCAGTGCCGGTAGAGCGCCGCGCGCTGGTGCGGGTTCTCGCCGTAGCGCAGGACGGCGGCGCGGTCCCAGGAGGCGCCGGTCCACGCCGGGAAGCCGCTGCCGTCGTCCGAGGGGGCCAGCACGTTGCCCATCCAGGAGGCGACGGCGATGTCGTAGGTCGCGGTGTGGGTGAAGGCCTCGGCCGCCAGCCGGGCCCGCTCGGCGAGGGTGAACCCGCCGGCCCGGGCAGCCTCCAGGACGAGCCCGTAGCGCGCGGGGTCGACGACGACGGCGACGCTCGGGTGGTTCTTGGCGGCCGCCCGGATCATGGCCGGGCCGCCGATGTCGATCTGTTCCACGCACTCGTCGGGGCCGGCGCCGGACATCACGGTGGCCAGGAAGGGGTAGAGGTTGCCCACGAGGAGGTCGAACGGCTGGACGTCGAGCTCCGCGAGCTGGGCGACGTGGTCGGGCAGGCGGCGGTCGGCGAGGAGCCCGGCGTGGACGCGCGGGTGCAGCGTCTTCACCCGGCCGTCCAGGCACTCGGGGAAGCCGGTGAGCTCCTCGACCGGCGTCACCGGGACCCCGGCGGCGGCGATCCGGGACGCGGTGGAGCCGGTCGACACCAGGGCCACGCCCGCGGCGTGGAGCCCCTGCGCCAGCTCCTCCAGCCCGGTCTTGTCGTAGACGGAGATCAACGCGCGGCGGATCGGGACCCGGGCGGCGTCAGGGGAGGTCTGCTCGCTCACGCCGACGACCCTACCGGCGCCCGGAGCGCGTCCGGCCCGGGTCACCGGTCCGGGTCACCGGTCCGGGGTCACCCGGTTCCGGCCGACCCACCCAGCATCACCCGGCGATCGGTCACGCTCCAGCCCGCGGTGGCCATCCGGTCGACGACCTCGACGAGCAGCTCGCGCTCGACGACCTTGATGCGCTCGTGCAGCCGGTGCTCGTCGTCGTCGTCCTCGACCGGGACGGCGCGCTGCGCCACCACCGGACCGGAGTCCACCCCGCCGTCCACGATGATCACCGTGCTGCCCGTGACCTTCACGCCGTACGCGAGCGCCTCGCGGACCCCGTGCGCCCCCGGGAAGGCGGGCAGCAGGGCGGGATGCGTGTTCACGGTCCGGCCGCCGAACCGGCGCAGGAAGGGCTCGCCGAGGATCCGCATGAAGCCGGCGAGCACGACGAGGTCCGGGGAGAAGACGTCGACGGCGCGGGCGATGGCGTCGTCCCAGGTGGCCCGGTCCGGGAAGTCCACGAGCGCGACCGTCGCCGTCGGCACGCCCGCCGTCCGGGCACGTTCCAGCCCGAGGGCGCCGGGCCGGTCGCTGACGACGCCCGCCACGGACCAGCCCGCCCGCCCGGCGTCCAGCAGGGCCTGCAGCAGCGTCCCGCTGCCGGAGACGAGGACGACGACCCGACGGGGTGTTGCGCTGCGCCCGGCTTCCACGATCCGAGACGATAGCCCCGCCACGCCACCGCTCCCGGCGGCGGGTCATCGGCCGTGGCGGCCGGGGAGGGTGAGGCCGTGCCGAGGGACCTGCCGCCGCAGGCGTCGCAGACCTCGCAGGCGTCGCACCCGGGCGAGCGGGCGGCGGACGCGGCGCGGGACGCCCGGCTCTTCGCGGCCGCGCTCGCCGCGACGGTCGTCGTCGCCGGCCTGCGGCTGCCGTGGCGGCTCGCCGGCCTGGGGTTCGGCACCCTGGTGCTCTACGCCGGCGCCCGGGTCCTGGCCGGGCCCGGTGTGCTGCGTCGGGACGGGCGGCCGGCCCGGGGCCGGGGCAGCGTCGTCGTCGGGATCAGCCTCGCCGCCCTGATGCTGCTGCTCCTGCTGGGCGAGCTGGCCCAGTACCGACTGATCGCCCGGCACGAGCGGTGCCTCGCGCTGGCACTCACGCATCAAGACCAGCGGCAGTGTCACCTGGACT
>Ga0302299_10000569_pt1 | contig 20363 bp, 18 predicted proteins | sample III_Fen_N3_4_FD_198795 | JGI IMG/M metagenome (GOLD analysis project Ga0302299, IMG submission 198795) | Peat permafrost microbial communities from Stordalen Mire near Abisko, Sweden - III_Fen_N3_4 | ecosystem: Environmental > Terrestrial > Soil > Wetlands > Permafrost | place: Sweden: Abisko... | reverse complement strand
GGCCGCGGTCGCGGGCGGCGTCGACAAGGTGATCTCCGCGTCCTCGGCGTCGGTCTACGGCATGGCGGAGCAGTTCCCGACGAGCGAACGTCATCACCATCACAACAACGACACCTTCTACGGCGCCGCCAAGTCGTTCAACGAGGGCATGCTCCGCAGCTTCCGGGCGATGTACGGCACCGACTTCGTGCTGCTCCGCTACTTCAACGTCTACGGCCCGCGGATGGATGTGCACGGGCTCTACACCGAGGTGCTCGTGCGTTGGATGGAGCGGATCGCCGACGGCCGACCTCCGCTGATCTTCGGCGACGGTCGGCAGACGATGGACTTCGTCTTCACCTCCGACATCGCCCGTGCGAACGTGCTCGCCGCGGCAAGTGCGGTCACCGACGGGGTCTACAACGTCGCGAGCGGCACGGAGACCAGCCTGCTCGAGCTCGCCGAGACGTTGCTCGACGCGATGGGGTCAGACCTGTCGGTCGAGCACGGCCCCGAGCGGGCCGTGAACGGCGTCGTCCGGCGGCTGGCGGACACCACTGCCGCTGAGCGGGACCTCGGCTTCGTCCCCGAGGTGGGCCTCGAGCAGGGACTGCGCGAGCTCGTCGAGTGGTGGCGTCCGCTGCGCGACGAGATCGCCGCAGGCCGCAAGGTGGCCGTGCCGTGAGCCGGATCAACGTGATGCAACCGTGGTTGGGGGACGAGGAGATCGCAGCCGTGGCCGAGGTGATCTCGTCCGGCTGGGTCGCCCAGGGCCCGAGGGTCGCCGAGTTCGAACGACGCTTCGCCGACCACCAGCAGGCAGAGCACGCGGTGGCCGTCTCCAGCTGTACGACGGGCCTCCACCTGGCCCTGGTCGTCGCGGGGATCCGGGCCGGTGACGACGTCGTGGTGCCGTCGTTCTCCTTCATCGCCACGGCCAACGCGGTGGTCTACGTCGGCGCGCGACCGGTGTTCGCCGACGTGGACCCCGAGACCGGCAACCTCACCGCCGAGACGGTGGCCGACGCGCTCACGCCAGGAACGCGGGCGGTGATCGCGGTCGACCAGGGCGGGGTGCCGGTCGACCTCGACGCGATCCGAGCGCTGTGCGATCCGCGGGGCGTCGTGGTGGTCGAGGACGCCGCCTGCGCCGCGGGATCCACCTATCGAGCAAGACCTGTCGGCGCCGGCGCCGAGATCGCCGCCTGGTCCTTCCATCCCCGCAAGATCCTCACGACCGGTGAGGGCGGGATGGTCACCACCTCGAGGGCCGACTGGGCGGCGCGTGCGCGCCGCCTGCGTGAGCACGCGATGAGTGTCTCCGCGGCGGAGCGGCACGCGTCGTTGGTCTCCCCGGCCGAGGAGTACGTCGAGGTCGGCTACAACTACCGGATGACCGACCTGCAGGCTGCGGTCGGCATCGTGCAGCTCGGCCGGCTGGCCGAGGTCGTGGATCGCAGGCGTCAGCTGGCGGCGTCGTACGCCAAGGCCATCGACGAGATCCCCGGACTCCGGCCCGTCACCGACCCGGCATACGGCACGACGAACTTCCAGTCCTTCTGGGTCGAGGTGCTCCCTGAGTACCCCGTCGACCGGGAGGGTCTGCTGGTGCGTCTGGCGGAGGCCGAGATCTCGGCGCGGCGGGGGATCATGGCGGCCCATCGGCAACCCCCCTACGCCGGCGACCATGTGGCGCTACCGGTCACCGAGCGTCTGACCGACAGGACGCTGATCCTGCCGCTGTTCCACCAGCTCTCCGAGTCCGACCAGGCACGCGTCGTCGACGTGCTCCGTGCTCCCGAGCAGGGAGGCTGAGACCGGTGGTCGACCTGGTGCTGGTCGCCGCGAGCGGCCTGGCTCGCGAGGTTCTCTCGATCGTGAAGCCTCGGTTCGCGGACATCGAGATCGTCGACGACGATGCGTCCCGGTGGGGGCACGTGCTTCACGAGGTGCCGGTCACGGGTGGTCTCGACCGCGTGGCTCAGCTGACGGATGCCCGGGTCCTGGTCTGCGCGGGCCACGGAAACGCGCGTCGGTCCTTGGTGAGGCGGCTGAGAGGGCTGGGCGTGGCTGAGGAGCGCTATCTGACGCTCGTCCATCCGTCCGTCGAGGTACCGGAGACGTGTGCGGTCGGTGGGGGCAGCATCCTGCTCGCTCACGCCGTTCTGACTGCCGACGTGACGCTGGGGCGGCACGTCGTGGTGATGCCGAACGCGACGTTCACGCACGACGACGTCATCGACGACTACGCCACGATCTGTGCCGGCGTGTCGCTGGGGGGCGGCGTACGCATCGGCGAGGCCGCCTACCTGGGCATGAACGCCGTGGTGCGTGAGGGTCTGCGGGTGGGGCGTGAGGCCACGCTCGGCATGGGCGGCGTGCTCCTCGAATCCCTGCCCGAGAGCGAGACGTGGGCGGGAGTCCCTGCCGGCGCCCTTGTCGGCCACCGGAACCGCACCACCGCCCGGCCCGCGGAGGCAGCCTCATGACCGTCCCCTTCGTCGACCTCGTGGCTCAGCACGAGGAGATCGCGGACGAGGTGCGGCTCCGCCTCGACGAGGTGTACGCGAACGCGGCCTTCATCGGTGGCCCGGACGTCGGACAGTTCGAGCGCGAGTACGCCCGGTTCCTGGGCGTCGACCACTGTGTGGGAGTCGCGAACGGCACCGATGCCCTCGAGCTCGCGCTCCGGGCGGTAGGGGTCCGTGAGCGCGGTGAGGTCATCCTCCCGGCGAACACCTTCGTCGCCACTGCTGAGGCGGTGTCACGGATCGGTGCCGTTCCCGTGCCCGTGGACGTGGACGACGAGTTCCTCCTCATCGACCCAGCCCGGGTCGAGGAGGCATTGACGCCGCGCACCCAGGCCGTCGTGCCCGTCCACCTGTTCGGCCAGACGGCGCCCATGGAAAGACTCGCGCTGATCTGTGCGGCGGCAGGCGTGCCCATCGTCGAGGACGCTGCCCAGTCTCAGGGCGCTCGTCGCTTCGGCCGAGCGGCAGGCACGTTCGGTCGGGTGGCGGCCACCAGCTTCTACCCGGGCAAGAACCTGGGTGCGGCCGGCGACGCCGGTGCGGTCATGACCAACGACGTCGCCGTGGCCGACGCCGTCCGGATGCTGGGGGCGCACGGCTCGGCGACGAAGTACGTCCACGAGGTGGTGGGCATGAACTCCCGCCTCGACACGGTCCAAGCGGTCTATCTCCGGGCGAAACTCGCCCGGCTCGAGAAGTGGAACGAGCAGCGTCGGACGGCAGCAGCTCGTTACACGGAGCTGCTGCGCGATGTGGAGGGCGTGCGGACGCCCGAGGTCTCTCCCGGGAACGAGGACGTCTGGCATCTGTACGTCGTCCGGGTCGCTGACCGCGACCGAGTGGCCGCCGAGCTGTCCGCCGCCGGGGTCGGGACCGGCATCCACTACCCGACGCCGGTCCACCTGACGGGCGCCTACCGGCACCTCGGTCTCGACGTCGACAGCTTCCCCATCGCCGAGCGTGCTGCGGGGGAGATCTTGTCGTTGCCGATGTACCCCCATCTCGCCCCCGAGGACCAGGGCGCCGTGGTCGACGCCCTGTCGCGCGTCGTGGCATCGCCGTGAGCAGTACGATCCCCGACACGACCCAACCGGGTCTCGGCGGCACGGCCACCCGCGCATTCGGCTGGAGCTTCCTGAACGCCGGCCTCGCCCGGTTCGGCACGCTCGCCCTGGGCGTCGTGCTGGCACGGCTCCTCGGACCGGACCAGTTCGGCACTTTCGCGGTCGCAGTCGTCGTGCTCATGGCCGTGCTCAGCTTCAACGAGCTGGGTGTCAGCCTGGCGATCGTGCGCTGGGAGGGCGACCCGGCGGAGATCTCGGCGACGGTCAACACCATCTCCGTAGCGGCGAGCTTCCTCCTGTTCGGCCTCATGTACGTCACGGCGCCGGCTGTGGCGACGGCGATGGGCTCCGCAGATGCCACGGGCGTCGTCCGCCTGCTCAGTGTCTCGGTGGTGTTCAGTGGGGCGGTCGCGGCTCCGGCGGCCCTCCTGCAGCGGGACTTCAAGCAGCGGCGCCGCTTGGTGGTCGACCAAGCCATGGTCTGGGTGGGCGCCGGGCTGTCGCTCGTGCTCGCCCTGGGCGGCCTGGGCGCCTGGAGCCTCGCCATCGGCCGCGTCGCGGCGACGTTCCTCGGCCTCGTTCTCTTCATCGCCTGGTCTCCCGTGCCCTATCGCTTCGCGTGGAACCGCGACGTCGCCCGCCGGCTCCTCCACTTCGGCGTACCGCTGGCCGGCGCGAGCGTGCTCGTGTTCGCGGTCGGCTATCTCGAGCAGGTGGTCGTGGGCGCGACCCTCGGGGTGACCGCGCTGGGCGTCTACGTGCTCGCCTACAACGTCGCGTCGTGGCCGAGCAGCATGTTCTCGCAACCTCTCCGCATGGTCGCCCCCGCCGCCTTCTCGCGGATGCAGGGAGATCTGCGCAGGATGAACGACTCCTTCGGTCGCGTCCAGCAGATCCTCGCGATAGTCGTCCTGCCCTTGTGCCTCTGCCTGTCTGCGGCCTCGACCTCCGTGGTCCAGTTCCTGTACGGCGATCAGTGGGCAGCGTCCGCGCCCGTCCTGCGTTACCTCGCTCTGTTGGCGGCCCTCCGGATCTTCTTCGAGCTCGCCTACGACTTCCTGGTCGTACGCCGGCGTACCTCCGGCTTGTTCGCCATCCAGCTGCTCTGGCTGGCTGCGCTGGTGCCGACCCTGTGGTGGTGTGCTCACCACTGGGGTGTGGTGGGTGTCGCGGCGGGGCAGCTCGTCATGGTGGTGCTGGTCGTCGCGCCGTTCTACGCCAGGGAGCTCCACGTTGCCGGCGTCTCGCTCCTGCTGGCGGCCCGGCGGCTGCTCCTTCCGGTCGTGGTGGCGTCGGCCGCCGGCGTGCTGGTGATGCTCGTGGACGACGCGGTCAGCAGGGCCTGGGTCGTGTGCCTGGCCACCGGGGTGATCTGTCTGTCTGCGTGGTCGGTGATGCTTGCCCCCCGCCGCGCCGAGCTCGCCGATCTCGGGCTGCGACGCGGCTTGCCAGGGGTTGACGATGAGCAGTGACACGGGCAGCGGCTCGCTCGACGCTCACTTCCGTGAGCTCGAGCGCCTCCTGGCCCGCACGGAACAGGCCCTCGCGGAGGATCGCCTCGAAGAGGCAGCCGTGCGGGCCCAGGTCTCTGCGTCCTTCGCCTGGCTGAACCACACGGGAGTCTTCGCGTGCGAGCGTCTCGAGGCCGTGCTGCAAGAGATCGGCCGTCGGATCGCCTCGTCCCCGCCTGTTCGTCAGCAGGTGAGATCGAGGAGCGTCCTCCACGTGGCCACTCAGGTCTACCCCACCGGGGGACACACGCAGATGCTGGCCAACTGGATCCGGCAGGACAGGTCCCACCGCCATGAGCTTGCGCTCGTTGCCCAAGGCGACCAGCCGCTGCCGAAGAAGGTCGGCGACGCCCTCGAAGGGCGCCCGGCACTCCGGCTGGACGACCACCCGGACTCACTGGTGAACAGGGCGCAGCGGCTACGGCGGGCCATGCGCGAGGTGGAGACCGTGGTCCTCCACGTGCACCCTCATGATGTCGTCCCGGCCCTCGCACTGGCCGACGAGGACGGGCCCACCGTGTGGTTCGTCAACCACGCGGACCATGTCTTCTGGGTCGGCGCGGGTGCAGCGCACCGCATCGTCAACCTGCGCGAGAGCGGGGCGCGCCTCAACGTGGAGCGTCGTGGCGTCGGTCCCGGTCAGCAGGCATTGCTGATCCGGCCCGTTGCGCTGCCGGATCGGACGGTCGGCCGGGCCGAGGCGAAGCGACGGCTGGGTGTGGCGGAGGGTCTCTTCGTCGTGGCCAGCGCCGCGGCGGGCAGCAAGTACGAGCCGATCGACGGTGTCGGGTTCCTCGACGTGCTCGAACCCCTGCTAGCCCGACGCGACGACGTCCGGCTGTTGGTGGCGGGGCCCTCGCCCGACGGTCGCTGGGCGGAGCTCGAGCGGCGCGGGCGGGGCAGGGCACTCGGCCTGCTCCCGGACGCGGGGCCGCTGCTGGACGCGGCAGACATCTACGTCGACTCGTTCCCGTTCGCGTCCCTGACCTCGATGCTCGAGGCGGCCGGGCGTGGGGTGCCCGTGGTCAGCCTGCGCCCACCGAGCGACGAGCCGCAGGTGCTGGGTGCCGACACACCCGAGCTCGATGAGGTGCTGGTGGTAGCGGAGTCGGCCGAGCAGCTCTGTGACCGGGTCGGGGAGCTGCTCGACGACGGGCGGCGACGGTCCTGCCTCGGAAGTGCGACGAGGGAGTCGATGGCGAGGAACCACGGAGCCGCTCGTTGGGCCGACGCCGCCGGCCGGTTGCTCGACACCCCTGTGCCGGCGGACGCCGACCGGGTCGCGGTGCACAGTGTCCGTCGTACCGGAGTCCTCGACGAGCGCGTCCGCCTCGTTCAGGCGCAGGTGGGGATCTCGGGCACGGACGGTGCACTGCTCATGAACGCCGGGCTGTTGCAGCCGCGGGAGCGATGGGGGCTGGCCCTGCGAGGGCTGGGGGACGGACGCCGCCCCACCCTGCCCGAGCTCCTGGGGACGCGGTGGACCCGGCGGGTACGTGCACGTAGGAGGGTTCGCCCATGACGACGAATCCGGGCCCCCTCAGGCTGGCTCACCGGTGGGGACCGCGCCGAGCAGGGTCGAGCTCAACCGACGGGCTCACCGCGCGCGATCGCAGCACCCGCGGGTGGCAGAGCGCTGCGGCGTCGCCGAGCGACGGAGACGCGCTCGAGGAGCAGCAGGCCGGCCGTCGTCCCCGCGCCGCCGAGGAGAAGGCAGGCGGCCAGGAGACGACTGCGGCTCGGAGGGACAGGCGTGACCACCGGGTGGGCCGGCGACACAGTGGTCTGCACCCGCAGTCCGGGCTCGACGCGGAGCGATCGCTGGAGATCGCGAACGGCGACTCGTACCCGGTCCACCGCATCGGCGAGTCGTCGGTTCACGCCCTCCACGCTGTGGTCGACGGCATCGATGTCGATGTAGGGGTCGGGGGCGAGGGGCGCCCACTGGGTCCCCTCGTTGCGGACGTGGATCGAGACCCCTTGGGTGACTCCGGACCCCACCAGGGTCGCGTCGCTGGTGCTGGCGTCCAGCGTGTTGGCCGCTTGGTTGACCCGGATGGCCGCGACCGTGGCGATGTCAGTCGGGCTGACTACCTGCAGAGCATTGTGGCTGGTGGACGCCGGGACGAGCACGATGACCGTGGCTCGGGACATGTAGACGGGGGAAGAATGGCTGAGGCCCAGGAACGCGGCGATCGTCAAGACTCCCCCGGCGACGACGACGTACCAACGCCGGCAGGCGAGAACCAAGAAGTCGATCGTCGTCACGGCTGTCCCCCTCGTGCAATGGTGCCACGGGGTTGGCGATGCGTGCGACAATCACGGGATCAGAGTTTTCTGCGCGGTTGGGGGACAAGCGCATGCTCATGAGCGACATCACCAGTGCAGTGCGACGACGTTGGGTGCTCGCACTCGTCTGTCTCGCCCTCATCCTCGCGGCCACGGTCGCGGCTGTGCAGCGGTCCGGACCCACGTATCAGTCACATGCGACGGTCCTCCTGGTCCCTCCGCACATCTCAAGCAGCCAACCGACGTCAGGGCCGGACTACACGCAGGGGAACCCGCTGTTCTACCTCGGGGCGCTGGAGCAGACGAGAGACGTGCTGATCGGGTCGCTGACGTCCCGACGCACCCAGGCAGAGCTGGGGAGCAAGTTCCCCGGCTCGACCTACGGGGTGGCGCCCGACCTGTTGAACAGCGCCGCGGTCCTCGAGCTGACCGTGGGGTCCAACAGCGCTGCTGAGACCACCGCCCTGCTCGAGGCGCTGACGCAGGAGGCGCCGCAGAGCCTGGCGCTCGTGCAGGACGGTCTCAGGGTCCCTGGGAATGCCCGCATCACCAGCCAGGTGCTGGCCAAGGATGCCAGCCCCACGGTCAGCCACAAGGGGCAGATCCGGCTGGGCATCGAGGTGGCGGCGGCGCTCGCGCTGCTATCGCTCTTCCTCATTGCCGGTATCGACTCGATCCTGCGGACCCGCAGGCGACGACACGACGACGCTGTCGGGGACGACCCCGAGGGCGGCGAGATGGTGGAGCCGGACGAGATGTCCGACGAGGAGCACGTTTCCGAGGTCCGACCCGGCGTGGCGGAGGCTCCTGCTGCACCATCGGCGGCCGAGCCGACCACACCCTCGGTCGTGCGCCCGGATGAGCCTGACCCGGCCGCCTCGCCCACCGCTCCCGAGGGACCTGCCGAAGAGGTGGGGGTGGATGTTGCCGGAGAAGCTCCGGAGGCCAGCGACGACGCTGCCGGGAAGACCGACCAGGGTCCTGTGCAGGAAGGACCCGACGAAGCCGGCCGCGAGGGCCCGGACGCCGACACCAGCGAGCCTCCCCTTGACAACGTCCGGTCGCTGGTCAAGGTCCCCCGCGGCCAGAAGCCCAAGAGGCGCATCGGTGGTGGCCGACCGACCACCAGCAGCCGCGGCCGCGCCCGCAGCCGGTGAACGTCCCGCAGCCGCGACGACGGCAGGGGTGGCCGGATGTCGTCACGGTGCTGTCGGTGTTCCTCTTCCTCCTCCTGGCCGTTCCGTCGCCCATGGTGATCACGGCCATGGGGCAGGTCGGGGGGCCCAGCACCTTGCTGGCCTTCCTGTGTTTTCTGTGGTGGGCCTGGCATCAGGTGGCTCGCACCTCTCCGGAACCGGGCGTGCCGCAGTGGGTGAGGAACGCCGCTCTGCTGATGATGGTCTGTGCTCTCGCGAGCTATGCGCGGTCGGCCGCGCTCCCCCTGCCCAGTGACGAACGCAGTCCGGCCGACGCGGAGCTGATCCGGATCATCGGCGCTGCCGGCCTGGTCTGTGTCCTGGCCACGGGAGTCACCGATCGGGACCGACTCTGGACGCTGGTACGACGGTGGGCCTTGATGGCCGGTGCCCTGGCGACGTTGGCCCTCGTGCAGGTCATCACGCAGCAGGTGTGGGTCGACCGGTTGTCCGTCCCCGGGCTCTCGCGCGCTCTCAATCTCGCCCTGGTTCAACGCGGCCTGATCACACGGCCGAGCGGGACCTCCACCCATCCGATCGAGTTCGCCGCCGTGATGTCCATGGCGATGCCTCTGGTGTTCGCGGCGGCGGCACGCGAACGCCGTCATCCCCGGCTGTTCCGCATCATGAGCCTCGCTGTGCCACTCGTGGTGCTGATGACCGGATCGCGGACCGCGATCGTCTGCGGCGGCGTTGCCTTCCTGGTGATGATGGTCTCGTGGAGCAGTAGGAAGAGACTCGTCGCGGGGGGTCTGGCACTGCTGATGGCGGTGGCCCTGTTCGTGGCCCTACCCGGGTTCCTGGGCACGATCCGCTCGATGTTCTCGGGAGCGTCCAACGACCCCTCCGTGAGGTCGCGGACCAACAGCTATCGGATCGCGGAGCTCTACTGGGGACACCATCAGTGGTTGGGTCGCGGTTGGGGGACCTTCCTCCCGAAGTACTGGGTCTTCGACAACCAGTACCTCAACCTGCTGGTCGCCGGCGGAGTCATCGGGCTCCTGTCCCTCATCGTCCTGCTCGTGATGGCGGTCCGTTCGGCGGTGGCGGCGCGGTCTCTCCTTGCCGATCCGCTGGAGCGCGAGCTCGCGACGGCAGCACTCGCCGGGACGCTGGCTGGAGCGTTCGCGCTGGCCACGTTCGATGTGTTCGCCTTCCAGCAGGCCTCCTACACCTTCTTCATGCTGATCGGTCTGTGCGGCGCCACCTTGCGGTTCGCGGTGCTCGCCCCCGCGGGCGCGCCCCAGACCGCTCAACCACACCTGACGGCCGGTGGAGCACACGGCCGTGGATCCGCGTAGGGCTGACGCCGGGTGAGCCGGGTGGATCGATGACGAGCATTCGCTGACGTGACACATGGACGCGGGGGGAAGCATGAGACGTGTCGACGGTGATGTGGGAGGTCGAGCCCGACCGGAGCCGAGTACTGCGGTCCACGGTTATGTGCCCGCTCTGGACGGCATCCGGGCCGTAGCAGCGGTGATCGTCGTGGCGTTCCACGCGCGGATCGGTTTCGTCAACGGCGACCTGGGCGTCGACGTGTTCTTCGTGCTCAGTGGCTTCCTGATCACCGGGATTCTGTTGCGCTCGGGCAGCAACGGTCATATGAACTATGCCGCCTTCTACCGGCGTCGGGCCCTGCGGCTGCTGCCGGCGTACTTCGCCGTCCTGGTGGTGAGCGTCGTGAGCGACCGGATCTGGGATGCCGGCGGAACGCTGAAGGGAGCCTTCTTCTCCTTCTTCTACGTGTCGAACTGGGCCGCGGCCGCCGGGATCGGCATGGGTCTCATGGCCCACACGTGGTCACTGGCGATCGAGGAGCAGTTCTACCTCCTGTGGCCGCTGACCTTGATGGCCACGCTCCGATGGGCGAGAGGCCGCCGTGGCGCCACCACGGGCGCCGTTGCCGCTCTGCTGGTGGGAGCCAACATCAGCGTGCTGGTGTGCTGGCTGGCGGGTGCGTCGGTGTCGTTCACCTGGAACTCCACGTTGTCGCGTAGCACCGAGCTGCTCGCGGGTGGGTTGCTGGCCCTGATCGTGAGCTACTGGTGGCAGCCCGGCGGTTCGAGGACTTCCGCCCGAGCGATCGGTGCCAGCGGCATCGGCGCCCTGGTGGCACTGTGCGTCGTGGGCAACATCGATGTCGTCAACCCTTGGGTGGAGATCCTGCTTCAGTGGCCGCTGGTCACTGTGCTCACCGTGACACTGATCGTGGCCTGTATCTCCTCCGCCACCAACCCTGCCCAGCGGCTGTTGGCCACGCGACCCTTGGTGTCGACGGGCAAGGTCTCCTACGGTCTGTACCTCTGGCACTTCCCGGTGTTCGTTCTCCTCGACAGCATCGTGGGCCTGGAGTACTGGTGGCCACGTCTGCTCGGACTCGTCATCACAGCTGTGCTGACGACCGCGTCCTACCGCTACATCGAACAACCCTTCCTCCGCATGAAGCAGAGAGTCCCCGTGCTGCACGCGGTCCGAGCGGCCACCGATGCGGACGGCGCCCGCTAGATGCGAAGGCCGCGCAGCACCGGGCGACCTGGTGCGCGGTACCAGTCGTCCGGCAGATGATCGGTGCCCGGGGGCGACAGCAACCAGTCCCCGGCGGACTGGGTGCCCGCGACCCAGGAGCGTCGGCCCTGCGTCGCCTCGAGCAGGCGCGGGAAGTCCGGGCGCTCGACGTCCGCCAGGACCACGGCGTCAGGGGGAACGTCCGACAGGGCCTGGACCAGGGACGCGAGATCGGAGAAGGCACGCATGGTGACCGGCCTGGCGTGCCGGTGCAGGACGACCCGGTCGGGCTCGTGCTCGTGAAAGCCACCGGCCACGTCCAGGTTGAGCACGTGGGCCGGAGTGTCCGGAGGGCCGACCAGGTCGATCTGGTCGCGGATGTCGCCGAGCACGACGGGTACCTGAGCGCCGCGGCTGATGGCGACCGCATCGGCCGACTCACGCAACCAGCGAACGCGCCATCCGTGCGTCCGCACCAGGGGAACGGTGCGCAGCCGAGCCCGCGTGGAGCCGATCGTGCCGCACGTGGTCCGGATGGGCAGGCTCTCGGAGTAGCGCTCGCCGACCCGGTGGTGCGCGACATCGAGCCGTGCCAGGTTGATGGACAGGCTGTTGTGGGTGATGCCGGTGTCGATCGCACCCACGCGGAAGCCCAGCTGCCGCAGGCGCATGCCGTACTCCACGCCGTAGGCATGCCAGGCCAGGTCCGGGTGCTCGCTGAGGGGATGCTCGACGACGAGGTCGCGTCGAACCATGAACAACACCTCGTCCACCGAGTCGACCTCGCGGGGAGACGGTGCCGGATCTCCGGTCAGCAGCACGCGATCTCGCAGTCGCCCGAGCACGGGGCCGTCGTGCGCGATGCCACAGGCGCCCAGCAGCCCCCACGGCTCCTCCGTCAGCCACCCGGCGGCCGCCATCAGTCGGTCGATGGAGTGGAGATACACGTCCTGGTGGACGAACACGACCACCTCGTGGCTGGCGCGTCGTGCCCCGTGGTTCAGCGCGGCGCCGGCCGTGGTGAACGCGTGCTCGGTGTTGTCGACGGGGAGGTACTCGACCTCGAAGGGACCGTCGTACGCCGAGATGGACGCGTCGAGGCACTCCTTCCGGACGCGCGCGTCGTTGAAGACGCAGACAATGGACAGGCCGCGCGCGTGCGGTTCCCGACCCGCCATGTCGATTCCCCCTCTGCCCCCCGGTGTGCGCCAGTTTCTCACGGACCACGGGGTCAGACCGTGGAGTTCTGGCGCCTCGCCCGCGAAGCTCGTTGCCACGTTAGACTTGGCTCGAGCACCGGCACCGCTGATGTGCTCAACCCCCCGGGTCACACGGCTGAGGAAGTAAAGGGGGAGCCATGTACCTGGTCGATGCACTGCGCGTCCTGGCGCCCAGGGGCGGGCTCGTGGAGGATGTCCGCGGTGCCCGAGCCTGACGTCGACGTCTCGGTCATCGTCGTCACGTTCCACAGTGCGCCGGTGTTGGCCGGCCTCATCGCCTCGCTGGGCGACGGGCTCGAGGGCCTGAGCTGGCGGCTGGTGGTGGCCGACAACGCATCGTCCGACGGCACGTTGGAGGTGCTGCGCGAGCACGCCCCGGACGCGTTGGTGGTCGAGACCGGGACGAACGCCGGATATGCGGCGGGCATCAACGCAGCCCTGGCGGCGGCTCCTCGAGCACGTGCCTACCTGGTCCTCAACCCGGACGTGCGGTTGTCCCGGGGCTCGGTCGCCACCCTGCTCGGCGAGCTCGACCGACAGGGCGTCGGTATCGCCGTGCCCCGGCTACTCGGGTCGGCAGGTGAGCTCATCGAGTCCCAGCGCCGCGAGCCCACGGTCCTCAGGTCCTTCGCCGATGCGCTGGTGGGTGCTCGCCGGGCCGGTCGCTGGGGGACTCTGGGTGAGGTTGTCTCCGACCCTGCAGCGTACGAAAGCGCGGGCACCACCGACTGGGCCGAGGGCTCGACGCAGCTCATCTCGCGGATCTGCCTCGAAGAGTGCGGGCCCTGGGACGAGGGGTACTTCCTCTACTCCGAGGAGACCGACTTCCACCTGCGCGCACGCGATGCCGGTTTCTCGGTCCGCTACGTCCCCGACGCCGTCGCGACGCATCTCGAGGGCGACTCCGCGACCTCCCCGCGCCTGTGGGCCCTCGTCGTCGCCAACCGCCTTCGGTTCTACCGCTCACGCCACGGCCGGCCCGCTGCAGCGGTCTTCTGGGGGGTGCTCCTCGTGCGAGAGGGATCGCGGGCCGTGTTGGGCCGCAAGCCGTCGCAGGTGGCCTTCCGGGTGCTCCGCACCCCGAGCCTGCTCCGTGCGCGACGCGGACCGGAGTGGCTGGAGCGGGTGGGATGACCTCAACGAAGGCGCTTGACGATCCCCACCAGCTCGCGCTCTGCGCGTCGTACGAACGACGGGGGCGTGAGCACCTGCGTGCGCACCTCGGCCGGGGTGTCCCCGCGCCGAAGGCTGAAACGAGGTTGCAGCCAGGCGCCCGCCCGTGCCCAACGCCGATCGCTGGTGTTGACCTCGGTGTAGCCGCGGGCGCGGAGCTGAGCCAGGGCACGCCGGTCGTAGAGCCCGAACGGCGCCGCCGCACGGTCCACCCGACGTCCCGTCACCTCCGCGAGACGGTCGCGGGCGTGCGCGAGCTCGCGCTCCGCGGTGCGCTCGTCCATGCCACGCCACGAGATGTGGTCCATTCCGTGGTTGCCCACGGACATGCCCTGGTCGAGCAGCGTGCCGAGATCGGCGCTGGACAGGCAGCCGGGTGCATCGAGGCGGCCCGCGAGCACGAAGAACGTCGCCCGCAGGTCACGTTCGACCAGGGCCGGCAGCCCGATCTCGACGTCCGAGGCGTTTCCGTCGTCGAAGCTGACCACGGCGTCGCGATGCTGCGCCACGTCGTCCAGGACGGCGAGGAACGTCTCCTGCGAGATCCAGTAGTCCTCTTCGCCGGGCTCCAGCTCGCGCTCGGGCGTCCCGATCCCGTGGAAGCACAGGTTCACGTGGCGCACGTCTGCCTCCTCGCTCGGTCGACGCTCCGCACGATGCTCGAAGCGTCCACCACGCCGCACGATGACGCCACCCTGACACGCAGCTGGGCCCAGCCGGTCCCCGTTGTCCGCCCTCAGCCGGACGACGTCGCATGAGCGCGGCCCCGGCTGCGTCGTCAGCGGCGACGCCGACGGTTCACGTGGCTCCCATCGGCGAAGGCGACGTGGACGAAGTGGCGCGCTTTCTCCACGACACGCTGAACGACAAGGTCAGCGTCGAGGCCTGGGCCCGCACCATCGTGCCGCCCTGGGAGGTGCCGGCACCCAACCACGGCTTCCTGTTGCGAGCCCAGGGGCGGGTGGTGGGCGCCTACCTGGCGCTCTACTCCGAGCGGGCGGTGGACGGCGTCCCGCGCCGGTTCTGCAACCTCGCCGCGTGGTGCGTGGCGGAGCCATATCGCACCCAGGGCCTTCGGCTGGTCCGCGCGGTGATCCGGCAACCAGGCTACGAGTTCACCGACTTCTCTCCGAGCGGCAACGTCGTCGAGCTCAACCGCAGGCTGGGTTTCGACGCGTTGGACACGACGACGGCGCTGGTGCCCAACCTGCCGATCCCCGGTCGAGCACGGGGCACGCGTCTCGTCGCCCGACCTGCCGAGCTCGAGCGGGCCCTCGACGAGTCGTCGTTGCGTGTCTACCGCGATCACCGGCATCCGTGGGGTGTCATCCACCTGGCACTTCAGAACAGCGAGGGCACCTGTTACGTGATCGCCCGCAAGGAGCGCCGCAAGGGTCTGCCTCTCTTCGCGTCGATCGTGCATGTGTCCGACCAGCGGGTCTTCCGCCGCGGCGCCCCCGCGGTCTACCGTCACCTGCTCGTGCGTCACGGTGCCCTGGTGACTCTCGCGGAGCTACGCGTGGTGGGAGAACGGCCGGCCCTCGCCGTCCTCCAGCGCGCTCCCCGTCCGAGGATGTTTCGGAGCCATGACCTGTCGGCGTCCGCCATCGACTACCTGTACAGCGAGGTGACCTGTGTGTCCTGGTGAGCGCGGCGAGAGGACGAGCCCATGAGGTCCAGCATCCATCACCTGCTCGAGGAGCAGGCGGGATCCACAGCGGACGCGCCAGCCCTGACGTTCAAGACCACCACGCACGACTACGCAGGGGTCTGGCGAGAGTCACGACGCGTCGCGGGCGTCCTGGAGCATCTCGGGATCGCGCGCGGCGAGCGGGTGGCGCTGTTCTTGGACAAGCGACCGGAGTTCGTCTTCGCCATGTTCGGCGTCTCGGTGGTCGGCGCCGTGTTCGTACCCGTCAACCCGGTCCTCAAAGCCCCACAGGTGGCCTACATCCTGGGAGACTGCGCGGTGTCGGTGCTCGTCACCACGACTCAGCGCTGGGAGGGCCTCCGCCACCACCTCGCCGAGGACGACGGGCTGCGACACGTGCTGCTCGTCGACGGCGACGGCGGCGAGCCGACGCCCCACGTCGCCGTGCACGACCTCCGGGACGTGTGTGCTGTGGCCCCGGAACCGACCCAGGTCGAGGGCGTCGTGGACCTCGACCTGGCGGCGATCCTCTACACGTCGGGAAGCACCGGGCGTCCGAAAGGCGTGGTGCTGAGTCATCGCAACCTGATCGTCGGGGCCGAGAGTGTCAGCTCCTACCTTGGCAACACGGCCGACGACGTGATCTTGTCCCTGCTTCCGCTGAGCTTCGACGCCGGCCTCAGCCAGGTGACCACGGCGTTCGCGGTGGGAGCCCACGTGGTCCTCGTCAACTATCTGGTGCCCACCGACGTACCGCGCCTGTGCGCTCGGCACCGGGTGACTGGGCTGACCTGCGTTCCACCGTTGTGGATCCAGCTGACCTCGGTGGCCTGGCCGCAGGAGGCGACCGAGAGCCTGCGCTACTTCGCCAACACCGGAGGCCGGATGCCGCGATCCACCCTGGACAAGCTGCGGGCGCTCTTCCCCCAGGCGGCGCCGTACCTGATGTACGGCCTCACGGAGGCCTTCCGGTCGACGTATCTCGACCCGGGGGAGGTGGACCGACGTCCCGACTCGATCGGGAAGGCCATCCCGAACGCCGAGGTGTTGGTGGTCCGCCCCGACGGCACCCGATGCGCGCCGGGGGAGGAGGGCGAGCTGGTGCACCGGGGTCCGCTCGTGGCACTCGGGTACTGGGGTGATGCGGCTCGCTCAGCCGAGCGATTCAAACCTGCTCCCGGCACCGTCGACGACTGGCGAGCTCCCGAAGCGGCCGTGTGGTCGGGTGACCGTGTGGTGACCGACGACGACGGGTTCCTCTACTTCGTCGGCCGGAGCGACGAGATGATCAAGTCGTCGGGCTACCGGGTGAGTCCGACCGAGATCGAGGAGGTCGCCTACAGCAGCGGACTCGTCAGCGACGCGGTGGCTCTGGGTCTGCCCGACGAGCAGCTGGGGCACCGGATCGTGCTCGTGGTCAGCCCGCTGGCCGACGGGCTCGAGACCGACGAGCTCTCGCGGGTGCTGCGTCGGGACCTGCCGTTGTTCATGGTGCCGGCGGACGTGGTGGTCCGTAGTGAGCTGCCGCGGTCGCCCAACGGGAAGTTCGACCGGGTCCTGCTGCGCAAGGAGCTGGAGTCATGAGGCCGGCCGACCACGTCAGACGGTTCGGGACCGAGGGCGGCGAGCTCCTGGTCGGCGGCATCCCTCTGCGGCGGTTGACCGAGCGCGTGGGCTCCACGCCCTACTTCGCCTACGACCGGCAGCTGATCTCCGACCGGGTCTCGGAGCTGCGGCGTGCTCTGCCCGACGAGGTGCACCTGGGCTACGCCGTGAAGGCGAACCCGATGCCTGCGGTCGTCCACCACCTCGCAGGCCTGGTCGACTCGCTCGACGTCGCCTCGGCGGGCGAGATGCAGGTCGCTCTCGACACGGGTACGCCTGGGCCGAGGATCAGCTTCGCCGGACCTGGCAAGACCGACGCGGAGCTACGGCGGGCGATCGCGGCCGGGGTGATGGTCGAGCTGGAGTCGCGAGGCGAGGCCCAGCGTCTCGTACGCCTCGGGCAGGAGCTCGGGATCCGGCCACTGGCGGCGATCCGGGTCAACCCGGCGTTCGCAGTGAAGGGCTCCGGCATGCGGATGGGAGGTGGACCACAGCAGTTCGGGGTGGATGCGGAGCGGGTGCCTGCCCTGCTCGCCGAGCTCTCGACGGCCGAGGTGGCGACCGCCGGCTTCCATGTCTTCGCGGGCTCCCAGAACCTCCGTGCCGACATCCTCATGGAGGCACAGGCACGCACCGTCGACCTGGTGCTCGAGCTGGCCGCGCACGCTACCGAGCCGATCAGCTACGTGAACATCGGGGGAGGGTTCGGCATCCCCTACTTCGAGAAGGACCAGGCACTCGACCTCGACGAGCTCGGCGACCATCTCGGTGGTCTGGTCCGTGACCGGCTCGCGCCACGATTGCCCGAGGCCCGGGTCGTGGTGGAGCTCGGTCGCTACCTGGTCGGGGAATCGGGTGTCTACGTGACGCGGGTCGTGGACGTGAAGGAGTCCCGCGGGCATCGCTACGCCGTCGTCGACGGTGGCCTCCATCACCAGCTCGCAGCGTCGGGCAACTTCGGTCAGGCCATTCGGCGCAACTACCCCGTGGTGGTCGGCACCAGGCTCGACGACTCTGCGGTCGGCGTGACCAGCGTCGTGGGGTCGTTGTGCACCCCGCTGGACCTGCTCGGTGACAAGCTGGAGCTTCCCGACGTCGAGCCGGACGATCTGGTCGTCATCTTCCAGGCCGGTGCGTACGGACTGACGGCGAGTCCGACCGCCTTTCTAGGGCATCCCGCTCCCGTGGAGGTGCTGGTATGAGACGGTGTGGTGGATGAGCGACGACCTGACGACCGACCAGGACACCACGCTGAAGGGCGTGATCGACGTCCTCGCCTCCACCCTGGAGCTCGAGGACCACGGCACCTCTCTCACCCGTTCGAGTCCCCTGCTCGGGGAGCTCCCCGAGCTCGACTCGCTGGGCGTCGTCGAGCTCGCCGCCGCTCTCGAGGAACGCTTCGCCATCATGATCGATGACGACGAGTTCACCGGTGAGATCTTCGAGACCGTCGGCACCCTGGCCGACTTCGTGCGTTCGAAGGGCGGCGAGCCCGGGTAGGAGCAGCCCAGGCCGCGGTCCTCCGAGGGACGCCTCAGTGGTGCAGCTTCGTGCCGTCGTCCCAATGGTTGCCGGACCACACATTCCCCGGTGCCCTGGCCTGGAACGCGGTGACGGGGCCGAAGACGCCGCAGCGGCGGTTGTTCCCGCGCTGGAAGATGTTGTGGGTGAACACGATGTGGTCGGCGACGGGGTAGGGCTTGGAGGACGAGTACCCGCCGTAGGCGCAGTACGAGATGGAGCTGTCGTTCGCCATCAGCAGGTTGTGATCGACCACCACGTCGGAGATGGGATCGAAGTCCCCGAAGAGAGACACGTCCGCGGTGCAGCCTCCGTCGGTGGAGTTCAGGAGCGGTGTGCAGTGCAGGCGGTTGTTCTTCAGCACCATGTGGCTACCGCCGTTGCTGATGAACGCGTTGTTGTGGAAGCTCTGCCCGGTGGGGTTCCATTGCCCGTGCAGCCAGGAGCCGTAGATCCGGCAGTGGCCCGTGCACTGGATGCTGTGCTGTGCCCCGGTCACCTCGATGTGGTGGGCAACGATGTGACTTCCCCAGACTGCTCCGCCTTGCCAGTGCCCGCCACGGACGGTGGAACGGCGGAGCGTCACGGAGTGCGCCCGATCGGTGGTCGCGTCGATGACCGGGACGAGGGACTTCTCGATGACGACATCGGGTGCGTCGATCAGGATGGCGCCGCAGCGCGTCGCGTCGACTCCCACGATGGTCTTGCTGTGGGTGATGGTGCAGGGGCCCGAGTACGTCTTGAGGTCGTAGCCGTCCGGCACGCCCGTGGTCCTCTTGGTGGCAATCGGCTGGTGGGGCCGATGTGTGGCGTCGGGACGAGCGCCGTCGAGTGACTGTGCCTGGCTCGTGCTCGAGGTGGGTCGGGGGCTGGCGTCGGCGCCTCCGGAGAAGGAGATGCCGCAGCCGGTGGCGATCACCGCGGTCGCGGCAGCTGCGGTCACGCTCAGTCGGCGGAAGGAGCGCCTGGAGAACTGGGGGATGGGGGGCATGGGTTGGACACCTCACGTGCGGAATCGGGGGTCACGCTTCGGTCAGGGGTGCCAAGCATTTAACGTGCGTAGCCTGCCGAGGGCAAGTCGAGGCGCTGTCCGGACACCTGACACGCACAGGTGATCGGTGCGAAAGTGAGGGCTATGAACGCGATCGAGGATCCCGCGCGCGACGACCTCTCCTCGAGGGTGAGACGGCTGTTCGTCGACTCACCCACCTCGTTCGCGGCCTCGCTCCGGTCCGAGCGGTGGGACGAGGTCCGTCGCCGCTTCCCCGACCTGGAGCAGATGAGCGTGGTCGACCTGGGTGGCACGGTCGAATGGTGGGAGCGAGCCCCGGTGCGGCCACGCACGGTGGTCGTCGTCAACCTCTTCGAGCCCGGTGAGTCGGACTCCGACGACCTGGTGCCGGTCACGGGTGATGCCTGCGATGCGGGCAAGGTCCTGGCGCAGGCGGGAGCGCCCCAGGCCTTCGACCTTGTGTTCTCGAACTCCATCATCGAGCACGTGGGTGGGCACGGCCCGAGGGTGGCGCTCGCGGAGCAGGTGCGCGCCCTGGCGCCGTACCACTGGGTTCAGACCCCCTACCGCTACTTCCCGGTCGAGCCTCACTATCTGTTCCCGGGCTTGCAGTTCCTACCCCTACGGGCGCGTACGGCCGTGGCAGAACGCTGGCCGCTGCAGCACACGCGCCCGGCCAACCGCACCGAGGCCAGCAACGAGCTGCAGTGGACCGAGCTGCTGAGCATCAGCGAGATGCGGACCTACTTCCCTGACTCGGAGATCTACAAGGAGCGCCTGGCCGGCCTGGTCAAGTCGCTCGTGGCGGTCCGATCGCCCGTTCCGGGTTGACCGTCAGCGCACGACGGCCGGCGACCAGGCGTCCTTGATCAGCAGCCGGGGTGGGGCGCCTGGGGTGGTCGTACGGAGCGCCCAGACGTCGTCGACCCCGGCCTGGTCGGAGCGCGGGACGCCGTACAGGATCGTGTGGTCGTCCAGCCACTCCATCTGGTCGTCGATGTTCCGGGTCTCGCCCGTCAGCAGCGTCTGTACGCCGGTCCTGAGGTCGAGCACCGCAGGCGTCCAGAAGGTCTGGCCGTGGCCGACGTTCACCTTGTAGGCGA
>Ga0302299_10000566_pt1 | contig 20412 bp, 25 predicted proteins | sample III_Fen_N3_4_FD_198795 | JGI IMG/M metagenome (GOLD analysis project Ga0302299, IMG submission 198795) | Peat permafrost microbial communities from Stordalen Mire near Abisko, Sweden - III_Fen_N3_4 | ecosystem: Environmental > Terrestrial > Soil > Wetlands > Permafrost | place: Sweden: Abisko... | reverse complement strand
GGAAGTTACCCCGCTCCGTCCATCAAGCACTCGACGCCCTCACCAACACCTGCAAAGAGCCGCACGCAGACTGGCGCGACGTCGCCGAGGCACACGCGCGGTTCCACGAAGCCATCGTCAACGAATCGCAAAGCCCCCGCATCGTCGAGGCCTACAAGCGACTCGCGACCGAACTCAACCTCTTCCTCGTCCAGCTCCGCCCCGTCTGGCCCCTCAAACGCATGATCGACCACCACCGGAAACTCGTCCGCAACCTAGAAGCAACCGGCGACCTCGAGCACCTCCGTCGACACCTCGCAGAAGGCCTCGAAGCCATCTGAACCCGACCGACGCCGGCGCTCGGCTCCGGGGCCTAGGCGAGCGGCCATGCGCCGTGGGATGATCCCGGCGATTCAGTGGAGCTTGGCGTAGACGGCGCGGGCAAACAGCACCGTTTGCCGCGGGGTCGTCCCGTATCCGACGAGCGTCACGAAGTGCGAGGTCTTCGTAAACCATACGAAGACGTCGCCCCCGGGGTAGTAGTAGAGCGTCGCGCCGGCCCCGGCCCCGGTGAGGCTCTTCTTGACGACGTGTTTCTGCTGGGCCGAAGAGTACTCGCCTTCGATCCCGGCGATCTCGCTGGCGGCCTTGCCTGCCGGCTTGAGGTAGATGCGCACGTCGACGCCCTTCCCCGGCACGTCGCAATACGGGTTCGGATAGGCGCCCGCGTTCGGCACGAACTGCGGCGCCGCGGATGGTGTGCCAATGTCCTTCTTGATGACTGCGGCGGCCGGAGCAGCGAGGGCGCAAACGTTCGCCGCGACCGACCCCTGTCGTGCGAGGCTCGACGCGGGAAGCGCCAGTGCGCACACGATCAGGAAGCCGAGCACCTTTCGCGGGAAAGGCGAGCGGCAGGCCGTCGTGACAGAATTCATCCGGGAGGCACTAGTGGACATGGAGCTTGGCGGTCGCGTATCCCTCGGCTGTCTCGGCGCTGCCCTGATCCCCCCTCGCGCTGACGACGAGGGTCGCCGTTCCGGCCTGCACCGCCTGCACCTGAAACGCGAATGTCCTCGACGCTCCACTCTTCAGGTCGAAGCCGCGCATCCCCTGGGCTTCGCGCGTCACGGTTGCCGCTACGTTCCAGGATGCGAGACCGGGTGCGAGCGACACATCAGTCAGATCGTGACCGCGGGCGGTGACGGTTACCGTCACGTTGGCCTTCTGCCCGACAGCGACCGGCCCTCCGGTCTTCATGCTCACAAGGAGCGCACCCGTTGGTTGTGCGTTCCCCCTGACGACCGTGAAATTGGCCGTGCCGATCTTGATCGTCGCTCCGTGGCATCGCTCGGTGACCTCGCCGTGAAACGACTCGGCTTGCAGTCCGTTCCTCATGATCACGAACGGCCCGATCATCACGGTTCGGCTCACGTACGCCTCGCCGGGAGGCACTCCCACGGTCCCGACTGACGGATTCGCGTAGGGCTGAAAGGCCTTCGCGATATGCCCGAACTCATCGGTGATCCGAAAATCGATACTCCAGCTTTCGTTCTCGAAGGACTGCCAGAACTTCCCGAACTTGAGCGGGCACGACGCCTTCGCCGGCAGATCGAAGTTGTGACCGTAGACTCCGCTATCCGTCCGCTCGGCGGCAGCGAACGGAACGGGATCGGGTGCGATCGAGGCCCGTATCGTCGGCGATCCCGACACGGCTGCGACCACGACGACCGGAACCGCGAGCAGCGTCAACGCCCCGACGGCGGCCAAGACGAGCGTCCGCCTTCCGCTCGAGCGATTTGGCCGATCAGACTGCGCGGGCCGGAGCGAGAAGAACACTTTCACGAGGCGAGCATCTTACCTCGGATTCGCGTGTGAGGGAGATTTCCGCCCTTTTCCGTTTGAGTGCCGGAACTCTGCCCGCGCCGTCGACCGGGCCTTCGTCCACGCCCTCGGCGCGGGCCGCAGCGTCCTGCGAGCGGGCCTGGGGATTCGGCGGCCTCGCCCGGCCGGATCGCCCAACTCGGAGCGGCGGTTGGCATCGTGCTCCGACCACCGATCGCGGCCGGGCAGCAGCGATCCGCTCAGGCGGCATTGCCGCACACTCGCGCTGCGCCGGCTCCGGGAACAGACTGCTTCGGGACGTGTCAGCCTGGAGGACGGAAGCCTGAGCAGGGAGACGTGCGCGCGCGATCTGCCTTCGCTGCCGTTCCTCGTCGTCCGCGATCCTGGCCTAGGATTGATCACGGATGGCTCCTGAATCCGACGACGAGAGGTATCTCCTCCGAGCGATCGAGCTGGCGCGGCTCTCCCGGGAGAACGGCAACCATCCGTTCGGATCGGTCCTCGTGGACGCGAACGGGCGAGTCGTCCTCGAGGCCGAGAACACGGTCGTTACCGGCCGCGATGTCACGGGCCACGCCGAGCTCAATCTGGTGCGCGCAGCGAGCGCGCAGTTGGACGTCGCAGCCCTCGAGGGTGCAACCCTGTACGCGAGCACCGAGCCGTGCGCGATGTGCTCGGGCGCGATCTACTGGTCCGGGATCGGGCGAGTCGTCTACGCGCTCTCCACCGAGGCGCTCACCGCGATGGTGGAAGGCCCGGGAGCGTCCACGCTGACACTCTCGTGCCGCGAGGTATTCGCCCGTGGCGGGCGAAGCGTCGGGGTCAGCGGCCCGCAACTGACGGAACAGGCGGCAGCCGTGCACCTGGGGTTCTGGGACTAGACCCGAAGCATCCGCGGCTCGCGAGCACGCGGGGCATGGCGCATCGGTAGTTACGGGTAGTGACGGTCAGCAGTCGTGCGGATGCGTCCCGCGAGCGCGTCTGTCACGGTGTGCTGTGAAGGAGTTGCAGGTTCCCATGCGCTCGCGGTTACAGGCATGTCTCAGGCTGTCCTCGCTGTCGATGGCGGCGCGAGCCCGATGACCCGGCGCCTCACGCCACTGTCGGGGGAGTTGCACGAGCGCGCTCCCTCGCTCTCCGAGCGATCGCTGGCCTCGCTGGCACGAGCGCGCGAACGACGAAGGCAGCACCTGCGCGCCCGGATGCAGCTCCACCCGCTCCGGGGAGCACTCGTCTACGTCGGGAGCAGGTTCATCGCACTGCTCGTGATCTTCGACCTCTGCTGGGCGCTCCTCGTCGCGGAGGGCGCACGGCCGGCGATGGCGTTCTACGTGCTGGCCCTCGCGGCAGCTGCCATCGGGAGCTCGCTCGCGCTGATCAGCGAGAGCATCGGCCCGCGCGACGATGCAGGCGACCCGACCTCCTGGGGGACGGCGGGCCTCAACCTCCGCGTCCTCACGGGTGTGACGGTCATCCTTCTCGCAGGGGGGATGATCGCGCTCGGTCTCCACTCCGAGCGATACGGCAGCACCACGAACGATCCCACTGCCACCTGCGTCTTGCCGGCAGACGGCTACGGCGGGACGCTCGTCGGCGTCTGGCACGTCGTTTACGGCGATTGCGCGAAGTAGGAACGACGAAGCGTCCCGGACGCCCGCACCCGTTCGTCGTTCCTCCGCGGGGGCCCGGAGGTACGGCGGGCCGCCTCGGCCGTGGCGGTACGGAGACGGGGGATTCGGCGTCGATGCTGCGGTAGGTTGGACCCGACGTCGAGAGGAGGTCGTGATGTGGGCACGTGTGGCACGGTTCGAGGGTGATCCCGCGAGCCTCGACGAGAGGATCGGAAGGCTTCGCTCCGCGCTCGAGTCCGGCGATCTGCCGGTCGGGCTCGAGGAGGCGAAGCTGCTGATGCTCGTCGACAGGGAGACAGGCGAGATGGTCGGCGTGACCCTGTTCGAGAGCGAGGAGGCGATGCGCAGGGGTGACGAGGCGATGAACGCGGGGCCCGGCAACGCGGGTAGCCGCTCGTCCGTCCAGTTCTACGAGGTGCCGCTGCACACGCTGTAGACGGAGCCCGAGGGTGCTCCGAGATCACGAGGCCAGCCGCCGGGTGAAGAACGCGAGGATCTCGTCGCGGGCGGCGATCGTCGGCTGGCCGGCCTCGTCGATCAGGTGGGCGGTCACGACGCTGTGCGGGCTCGCGACGACGTGCTCGAAGAACGGCGTTGTCTCGCGGCTCGCCGCGCCGTCCGGGAGCACCCGCGGGACGAAGCGGTCGCCGAGCGCCTCCGCGTAGGCGGCGAACCGCTCTGCTCGGCAATGCCGGTCGCCCTCGAACCGGTAGGCCATGACGGTCAGGTCGTCCCGCTCCAGTCGCCGGCCGACCGCGATGAGCTCGTCGGGGGCGATCTCGAGCCCTGCCGGGTCGTCCAACGGGAGGGACGGCTGGCTCAGGACCGGTGCGAGCATCGCAGGCTCGAGCATCATCGTGAGCGCGAAGTTGCCCGTGAAGCACATCCCGATGGCGCCGACGCCCGGGCCACCACGCTCCTCGTGCGCCAGCCGCGCGAGCGATCGCAGCCATGCGGTGACGGGGCTCGAGCCGGTGCCGGCGAAGGCGCGGAACTCGGCGCTGACGCAGGCCCGCCGGAGGATCTCGGTGCCCTCCTCGACGTCCGGCACCGCGCCGTCACGGCCGAACAGCGAGGGCATGTAGACCGTGAATCCCGCGTCTCGAACCCAGCGGGCGAAGCGGGCGACGTGCGGGCTGATGCCGGGCATCTCCGTCATCACGATCACCGCCGGCCCGGTGCCGGCCACGTGCACCACCTTCGTGACGCCGCCGAGCGTGATCGCGCGGGGGTCGAAGTCTTCGAGCGAGTCGTCCTGGTTCGCGCTCATGCCGGCATCCTCGCAGCTGCGTCGCGGCCCCCGGGACGCGGCGATCCGCCGGGCAGCGCGTATTCCCAGCCCTCGCGCCACGCGAACGGCGCCTCGACGAGGTCCTCGAGCGCCGCTCCGCTCACGACCTGGTCGAGGGCCCAGCGGGTTGCGACGTGGCCGATCAGGAGGACGCGCTGCCCGTCCCGTGTCCCGCCGAGCTCGTCGAGAAAGCCCGTGACGCGGGCCACGGCCTGGCGCCAGCTCTCTCCCTCGGGGAACGGCTCGTCGAGCCGTCGGCGACGCTCGGCCTCGAGCCGGGAGCGGGGCATGCCGTTCCAGCACCCGTAGTCGCACTCGCGCAGCCGCCAGTCGAGCAGGATGGGGATGCCGGAGCCCTCGAACGCGATCCGCGCCGTCTCGACGGCCCTGTTGAGATCGGAGGCAATCACGATGGCGATGCCGTCGTCGCGCCGTCGCCGGCCGAGCTCGCGCGCCTGCTCGATGCCGCGCTCCGACAGTGCTCCGCCGAGCCAGCCGGTCGCGAAGCCCTCCTCGTTGTCGACGCTCGTCGAATGCGTCTCGTACACGACCTGAACCGTCATGGGCGACTCATATCAGAGGTACGGGAGCTGCTAGAACCGATGGATGGAGCTGCGATCGGATCCGGCAGGCCCGACGATCCGGGCGTTCGCACCCGGCGACGATGGGGCGGTTGTCTCGCTCTGGGAGGCGGCCGGCCTGACGCGCCCGTGGAACGACCCACACAGGGACATCGCGCGCAAGCTTCGCGTTCAGCCCGAGGGCTTTCTCGTCGCGGTGGCGGGCACGGAGATCGTGGGCAGCGTGATGGCCGGGTACGACGGCCACCGGGGCTGGGTGAACTACCTCGCCGTCGCCCCCGCCTTCCGCCGTGCCGGCCTCGGACGCGCTCTGATGGCCGAGGCGGAGCGGGTGCTGCGAGGGCTCGGCTGCCCCAAGGTCAACCTCCAGATCCGCGCCACGAACGAGGCCGCGGTCGGCTTCTACGAGGCGCTCGGCTACACGGCGGACGACGTCGTGAGCCTCGGCCGCCGCCTCGAGCACGACCCACCACCCTCCGATCCTCGAGGCTAACCCTCGGAGAGGAACTCGAGCAGGAGCGGGTTCACGAGCTCGGGCCGCTCGAGCCCTGGGAGGTGCGACGCGCCGGGAATCGTCACGAGCCGAGCGTCCGCGATCGACGACGCGACGTGTGCGGCGATGCCCTGCATGTCGGCAACGTCCTCCTCGCCCACGAGCACGAGCGTGGGGCACCCGATCTCGGCGAGCCGCTCGTTGATCGCCGGGTCGAGCGGGCTCTCCTCGTCGTCGTCGATGCCCTGCTGGAGGTCGTAGGATCGAACCGTCATCTCCCGCACCGCCGAGCGGAGGACGGGGTCGACCTCGTCCGGGCTCCGGCGCGGCCCGTCGATCCAGAGGCGCACGCTCGCCTCGGCCGCGGCATCGAAGTCACCCTCTTCGAACGCCGCCTCCTCGGCCGCCCAGCCGGCCCGCGTCTCGTCCGACCACGACCAGCCCGCGAGACCCGGCGCGATCACCACCAGGCGCTCGACGAGCTCGGGCCGCAGCACCGCGAGCTCGAGCGCAACGCGGCCCCCGAGCGAACCTCCGACCACGGCCGTCGGGCCCACGAGCAACGCCTCGGCATCGCGCGCGTGAGAGAACGGGCCTGGCTCGAGCGCGTGCTCTCCGAACCCGCGCAGGTCGGGTGAGAGGACATGGAAGCCGGCGCCTCGCAGGGCCTCGGCCTGCGGCTCCCACATCCGGCTGTCAGCGATGCCCGCGTGCAGCAACAGGACCGTGCTCATCTCTCCTCCTGGATCGATCTGCGCGACAGGCCCCACGCTACCCGTGGGCGACCCGGCGCATCGGGTCTCCGCTGCCGAGGTCGCCGATCCCGGCGTCCGCGAGTGCACCGCAGACGAGCATCCGTCGATGAGCCGCCAACGTTCGCCCTTGCGCATTGCGTCCGCTCGCCTCCTCCACCTCGAGCTTCTAGCCGTGCTGCACGAGGGGACGCACCTCGACCGCGCCGCCGAAGCGCAAGGCCGGGACGCAAGCGGCGAGCGCGATCGCGGCCTCGAGGTCGTCGCACTCGAACAGGAAGTAGCCTCCCAGCGCTTCCTTCGTCTCTGCGAACGGGCCGTCCGTCGTGACCGTAGCGCCGTCGCGAACGCGCACGGTCGTAGCCGTAGCGGGCGGCGAAAGCCACTCGCCGGGTGTGACGCCCGGAGTCTCGTTGACTGCTGCGTACCCGGCGGCCACGCTCCGCTGCTCCTCCTCGGACAACCGCGTCCAGGCCTCGAGCGCCTCGCCCTGGAAGATCTGCATCATGAACCTCATCGGTCCCTCCTTCGTTGGTCGGGGTTCGTGGTGTCGACGACCGGGCAGGTGGGGGATCGACACCGGGAGTGGATATATGCCTTGACATGCATATATGGTGATGATCCGATTCGGGCCATGACGACCCCCTTCGACGTGATCGGAGATCCGGCGCGCCGCCGCCTGCTCGATCTACTGCTCGCCGGCCCGGCCCCGGTGAACGATCTCGTGGCTACATCGGGGCTGAGCCAGCCGGGCACCTCGCATCACCTCCGGGCCCTTCGCGAGGCCGGCCTCGTCACGTCCCGCGCCGTGGGTCAGCAGCGGATCTACGAGCTCCGGCTGGAGGGCTTCGCGGAGCTCGCGCGCTGGCTGAGCCCGTACGTCGTGGCGCGGCAGCGCACGCTCGACGCTCTCGGCTAGTCGCCGACCGCCGCCGGGCCTTCGGTCGTCGCCCGGATCGCCCTGTGCGTGCCCGTCAGAGCGAGGCCGGTCGCCGTCACCATCGTCGAGACGATCGCGACCATCAGCCAGGGGAAGCCGGGGGCGAACAGTCCGCTCGGTGAGCCGGCGACGGCGATCCACCAGACGGTCGCGGCTCCGGTGACCGCGGTCATCGCCAGGGTCGTTGCTCCCGCGAGATACGTCTCTCGCCGCAGCGTTCCCCATGGAATGTCGAGGCTGCGGGCGGTCGTGACGGCGGTCACGGTCCAGGCCGTGACCGTGCCGACGACGCACGTCACGAGGCCGAGGAACGCCAGGCCGTAGAGCGCATCGCCCCCGTTTCGGGCCACGCTCGAGAGGTGGTGCGCCCAGATGACGACGGCGACGAGCACGACCGCGGTCAGGGCGGTGACGCCGAGCGCCCATCCGAGTGACCGTCGGATCCGGGGCAGGCCGCCCGAGCCGATCAGCGTGAGGATAGGACGGGCGACGAGCAGGACGCCGGCGACGATCGAGAGGCTGCCGAGAACCGCGGCAACGCGGACCGCATCGAAGGCGGCGCGGGGGAGGCCGCGGTCGGCGGCCGGCGTCACGGCCTGCCAGTGCTCCGACAGCTTCTGCAGGGCGATGCCTGCGATCACGAACGCCGCCCAGGAGCTGAGCACGAGCAGCACCCCTGCCCTCACCCGCTCGCGCGGTGGCACGGCGTCGCCGCGCAGGCCGCAGCTGCGCAGCCGCTCGCCGAGGCCGGCGCGGATCACGTCGAGGTAGGTCGCGACGCGGAGGCGCCCGTCGTGCGCCTCGGCTTCGAGTAGATCGAGGAGTTCGCCGCCGTAGCGCTCCCGCCATTCCCGCGGATAGAAGGCGAGGAGCCGGGCGCGACCGCGAGCGCTCATCGCGTCGCCACCTGTGGGGCGCCCTTGCCCGTAGCGGCCGACGCACGCTCGCGCTCGCGGCGGAGCCGGGCGGTCGCCTCGTCCACGATGCGGGTCAGGTCGGCCACGGCCGCCGTGAGGATCTCGGCGCCTGCGGCGGTGATGCGATAGGGACGGCGCCGATCGTCCGAGCCGACCGGCTCGATCAGCCCGCGTTGCTCGAGCCGCGTGATCGCGCCGTACAGCGTCCCGGGGCCCAGCCGCACTCCGGCGAACGCCTCGATGTCGAGCAGCAGCGCGTGGCCGTGCTTCGGCCCGGAGGTGAGGCTCGTCAGGAGCAGGAGCGTCGGATCGTTCGTTCGCTCACTCATGCCCTCATACTACTACGTAAGACGTAGTAGATGCGGGCTCAGGTGGGGATCTCCTTCGCCATCGCCACGCAGTCGATCCTGACGCCGTCGGGAAGCTCGACCTCGATCTCGTCGATCGGCCGGAAGCCGTAGGCGAGGTACAGCGGCAGGCCGGGCAGCGTCGCCACGAGGGTGAGCTCGCGAAATCCCTCGCGCGCGGCCGCCGCCTCGCACTCCTCGAGGATCCGGCGGCCGAGGCCACGGCGGGTCCAGTCGGCCCGGACGAACATCGCCCGCACCCGCGCGGGCTCCGTTGCGGGATCGAGGGCGCGCGCATCGTCGGCGGCGTCACCACTCCCCGTGTAGAGCCTGTCGCGCCTGCTCCAGCCACCGCACGCGACCATCTCGGCGCCGCTCTCGAGCACGAAGTACGTGCCGTCCGCGAGCAGCATCGGGTCGGCCCGGGCGACGAAGCGGACGGCGCTCGCCGCCCGCTGCGCGTCGTAGAAGCGGGGGAACAGGATCGCTGCGGACTCCTTCATCAGCGCGTCGACGGCTGCCTCGTCGGCGGCCGTCGCAACCCGGAGCAGGGGCGCGTCCGATCTCACGACGGAACTCTAGAGCGACGGCGTCTCTCGGCGGTTGGCGTCGTTGTCGAGCCAGCGTCCGACGACGGTCGACAGGAACTCCGGTTGCCCCCGGAAGCCGAGGGAGTAGTAGAGCGGCTGCGCGTCGTCGGTCTGGAGCCCGACGTGCTGGCCGGGGACGGCGTCGAGTAGGAGCCGCACGAGCGCCGAGGCGATGCCCTGCCGGCGGTACGCCGACATCGTCCAGACGTCCACCAGATAGGCGTTGCAGACCCCGTCGGAGAGAAGGCGCGCCATGCCGACGACGCGATCCGCGTCGCGGGCGATGGCAACGTGCTGCGACTGCTCGAATGACGTTCGCAGCGCCTCGGCCGAGCGTCCGTTGTCGAACGAGTCGGCTGCGAGGTCGGCCTTCGCCTGCGCCCAGTCGATGCCCTCGAGCGAGTTGTCGATTCGCACCGCCATCGACGAGAGCATCCCACAGCGACCGAGGCGGGGAGAGGCCTCAGCCTCCCTTCCGGCTCCTGCCCGTCCCCCGCAAGGAGCACGAACACCCTGTAAAGAAGGTGTATCGGTGCTCCGGTGGTGCCCGAGCGCGCTGCTACGGTGCCCCGGTCACTGCGATGCGGCGGGCCGTTTTTCGCGCCCGCGCTGCGTTCCGGTCACCCTCCCATGGCCCTCTCTGTCCGCATCTGCCTGCTCGCGCTCTGCCTCGTGCTCGTGCCTGCGGCCGCCGCGGCTGCTGCCTCGCCGCGCCATGCGTCCGTGCCGGTGGTGCCGAACCCGGCGCGTCTGGCGGGGTCCGTGCCGTTGCGGGTGCTCTCCCGGCCGAGACGCAAGGCTCCGTCACTCGGACAGCGGGCCGTGCAGATCGCAGCCAGGGAGCTCGGCGTTCCCTACCGTTACGGTGGCAGCTCGCCGAGTGGGTTCGACTGCTCGGGCCTCGTCGCCTATGTCTACGGCAAGCTCGGCGTTCGGCTCCCGCACAACGCCGCTGCCCAGTACGGCTACGGACGACCGGTCGACTCGAGGCACCTCCGGCCCGGCGATCTCGTCTTCTTCCACGGGCTCGGGCACGTCGGCCTCTACATCGGCCGCGGCAGGATCATCCACGCCCCGCAGACCGGGGAGTACGTCGAGATCCAGCGCCTCGCCTCCCGCAGCGGGAGCGTCGAGGGCGCCCGCCGCGTCACCCGCTCCTAGCCGCCCCTATAGCGGCGCGTCGCGGGCCCCGTCCTCTTCGAAGATCCCTGCCAGAGTCGAGCGCGCCTGCTCGAGGTCGATGGTGCGACCGGCTTCGAGCTCACCGCGGAGATCGAGCAGGATCTGCGCCACCTCCGGCCTGCCGTCGAGCTCCAGCTCGACGCGCGAGAGCACGCAGCCGCGATCCCAGAACGCGCACGCGTCGCCCGGGCAGCGCGAGGCGTGCCCTTCGGCGATCAGCTCGATCGTGCAGAGCGGGCGATGGCCGGTCTCGCTCCGGTCGTGCATGACGCGATCGTGCCGGTTCCCTCGGCTCGCGCACATCCGACCGCTTGCGGATCGACGTGCGGGAAGGTACGGATCCGTCACCCGCCGCACCTGCTGCCGCGTAGTGTTCGGGCGGTGAGCCGCAGCTATCCGACCCTCCTCGACCTCGTCGGCTCGACGCCGATCGTGCGGCTCGACCGCTTCGGGGCGGGCGTGCCGCCGACGCTGCTCGCAAAGCTCGAGTTCCTCAACCCGGGCGGCTCCAACAAGGACCGGATCGGGCTCGCGATGATCGAGGCTGCCGAGCAGGAGGGGAAGCTTCGTCCCGGCGGCACGATCGTCGAGCCGACCTCCGGCAACACCGGCGTCGGTCTCGCGATCGCGGCCGCGCAGAAGGGCTACCGCTGCATCTTCGTGATGCCGGACAAGATGAGCCAGGAGAAGATCTCGACCCTTCGCGCCTACGGCGCCGAGGTCGTGATCACGCCGACCGCCGTCGACCACGACTCGCCGGAGTCCTACTACTCGGTCTCCGACCGGCTGGCCGAGGAGATTCCCGGCGGCTTCAAGCCGGATCAGTACTCGAACCTGGCGAACCCGGAGGCCCACTACGCGACGACCGCCCCGGAGATCTGGGAGCAGACCGAGGGCGGCGAGATCGATGCGATCGTCGTCTCGGTCGGCACCGGCGGCACGATCTCGGGCGTCGGCCGCTACTTCAAGGAGCGCCGGCCCGAGGTCTTGATCGTCGGCGCCGATCCCGAGGGATCGGTCTACACCGAGGACGCCGACCACCCGCTCGGTCCCTACCTCGTGGAGGGCATCGGCAAGGACACGTGGCCGCAGACGATGAGCCCCGAGGTCGTCGACGAGTGGGTGCGCGTCTCCGACCGTGACTCGTTCCTGACCGCGCGGCGGCTCGCACGCGAGGAGGGCCTGCTCGTCGGCGGCTCGTGCGGCTCGACGGCGTGGGCGGCGCTCCAGGTCGCGACCCGCTTCGGCCCCGGGGCCCGCGTGCTCATGTTGCTGCCGGACGGAGGACGCTCGTACCTCTCGAAGTTCTACGACGACAACTGGATGATCCAGTACGGCTTCATGGAGCGGAGCTCACCGACACCGGCGGTCGACGAGGTGCTCCGGTTCAAGCACGGCGAGCAGTCGGACCTGCCCGACCTCGTCACGATCGAGTCGACGAAGAAGGTCGGCGTCGCGATCGAGCTGATGCAGCGCTACGGCATCTCACAGCTTCCGGTCGTGCGGCACGGCACGGCCGAGTCGCTCACCGACATCGTCGGCTCGATCCAGGAGCGGAGCCTCCTCGACCGCGTGTTCAAGAACCCGGACGCGCTCAACGAGGACATCGCGGTTGCGATGCAGTCGCCGCTCTCGGCGGTCGACGTGCGTGCGTCACTCGACGAGGTGTTCGCCGATCTCTCGGGGCCGAGCGCCGCAGTCGTCGTCGGCATCGCCGGCCGGCCGGCAGCGATCCTGACGCGCTCCGACCTGCTCGACTTCCTCGCGCACCGCCGCACGCACATCGATCCGGCGTAGCGACCTCCGGCTCTCCTTCGCCCCCGCACATCCTTCTCCGACGGATGGAGTGCGTCTTCGTGAGCCCGGTCAGCGGCCGATGAAGCTCGCAGCGTGACCGCGCGCGTTGGCCTCGCGCAGCTCGCCGGCGTCGAGCGCACCGATTCGCTCGAGGAGCTCGAGCTCGTCGCGAAGGTGCGTGCCCATCATCTCGGGGCCGTCGGTCGCGATCGTGAAGGCGACGCCGTGCTCGACGAAAGCACGGATCGTCGTCCGGATCGCTTCCTCGTCCGGGAGGGCCTTCGTCAGGAGGTTCGAGGTGGGGCAGATCTCGAGCACGGTGCCCGCGTCACGCAGCAGGTCCATCAGAGCAGGCTCGCCGGCGGCCAGGATGCCGTGGCCGATGCGGTCGGGCCGTAGGGACTCGACGACCTCGCCGATCTCCTCCGCTCCTGTCAGGCCCTCCTCGCCGACGTGAATCGTGACTCCGAGCCCGGCCGCGCGCGCGGTCTCGACCATCGGCTGCACCGACGTGTAGTCGTAGCGGGCCCCGCCCGGGCGCGGCCCGGCGATGTCGACGCCCACGACGCCGCGGGCGGCCCAGGCGATCGCCTTGTCGACGATGATCGCGTTCTGCCGGGCGTCGAACGTGCGATCCATCATCAGGATCAGGCCGGCTCGGACCTGCGGGTACTCGAGCCGCGCGCGGTCGAGACCGCGAATCGCGGCGAGGATGATGTGGTCGAGGTCGCGCTCGCCGCCGCGGTTGCGCTTCATCGGGTTGAAGCGCAGCTCCAGGGTGGTGATCCCTTGCGAGCGGTACGCGCCGCCGATCGCGCCGTGCACCGACCGCTCGACCGCGAGCGGGGAGGACTGGATCAGCTCGGTCCAGTGGTAGATCGCGTCGAGGGCATCGAGGTTCTCGACGCCACGCGGGTCGGAGACGGTGACGAGCGCCTCGAACTCCCAGTAGTCCTTCACCGGCAGCGCGATCCCCTGTTCGTGGGCGAGGCTCCAGAGGATGTCGGAGGCGACCGAGCCGCCGAGGTGCGTGTGGAGCTCGGCGAGGCCTTCGTCGGCGGCGATCACCCCGTCACTCTACGCACGCCTCGCGCGGCCACGTCTCGGCGCGACGCCGTCCGGGAGGAACCGCTGATCGGTCGATCCGGGAACACGACGCCCTCAGGGCTCGAGAAGGGCGTTCTCGAGGGTGATCTGGGCCCATTCGACCCAATCGGCGTTGTCCCAGTCGCCGTCGAGGACGAGGGTGCGATACGTCTCGGGGTGCCCGATCGCGAAGATCACCGCGGCAGCCGCCTCGATCGTCATGCCGCTTCGCAGCGCAGAGCGCTCGGCGAGCACCCTTGCGGCATGCCCGTAGTTGGCGAGCCGCTGGGCGGCGCGGGCGCGCTCGAGCTCCGCGATCTCCGGGTCGGAGACGGCGACTTCCCGGATGATGCGGAAGACCGGCGCGGTGCGCGGGAGCGCCGTGCGCCAGAGCTCGACGAGCTGGGCGATCAGGCGACGCGGATCGGGCTCGAGCTCGGCCCGCTCGCGCATGAACTCTGCGACCGGTACGGGGGCGCGCTCGCCGGCGGCGGCGACGTCGAGCACCCGTGAGAGCACGTCGCATTTCGAGCCGATCGCGTTGTAGATCGTCTGCACGGCGACGCCGGCTGCGGCCGCGATCCGTCCGATCGAGGTCGCGTGGTCGGGAATGGAACGAATCGTCCCCAGGCAATCCTCGCCCGGGTGTCCTGCCCGCCCCGGGGGGCTTCCTTGCCCGGTGTCAGGAGTGTCGAGAGTGGAACGTTCTGTCCACACGTCCGCAGGTCAAGGCGTCGCGCCGGCGACGAACGCCTGCAGCTCGGGCAGCAGCCGCGGGTCGATCGTGTGTGGCACCGGGGTCTCGCGCCAGAGCAGGTCGGCGCCCGCGGCCCGCACGCGCTCGGCGGCGGCGCGGCCGAAGTCGGCGGGGATCACGGGATCGAGCGAGCCGTGGGCGACCGCGATTGGATAACCGGCGAGATCCACCAGGTCGAGCTCGAAGCCCGCCACGTCGGGCATGAAGCCCGACAGCGCCACGATCGCGGCCGGCCGCGGCCGGCCCGCGCCGAGCCCGAGTGCCCAGCTCATCACCGCGCCCTGCGAGAAGCCGCCGAGCACGACGCGGTCGATCGGCACCGGCAGCGCGTCGAGGAACGCGGCACCGGCCTCGACGCTCGGGAAGAACGTGGTGGGATCGGGAGTGGGGATGCCCCCGAGCCGGTACCAGTGGGCCCCGCCGGGCGGTAGCGCGAGTGGGGCCCGGGGCGTGATCCCGAGCAGCCGCCGCTCCGGATCGAGCGCGTCGAGCAGCGGGTAGAGGTCGAGCTCGTCCGCGCCGCGGCCGTGGAGGAGCACGAGCGCGCCCTCCGGGGTGCCGGCCGCAGGCCGCTCGAGCGCGTGGAGCTGCAGCGTCACGATGCCGTCCAGGCGGCGCGCGGATCGGGCAACGGCGTCAGCACGGGCTCGATCTGGGCGCGCAGATGCTCGAAGGCGGGCGGCAGGATCAACGCCTCGCCGAGATGCTCGCTGTCCTCGTCGATCGAGAAGCCGGGGCCCATCGTGGCGATCTCGAACAGCACGCCGCTCGGCTCGCGGAAGTAGATCGAGCGGAACCAGAACCGGTCGATGATGCCGCTCGGATGCGCGCCGGCGCCGCGGACCCGCGCGAGCCAGGCGTCCTGCTCGTCCATGTTGGACGCCCAGGCGACGTGATGGACGGTGCCGGCGCCGGGGATCCCGGCACCGGACGCAGGCGGCGGGTCGTACGCGTAGTGCCCTCCCCGGACGGCTCCGCGTGCCTCCCAGTCGCTCTCCCCCGCGGGGACGAAGCCGAGCGTCCCCTCGAGCAGCGCGCGGCTGCCTTCGGGGTCTGCGGTGAAGGCGCGCACGCCGTCGAACCCCTGGAGCGCGTGCTCGGCGGGGATCTCCGGGTGTCGCGCGCTGAGCGGTGCGTCGGCGGTGGTGACGACTGCGAGCTCGAGCCCGAGGCCCTCGGGATCGGCGAAGCCGAGCCGTCCCCCGCCGCGAACCGTCGAGATCCCCTCCGCGGCCAGCCGCGCCTCCCAGAAGTCGACCGCGCCCTCCGAGGCCACGCGGAACGTGATCGTGTGCACCATCCCGACGCCGGGACGGCCACGGCGCGCACCGGGGTACTCGAAGAAGGTGATGTCCGCCCCGGGGCTCCCCTCCTCGTCGGCATAGAAGAGGTGGTACACGGTCGGGTCGTCCTGGTTGACGGTCCTCTTGACCATGCGCATGCCGAGCACGCGGGTGTAGAAGTCGACGTTGCCGGGCGCGTCGCCCGTGATGCAGGTCACATGGTGAATGCCTTCGAATCGCACGCGATCTCCTTTGGCCCTTCGCTCGCCGTCCGTACCGCCGGACAATACTGTCTCGGCCAGAAATAGTTGCTATCTCAAGTAGTATATTTGCATATGCAAACATCACCGCCCGTCACAGTCCCTCTCGCGCCCGTGCAGCTCGCCGCGTGGCGGGGAATGCTGCGGGCCCACGGTGCTCTCGTCCACGACCTCGACGCCGAGTTGCGATCGGCGCACGACCTCTCGCTACACGAGTACGAGGTGCTGCTCATTCTCGGTCACGCCCCCGAGGGCCGGATGCGGATGTCCGACCTGGCGACCGCCGTCGTCCTCAGCCAGAGTGGCTTGACCCGCCTCGTCGATCGCCTCGTGCGGGCCGGCTCGGTCGAGCGCACGCGCTGCGAGGCCGATCGCCGCGGGCTCAACGCCGAGCTCACGCACGCGGGGCGGAACCGGCTCGCGCAGGCACGGCCCACGCACCTCGCGGGCGTGCGGAGCCGGTTCCTCGAACACTTCGACGAGGACGAGCTCGGCCTGCTCGCGGGCTTCTGGGAGCGCGTCCTCCCCGGCGCCACCGCGGAGTGAAATAGTGAATAGGCTCCCCGCGTGAAGATCGGCATCGTGGTGCCGTTCTCGTGGTCGTTCTGGGGCGCGGTCGTCGAGCACGCCGAGCTGCAGGCACAAGCGCTCGAGGCGCGCGGGCACGAGGTGCGGCTGGTGATGGGCAACGACCCTCCCGGTCAGTTCACGCGCGTCCTGCATCCGAGAGTCGGCCGCCACGGCAACCCGCCCGCGAACGTGATCGCGATCGGCCGCTCGGTGATCGTGCCCGCGAACGGCTCGCTGCCGAACGTCATCATGAGCCCGCGCGCGATCTTCCGGATCAGGCGCGTGCTCGAGCAGGAGCGCTTCGACGTGTTGCACCTCCACGAGCCGATGACCCCGGTCACGTGCATTGCGGTGCTCGCAATGGCAACCTCGCCGATCGTCGCTACCCACCATGCGTCGGGCGAGCTCGGCTGGATGAAGCCGGCAGTCCCGGCCTGGGGGTTCCTCGCGAGCCGGATCGACGAGCGGCTCGCGGTCTCGGAGCGGGCCCGCGAGTCGGCCGCCCGCTGGCTTCCCGGCGACTACGAGATCGTCCCGAACGGCGTGCTCATCCCCGACGACGCCGACCCGGGAGCGCGCGAGCACACGATCACCTTCGCCGGCCGGCAGGAGACCCGCAAGGGCCTGCAGGTGCTGCTGCGCGCCTGGCCCGAGATCCACCGTCGCACCGGGGCGAGACTCCAGATCTGCGGCTCGGACCCCCTTGCCGTCCGGCTGCTGCTGACGCGGCTCCGCGTTTCCGATGCGGGCGTCGACATCCTCGGCTTCCTGCCCCAGGAGGAGCTGACGGCCCTCCTCGGCCGCACGAAGGCGCTCGTGGCGCCCTCGCTCGGAGGCGAGAGCTTCGGGATGGTGCTGACCCGCGCGTTCGCGTGTGCCCTGCCCGTGGTCGCGTCCGACATTCCGGGGTATCGCGAGGTGACGACGCCCGAGACCTCGGTCACCGTGCCGCCGGACGACACCGCAGCGCTCGAGGAGGCGATCGTCGCCCTGCTCGCCGACGAGCCGCGTCGCGTCGCGATGGCGGAGGCGGCCCGGGCGCTCGCCCTCGAGAAGTACGCGTGGGGCGACATCGCGCGCAGGCTCGAGGGCATCTACGAGCGGGCCATCGTCAGCGACGGACGGCGCGCTGCGTGAAGCGGGTCGGACTGCTCGCTCGCAACCCCTGGGCGCGCGGCCTCTTCGTGCTCGCACTGCTCGTCGCCGCGTTGCTCGCGATCTGGTGGCGAGGGCCGGACTGGAACACCGTCTACCACGCGTTCGACGTCGTCGCGTGGCGCTGGGTGATCGTCGGTGTCCTCCTCAACCTCCTCTCGGTGCTGGCCCGGTCGCTCTCCTGGCGGCTGACGATCGACCAGGCGCTGCCCGAGCCGCACCCGCGGTTCGGTCAGGTCTTCTCCGCCTTCGGGATCGGCCTGCTCGGGAACGCGGTGCTTCCGGCCCGCGCCGGCGAGCTCGCGCGGGTCGCGGTCCTGCGGCGGCACCTACCGCACGGGAGAGGGACGAGCGCGACGCTGCTCGGCACCGTCTTTGCCCACCGCCTGTTCGACCTGTTCCCGGTGGCGCTCCTCGTCACGTGGGTGTTGCTGACGGCGAAGATCCCTCACTGGGCCGTCACGAGCCTCGTCATCTTTGGCTTCGTCGGGCTTGCCCTGCTTGCGGTGGGCCTCGTCTCGGCGTGGACGGGCGGGGGGCGGGTGCACGATGGCATGGGCAGCCTGCGGGCGGTCGTGATCATGGGCCGTCAGGGGCTCGCAGTCCTGCGGCGGCCGGTTCCGGCCCTCGGGGCGGCGATGTGCCAGCTCATCGGCTGGCTGATGCAGCTGTTCGCGGTGTGGGCCGTGATGGAGGCGTTCAACCTCCACCTCCCGCTCCCGGCTGCGGGGCTCGTGCTCGTGCTGATGAACGTCGCGATCATCTTCCCGCTCTGGCCCGGCAACATCGGCCTGCTCCAGGCGGCGGTCGCGCTGCCGCTCGTCCAGTACGGCGTCCCGTACGCCACCGGCTTCGCCTACGGGCTCGTGCTCCAGGCCGTGGAGATGTCGGTCGGCGTCGGCGTCGGCCTCATCTTCCTCGCGCGCGAGGGGCTCTCGCTCGCGTCCCTGAAGGCGATGGAGGAGCAGCAGGCCGCCGACGAGACGGCGCTCGTGGCGGAGGAGGAGAAGGCCGAGGCCGAGCGGGCCGTCAGCCGAGCAGCGGGCTGAACGAGCCGAGGCGCTCGGCGACGAGCTCCTCGGCGGACGCGTGTGCGGGGCCGTGCCCGGTGACTGCGGAGACGAAGACGTCGCGCTCGAGTGTGAGCAGCGCGACATCGCTCACGGCCGTGACCGTGGCCGTGCGCGGCACGTCGCGCAGGAGCGCGATCTCGCCGAACGCTTCGCCGGGGCCGAACCCGCGTCCCAGGATCTCGACCTCGCCGCTCTCGATCACGTAGAAGCGGTCGCCGGTCTCGCCCTCGCGGATGATCGTCTCGCCCGCCGTGGCCGCGAACGGCATCGCGGAGGTGGCGAGGAACTCGAGCACCGGCTCGGGCAGGACACCGAGCAGCGGCACGCCGCGAAGCAGCGCCGTATGCGCCGGAGCCACCGTCGTGCGGTCGATCGCCGCGAGCCGGCCCGCGACGAGGATGGTTGCGGCCGGGAGCAGGACGCCGGCGCCGATGAGCGACGGCTTCGCGCCGAAGAGGGCGATGCAGAGCGGCGCCGCCAGGCCGCCGAGGCCGATCGCGCCGAGGAGGATTCCCTCGAGGACGCCGAGCACGCGTCCGAGCACGTGATCCGGGACGATGCGCTGGAACAGCGTCAGCGCGGCGATGTCCGCGATCGAGTTCCCGATCCCGACGACGGCGAACGCGATCAGCGCCACGGGGTAGCTCGCAAACACGCCGATCACCGCGAAGGGGATGCCGAACAGGACGACGCCGATCCCGAAGTCGGCGGCGAGCCGGCCGCGCGTCGCGAGCACGAGGGCTGCGAAGCCACCGACGAAGCCTCCGATCCCGAGCGCCGCGCTCAGATAGCCGACGCCCGCGTTCCCCGCGTCGACGAGCTCGAGGGCGACGAGGACGACGAGCACGTTCAAGGCCCCGGCGATGAACGCCTGCGCCGTGTAGAGGCCCGTCACCGTCGAGATGTTGCGATCGCTGGCGACGGCCTTCAGCCCCTCGGAGAGCTCGGAGAAGAAGCCGGGACGGTTGCCGGCAGCATCGAGCGGCGACGCCGCGGGAGCGGGCGCTCGGAGGCCGAGGAGCAGCACGGCCGAGGAGAGGAACCAGAGCGCGTTCAGCCCGAACACCGCCTGGACGTTCCAGAGCGCGAGGATGATGCCGCCGATCGCGGGCCCGGCGAAGGTCGAGACGGCGTCGAGCGTGCTGGCCGCGACGTTCGCGGCCGAGAGCTCGGCGGGGCTGCGTGCGAGGCCCGGCAGGAGCGCCGCCTGGGCCGGCCGGAACGCAACGCCGACGAGGTTCGTGAGAATGACCACCGCATACACGACGAGGGCAGGCCCGTCGGTCGCGATCACGACCGCTGCGAGCGCCATCAGCAGGGCCCGGATCAGGTCCGTCGCCATCATCACGCGCTCCCGGCGATAGCGGTCGGCAAGCGTCGCGAGGAACGGCGATGCGATCGCCGCCGGGAGCAGGCGCAGGACCGAGATGATCCCGACCGCCGTCGTGCCGCCCTGGTCGTAGGCGTAGACCGAGAGGCCGACGACGTATGTCCAGTGGCCCATCGTGGAGCCGAGGAAGGCGAGCTCGAGCCGGCGCAGGCCGGGGTTACGGAAGACCCGTGCGAGCGAGCCGAACGACTCGGCCACTCGCTCCCCGAGACCGCTCACTTCTGTCCCCCCCGTGCCATGATTTGCAACAACACCACATCGGAGGGAAGATTGCACCCACCAGCACCGTCTAGTGGGGTACGAGGCCCAACCGGGCACAAGACCAAAAGGAGATCGAAGATGTCGGATTCCACCGAGAAGCATGGCGAGACCGAGGACGTCGAGGCCGATTTCGAGGGTCACCGGTTTGCAGGCCCCGAGAAGCTGGCGGACATCACGGACGTGAAGGCCGCGAACGACGACGACGGCGCCGACTTCGAGGGTCACCGGTTCGCCA
>Ga0302299_10000565_pt1 | contig 20417 bp, 10 predicted proteins | sample III_Fen_N3_4_FD_198795 | JGI IMG/M metagenome (GOLD analysis project Ga0302299, IMG submission 198795) | Peat permafrost microbial communities from Stordalen Mire near Abisko, Sweden - III_Fen_N3_4 | ecosystem: Environmental > Terrestrial > Soil > Wetlands > Permafrost | place: Sweden: Abisko... | reverse complement strand
TGGCGCTGTGGACGATCGCGCCGGTGTGGTCGTGGTGGGCGAGCCGCCCGATCGCGCCGCACCGGCCGCAGCTCGCCGACGCCGACCGCCGGTTCCTGCGCGGGGTGGCGCGCCGGACCTGGCGGTTCTTCGATACCTACGTCACGGCCGGCGATCAGTTCCTGCCGCCCGACAACGTGCAGGACGACCCGCCGCGCGGCGCCGCGCACCGCACGTCGCCCACCAACATCGGGATGGCGCTGCTCGGTAACCTCGCCGCGTACGACTTCGGCTACGCGACCGCGGGCGAGCTCGTCGCGCGCACGGCGCGCTCGCTGGCCACGCTCGATCGGATGCAGCGCTATCGCGGCCACTTCTACAACTGGTACGACACGCAGACGCTCGAGCCGCTGCGCCCGATGTACGTATCGACGGTCGATAGCGGCAACATGGCGGGCCACCTGCTGACGCTCGCCAGCGGGCTCGACGAGCTCGCGGGTCGCCCGGCGCTGCCATCGCTGAGCGGCCTGGGCGACGCGCTCGACGTGGTCGCCGAGTCCGCGGGGGCTTGGCCGGAGGTGGCGCGCGAGCTCGCGCGGCTGGCGGCCGAGCGCGTGCACGAGGCGCGTAGCCCGTCGGCGACCCACGCGCTGCTCGCGCGGCTGGCGCCCCGGGCGCGCGAGCTGGTGCGGCTGGTCGAGGCGCGCGACCCCGATGGCGAGCCGGCGTGGTGGGCGCGGGCGTTCGCCGCGCAGCTCGCGCAGCTCGCCGAGGAGCTCGCGCGGGTCGCGCCCTGGGTCGCGCTGCCGCCGGCCGCCGATCTGGCGCTGCGCACGCTGCTCGACGGGCCGCTGAACCTCGCGGCGATCGCGCGGATCGAGCAATCGCTGCCCGCGGCGGGCGCGGGCGCGCTGGTGGCCGCCGCCCGGGCCGCCGCGGCGCACGCGGCCGAGCGGCTCGCCGACCTGAGCGCGCTCGCCCAGCGCTGCCGTGAGTTCGCCGATCTCGACTACGAGCTGCTCTACGACCGATCGCAGCAGCTCCTGGCGATCGGCTACAGCGTCGGCGAGCACCGGCTCGACGCCAGCTTCTACGACCTCCTGGCCTCGGAGGCGCGGCTCGCCAGCTTCATCGCGATCGCCCAGGGCAAGCTGCCGCAGGAGCACTGGTTCAGCTTCGGCCGCCAGCTGACGACGTCGCACGGCCGGCCGGCCCTGCTGTCGTGGAGCGGCTCGATGTTCGAGTACCTGATGCCGCTCCTGGTGATGCCGACCTACGACGGCACGCTGCTCGACGAGACCTACCGCGCCGTGGTCGAGCGCCAGATCGAGTACGGCCGCGAGTGCGGCGTGCCGTGGGGCGTCTCGGAGTCGGGCTACTACAAGACCGACGCGCACCTCAACTATCAGTACCGCGCGTTCGGCGTGCCTGGCCTCGGCTTCAAGCGCGGTCTCGCCGATGATCTCGTGATCGCGCCGTACGCCACCGCGCTCGCGCTCATGGTCGATCCCGCGGCCGCGTGCGCGAACTTGCACAAGCTGGCGCGCGCCGACCTGCTCGGTCCCTACGGGTTCTATGAGGCGGTCGACTACACCGCGTCGCGCATGCCCTCGGACAAGGACCGCGCGGTCGTGCGGTCGTACATGGCGCACCACCAGGGCATGACGCTGCTCGCGATCGCCTACGTGCTGCTCGACCGGCCGATGCAGCGCCGGTTCACCGCGTCGCCCAGCTTCCTCGCGACCGAGCTGCTGCTCCAGGAGCGCGTCCCGCGCGCCCAGGCGATCTTCCCGCACCCGGCCGAGGTCTCGCAGCTCGCGCCGATGTCGGGCGCCGAGCACGATCTGCGCGTGTTCACGACGGCGAACACCCCGACGCCGGAGATCCACCTGTTGTCGAACGGCCACTACCACGTGGCGATCACGAACGCCGGCGGCGGCTATAGCCGGTGGCGCGATCTGGCGGTGACCCGGTGGCACGAGGACGCGACGCGCGACTGCTGGGGCACGTTCGTCTACGTGCGCGACGTCAAGACCAAGGAGGCGTGGTCGGTCGCGCACCAGCCGACGCTCGCGCCGGCCGCGAGCTACGAGGCGATCTTCTCGCAGGGCCGCGCCGAGTTCCGCCGCGTCGATCACGAGCTCGACACCCACGTCGAGATCAGCATCTCGCCCGAGGACGACGTCGAGCTCCGGCGGATCAGCGTGACCAGCCGGGCACGCGCCGCGCGGACGATCGAGCTGACGACCTACGCCGAGGTCGTGATCACGCAGGCCGCCGCCGACGCCGCGCACCCCGCGTTCTCCAACCTGTTCGTGCAGACCGAGCTGCTTCGCGATCGCCAGGCGATCGTGTGCACGCGGCGGCCCCGGTCCGGCGGTGAGCGGCCGCCGTGGATGGTCCACCTCGTCACGGTGCACGGCACGATCGACGGCGAGACGTCGTACGAGACGTCGCGCGCGGCGTTCGTCGGGCGCGGCCGCACCGCGATCGATCCGATCGCGATGCACCAGCGCGCGCTGTCCGACTCCAGCGGCTCGGTGCTCGATCCGATCGTCGCGATCCGCAACCGCGTCGTGCTCGAGCCGCACGTGACCGCGCGGATCCACCTCGTCACCGGGATGGCCGAGACCCGCGAGGCCGCGCTCGGCCTGATCGAGAAGTATCGCGACCGCCACGCCGCGGACCGCGTGTTCGAGCTGTCGTGGACCCACAGCCAGGTCGTCCAGCGCCAGCTCGACAGCACCAGCGCCGAGATCCGGCTCTACGAGCGGCTGGCGAGCAACGTGCTCTACGTCAACCCGACGCTGCGCGCGCCGAGCAGCCTGCTGGCGCGCAACCGCGGCGGCCAGGCGGGGCTGTGGGCGTACGGGATCTCCGGCGATCTGCCGATCGTGCTCGTCCGGATCGCGGACGTCGCGAATATCGAGCTCGTGCGCCAGCTGGTCAAGGCCCACGCGTACTGGCGGCTCAAGGGCCTCAGCGCCGATCTCGTGGTGTGGAACGAGGACCCCTCGGGGTATCGCCAGGTGCTCCACGACGAGATCATGGCGGTGATCTCGTCGGTCAGCGAGAACCTGATCGACAAGCCGGCCGGGATCTTCGTGCGGCGCAGCGAGCAGATCGGCGAGGACGACAAGGTCCTGATGCAGACGGTGGCCCGCGTGATCATCGCGGACACCGCGGGCACGCTCGCCGAGCAGCTCGAGCGCGCTCCGCGCCCGGCGCCGCTGCCGCGCCCCACCTCGCCGGCCACCCCGGCGCTGGGGGTCGCCGAGCACGGCGGGAGCGAGCTGGCGGTGGCCGGGCGCGCCCCGGCGGCGATCGCGGAGGCCCTCGGCGGCCGCCCCGATCTCGTCGACTTCAATGGCCTCGGCGGGTTCACCCCGGATGGCCGCGAGTACGTGATCACGACCGGCCGCGAGGCGCGGACGCCGGCGCCGTGGGTCAACGTCCTGGCGAACCCGTGGTTCGGCAGCATCGTGAGCGAGAGCGGCAGCTCGTACACCTGGTGCGAGAACGCGCACGGCTACCGGCTGACGCCGTGGCACAACGACGCGGTCGGCGATCCGAGCGGCGAGACGTTCTATCTGCGGGACGAGGGCGATGGCCACGTGTGGTCGCCGACGCCGCTGCCGGTCACTGCGGCGGCGCCGTACACCAGCCGCCACGGCTTCGGCTACAGCGTGTTCGAGGTCGCCGAGGCCGGGATCGCGAGCGAGCTGCGGACCTACGTCGCCACCGACGCGCCGATCAAGTTCATGGTGGTGAAGCTGCGCAACCGATCGGGCCGGCCGCGCCGGATGTCGATCACGTGCACCTTCGAGCTCGTGCTCGGGTCGCAGCGCGAGGTCAACGCGCCGTACATCGTGACCGAGCTCGACACCAAGACCGGCGGGTTGTTCGCGCGCAACGCCTACAACGGCGAGTTCGCGTCGCGCGTCGCGTTCCTCGACTGCAGCGAGGAGCGGCGCACGGTCACCGGCGACCGGCTCGAGGTGCTCGGCCGCAACGGCAGCGCGGCGGCGCCGGCGTGCATGGCGCGCGGCCGGCTGTCGGGGCGGGTCGGCGCGGGGCTCGATCCGTGCTTTGCGATGCGCACCAAGCTCGAGCTCGCCGATGGCGAGGAGCGCGAGATCGCGTTCACGTTCGGCTCGGGCCGCGACCTCGCGGACGCGCGCCACCTGGTCGGGCGGTTCCGCGGCATCGGGCCGGCGCATAACGCGCTCGGCGCGGTGTGGGCGTACTGGAACCGGACGCTCGGGGCCGTGAACGTCCAGACGCCGGACTCCTCGGTCAACATCCTGGCGAACGGCTGGCTGCTCTACCAGATCATCGCGTGCCGGCTGTGGGCGCGCAGCGGGTTCTACCAGTCCGGCGGCGCGTACGGGTTCCGCGACCAGCTGCAGGACTCGCTGGCGCTGGTCCACGCCGAGCCGGCGATCCTGCGCGACCACATCACGCGGGCCGCGGCGCACCAGTTTCCGCAGGGCGACGTCCAGCACTGGTGGCATCCGCCGCTCGGCCGCGGCGTGCGCACCCACATCTCCGACGACTATCTCTGGCTGCCCTACGCGGCGTGCCGTTACGTCCACGCGCTCGGCGATACCGGTGTGCTCGACGAGAAGGTCGCGTTCCTCGAGGGCCGGCCGGTCAAGAGCGACGAGGACAGCTACTACGATCTGCCGGCGCGCTCCGACGAGGTCGCGACGGTCTACGACCACTGCGTGCGGGCGATCAAGCACGGCCTGCGGTTCGGCGCGCACGGCCTGCCGCTGATGGGCAGCGGCGACTGGAACGACGGCATGAACCTGGTCGGCGAGCACGGCCGTGGCGAGAGCGTGTGGCTCGCGTTCTTCCTGTACGACGTGCTGGTCCGGTTCGCGGGGCTCGCCCGCCGGCGCGACGACATCGCGTTCGCCGAGACCTGCGCGACCGAGGCGGCGCGGCTGCGCGGCAACATCGAGGAGCACGCGTGGGACGGCGAATGGTACCGCCGGGCGTACTTCGACGATGGCACGCCGCTGGGATCGGCGGGAAACCTCGAGTGCCAGATCGACTCGCTGCCGCAGAGCTGGGCGCAGCTCTCGGGGGCCGGCGCTCCGGACCGCGTCCGCGGCGCGCTCGCGGCGGTCGATCATCGGCTGGTCCGCCGCGACCTCGGCGTGATCCAGCTGTTCGATCCGCCGTTCGATCGCTCGGAGCCGCGGCCGGGCTACATCCAGGGCTACGTGCCCGGCGTGCGCGAGAACGGCGGCCAGTACACGCACGCCGCGGTGTGGGCCGCGATGGCGTTTGCCGGGGCCGGCGACACCGCGCGGGCCTGGGAGCTGTTCGGCCTCATCAACCCGCTGCATCACGGCAACTCCGAGGCGGCGATCGCGGTCTACAAGGTCGAGCCCTACGTCATCGCCGCCGACGTCTACACCAACCCGCAGCACGCCGGCCGCGGCGGCTGGACCTGGTACACCGGCTCGGCGGGCTGGATGTACCAGCTGCTCACCGAATCGCTGCTCGGGATCCGGCTCGAGGTCGACCAGCTGCGGATCGAGCCCCGGATCCCGGCGAGCTGGCCCCACCTGACGGTGCACTACCGCCATCGCGAGACCGTGTATCACATCCAGATTGCCAATCGCGGCGGCGCGGTCAGCCGCGTGGTGTGCGACGGGCAGGACCTGCCGAGCAAGCTCATCCCGCTGCGCGACGATCGCCAGGATCACCGCGTCGACATCGAGCTCGCCGGCTAGCACCGCCGGGGCGAGCACGTCGCGCGCGACTGCGGCCGCGGCGTCTCAGCTGCGACCCGCGGCGAGCGCTGCGTCGTGTGCCAGCGATTTCCGGCCGAGCTGGTTCCCCGCGCCCGGCGTCTGGCCGACGATACCGGCCACGGAGGTGTTGGCCATGCAACGAGGATGGATACGTGGTTTGTTCGCCAGCGCGGTCGTGTTGATCGCACATCGCGCCCACGCCGACGGCGATGCCGGGCGCGCGGTCTGCACCTGGGACCAGTGGGGGGGCGGGGCCGATCACGAGGGCTCGGTGTGCGTCGCGGCGCAGCCGCCGGCCCGCGAGCTCGCGCACCTCGTGTTCGACCCGTTCGAGTTCCAGGAGATCGCCGAGTCGCGCGGCGCGCTGTTCGTGCACTACCAGACGCCGCTGACCGACGGCGATGACGACTTCTTCATGATGCAAAAGGCCGGGACGTACGTGTCGTGCGATCCGCCGGGCACCCGGGCGCCGGGCTGCGGCACGGATCGCGCCAACACCCTGCGGCAGGTGTGGACCGAGAAGGCCTATCACTTCCGGGCCGACGGCAGCGTGCAAGATCGCTGGACGTTCACCTCGGACTGGAAGCCGGTGGCGTCGGGGTTCGAGCAGATGTTTCAGCCGGCGCTGTCGGGCCCGTTTCTCTACGTGCCGGGTGCGGGCGGCTCGGTGTTCCAGGTGCTCAAGCGGACCGGCAAGGCGACCCAGCGGATCAAGCCATTTGCCACGATCGACCCCGATACCTATGTGACCGGCGGCATCGCGGTCGACAAGTTTGGCGTGTTGTACTGGAACGTCGTCCGGGTCGATCCGGTGACCGGGGCACACACCGGGTACATCGTCGCAGCGTCGCCGTGGGGCGCGACCAAGGTCGTCGCCTACGACGGCCTCATCCCCGGCGCGCCCGCGGCGACCGACCTTTGCTACACCGACTTCAGCGTGGCGCACGCCCCGCGGCCGTGGCCGCCACCGGGAGGTGTCCTGCCGCCCCAGCGAGCCTGCGGCCCGCAGCGTCCAGGGCTCGGCGTGACCCCGGCGATCGGCGCCGACGGCACGGTGTTCACCGCCACGCGCGCCGATGGCCACGCCAACTATTCGTACGTCGTCGCGCTGCACCCTGACCTGCGGCTCGCCTGGGCGACGTCGCTGCGCGGCCTCGTCAACGACGGCTGTTTCATCGAGATCCGCGAGCCGACGTTCCCCCCCGAGTTCGAGTGCCCGCCCGGCACGCCGGTCGGGATCGACCCCACGACCAACCTGCCGCCGGCGCAGCAGGTCGAGGATTCATCGTCGGCGGCGCCGGTCGCGCTCCCCGATGGCAGCGTGCTGTACGGCGCGAACCGAGCCTACGACACCGGCCGCGGCATCCTGCTCAAGTTCGACCGCCGCGGCGCGGTCACCGGTCACTTCGGCTTCGGCTGGGACACCACCCCGGCGGTGTATCGCCACGACGGGACGTATTCGATCATCACCAAGGACAATCACTATTTTGATGTGTTTCCGCAGTTCGGTCCGTACTACATGACGCAGCTGTCGAAGGATCTCGTGCCGGAGTGGCAGTTCGAGAACACCACGGCCGAGGCGTGCGTGCTCGGCGCCGATGGCGCGCTGACCTGCTCGCCGCGCGATCCGGACTCCACCGGCTTCGAGTGGTGCGTGAACGCGCCGGTGGTCGACAAGGACGGCACCGTGTTCGCCACCTCGGAGGACGGCTACCTGTACGCGATCGGGCAGGGCGGCGTGCTGAAGTCGCAGGTGTTCCTCAACCAGTCGCTGGGCGCTGCCTACACGCCGAGCGCGGTCGACGGCCGCGGCCGGATCTACGCGTTGAACAACGGCGAGCTCACGGTGTTTGGCCGGTGACGCCGCGCGGTCACGCGTAGCGCAGCCAGGCGGCGATATCGTCGAGCGCGGCGACCTCGTCGATCGCGCCGGTGTCGATCGCGGCCTTGGGCATGCCGTAGATCACCGACGTCGCCTGGTCCTGGGCGAGCGTCTTGCCGCCGGCGCGCTTGATCGCGAGCGCGCCGTCGCGGCCATCGTGGCCCATCCCGGTCATGACGATGCCGAGCGAGCGCCGGCCGTAGACCCGGGCGGCGGCGATCATCGTCACGTCGGCGGCGGGGCGGCAGCCGTTGACCAGCGGGCCGTCGGTGAGCGCGATGGCGCCGCGGCCGTCGAGCTCGACGTGGCGATCGCCCGGCGCGATCAGCACCGAGCCGGGCAGCGGGCGATCCCCGGCGCGGGCCTCGGCGACGTCGAGCTGGCTGGCGGCGTCGAGCCGCTCGGCGAGCGGGCCGGTGAACCCGGCCGGCATGTGCTGCACGACGATGATCGCGACCCGCAGGTCGATCGGCAGCGCCGGCAAGAGCTCGGCGAGCGCGGCCGGGCCGCCGGTCGAGATCGCGATCACGCACAGCCGGGGCAGCGTGCCCGGCTGGGTCGGCATCGCGGCGCCGGCGATCACGCGGAGCGCCTGCGAGCTGGCGCTCGACGGCCGCGGCGGCGGGGGCGCGACGACGGCGCGCGGCCGCGACCTTGCCGCGGCGATGAGCTTGCGGATCAGCTCGTCGGCGACCGCCGACAGATCGACCGAGACCTCGCCGGCCGGCTTGGTCACGAAGTCCACGGCGCCCGCGGCGAGCGCGTCGAACGTCTCCTTGGCGCCATGCCGGGTGTGCGCCGAGAACATCACGACCGGGGTCGGCCGGTGCTGCATGACCTGCCGCACGGCGTCGGCGCCGGTGATGCCCGGCATGTTGAAGTCCATCGTGACGACGTCGGGCGCGAGCCGCTGGATCTGGGCGAGCGCGTCGCTGCCGTCCTTGGCCTGGCCGACGACGTCGAACGGGCCGGCCGCCAGCGCCCTGGCGATCGCCGCGCGCATGAACAGCGAATCGTCGACGATCAGCACGCGAATCCGGCGGGGCGTCATGCGCCGGCTCCTGGCGGGTCGTCCACCATCGCTTCGATCACGTAGCCGGTCACCGGCGCCGCGACGCCCTTGAGCTCGAGCCCGGGCAGCTCGCGGACCCGCGCGCGGTCGCCGAGCGGGTCGCGCGTCGAGCCGCTCACCAGGACGCAGCCCGGCGGGCACCGGCTCTCGTAGCGATTGGCCTGGTTGACCGCGTCGCCGATCACGGTGTAGTCGCGGCGCACCACGCGCGAGCCGAGGTCGCCGCGCACGACCGGCCCGGTGTTGATCCCGATCCGCATCGCGAGCGGCGCCGCGCGGCCCCGGTTGAACTCGCGCAGCTGGGCCTGCATCGCGAGCCCGGCGCGCACCGCTCGTTCGGGGGCCGGCGGGGCGCCGCGGACCTCGTCGAACACCGCCATGATCGAGTCGCCGATGAACTTGTCGATGTCGCCGGCGTGCGCGACCACGATCGGGCACATCACGTCGAAGTACGCGTTGAGCAGCGCGATCAGCTCCGCGGGCACGAGCGTCTCCGCCAGCGGCGTGAACCCCACGAGGTCGGAGAACAGGATGCTGACCGTGCGCTCGTCGGCGCGCACCGCGAGCGCCTCGCCGCGCGCCGCGCGCTCCTCGGCCGCCGCGCGCGCGCCCTCGGAGATGAACAGCGCCGACGCCGCCTTGTAGGCGATCAGCCGGCGCTCGGCGAGCGTGCGCTCGACCAGCGCGATGCACTTGTCCTGGGAGAACGGCTTGACCAGGTAGGCCGAGGCGCCGACCGCGCGCATCTGCGCCATGTCGCGCCGCGAGTCGCGCGCGGTCAGCATGATCACCGGGATCTGGCGCAGCTCGGGATCGCGGCGCATCGCGTGGACCAGCTCGAACCCGGTCATCACCGGCATCTCGTAGTCGCTGATCACCAGCGCCGGCCGCACGACCTGGGCCTTGTCGAGCGCGACCTTGCCGTTGTCGGCGGTCACGACCTCGAAGCCCTGGCGCGCCAGACAGTCGGCGACGTAATGGCGCTGCGCCGGCGAGTCGTCGACGACGAGGATGCGCTCGCGCGACGCCGGCAGCGAGCCGAGCACCAGCGCGCGCACCCGGGTCGACAGCTCCTCGGGCAGCACGGGCTTGACCAGGTAGTCGTCGGCGCCGGCGTCGAACCCGCGCTCGAGATCGGCGGCCTCGCCGAGCGACGAGCAGATCAGGACCGGCACGCGGGCGGTCGCCGGATCCGACTTGATCGCCTTGCACACGTCGTAGCCATCGACGAGCGGCATCTCGACGTCGGTGATCACCAGGTCGGGGCCGAGCGCGCGGGCCAGCTCGATCGCCTCGGCGCCATCGCTCGCCGACCGGACCTCGTAGCCCTCGTCCTCGAGGATCGGCACGGTGTGGCGGTGGATCAGCGGCGAGTCGTCGGCGAGCAGCACCAGCTTGCGGGTCCGCGTCGTCGCGCCGAGCACCTCGAGCAGCTCGGCGTCGGAGAACGGCACGAGCAGGAAGCCATCGGCCTCGACGTCGCGCGCGCGCCGGCGGTCCGCCGGGGCGAGGCCGACGACGATCGCGGCGATCGGCGCGGGCCCGGCGCGCAGCATCGCGACCGCGTCGTCGAGCGAGCGATCGGGCAGCCGGCGCGGCAGCAGCGCGGCGCGCGGGGCGAGCGCGGGCAGCCGGCGCTCGAGCTCGGCGACCGATGCGACCGCCGTGACGGTGAACCCGAGCGGCTCGAGCGGCCGGCGCGCCAGCGCCGCGAGCACCGGCTCGTCGCTCACCAGCACGACGTTCACGACGCGCCGCCCGGGGCCGGCGCGCCGCCGTCGCCGGCGTCGCCGTCGCCGGCCGCGCTCGGGGCGGCGTCCGCGGCGTGGCCGAGCAGCTTGCGCACCGTGCGGAGCAAGAGCGAGCGATCGTGCGGCTTGGTGATGTACTCGTCGACCCCGGCGTCGAACCCGCGGACCCGGTCGATCCGCTCGCCCATGCTGGTCACCATCACGATCGGGGTGTCGGCGTAGCTCGGCAGCGCGCGCAGCGCGCGGGTCAGGTCGTAGCCGTCGAGCCGCGGCATCACCACGTCGGTCGAGATCAGGTCGAACCGCCGGCTGGTCGCGAGCTCGAGGCCGTGCTGGCCGTCGACCGCGACGGTGACCGCGTAGCCGGCGTCGGCGAGCAGCCGGCGCAGCGACTCGCGCACGATGTCGGAGTCCTCGACCAGCAGGATCTGCGTCGTGCCGCGGTTCGGCGCGCGGGCGGTCCGGCGGCCGGTCACCTGGGCCGGCCGCTCCATGGCGCGCCGGATCACCGCCGGGACGTCGAGGATCAGCGCGACGCGATCGCCGAGCAAGGTCGCGCCCGCCGCGCACGGCACGTTGGCGAGCAAGGGGCCGAGCGACTTGATCACGATCTCGCGCTTGCCCACCAGGTGGTCGCACGCCAGCGCGTAGGCCTCGTGGCCGGCGCCGGCGTGCTCGACCAGCACGAGCTGGAGCACGCCGTCGCTGCCGCCGTCGAGCTCGAGCACGGCGTCGAGCCGGATCAGCGGCACGTGGCGGCCGCGCACCACGCAGACCTCGCGGTCGCCGATCCGCTCGAGGTCGCGCGGATCGAGCGTCACCACGCGCCGCACGACGTCGAGCGGGATCGCGAACGTCTCGCCGCCGGCGCGCGCGACGATGACCTGGATGATCGCGAGCGTCAGCGGTAGCTTCATCACGAACGCGCTCCCCTGGCCGAGCGTGGACTCGACCTCGATGGTGCCCTTGAGCCGGGTGACGATGGTCTGGCGGACGATGTCCATGCCGACGCCGCGGCCCGAGACGTCGCTGAGCTTTGCCGCGGTCGAGAACCCGGCGAGGAAGATCAGCTCGTGCGCGGCGGCGTCGTCCATCGCGTCGGCCGCCGCCGGGGCGACCAGGCCGCGCTCGACCGCCTTGGCGCGCAGCCGCGCCGGATCGAGGCCGCGGCCGTCATCGCTGACCCGGATCTCGACCTGGTTGCCGCGGTGCGCCGCCGCGATCCGGATCACCGCCTCGGCGGGCTTGCCGGCGGCGATCCGCGCGTCGGGCGGCTCGACGCCGTGATCGACCGCGTTGCGGACCAGGTGGAGCAGCGGCTCGTCGAGCGCCTCGACCAGCAGCTTGTCGAGCTCGGTGTCCTCGCCGGTGAGCTCGAGCCGCGCGCGCTTGCCCAGGTGCGCCGCGAGGTCGCGCACGGTGCGGACGTGCTTGCGGAACACCCCGGCGACCGAGATCATGCGCAGCCGCATCACCTGATCGCGGAGCTCGCCCGAGATCGCGTCGAGCCGGCCGGTGCCCTGGTCGAGATCGGTGGTGACGTCGGCGAGCACGCGCTCGACCCGCGACAGCTCGTCGCCCAGGCGATCGAGCCCGCGCGCTCCGGCGCCGCCGGCGATGCGCGCCCGGGCGGCGCGCCGCGCCACGCCGCGATCGGCGGCGAGCTCGGTCGTGATCGAAGCGAGCGACTGCACGGCGCCGCGCAGGCCGTCGCGGCCGAGCACGAGCTCGCCGACCAGGTTGAGCAGCCGATCGAGCTTGTCGAAATCGACCCGGATCGTCGCCGCGCCGCGGTCTGCCGCCGGGGCGCGGTCCCGGGCATGCGGGACCTCGGGCGTGCGCGGCGCGGCCGAGGGCTCGACCGCCACGGGCCCGGCGCTCGGATTGCGGAGCCGCGCGATCGCCGGCTCCGGGTCGAAGGTGATCGGCTGGCCGGCGCGCGCCTGGCCCAGCATGTCGCGCAGCGCATCGAGCGCCGCGAGCAGCGCGTCGATCACCGCGCGGTCGGCCGCGCGTCCGGCGTCGCGGAGCTGGCCGACCAGATCCTCGGCCGCGTGGGCGAGCCGGTTGACCGGGGCGAGGCCGACCATCGCCGAGCTGCCCTTCACGGTGTGGAGATCGCGGAACACGTCGCGCACCAGGTCGCCGTCGCCGGGCCGCCGCTCGAGCGCGATGAGCTTGCCGGCGAGCGCCGCGACCCGCTCGGTCGCCTCGTCGAAGAACAGCTCGATCATATCGTCGTCCACGGCGGGCGCCCAGGCGAACCCCGGCGCGGCGGCGGCGACGGGGCCGGGCGTGCTCGGCGGGGCGGCACCCGCGGTCGTCGCGTCGAGCGCCCGGCGGTGGGCGTCGAGCGGCAGGCCCTCGACCCGCGCGCCCGAGAGGTCCGCGTGGGCGAGCTGCGCGAACGCCGCGCCGAGCGTCGCGATCGCGGCGGCGAGCTCCGAGCTCACCCCGCCGGTCGCGGCCGCCTGCTCGATCGCGCGCTCGATCGCGATCGCGAGCCGCGCGATGTCTTCGGCGCCGAGCAAGAGGCTCGACAGGCCGATCCGGAACGCGAGCTGGCCGAGGCCGGCGAGGCGCGCTGGGTCGCCGGCGGCGTCGGCGAGCGCGGCGGCGTCGGCGCCTGCGCGCGCCACGAAGTCATCCCACAGCGCGGCCCCGGTCACGCGTCGCCCTCGTCGAGCCCGTGGCGCGACAGCCAGCGCCGCGCGCCCGCCCGGGTGCCGCGCACCGTCACCGCGACGCCGGCGGCGCGCGCGGCCGCCTTCGCGCGGCGCAGCACCGGCGCCAGATCGTCGCCCAGCAGATCGGCGCCGTCCAGGTCGATCGTCAGCCCGCGCAGCCCCGGCTCGGCGAACCGCGCCGACAGCTCGGCGGTCACCTGCGCCGCCGCGGGATGCCCGCGCAGCGTCAGGGTGTCGTCGGGCGGCGGCGCCAGCGGCGGCGGCATTCGATCGTCGTCGGGCGCGTCGGGCGCGTCGGGCGCGTCGGGCGCGTCGGGCGCGGGGCGGCGGGGCGGGCGGGGCGGCGCGCTGGCGGGCGCCGGGGTCGGCGGCGCCGGGCGTGGCGCGGCGTCGCGATCGCGCCGCACGTAGTACACCGCGTCGCGGGTCCGCACGCCTTCGAGCTCGGCGACGTCGCGCAGCGACTCGCTGTAGCCGACGAACACGAACCCGCCGGGCACGGTCGCCTGGACCAGCCGATCGACGACGCGGCGGCGCGCCTCGGCGGTGAAGTAGATCAGCACGTTGCGGCACCACACGATGTCGCAGCCGCGCGGCGTGGCGTCGCCCAGCAGGTTGGCGCGCTGAAACCGGACCAGCTGGGCGCATCGCGGCGCGACCCGGACGACCTCACCCTCGACGATGAACTGGTCGCGATAGGCGTCGGGCACGTGGTCGAGGGCGGCGCGCGGGTACGTCGCGTGGCGGGCGACCTCGAGCGCGTCGGCGCTGACGTCGGTCGCGATCACCGAGATCGCGCAGTCGGGCAGGGCGCGCGCCAGCACCATCGCGAGCGTGTAGGGCTCCTCCCCGGCGGCGCACCCGGCGCTCCACACCCGGACCGCGCGGCGTCCGCGCGCGCGCAGCGCCGGCGCGACGACCTCGGCGAGCGCGTCGACCTGCGGGAGGTGGCGGAACAGCCGGCTCTCGCCGACCCGCACGGCCTCGATCAGCGCGGCGAGCTCCTCGCCGCCGCGCGGACCATCGATCAGCGCGACGTAGGCGCCCGGCGAGATCCCGAGCACCGCGATCCGCGCCGCGGCGCGCGCCTCGAGGACCCACGCCGGCAACCCGAGCCCGGCGTGCGCGGCGACGCGCTGCGCGATCTCGGCGACGGTGTCCGGCGCGAGCATCACGCGCCCCGCGTCCCCGGCTCACGCCCCGGCGAGATCACTCGACCTCGCTCGCAGGCGGCGGCGCGGGGCGCGGCGACCGGGGCTTGCCGCCGGGCAGCGCGCGCCGGGGCGACACGCCGTTCTGCGCAGCGCGTCCAGAGGCGGGACGCGCCGCGCTCGCGGCGCCTAGCTTGTGGCCGTCGAGGTTGAACCCGCCGATCGACTCCTCGAGCTCGTACGCCAGCTCGTGCAGCCGCTCGGCCTGGACGACCGACTCCTCGGAGCCCGACAGCACCTCGGTCGCGATCTGGCGCACCGAGTCCATCGTGCGCGCGATATCATCGGACACCACGGCCTGCTCGTGGACCGCGCCGGCGGTGTCCTTGACCACGCTGATCAGCCGGCCGAGCCCGGTGAGCGTGCCGGTCACCAGCTGCGAGCCATTGGCGACCTCGCGGGTGCCGACTTCCATCGACGCCATCACCGCCTGGGTCTGCTCCTTCACGGTCTGGATCAGCGCCTCGATGTCCTTGGCCGACTGGCCGACCCGGCGCGCCAGCGACGACACCTCGTCGGCGACCACCGCGAACCCGCGGCCCTGCTCGCCGGCGTGCGCCGCTTCGATCGACGCGTTGAGCGCCAGCATCGAGGTCTGCTCGCTGATCTGGCGGATCACCTCGACGATGTTGCCGATCCGCTTGCTGCTCTCGCCGAGCTCGCTCATCTTCGCGGCCGCGTCGGCGACCGCGGCGCGGATCGACTCCATGCGCTGGACCGCCGAGGTCACCGCGGTGCTCGACTGCTCGGCGACGTCGGTCGCCTGCGCCGCGTTGCCGGCCACGGTCTGGATCGACGCCGACAGCTCGGTCACCGCGGTCGTCGAGCTCTCGATCTTGAGCGTCTGATCCTTGAGCCCCGACAGCATCTGGCGCGACGCCGCGCTGATCTCGGCGCTCGACGCCCCGACCTGGAACGCGGCCGACTGCACGCCGGTCGCCAGCTGGTGGAGCCGCACGAACACCCGGTTGATGTTCTCCGCGAGGTCCGAGGTCTCGTCGTGGGAGCTGATCACCAGCCGCTGGGTCAGATCGGTCTCGCCCTCGAGCAGGCGGCGCGACTGCGACACGAACTGCTTGATCGGCCGCACGATCAGCCAGCCCATCAAGAGCGCGATCGCGACCGAGCCGCCGATCCCGACGAGGATCTCGGGCCACGGCAGCCTCGACGCGGGGTCGACCAGGGTCGCCCGGCTGCGCGTGATGACGAGCCGGCCGAGCGAGCCGGCGTCGCCGCCCTTGTAGCCCTCCAGGCTGTCCTCGCTGAAGAAGTCGAAGTCGCCGTCCTTGAGCCGGATCACGTCGCGCGAGTCGTCGCCGACCGTCATCCGCACGTACTTGTCGGGCTGCATCGCGCGCGCCAGCTCGCCGCGCTGCGCCGCCGGCCACGCTGACGCCAGGATGGTCCGGCCGTCGATCAGCGTCGGCCGGATCTGCTGGTCGATCTGATCATCGCTCTGGTCGGCGAACTCGTCGAACAGCCGCTGCAGCTTGACGCCGACCAGCATGCCGCCGACCACCGCGTCCCGGTCGCCGCGCAGCGGGGCCGCCGACATCTGGTACGGCACGCCGTCGAGCAGCTGGATCCGGTGCGCGAACACGCTGCCGCCGCGCGCCTTCTCGACCGCCGCCAGCTGGGGCAGCGTCTGCTCGTCGAGGCTCCTGGCCGGCGCGGCGAACGCGAGCCGGTTCGTCGTGGTGAACAGCGCGAACACATCGGGCTGCATGCCATTCTTCGACGACAGCGCCTCGTACATCTGGCGGGCGTGCAGGACCGCCGCGGCGTGGCCGGTCTCGGCCGCCGCCGGCGCGCCCTCCGCCGCCTGCGCCATCGCCTTGCACAGCTCCTCGTCGGACGCCAGGAGCTCGAGCGTCGCCGTCATGTCGCGACCGACCCGCTCGACGTAGCCATCGAGCCGCCGCACCTGCTTCTGCAGGTAGTTGCCGCGCGACCGCAGCCGGGTCTCGTTCTTGACGACCAGCGCGCCGCCGACGATCAGCAGCGCCGCGAGCGCGAGGCAGCCGACCAGGAACTTGAAGAACATCGGGAAGCGCAGCTTCCGGGCGATCATGACATCCTGCTTTCGACGTCGGCGCGGGCCAGCGCGCGCAGCGGTTCGGCGGTCAACACGGCGCGTGCATCGAGCACCCGGACGCTGCCGGTCGGCGTCGCGACCACGCCGGCGAGCAGCGCCGCCACTTCGGGCGCGAGCCCGGGCGGCGGCGGATCGAGCGGCCCCTCGATCGTGCGGAGGTCGCGCAGCCGATCGACGACGATCCCCGCGACCCCGGCGGCGTGGTCGACCACGACGATCTTGCTGTCGTCGCCGACTGCCGTCGCGGCCAGGCCGAGCAGCACCCCCAGATCGATCGCCGGCACGATGTCGCCGCGCAGGCTGAACACCCCGGCCAGGCACGCCGGCGCGAGGAACACGCGGGTGATCGGCGGCACCGGCAGGGTTTCTCGCACACAGTCGATCGGCAGCGCGAGCTCCTGCCCGCGCAGCTCGAAGCAGACCAGACGCAGCGGACCTGCAGCGGTCCCCGATGACAGCACCATCTGCCCCAGCGTACCCGATGTTGCAGACCGGTCGCGCGCCTCGGACCGCAAGCCATGGTCTCTGCGCTCGGGGCTCGGCGCTCAGCCGATGTTGAAGTCTTCCTTGGCGTGGGCCGCGGCGCTGCCGTCGGTGAACCGGCCCAGCGTGTAGCGCGTGAAGATCTCGTGGGGCGCACCGCCGGTGAGCCAGTCGCCGTACAGCTTGCCGACGATCGGCGCCATCATGAAGCCGTGGCCGACGAAGCCGCAGGCCAGCAGGAAGTCGGGGTGGCCGGGGGCGGCGCCGAGGATCGGGTTGCCGTCCGGCGATTGGTCGTAGGGGCCCGCCCACTGGCGCAGGATCTTGATGTCGCCCAGGATCGGCATGAGGCGGACCAGGCGGCGCGCGTAGGTCGCGAGGAACTCGAGGGTCGAGCCCATGCCGTAGGTCGAGCCGTGGCCCGGGATGGTGACGCCGCCGACGATCTCGCCGCGCATCGACTGGCTGCAGTAGAGGCCGCTCGACAGCTCGCTGACCATCGGCCGGAGGAACGGCTTGAGCGGCTCCGACGAGCAGATCTCGTGGCGGATCGGGTAGGTCGGGATGTCGACGCCGATCATCTGGCCGAGCTTGGGCGACCAGGCGCCCGTGGCGTTGACGACGCGGCGAGCGCGCAGCGAGCCGCGCGGCGTGTGGACGATGTAGCCGCCGGCCTTCTGGCGCTCGAGCCCGGCGACCGGGGTCTGGGTGAAGATCCGCGCGCCGTGGGCCGCGGCTTGCCGCGCGTAGCCCCACAGGAACGGCCACGGGAACAGGATGCCGTCGGTCGGGTTGTAGGCTGCGCCGACGATCCCGGTCAGATCGAGCTCGGGCACGATCGCTTTGGCCTGCTTGGGATCGAGCATCCGGGTCGCGACGCCGCAGCGGTTCTGCAGCGCGATGTTCTTCTCGAGCCGGGCGATCTCCTTGGCGCTGCGGGCCAGGAAGAGATAGCCGCCCTGGCGGAACCAGACGTTGACGCCGAGGTCGACGGCGAACCGCCGGCACAGCTCGACCGACTCCTGCATCAGCCGGATGTTGAGCTCGGTCGACCACTGCTGGCGAACGCCGCCGCCGTTGCGGCCCGAGGCGCCCTCGGCGAGGTAGCCGCGCTCGACGACGACCACGTCCGCGACGCCGCGCTTGGCGAGCGAGTAGGCGATCGACAGGCCGACGACGCCGCCGCCGATGATCGCGATCTCGGCGGAGTCGGGCAAAGGGCCCGCGCCTTCGAGCGTGGCCGGCAGCCGGATCTCTCCCGACACGTCGGCGCGGGAGGCATCCTCCTCCTCGTCCATCACGGGCTGCACTACTTCTTCGGCTCGCTTTCAACTGCCACGGGGTCGGCGGGATCATCGGCGAACCGGTGCGCGCCCGGATCGCGTGCGAGCAGGCGCAGCGGGGTGGGCGACAGCGGCGGCCGCGATGTGAACGGCGGGATCGCCGACGCCGGCTGACCGGTCAAGATCGCCAGCTGGGTGGCGACCGCGGCGAGGCACTCCTTGCCCTGGCACGGACCGGTGCCGAAGCCAGTGTAGCGCTTGACTTCTTCGATGTCACGATAGCCACGAGACACGCTGTGCTCGAGGTCCGCCAGCGTGACATCTTCGCAGCGGCACAAGACGATCTTTCCCGCCACCGGAACACGATAGCCAAATCCTCGCGGCTTGGCGCGGCATGCCGACGTGAACTTGCGCGTAGCGACGTCGTGTCACGCCCGCAATGACGCGCCGCTGCTCGGTTAGGAGCGTGCCACGACGTTGCCGCCAACACGGTTTCCATCCGCGGCAGCGGCGCTGGGGCCGACATACCCCGTGACATCGCCGCACGCCCACACCCCCGGGACGGTGGTCTGGCCATGCTCATCGACGACGACGCGAAACCCGCCGACACCTGGATCGAGCACGACGCGACAGCCCTGCTGCCGGGGGCCCTCGGACGCCGGGGCTGGAATTCCCGCAACGGCCACCAGGTCGCAATCGACTTTTCCGCCCGCGGTGTCGAGCGCCGAGACCCAGCTGCGGCCGCGCGTGCCGGTGGCATTGCCGAGCGCGACGCGCACGACCTCCGCGCCAGCCTCGTAGAGCGCCATCGCGAGCGAGGTGGCATCGGCCGCCATCTCGGGGACCTCGACCATGCAGATCTTCTCGCCGCCGAGGATGCCGTGGTCGATGAGCAGGCGGCCCACCGCGCGCGCGGCGAGCACGCCGGGGCGATCGTTGTCCGGAAACGGCAGGTTGACCGGGTAGCCGCCGGTCGCCCAGATCCACTGCGCGGCGTGGACGCGGTACATGCGATCGGGCGCCAGGACCGCGAGCACGCCGCGATCATCCTCGGGGAAGTAGCCGATCGCGGTGGACCGCGCGAGCACCTCGACCCCGGCGCCGACCGCGTCGGCCCAGCCGGTCTCGGCGGCGGCGCGCCCGGTCCGCGGATCGGCGCGCAGGCTGCCGCCCGGGCGCAGCTGGTCGTCGATGAGCACGGTCGTGCGGCCGGCGCGAGCGGTCGCCGTGGCGGCGGCGAGCCCGGCGGGACCACCCCCGATCACGCAGACATCGACGCTGCGCAGCGCGACCTCGGGTAGCTCGGTCGACGCCTGATCGGGCAATTTCCCCAGCCCCGATAGCTGGCGAACCACCTTGTTCGCCAGCTTGTTCAGCACCGAGGAGCCGGTCATCAGCGTGTGGTGGTCCATGCCGCGAGAGAACAAGAAGTCGACGGCGCCCAGCAGATCGACCTCGGCGGACGGGAACGCGTTCTGTCCGGAGATCTCTGCGCCCGCCGAGCACGCGGTCTGACAGGCCCGCAGATTCGGCACACCCGACAGTCGCACCAGGCAGCCGCTGCAGTGGCCTTCCAGACAGAAGAACGTGCGCGGGCGGTGGTACTTGAGCGATCGGGCGAGCACCCGCGTGCCGCTCGCGATCGCCGCGGCGGCGATGCTCTCGTCGGGAAACGCCCGGACCGCGGTGTCGGCGATCCGCACTTCGATCGCGTCGCCGCGCACGGCGTCGTGTCCCTGGAGGCGTCGCGCCATGTACCACACATAACACGCCACCTGGTTGCAGAGGTCGCTTGGCGTGCGATACCGTTGCGTCTTGAAAGGACAGGGGATCTCGAATGGCGACTCCAACTAGGCCATGCCCGTACTGCGGCGCCGCGGTGCTCACCAGCGCGGCCGCCTGCGGTTCGTGCGGCCGACCCATGCCACCGGCGCAGGCTGGTTCAGGTGCGCCAAGCGGACAGCCCGCGAAGACGATGTTCGGCTACGCCGCGCCCGTCCTCCCCGGTCAGCCGGCGCGCCCGGGAGCGCCCCAGCCAGCCCCGTCGAGCCCGCCGCGCCCGGGTGCACCGACCGGACAACCGCCTTCCCAGGGGGGCTTTGGGGGGGGGGGGCCCCCCCCCCCCCCGCCCCCCCGCCCCCCCCCCCCCCCCCCCCCCCCCCCGCGGCGCGCCGCCCCCCGCCCCCCGCGGGGCGCCGCCCCCGCG
>Ga0302299_10000564_pt1 | contig 20433 bp, 20 predicted proteins | sample III_Fen_N3_4_FD_198795 | JGI IMG/M metagenome (GOLD analysis project Ga0302299, IMG submission 198795) | Peat permafrost microbial communities from Stordalen Mire near Abisko, Sweden - III_Fen_N3_4 | ecosystem: Environmental > Terrestrial > Soil > Wetlands > Permafrost | place: Sweden: Abisko... | reverse complement strand
CGACACCGGTGGAGGACGCCAGCTCCTCGCCCGCCATCCACCCGATGAACCGCTGGAGCCCGGCTTCACCATCCGAAAATCGCCGCGCCTCCTGCGCCAGGCGGTCTCGGAGGAGGAGGCGGATTCCGGCCCGGATCACGGGCTCGGGCACGAGGCGGTGCTCGGCGAGGGCGATGGCAACCATGGACTTGTTCTGAGTCGAAAGAGACGATTCAGCCAGAACCATATGGGTACAACGGACGGTTTGTTCTGGATCTGCGCCAGGCGCGCGGTCAGGCTGAAGTGTTAGCTGTATAGGAAGTCATGAGCCGCTAGGGAACAGGAGGGTATTTGGTCGAAATGGACGAATTTGTGAGCACGCAAGACGTGGCGCGGCTCGCCGGCGTGGGCCCTACTGCCGTGAAGCGCTGGACCGACGCCGGACTCCTGGGGTGCGTCCGCACCGCGGGCGGTCACCGGCGCTTCTCCCGGAGGGAGGTCGAGCAGTTCCTGGGCCTTCACTCGACGGAGAGCGAGCCGCCCGCGCGCGAGCCCTGGGTCGGCGCGCTGCTCGAGGGGGACGATCCGCGCTCGCTCGAGGCGCTGCTCCTCTCCGAGCGCGCCCGCACGGGCGCGTGGTACCGGGTGGCGGCGATCGTCGGGAGGGCGCTCGCGGAGATGGGCCGGCTCTGGACGACCGGTGCGGTGACCATCTTCGAGGAGCACCAGGCCTCCGAGCGGCTCGCCCGCGCGCTCCACCGGATCACCGACGGCCTCCCGGTCGCGACCCAGGCGCCGCGCGCGCTGCTCGCCTGCGCCGAAGACGACGATCACACCCTGGGTTTATCGCTCACCGAGCTCGTGTTGCGCGAGGCCGGCTGGAGCTCGAACTGGGCCGGGCGCCGGATCCCCTTCGCCGAGCTCGGGCCTGCCCTGGCCCGAAGCCGGGCGGGTCTCCTCGCGGTCTCCGCGTCGGCTCAATCCAGCGATGCGGTCGCGCTCCGCGCCCAGGCGATCGAGCTGGGGCGGATCGCGCGGGTCCACGGCGCTGCGCTCGCTCTGGGCGGAACCGGGGCCTGGCCGGATCGCCCGCGCCACGGCGTGCGGTTCACGGACTTCGAGGCGTTCCAGCGCTGGGCGAACGCGGAGCGGGCGCGGCTCGGGCAGGGGGAGGCGGAGCAGCCCGGCCACTGAACGGCGCGTCAGGCGCGCGACGCGCCAGCCACCAGCGCGACCGCGGCCACGATGCAGGCTCCGCCCGCGAGCTGGATCGCCGAGAGCGGCTCGCCCAGGAAGATCCAGGCCAGCGCCGAGCCGAGCACCGGCTCCAGCATGGCGAGGAGGGTGGCGGTCGTCCCGCGCAGGCGGCTCAACGCCGAGGCGAAGAGGGCGAAGGGCACGGCCGTGGCCAACAGCGCGACGTAGAGGAAGTAGGGCCACTCGGGCGCCGAGATCGCGGTCAAGGCCGACCAGGGGGTGCGCAGGGGCAGGAAGGCGAGGGATCCGAGGAGCAGCCCGCCGGCGACGAGCGAGGCGGAGCCGGTGCCGCGCCGGCGGAGCGCGCCGGCCAGCACGGTGGTGGCGCTGATGGAGACCGCCGAGCCGATCCCGCAGGCGATGCCGGCCGCGGAGACCCGCAGGCCTCCGCCCGGGAGGACCAGCAGCGCGGAGCCTGTGGCCGCGATGGCCAGCGCCAGCGACAGCGCGCGGGAGGGAGCCTGGCGGGCGCGGATCCCCTCCCAGGCGGCCACCAGGAGCGGCGAGGTGTACTGGAGGAAGATCGCGATCGCCACGCCGGCGAGCTGGAGCGCCTTGAAGAAGGTGAGCTGCGCCACCGCCATGCACGCAGCGTAAACGGCCAGGAGCGGGAGGTCGCGGCGGGAGACCCCCTCCCGGCGCAGGAGCGCGACGGGCAGGAGCGCCAGCCCACCCAGGATCATCCGGACCTGGACCAGATGGGCCGGGTCGATCCGGTGCTGGAACATGCTGCGGGTCACCACGCCGTTCACGCCCCAGAGCACGGCCGCGAAGAGGACCTTCGAGACCGCTCTGGCCCGCCCGGAGGCGGCGGATCGAGAGGACGGTTCACCCTGAGCCGGTGGCGCCGTCGCCAGGTCAGCGCTCGTTGTCGCAGGCACCCAGCACCCGATCGATCCGGTCCGAGCGGACTAGCTTCTCCTGGCTCTGGCCGAAGCGGCAGCCGGTCCGGCCCAGCAGCGCGTCCAGGCGGGGCCCATTGCGGGAGAGCCAGCGGCGGGCCGGCTGGCCGCCGTGCGCCGTCAACCAGGTCCTGGCTGCGGCGCCGTCGCCCGCCAGCCGGGCGTTGGCGTAGTAACCCGCGACGAGATCGCGAACCGCCAGCTCCTCCAGCCCGAAGCGCCCCCGGTCGTCGAGCGGAATCGAGTCTCGGTACTCGAACGAGCGGACCCGCGGCAGCTCGGGATGGGTCCGGGTGGCGTTCACGTACCGGCCGTCCTTCCACTCCAGCACCAGGACCGCGGCAGGCCCGTGGGTGGAGCCGTTGACGTGGGCCAGGGCATCGGTCTCCAGCACCAGGAGCGGGGTCGGAAACGGGCCGGACCGCTGGACCGGATCGATCTCGGCCTTGGTGGCGCGGCCAGCCGGCCCGCTCTCCTCGTGCTTGTAGAGGTGGTACTCGCCGCCGCGGAAGATCAGGATGTTTCGCAGCGTGGGGCGCCGGTCGAAGATGTACTCCGTGTAACAGCAGGAGGCGCCTCCGGACCAGCCCAGGATGCGCAGCTCCGGGGTCCCATCGCCGTTCAGGTCGCGCAGGGTGGGCCAGCTCTCTTGCTGGGCGCTCGGATCGCCTTCGCCGCCCGATGACTCCGCGGGCGGTGATGAAGGGTCCGTGAACGACGAGGGGCCGAGCAGGTGGTCGTCCCAGACCTCGAACCGGATCGCTCCCGACCCGTCCTGGATCTGGGCCACGTCGGCCAGCTCCTTCCGCCCGTAGTGGAAGAAGTGGACCGTGTACTCGCCCCAGGGCAGGACCTCCTCGACGGTCCCGTTCTCGTGCTGGATCACGGTGGACTGGGCGGAGGCCGGGACGGTGCAGAGCAGCGCCAGGAGCGGCACGGTCCAGGTGGCGGCGCGCGTCACTCGGCCCTCGCCAGGGAGACCACGGTCACGGATCGTGCACCCGCGGACTTGAGCGCCTCGGCGCAGGCGCGGACCGTGGCGCCGGTGGTGACCACGTCGTCGACCAGGACCAGGTCCATTCCGGCCACGTCGGCGCTGGCCTGGAACGCGCCGGTGACGTTTCGGGCCCGCTCCTCGCGGCTCTTGCCGACCTGGGGAGCGGTCTCGCGGACGCGTCGCAGCCACCGGCGCCGCAGTCGGCCGCGGGCGCAGCGGGCCAGGGCGCGGGCCAGCAGCGCCGCCTGGTCGTATCCGCGCGCCCGGCGGCGGTGCGAGCCGAGCGGCACGGAGACGATGGCCGCGCCCACCGGGATGCCCACCTGATCGGCGAGCCAGGCGCCCAGCGTCCGGGCCAGGGCCGGCCGGTCCTGGTACTTGAACGCGTGGATGGCATCGGCCAACGGCCCGCCGAAGAGCCCGGCGGCGTGGAGGGCGTCGAACGCCGGCGGGCTGGTCCGGCAGGCACCGCACATCCGGTCCGGCCCCGGCAAACCGCAGCGCTGGCAACCGGGCGGCACCGGCTCGAGCGCTCGGGCGCAGGAGAGGCAGAACGGCCCACCGGAGCTCGACCGCGGCTCGCGGCAGGCCGCGCACGTAGGGGGAAAGCAGAGGTCCAGGAGCTCGATGCCGGTGGCGCGCAGGGCCTGGCCGATCGTCTCGAGCAAGAGGGCTCCTGAGTCGACCTCAGCGAACGATCAGCCCGAGCCCCTTCATCGCCTGCGGCTTTCCGAGGCCGGAGATCTGCAGGGCGGTGGGGGCCACGTCGGCGAGCACGCCGTCCTTCCGGAGCTGCGCGCCGCGGTACTCGGGGTCGGCCAGGATGAAGGGGACCGGTCCGAGCGTGTGGGCGGTGTGCGGCTCGCCCGTCACCGGATCGACCATCATCTCGCAGTTGCCGTGGTCGGCGGTGATGAGCATCGCGAAGCCTGCCTGGCGGGCGGCCTTGTAGACCCGGCCGATGCACTCATCGACGACCTTCACCGCCTGGATGGCGGCGTCGAGTCGGCCGGTGTGGCCGACCATGTCGGGATTGGCGAAGTTGACCAGCGCGAAGCTGTACTGGCCGCTGCCGAGCGCCGCGACCAGCTTGTCGGTGACCTCGCGGGCGCTCATCTCCGGCTTCTCGTCGTAGGTCTTCACGTCGCGCGGCGACGGGACCAGGATCCGGTCCTCGCCCGCGAAGGTGACCTCGCGCCCGCCGTTGAAGAAGAAGGTGACGTGGGCGTACTTCTCGGTCTCGGCGCAGCGGAGCTGCTTCAAGCCCGCCTTGGACACCACCTCCGGGAAGATCTCGGTCGGCTGTTCGGGGCCGAAGGCCGTCGGCAGGCCGAAGGTCTCGTCGTACTGGGTCATGCAGACGTACGCCGAGAGGCGCAGCGCCGGGCCGCGATCGAAGGCCTTGAAGTCGGCCTGGGTGAAGGCGCGGGTGATCTCGCGGGCCCGGTCGGAGCGGAAGTTGAAGAAGATGACGCCGTCGCCGTCCTTGATCCGGCCCACCGGCTCGCCGGTGCCGGTCACGATCGCCACCGGCTTGACGAACTCGTCCGTTTCACCGTGAGCGTATGCCGAGCCGACCGCCTCGGGCGCGCTGGAGTTGCGGAAGCCCTCGCCCTTCACCATGGCCGCGTAGGCCTGGCTCACCCGGTCCCAGCGCTGGTCGCGGTCCATGGCGAAGTAGCGGCCGATCACCGTGGCGATCTGGCCGTAGCCGGTGTCGCGGAGCCGCTTGTCGAGGGTCTGGATGAAGCCGAGGCCGGCCTTGGGGGCGGTGTCGCGGCCGTCCAGGAAGGCATGGACATAGACCTTGGCCACGCCCTCGCGGCGGGCCAGCTCGATGCAGGCGGAGAGGTGCTCGAGGTGGCTGTGGACGCCGCCGTCGGAGACCAGGCCCATCAGGTGGAGCGCACCGCCGGAGCTCTTGGCCGCGCGGCAGGCGGAGACCAGCACCTCGTTGTGGAAGAAGGAGCCGTCCTCGACCGACCGGTTGATGCGGACCAGGTCCTGGTAGACGATCCGGCCGGCGCCCAGGTTGGTGTGGCCGACCTCGGAGTTGCCCATCTGGCCGTCCGGGAGCCCGACGGAGAGGCCCGAGGTCCTGAGGCCGACCCAAGGATATTCCTTGGTCAGCGCGTCCATGTTGGGGGTTCCTGCCAGCGCAATGGCGTTCGCTTCGCGTTCCGCGCGCAGGCCCCAACCATCCAGGACGACCAGAAGAACGGGTTTCACCTTGGGCACGTTCGATTCCTCTCCGAGTTGCAGCGGCGCATCGCGTTCGACGGCCTGACTTGCTGGCTTGCTGGCTTGAAAGACGGATAGTAGGCAAAGAGGCGACAACCCACAAGGGAAAGGGCGAGGCCTCCCCTGGTCGCTCGAGGCCGCGCACTCGGTTCGGCGCAGCCTCCGCGGCCAAGGTCGCCTCGGATCTCGACGTTCACTTGTGGTACGGCTCGCCGCGGAGGATGGTCATGGCGCGGTAGAGCTGTTCGACGAGGACCAGCCGGGCCAGGCGGTGGGCCAGGGTGAAGCGGGAGAGGGCCAGCTTCTCCTTGGCGCGCGCCAGGAGGTCCGGTGAGAGGCCGGCGGCGCCGCCGATGACGAGCGAGACGTCCCGCCCCGATGTCATCCAGCGGTCCATGCGGGTGGCCAGCTCCAGGCTGGTGAGCTGCTCGCCGCGCTCGTCGAGGGCCACCAGGTGCTCGGTCGGCTTGACGCGGGAGAGGATGGTCTCGGCCTCCTCGTCGCGCGCCTGCGGGGTGCCGGCGTGCTTCTTGGCCTCGGAGACCTCGACCAGCTCGAAGCGGAGGTAGCGCCCGAGCCGCTTCACGTACTCGTCGACCGCCGGTGCGTAGAGGCCGGAGCGGTCCTTGCCGACGGCGATGAGACGGAGCTTCACGGGGGCGAAGGTGGCCTAAAACCGGTGCCGCGGCAAGCGCGGCGCACACCCCCGTGTTCCTCTGGCGGTGCACCACCCCGAGGCGTTAGGACAAGACCATGGACGCGCACGAGTCCCTGCCCTGGCAGCCCGTCAGCCCCGGCTTCAGCCTCAAGGTGCTCCGCGGAGGAGTGGACGACGACACCCGGGTGCTCCTGCTGAGGGTCGAGCCGGGCACGGTGGTGCCGCTCCACCGGCACTTCGGTGAGGTGCACGGCTTCAACCTGGCCGGATCGCGCAAAATTCTGGAGACGGGCGAGGTTGTGGGGCCTGGCGGCTACGTCTACGAGCCGCCCGGGAACCTCGATAGCTGGATGGCGGTCGGGGACGAGCCCCTGGTGGCGCTGGTGACGGTTCGAGGGGCGATGGAGACGCTGGGCCCCAGCGGCGAAGTCGTCTCCCGGAGCACCACCAGCTCCGTCACCCGTGCGTACCAGGACTTCCTGCAGCAGCGGCGCTGAGCAGAGGCGAGGTGCGATATTCTTCGAGAGACATGTCCCCGAAGCGCATCCTCATCGTCCGCGCGGGAGTGCCCGGCCCCGTCGTGATGGCGCGGCACGGCGACTTCGTCCGCTGGTTCGAGGACACGGTGGGTCCGGGTCTCCAGATGGCGGTGGTGGACGGCGTCCAGGGACCGCTCCCCGCGGTCACCGGATGCGACGGCGTGGTCGTGACCGGCTCGTTCGACAGCGTGACCCGGCTGTCGCCGTGGATGGAGGCGCTGGGGCGCTGGCTCGTCGAGGTCGGGCAGACGGTGCCGGTGCTCGGGGTCTGCTTCGGGCACCAGCTCCTGGGGCACGCGCTCGGGGGCCGGGTGGAGCGAAATCCGCTCGGCCCAGAGGCTGGGACGCGGGAGATCGAGCTGACCGAGGCAGGGCGCGAGGATCCGCTCTTCCGGGGGCTGTCGGAGCGGTTCCTGGCGCAGGAGTCCCACGAGGATCAGGTGGCGCACGCGCCGCCCGGCGCGGTGGTGCTGGCGCGGAATGGGCATTCGCCCGTCCAGGCGTTCGCCCACGGTCCATTCATTCGCGGCATCCAGTTCCACCCGGAGTTCAGCGGCGAGCGGTGCCGGGATCTCTGCCGGGAGGAGGCGAAGCAGCTCGACGCGGCCCGGCCTGGGCTGGCCCAGGAGGCCGAGGCCTCCATCCGGGAGGCGCCCGAGGCGAGCCAGGTGCTGCGCAACTGGGTGCGGGAGTTCTGAGGCGTCGCCTCTCGCGACCCCCTGCACGGAAAGAGGTCAACTGGCCGAAAAAAGCCTACTATGCGTGAGGGAGGCCACGGATGCCGATCGAGCTCTGCCGCCGGATCGACGACGCCTCGCTCCGCGCCTGGCCGGCTCTGGAGCAGCTCGTCGATGACGGCGGCTGGGTCCTCCGGTTCGCCGGGGGCTACACCAAGCGGGCCAACTCGGTCACGGCGGTCGAGCCCCCGCCCGATCTCCGAGACGCCGTTGAGCGCTGCGAGCGCCACTACGCCGAGCGCGGCGCGCCTGCTGTCTTCCGCCTCCTCTCCTTCGCCCAGCCACCAGGGCTCGATCCGCTCCTGGCCGATCGAGGCTACGAGAAGATCGACGAGAGCCTGGTCATGAGCCGGCTGCTCCCGGACGAACTGACCAGGGACGCCGACCTCGTCCGCGACGCGCCGCTCGATCCGTGGCTCGACCTGTTCGAGACCTTCAGCGCGGGCAAGCCGGCTCGCCGCCCGGTCCATCGAGGCATGCTGGAGGCGATCCACGGCCCGCGACTCCTGGCGATCACGCCCGGTGAGGGCCCCCCAGCAGGCTGCGGCCTGGGCGTGGTCGATCGCGAGCTCTTCGGCCTCTTCGACCTGGTGGTCGCGCCCTCCCAGCGCAGAAAAGGGCACGGGCGTTACCTCACCCGCGGCATGCTCGCCTGGGCCCGCGCCCAGGGCGCCCAGCGGGCTTACCTCCAGGTCATCGCGGCCAACGCTCCGGCGCGCCTCCTCTACGAGCAGCTCGGCTTCGCCGAGACCTACCGGTACTGGTACCGCCGGGCTCAGGGGATCGCGAGGCCCTGAGCCGCCGCGCCGCTCCGCGCGCAGCACCGCGTCGCTCTGCCTCCTTGACCGGGGGTGCGCTGGACACCTAAAAAGTCTTCATGTCGCAGCACGCCCCGCATCGACTCTCGCCCCGCACCTGGTTCCGCGCTCGCCTCGACCGCGACCCGCGGCGCTGGGTCCTGGCGCTGGCCGCGTCCGAGGGACTGGTGGCCTTCGCGGACCGGCTCCAAGGCCGGAGGGAGACCTTCCTCGGCTGGGGCGCTGGCCTGGCGGTCGCTCTGGGGTTGCTGGCGATCACGCCGGCCCTGGGCGTGCTGGCCATGGTGGTCCACGGCCGGCTGCTCCATTGGACCGGAAGGCCCCTGGGCGGGCGGGCCGAGCCGCGCCAGATCCACGCGGCGTTCGCCTGGGCGCTGCTCCCGGTGCTCGCGGTCGGCTGGCCGCTGGCACTGGAGTTTCCGCTGCGGGCCGTGGCCGTGGAGTCCGACCCGGTCTCGCCTGGCCTCGAGCGGGTGCTCGAGCTGTCTCGCGCAGCGGCTGGACCGCTCCAGATCGTCGCCGCGGGGGCGGCCGTCCTAGGAGTGTTCCTGTACGTGAAGTTCCTGGCCGAGGCGCAGGCGTTCTCCTCCTGGCGCGCGCTGGCGAACCAGCTGCTGGCCCTCGCCCTGGGCGCGTCCATCTTGCTGGTCGGGAGCGTGGTGGGCTGGCTCACCAGCCGGACGGGGAACGTCCTGGTCGCCGCGGGGACCTCGGTGGCCCTCCTGCTGGCCCTGGAGATCGCCTCGCGCCGGTTCAGCGCGAGACCGGCAGGTGCAGCGTGACCTGGTCCGGATCCCCCCCGGCGTCGCCCTGAGGCAGGGGGACCGTCAGCACCAGTCCCCCCGCGCCCTCGGTCGCCTCGAGCTCGGCCCCGTCCAGCCGCTCCGCCTCGTCGTCGGTGAGCACGCCGGAGGAGGCCAGCAGCTCGACGTCCTCCGGCCAGGACTGGTTCTCGGCGCTCCAGATCGACGCAGCCGCGGCCAGGGCCAGCGCGTCCAGGAGCTGGCGGCCGGCGTCGGCTCGGCGGGCGTAGTGGACATAGGGCGGGGCCACCTGCGCCAGGGGGTTGAGCAGCTCGGTCAGCTTGGATTGCGCCGCCTCGATGGCGCGGTCTCGCGCCTCCGGTGGGAGCTGCGCCAGCCCTACGAGCAGGTCGTGGTGCCGGCGCACGTCGCGCCACGCGTCGCGGAGCGCGAGGCGCGCCCAGAACGAGCTCGGGGTGCTCTCGGCCAGGATGGCGGGCGCCCGAGGTCCGAGCCGCGCCGCCGCGGACGGTGCGAGCGCTGGGCCGTAGGTCGAGAGCTCCACCCAGACCAGCTCTTCACTGAGCGTCGTCGAGAAGGGCGGCAGGGCGTCGCGGATGCGTCGCACCTGCTCGAGCGCCTCGCGGGCCGCGCCGGCGGGAAGCGCGCCGATGGCGGCGGCGCAGGGAGGGACGAGCCGCCGCGACAGCTCGACCTGGACCATCCGACCGACCAGGCCGCCAGCCAGGGCCGCGTCCCGACCCAGGGCCAGGCCGTCGAGGCAGGCCGCCGCGGCGCTCTCGGCGCGACTCGCCTCCAGCGCGCGCCGGGTCCGCAGTCCAGCCAGGAGCGCGGTCAGTTGAAAGCCCTTCCAGGTGGCGCCGCGGACGGGCATGAAGGCGTCTCGGTCCACCGGGAGGTCCGCCCGCTCCGCGCGGGTTCCAGCCAGGATCGCGTCGAGGTCGGGCTCGGCGCGCGCCAGCAGTTCGGCGAACCGCGGAGGCAGCGACGAGAGCGGCGCGTCGCCAGCGACCACGGCCCGGAGCGGCGCCAGCTCCTCTGCCTTCGCCGGCGCGAGCTTCTCGATGGCCGGCAAGTGGCCCGCGAGCGCGTCTCCGAACGAGCCGGGGCGCGCAGCTCCAATGTGCACCATCCGTGGATGTGACCCGGAGAGGACGGTGGTCGAGTCGCGGACCAGCCGCTCCTCCAGGTCGCCGGTCCGCTGCCGCAGGGCGACGCAGGAGCCCAGGAGCAGCGCGGGCCCGAGCAGCACTCCGACGAAGACGGCCAGGTCCCAGCGCCTCACGCCGGCGACTTCTCCATGAAGACCAGCTCGGGCGTCCCGGGCTCGGTGCGGAAGGTCCGGTACCCGAGGGAGGCGTAGAGCCGGAGGTTCCCCTCGCTGCGCGCGCCGGTGAAGAGCTCGAAGCGGCGGGCGTGAGGGAAGCGCGCCTCCAGCGCGATGGCCAGGCGGCGGCCGATGCCGCGCCCCTGCACGTCGGGATGGACGGCCAGGCGGCCCAGGTGGCAGGTCTGGCCCTCCAGCCGGCCGCGCACCAGGCCGACGAGCTGGCCCTCGAGTCGGGCGGTGAGGACGACGTGCGTGGCCAGGTCGGCTGCGAACGAGCCGAGGCTCTGGGTCATGGGCGGGATGTCCCGGACGCCACAGGCGCGCGCTTCCTGTTCGAAGGCGGCCTTCTGGATGGCGAGCAGCAGGGGGGCCTCCTCGGCCTGGGCCAGCTCGACGGTGACCGCGTTCAGGCTGGCGGCCAACCAGCGCCGGTCGGCCAGCACCACCGAGGTCTCGATCTGCCGCGGCGGGACCTTCCAGTGGCGGCGCAGGAGCGCATCCTTCTCCCAGGGGCTCACCACCCGGAAGCCGTGCTTCCGGTAGAAGCGGATGGCCCACTCGGCCGCGGCCCAGGTCCCGATCAGGATCGGCAGCCGCTCTTGCGAGAGGAGGTGCTGCAAGAGCTGGCTGCCCAGCCCTTGGCCGCGCAGCACGGTCCGGACGTACGCGTGCCGGATCAGGGCCACGCCGTCGCCGCGCTGGATCCCCATGACGCCCTGGAGCCGGCCCTGGTGGCGGATCCCGGAGAAGACCACGCCCTCCCCAAGCGCCTGCTCGAGGTCGTGCGCGCCGAAGTAGGGCTCGTGCCACCGGTCGGCCGGGATCACGCCGCGATAGGCCTGCGCGGCATCGTTGATGACGGCCAGGAGCTCGGAGTGGTCGGTCGCGGTCAACGGGTCGATCATGCGCTCTCTCCTTGGCATGCCCTGCAACCGGCCGTCGAGTGAATGCGCTGCGCCGCGGCCGGTAAGGGACGGAACATCATACGCGGAAGGGATCGGGCGGTCCCGGTGCTTCGGCGCGTCTGGAGGTGGGCCTCCGCAGCCGTGACGCCCCGGCGTCCACGGGGCAGGCCAGTCGCTTGCCCCTCCCGTCGCGGCGCGCGGCGCGGTAAGAACGGGCGTGGCCGAGCGAAGAGACGAGGACGGTGCGCTCTCGGACGACGAGGTCGCGGCGGCGCTGAGGGTTCTGGAGCGCGTGGCGCGCGATCGCGGCGCACTGGCGGCCGTGGACCAGGAGACGCGCGAGGCGGTGCAGCGGCTGGCTGGCGAGGTGGCCCGGCCCGATCCCGAGCAGCGGCGGCGGCTCCGCAAGGCGCTGCTGCGCCGAGCCCACGGCGCGCGCAAGGAGGAGGACGAGCGGCGCCGCGACGCCACCGGCATCCGCCAGCTCCGCAAGGCGCCGGTCTTCGTCACCCCGCTCCCGCCGCTGCCGCCCCCTGGGTCCGACGCCTCGACCTGGTGGCCGGCGCTCCCCAGCCCGCCGCCGCCCAGCCCGGACCCGTCGCCGGCGGCCGGCCCGGAGCTGACCGAGCCGCGTAAGTGCTACGTCTGCAAGGCGCCCTACCAAAGGCTCCACCCCTTCTACGACCAGCTCTGCCCGCCCTGCGGGGACGAGAACTTCGCGCGCCGGACGGCAGGGGCGGACCTGCGCGGCCGGGTGGCGCTGGTGACCGGCGCCCGGGTCAAGATCGGCTACCAGGCGGCCATCCTGCTCCTGCGCGCCGGCTGCGCGGTGGTCGCCTGCACCCGCTTCCCACACGACGCGGTCGCGCGCTACGCCCGCGAGCCCGACTTCGCCGACTGGAAGGACCGGTTGACGATCTACGGGATCGATCTGCGCCATACACCCAGCGTGGAGGCGCTCTGCCACCGGCTCGAGGCCACCCTGCCGCGGCTCGACTTCCAGGTCCACAACGCCTGCCAGACGGTGCGTCGGCCCCCCGGCTTCTACGCCCACCTCGTGGAGGCCGAGCAGGCCCCGCTCGCCGGAGCCTCGGGGGTCGAGCAGCTGCTCCTGCGCGAGAACGAGGCGTTCCGAGCGGCGCTGGGGACGAGCGCGGCCGGCGTGACGCGCTCCGCGCTCCTGTCGCAGGCCAGCTCCGAGGCCGATCTCCTCCTCGCCGGCGCCGGGGGCGTCCAGCTCTTCCCGCGCGGCCTGCTCGACCAGGATTTACAGCAGGTCGATCTTCGACCGCACAACTCCTGGCGGCTGGCGCTGCACGAGGTGCCGACGCTGGAGCTGCTGGAGGTGCTCCTGGTGAATGCCACGGCGCCCTTCGTGATGACGTCGCGGCTCAAGCCGCTCATGGTCCGGTCGGCCGCGCCGCCGGCCGGGACCGCCACCAGCGCCGACGCCGCCCGCCACGTGGTGCTGGTCTCGGCCATGGAGGGTCAGTTTTACCGGGAGCACAAGACCGACAAGCACCCGCACACCAACATGGCCAAGGCGGCGCTCAACATGTTGGTGCGGACCAGCGCGCCCGACTACGCCCGGGACGGCATCTACCTGAACGCGGTCGACACCGGCTGGGTCACCGACGAGGATCCCGTCCAGCTCGCCGCGCGCAAGGTGGAGGAGCACGCCTTCTCGCCGCCGCTCGACATCGTGGACGGCGCCGCGCGGATCCTGGCGCCCATCTTCGAGGGCTTCCAGACCGGGCGGCACGCGTGGGGGCTCTTCTTCAAGGACTACCGGGCGACGCCGTGGTGATCGGGTGAGGCTCGGAGATCGCGCGCCTTCCCGCTCTCGCCCTCGAACCTGTCAGCGCGGGCGCGCAGCGGCTACCCGCGAGGGACCGCTCGCTTGCGCCACCCGGCGCTATCTCCAGCATGACCGATGCTCACCGCCGGCCACGCCCCATTGGACCTGGAGCGCCGCGACCCGTCAACGCGCTGGCGGCGCTGGCGCCGAAGCCTCGCGTTCCTCGGGCCTGGGCTGCTGGTCGCGGTCGGCTACGTCGATCCGGGGAACTGGTCGACCGACCTGGCGGCCGGCTCCCAGTTCGGCTACCTCCTCTTGGGGGTGGTGATCCTCTCCAGCGGAGCGGCCATGCTGATGCAGTCGCTGAGCGCGCGGCTCGGCGTGGCCAGCGGCCTCGACCTGGCCCAGGCCACCCGCTGGCTCCATCCACGCGCAGTGATCCCGCTCTGGCTCCTGGCGGAGCTGGCCATGGTCGCGACCGACCTGGCCGAGGTGCTCGGCGCCGCCATCGCCCTCCAGCTCCTCTTCGGCCTGCCGCTCGTGGCCGGCGTGCTCCTGACCGGTCTCGACGTGCTGATCTTCCTGGGGCTGGCGCGCAGCGGCTGGCGCGGGGTCGAGGCGGTGGTGGGCGCGCTCCTGGCGGTGGTGGCGGCGTGCCTGGTCTTCGAGCTGGTGCTGGCGCGGCCCGATCCCGCAGCCGTCGCGCGCGGGCTGATCCCGGACTTCCGCGGCCTGGCCCACCCGGAGGTGCTCTACGTGGGGATCGGGATCGTGGGTGCGACCATCATGCCGCACAACCTGTACCTGCACTCGGCGCTGGTGCGGTCGTCCGAGGCGCCCGGGGATACGCGGGCGGCGCGCCGAACGATCCGTGAAGCGACGCTCGGCTCCGTGGTGACGCTCTCCGGCGCCATGCTGGTCAATGCCGCCATCCTCCTCCTGGCCGCCGCCGCGTTTCACGGGAACGGCCAGCGCGACGTGGTGGACTTCTCTCAGGCCTACCGCCTCCTCGCGCCGGTGCTCGGCTCGGCGGTGGCTGCGCCGATCTTCGCGGTGGCGCTGCTCGCCGCGGGGCAGAGCGCCACCATCACCGGGACGATGGCGGGCCAGGTGGTGGTGAGCGGCTTCCTGAACCTTCAGCTCCAGCCGTGGGTCCGCCGGCTGGTCACCCGCGGCCTGGCGCTGGTCCCTGCACTGGCGGTGATCGCGTTCGCCGGGGAGCGGTCGGTCACGTCTCTGCTGATCGGCTCTCAGGTGGTGCTGAGCATGCAGCTCCCCTTCGCCATGGTCCCGTTGCTCCGGGCCACGGCCCACCCTGGCCTCATGGGATCGCTCGCCAGCCCGCGCTGGTTGCGGGCGGCCGGATGGATCACGACCGCGGTCATCGTGACCATGAACGCGGCGTTGCTGTGGCTCATCGCCCGCGGCGGCTGGGCCTAGGGGAGCCCCCAGCCTTGACGCCGGCCCGCTTCGGCTGGCGCGCCTTCGCCTTCGGCGCCGCCTTGGATCGGGCCCGGGGCTTCCGGGCCGCCGCGCGCGCAATTTTCTCCGCGTGAAGCCGCAGCGCCGCCTCCGCCGCGAGCCGGGCCCAGGGGAGCATGGCCTCGGCATCCTCGTGGGCCTCGTCCGGAGGGCGGAAGTAGCTCGTCTCCTGAAAGCTCCCGCCGGTGCGGGGGTAGACCCAGGCCCGGCAGCCGGCCTCCAGGAAGCGCGGGCGAGTCTGCGCGTCGGTCTTGAGGAACAGCTCGTCGTCGTCGAGCAGCGCGAACATCACGCCGCGGTGGTAGAGCCCGTGCCCGCTGAACATCCGGCGCAGCGCCACCGGGCCGAGGAGGGAGAGCAGGTCGGTGACGTGGTCCACGAAGCTGTCGGAGTTGGACATGGCCTGAGCTTCCTCCCCAGGAGCGGGTTGCAGCGGACGCGCTCTGAATGTACTGGATCGCATGCCCAAGTTCCGTCGAATCTGCGTGTTCTGTGGCTCAAGCGCCGGCGCACACCCCGCGTACCGGGACGCGGCCCGTACGGTCGGGAGCCTGCTGGCCCAGCAGGGGATCGGCCTGGTCTACGGCGGCGGCAACGTGGGGCTCATGGGCGCGGTGGCCGACGCGGCGCTGGCGGCCGGCGGCGAGGTGATCGGCGTGATCCCCGAGCACCTGGAGCAGCACGAGCTGGCCCACCGCGGCCTGAGCGAGCTGCGGGTGGTGAGGAGCATGCACGAGCGGAAGGCGCTCATGGCCGACCTCTCCGAGGCCTGCATCGCGCTCCCGGGCGGGCTCGGGACCCTGGAGGAGCTCTTCGAGGTCGCCACCTGGACCCAGCTCGGCATCCACGCCAAGCCGCTGGGCCTGCTCGACGTGCGCGGCTACTATCAGCTCCTGGTGAAGTTCCTGGACAGCGCGGTGGAGGAGCGGTTTCTCCTGGCCGAGCACCGGGCGCTCATTCAGGTGGCGGACGATCCCGCGGCGCTCCTGGCCCGGCTCGAGCCCTTCCCGCCAGTGCAGCTCCGCAACTGGCTGGACCGGCGAGAGCGTTAGGGCCGTCAGGCCTTGCCGAGCCGGACGTCGTAGCCCAGCGGGCGATCGATGATCTGGTCGAGTCTCCAACCGGAGCTCCGGACCAGTTCCCGAAAGCCGGCCAGGTCGCGGAGCCGCGTGGAGACGCTGCTCGTCCCCGAGCCGTGGACCTGCGCGGCCAGCCCGCTCGGGCTCGTCACCGATCCCACCATGAAGGCGTCCGCTGGCGTCCCGGCCCGCAGGGCTTGGAGGTTGGCGCGGACCGCGGTGTCGGTGCCGTAGGCGAAGAGCGCGCCCTCGGAGGAGCAGGCGACCAGGTCCTCGCCCGGGATCGAGGCCAACAGGGCGTGCAAGCCGGTCGGGTCGTTCCAGTCGTAGCGCTGTGCGTGAAAGTCCACTTGAAGTCCCTGCAACGGCCCGCCCTTGGAGAGGAGCGCGTCGAGCGCGCGGGCGCCGAAGCGGGGGCCCTCGGTCTCCAGATCGAGCACGTGCACCGTGACGCGGCGCCCCTCCAGCCGGCGCGACCGATCGCGGTGGAGCAGGATCAGGGCGTTCAGGCTCTCCGCCGCGGGCCCGCCGCCGATGTTCACGAGGTGAAGAGGCCGGCCCCGTCGGAGGTCGAGCGCAGGAGCCAGTCCGTCGGCCAGCAGCCGGGTCATATCCTTGTGGCGGAGCCGCATGGCCACGGCCGGGAAGGAGGCCGCCAGCATCCGGTCGATCCGGCCGGCGCGAGGCCCCAGGTTGTCCGGCCCGAGCTTCATGCGGTAGGCGTTCATGGCGGTCAAGAAGCCGCCCTCGGGCTGGTAGACGGCGCGCGCCAAGACGGAGCGTCGAGAGAGCAGCGCCACCGTCCACCGCCGCAGGAGTCGGGGCATGCGGGTCCACTTCCTGGACCTGCGCTCGAACTCCGCCGCCATGGCCTCCAGCTCGCTCGGGCTCGGATCGAGCGCGAAGGCCGGGTGGGTGACGTCGAGGACCGGGAGCTCCCAGCCGTCGGTGGACAGGGCATAGCAGAGCCCCGGCTTTCGGGTCGGCTCGAGGACGGAGGCGGGCATGTTCGGCGCCTTCTACCACAAGCTCCGCCGCGCCGGGAGCCGCAGGCGTCGGCTGGGCGTCGTTCGAATCCGCAACGGTCGAGTGCGGGCACCGCCGAGCCCGCGGCGCGGACGGACCGTTCGCCCTTGACGGGTGTCACCGTGGGTGTACCATGCAAGCATGATGACGCTCCCGGTGATTCTGGCGCAGATCGCCGTCCTCTCGGCTTCGGATCCGCGCCTGGAGCTCGCCCCGCCGCGGCTCCTGATGGCGCCAGTGTCCCTGGCGGAGTCCAACCTCCGACTCGCTCCAGAAGACGCACAGGCGGGCGTCCGCCGCGGTGGGGGCGTGAGGGCCGGGCAGATCCTGGCCGGCAGCGGGCTCCATCTGCTGGTCAGTGGGGTCGCGATGGGTCTGGCGGGCCTGGCGCTGGGCTGTAGCCTCTCCAGCTGGTACTCGGGCTCTGGAAGCTGCGACGGCGCGACGTTCCTCGGCATCGGCGGCGTGGTCGTCTACGTGTTCGGCGCTCCCGCCATGGCTGCGCTGGGAGCCAAATGGGCCGCCGACGGCGACGCGCAGATAGGTCCAGCGACTTACTGGTGGGCGGTGCTGGTGAACCTGGCCGCGGCCGGAGGAGGGATCGCGATCATCACCGCGGTCGATGGCGTCACCGGGCTGATCGTCGGGTTGGCCGCCGGCGCCCTCGGCGCCAGCACCGTCGCGGCCCTCACCCTCGAGTACCCCGCACCCTCCGACCCGGGCGGCCAAGCCGGTCTGCCGCGCCTGGCAGAGCTCGCTCGTCCCGTCTCCGCGCCGACCCCGGCCGCGTCCGCCGCGCGCCTCGGCGCCACGTCCCCGCTGCTCGCGTTCCGCTGGTAGAACGCGACGCTCGCGGGAAGTGGGGGGCACGACACGTTCACCCTGGGGCGAGGAGCTCGCGCGCAATCAGCGCGTGACCCCCGCGCCCATCCGTGCTCTTCTCGGCCCTTCCTCGGAGGAGAGACGTGATCAGGGACATCGAGCAGATCCGCGACGAGACGGCCAAGCGCCAAGTACAGGGGCTCATGAACCGCATGCTGACGGCGCCCAAGGCCAAAGGGATGGACGACGTGCGCGTGCTGTACGTGGACGGGGACGACAAGGCGGCCCTGGCCGACGGGATGAGGCGGCTCGGCGAGGAGCGGAACAAGCCGGGGCTGGTGCGCGACGCGGCCAACGTGGACAAGGCGGCTGCGCTCGTCGTCCTCGGAGCCAAGCCGCTCGTCATGAACCTCGACTGCGGGATGTGCGGCGCCGAGACCTGCGACGGCGCCAAGCAGCGGGACCTGAACTGCGTCTACCCGATCGCGGACCTCGGCATCGCCATCGGGTCGGGGGTGAGCGCCGCGGCAGACCTCGGGCTCGACAACCGCGTCATGTACAGCATCGGCCTGGCGGCGCTGAAGGCCAACCTGTTCGGCGATCCGGCGGTGCGCTGCGCGCTCGGGATCCCGTTCGGCGTCTCCTCCAAGAACGTCTTCTTTGACCGTAAGTGACAGAAGAGAGTCCCGCTCCTCCACGTCACCTGGGGGCGGGACGCCGGTCCACGGCTCGGTGCGGGGCTGTCGGCCTCGGGCCGACCGTCGCGCCGAGGCCGGCGGGACCCGCTGAGGTCGGTGGGCCGTCCAGCGGGGTGGGGGCAGCGGGGAGCGCGCGCCGACGGAAGTGGCGGCGGCGACTGGCGCGGGCGGCTTCGGTCGATCGGCACGGAGAGTGCTGTGTCCCAGAGAGACGCGACGTGAATCCTGTGGTCGGATTCGCCTAAGCTGATCTGGACTCTGGAGACGCCCATGCTCGCAACCGCATCGATCCTGTGTGCCATGATCCTGGGAGGCGCAGCGGAGGTCGATCCCCGCGCCTCCCTCGGCTGGCTCAGCGACCTGACCGTCGATGTCACCCACGTCGACGCCGGGGCGGTCGCGCTCGGCATCACCAAGGACGCCGTCAAGGCGCAGGTGGAGCGCGCGCTGCGGCAGCGCAAGATCCCGGTCTTCGGCGCGGGGCAGCGGCCCGCGCACGACGGTCCGGGCGTGTCGGGGATCGTGAGCGTGGTGGTGATCACCGTCGTGAACGGTCAGGGGACGGTCGCGGTCCGATACGACATGAACGTCCTCCAGGCAGTGGACGCCTACGGCGACCAGGTGGTGGTGGCGACCACCTGGGCCAGCGGCAGCTTGTTCACTGGCAGCAAGAACGCCAGCGGCGGCATGCTGCGCGACGGGATGGCGCGGCTGCTCGACGGGTTCTGCGACCAGTACCTGGAGGCCCGGACGGCCTACCTCGAGAGGCAGCCCGCCACCGGCACCGCCCAGCTCCCGGAGATCCCAGGGGCGGAGGACTACGTTTACTGACCGAGCGCCGGACATTTTTCACCCGGCGGCGGCGGGCCTGGTACGGTGACGGCCGCGTTGCCTCGGCGAGTCGCCGCGCAGCGCCCCTTCACGGAGACGCCCAATGACCCAGCTCCGGTCCGTCCGCCACCTCAGACTGCTCGCGCTGGCCGCGCTGCTGGCCTGCGCGACCGGCCCACACGCTCCGGCGCCGAAGGCCGCGCAGGCGCTGGAGCCGGTCCGGATCCGCGTCCTGGCCATCAACGACTTCCACGGGCAGATCTCGAAGGGCCGGAGGATCGATGGGCGGCCGGTCGGGTCGGCGGGCGTGCTGGCGGCCTGGCTGCGCGCCGCCGAGGCTGGGATGGAGGACCGGACCTTGATCGTGCACGGCGGCGATCTGGTCGGGGCCTCGCCGCCCACCTCGGCGCTCCTCCAGGACGAGCCGACCGTCACCTTCTTCGGGCAGCTCGGCAACCGCTGGTGCCAGGCGCCGGCCCAGGCGGGCCTTGGTTCGACGTCGTCGATGTCCTCGGCGTTGCAAGGACCCGAGGAGCGGTTCGCGGCCTGGCTCGACCCGAGGTGCAACCTGGCCGGGACGACCGGCAACCACGAATTTGACCACGGGTGGAGGCAGCTCCTGCGCCTGCTCGGGGGCGGCAACCACGAGAACGGGCCGTTCCTGGAATCGCCCTGGCGAGGGGCGCGCTACCCGACGCTGGCCGCGAACGTGGTGGACGCCAGGACCGGCCAGCCCATCCTGCCGCGCTACGTGGTGAAGGAGGTGGGCGGCGTCCGGATCGGCGTCGTCGGCCTGGTGCTCCGGGAGGCTCCCGCGATGGTCATCCCCACCGGCGTGGAGGGGCTGGCGTTCCTGGACGAGGCCCAGGCGGCCAACGCCTGCGCGGAGGAGCTGAAGCAGCAGGGTGTCCACGCCATCGTGGTGCTGGTGCACCAGGGCGGCGTGCAGGAGGGGTATGCCGGCCCGACCCGCACGGACGGTGACGCGCCCGCCGGGCGGATCGCCGGGATCGTGCGCCGGCTGGACGGCGCGGTGGGGCTGGTGGTCTCGGCCCACACCCACCAGTTCACCAACGCGCTGCTCCCCAACGCGGCGGGGAGGCTGGTGCTGGTCACCCAGGCCTACTCCGCGGGCGCCGCCTTCGCCCAGATCGACCTGGAGCTGAGCAGGGCCAGCGGCGAGATCAGCCGCGGCTCGGCCGAGATCCGGACCGCGTGGGCGGACGAAGGGCCCGGCCGAACACCGGATCCGCAAGCCGGCGCGCTCGAGGCCGCGGCCGAGGAGAAGGTCGCGCCGATGGTGAAGCGGGTGGTCGGGACCGCGGCGGTGGCGCTCTCCAACCAGCCCGACGCCGCCGGGGAGACCGCGCTCGGCGATCTGATCGCCGACTCCTACCGGGCGGCCATCCCCGGCGCCGTGGCCGCCTTCACCAACCCGGGAGGCATCCGGACCGACCTCGGTGCCGGACCCATCACCTGGGGTGCGCTCTTTGCCATCCAGCCGTTCGGCAACACCGTCGTGGGCGTGACCCTCACCGGCGCGCAGCTCCGGGGAGTACTCGAGCAGCAG
>Ga0302299_10000563_pt1 | contig 20441 bp, 14 predicted proteins | sample III_Fen_N3_4_FD_198795 | JGI IMG/M metagenome (GOLD analysis project Ga0302299, IMG submission 198795) | Peat permafrost microbial communities from Stordalen Mire near Abisko, Sweden - III_Fen_N3_4 | ecosystem: Environmental > Terrestrial > Soil > Wetlands > Permafrost | place: Sweden: Abisko... | reverse complement strand
ACGGCTGGCGCGCGACGAGGCCGTCATCCGCGACGAGCACGAGCTGCTCGCTCCCACGCTGCTGCGCTCCCAGGTGCTGTCACAGCTGTACCAGGCCGTGCGCAACGGGCAGCTGACCTCGCAGGACGCCGAGCGCGCGCTCGGCTACGTGCGCGGGCTGCGCCTGCGCCTCCTCGGCGACCGGGTGCTGCAGAGCGTCGCGTGGGACGTCGCCGACCAGCTGGGCTGGCCGGACACCTACGACGCGGAGTACGTCGCCCTCACCCGGCTGCAGGGCGACGCCCTGGTGACCCTCGACGAGCGGCTCGCCCAGGCGGCCAAGCGCCTCGTGCCGGTGGCCTCGATCGCCGACCTGACCTGACCTGAGCCGGTCGGTCAGTCCAGCCGGTCGGTCAGTCCAGCCGGGCGCGCAGCCGGCCGGCGACGGCATCCGGCGTGAGCCCGATGCGGTCGAGGATCTGTCCGCGCGACCCGTGCTGCAGGAACTCCTTGGGGATGCCGAGCTGGTCCAGCGGCGTGGTCAGGCCGGCATCGCGCAGGGCGAGCTCGACCTGTGAGCCGATGCCGCCGACGACGACGTTGTCCTCGACGACGGCGACCCGCCGGGCGCCGCCCGCCAGGCCGACCAGGTCGTCGCTGACCGGAAGCGCCCATACCGGGTCGACGACCCGCACTCGCACGCCCTCGGCGCTGAGCTTCTCGGCCGCGGTGAGCGCCGTGGCGGCCATCGACCCGATGCCCACGAGCAGCAGGTCGACGTCACCGTCGTCGGGCTCGGCGAGCACGTCGACGGTGCCGACGGAGCGCACGGCTTCGACGGGCGCAGCCACCGGGCCCTTGGGGAACCGGACGACCGACGGTGCGTCGGCGATGTCGACCGCGGCCCGCACGGCACGCGCCACCTGCTGGGCGTCGCGCGGGGCCGCGAGGTGCAGGCCGGGCACGACACCGCTGATCGTCATGTCCCACATGCCGTGGTGCGAGGCGCCGTCGGGGCCGGTGATGCCCGAGCGGTCGAGCACCACTGTGACGCCGGCCTTGTGCATCGCGCAGTCCATGAGCAGCTGGTCGAACGCCCGGTTGAGGAAGGTGGCGTAGACGGCCACGACCGGGTGCAGCCCCGCGAACGACAGCCCAGCCGCCATGGTGAGCGCGTGCTGCTCGGCGATGCCCACGTCGAAGGTGCGCCCCGGGAAGTGCTCGCAGAAGTCCTTGAGCCCCACCGGGATCATCATGGCGGCGGTGATCGCCACGACGTCGGGGCGCTCCTCGCCGATGCGCACCATCTCGTCGCTGAACTCGTCGGTCCAGCTACGCCCCACGATCTCCAGCGGCAGGCCGGTCTCGGGGTTGATGACGCCGACGGCGTGGAACTGGTCGGCCTCGTCGGTGATGGCCGGGTCGTAGCCACGTCCCTTCTGGGTCAGCACGTGCACCAGCACCGGCCCCTCGAAGGCCCGCGCTCGGCGCAGGGCCGTCTCGATGGCGTGCTCGTCGTGGCCGTCGACCGGGCCGATGTACTTCAGGCCGAGGTCCTCGAACAGGCCCTGCGGCGCCACGATGTCCTTGATGCCCTTCTTGACCCCGTGCAGCGTCTCGTACATCGCCCCGCCGACGACGGGCGTGCGGGCCAGGGTGTGCTTGCCCCAGTCGAGGAACCGCTCGTAGCCGCGGGTCGTCCGCAGCGTCGCGAGGTGGTCGGCCAACCCGCCCCGGGTGGGGGCGTAGGAGCGCTCGTTGTCGTTGACGACGATGACCAGCGGCAGGTCGGGCTCGGCGGCGATGTTGTTCAGGGCCTCCCAGGCCATGCCACCGGTGAGCGCCCCGTCACCGATGACCGCGACCGTGTGCCGGTCGCGCTCGCCGCGCACGACCCGGCCGGCCGCGATGCCGTGGGCCCACGACAGCGACCCCGAGGCGTGCGAGTTCTCGACGACGTCGTGCTCGGACTCGGCGCGGCTGGGGTAGCCCGACAGGCCGCCCTGGGTGCGCAGCCCGGTGAAGTCGCGCCGGCCGGTGAGCAGCTTGTGCACGTAGGACTGGTGGCCCGTGTCGAAGACCACCGTGTCGTGCGGTGAGTCGAAGACCCGGTGGATGGCCATGGTGAGCTCGACGACGCCGAGGTTGGGGCCGAGGTGGCCGCCGGTGCGCGAGACCTGCTCCACGAGGAAGCGCCGGATCTCCTCAGCCAGCACCGGGATCTGGTCCGGGCTCAGCGACCTGAGGTCGTCGGGGCCGTCGATGCTCTCGAGCAGGCTCACCGGTGCCTACCTCCCTGGTTGATCCGGCGTACGAAACTCCCCGAGTCTAGGCGCTCCGGCGACAGCACCCCTCGCGCCCCGGGTCGCCGGTGGCGATCGGCACACGATCTGCACCGTTTCTCCAGGGCGCCTCGGTCAGCCGGTGTGGTGCACCTCCTGCAGGCGGTAGACAGGCGTGTCGAGACCCTCATAGCGGGCCTTGAGCTGGAGGGCGAGGAACTGCGAGTAGTGCCGCGACTGGTGGAGGTTGCCGCCGTGCATCCACAGGTTTGCCACCTGGGTCGGCTTCCACATGTTGCGCTGCTCGCCCTCCCAGGGACCGGGGTCCTTGGTCGTGTCCGAGCCCAGGCCCCAGCACTTGCCGAGCCGGTCGGCCGTCTCCTGGTCGATGAGGTCGGCCACCCAGCCGTTCATCGAGTTGTAGCCGGTGGCGAACACCACGACGTCGGCCGGCAGCTCGGTGCCGTCGGCGAGCACGATGGCATCCTCGGTGAGGTGGTCGACCTGGCCGTGCACGAGCTTGACGTCACCGTTGGCCACGAGGTCGGCGGCGCCCACGTCGATGTAGTAGCCCGAGCCACGTCGCAGGTACTTCATGAACAGGCCGGAGCCGTCATCGCCCCAGTCGAGCCAGAACCCGGCCTTCTCGAGGCGGTCGTAGAAGTCCTTGTCGACCTCGGCCATCTTCTCGTAGGCGGGGATCTGGAACTCGTGGAGGATCCGGTAGGGCAGCGACGCGAAGATCAGGTCGGCCTTCTCGGTCGTCACGCCCGCGGCGAGCGCCCGCTCGGAGTAGAGGTCGCCCAAGCCGTACTCCATCAGGCTGTCGCTCTTGACGATGTGGGTCGAGGTGCGTTGCACCATCGTCACGTCGGCGTCGTTCTCCCACAACGCCCCACAGATGTCGAAGGCGCTGTTGTTGCTCCCGATGACCACCGCCCGCTTCCCGCGGTAGGCGTCCGGGCCCGGATGCCGCGAGGAGTGGTGGACGTCGCCGCGGAAGACGTCGAGGCCCTCGACGTCCGGCATCCGCGGCTTGCCACTCATCCCGGTGGCGAAGACCACGTGGGTCGGGCGCAGGGTGAACGGCTGCCCCTCTCGCTCGAGCTCGACGGTCCACCCCCCCGTCTCGTCCGACCAGACCGCTGACTTGGCCTCGGTGCTCGACCAGTAGGGCACCTCCATGACTTTCACGTACGACTCGAGCCAGTCGCCGATCTTGTCCTTGGGTGCGAACACCGGCCAGTTGTCGGGGAACTTCAGGTAGGGCAGGTGGTCGTACCAGACCGGGTCGTGCAGGCACAGCGACTTGTAGCGGTTGCGCCACTGGTCGCCCGGACGCGGGTGCTTGTCGATGATGAGGCTCGGCACGCCCAGCTGGCGCAGCCGGGCACCCAGGCCGATGCCGCCCTGCCCGCCGCCGATGACGAGCACGTACGGCTGGGTCGTGGAGCCCAGGCTCTCGGCCTCCGCCTGCTGGCGCTCCTTCCAGGTGGCCCGGCCCCTGTCGGCTCCGTGCTCGGCCCCGCGCGGGCGCCGGTCGCGACGCGGCTCCTCGAACCCCTTCAGCTCGTCGAGGGTGGTGAGGAAGGTCCACGCCCGGTCGGCGCCGTCCTCCTCCTTCAGGCGCAGCAGGCCGGTGCCCCGGCCGACGGCGGTCTCGAAGGTGAACCAGGCCGTGACGACTCCGCCGTCCTCGGTGGGCGGCTCACTCGTGGCGAAGTGCGACGGCGCGGTGCGTTCGAGGGTGGCGGTGAGCAGGTCGCGCACGCCCTCGGGGTGCTCGACCGTCGTGATGTTCCACGAGAACGAGACCAGGTCACGCCACCAGCTCTGCGCGGCGAACAGGTCGGCCGCCCGGTCGACGTCCCGGGCGGTGAGGGCCTCCTCGAAGGCGGACAGCCAGGCGTCGGCGCCCTCGGGGGCCGACGCGGCACCGGCCGCGGGTCGCTCGAGGGTCTCGGTCATGTCGTGCTCCTTCTCGGCCGGCGGGTCACCGTCGACCCGCGCACGGGTCAGCACACTCCGCCCGGCCGCCGGGCGGAAGGGTTGCACGACGTTGCACCGGGAGCGCACCTCGTGGCCCCGGCGCTACCCTGACCGGAACGTCACCCCGACTCCTCGGGGTGGGAGGAGTCGACGATGACGCCGCACACGGGCAGCGCCGTGGCCCCGGGCACCGACCTGGGCCAACACGCCCGCGCGCTGCTGCGCGTGCACGACGCCGTGATGGTCGGCGCCGAGCCACCGGTGCGCCCCCGGCCCCTCGTCTCGCGCTCGTGGTCGCGGGTGCTCTCGTTCGGCCTGGACCCGACCCGCGCCAACGCCCGGGACCCCTTGCCGCTGGCCGAGGTCGAGCGCCGGCGGCACGCCTCACCGCTCGCCCTGGTCGTCGACGAGATCCGCACAGTGCTCACCTCGGTGGCCGACGCGGCCAGGTTCATCGTGGTCGTCACCGACGCCGACGGCATCATCCTGTGGCGCGAGGGCTCGGCGGGGGTGCTCCGGCGGGCCGACGCGCTCGGCTTCACCGAGGGCGCCACCTGGACCGAGCAGCAGGTGGGGACCAACGCCATCGGCACCGCCCTGGCCGAACAGGCTCCGGTGCAGCTGTTCTCGGCCGAGCACTTCGAGGAGGGGCAGCACCCCTGGTACTGCACGGCCTCGCCGGTGCACGACCCGCGCACCGGGGCCCTGCTCGGCATCGTCGACGTCAGCGGGCCGGCCCTCACCCTGCACCCCGCGCTGGTGGCCCTCGTCGACACCGCGACCAAGCTGGCCGAGGCCCGGCTCTGGCGCCACCAGCAGCAGGCGCTGCGCCGGCTGCGCCGCTCGGCCGAGCACGTGCTCGCCACGACGAGCGGCCCGCTGCTGCTCGTCGACGACGACGGGTGGGTCGCCCACCACGCCGGGGTGCTGGTGCGCGACCGGATCGCGGCCCCGCGCGCCGACCGGCCGATCACGGTGCCGGGGCTCGGCCTGTGCGTGCCAGAGCGGCTCGGTGAGGGGTGGCTGGTGCGCCCCGATGAGCGCACCGCGCTGCTCACCGCCCGGCTGCACACGGTCGACGGCCGGGCCGTGCTCGAGGTGTCCGGCTCCCCGGACGCCGGTGGCGGCTGGCGGGTGTCGCTCACCCCACGGCACGCCGCCATCCTGCGGCTGCTCGCGCGGGCCGGCCTCGAGGGGATGTCGGCGGCGGCGCTCTCGCGTGCGCTGTTCGGCGACGACGAGCACCTGGTCAGCGTGCGCGCCGAGGTCAGCCGGCTGCGGCGGGTGGTGGGCGCGCTGGTGGGCACGGCGCCCTACCGGGTGGCGGACGGCATCCGGCTGGTCTGTGACGACTGAGCTGTGACGACTGAGCTGTGACGACTGAGCTGTGACGACTGAGCTGTGACGACTGAGCTGTGACGACTGAGGGGATGCCAGGAGTGCGGCCCCGGCTAGAGCTTCGGCACGAAGTCGAGGCCCCGCAGTGCGTCGAGCAGCAGGCCGGCCGCCCGGCGGGCGGACAGCAGCCGCACCCCCTCGCACTCGAGGTCGGCCAGCACCTGGGCGACCCCCTCGGGGCCGATGTCGTCGACGAGGTCGACGCGCACCTCGCGGTAGGCCGATCGCATCGCGTCGAGCTGGGCGTCGAGATGGCGCACGGTGAACCACGCCAGGGCGACCGGATGCCGTCGCCAGGCCGGATAGAGCCGGTAGTCGGGTGGGCAGTGGTCGAGCAGCCAGGCGCTGGCCCGGTGGTCCCAGCCGCGCTCCCCGGGCGGGGGCACCCCGGGCGGCCAGCCGGGGGGGCCGCCGACCGCGCTCGCCCCCGACGCCGAGCGACGACCGGCCGGCGAGCCGGGCGTGCCGGTGCGCAGCGGGGGTCCGCCGGGCGCCGCTGAGTCGAACATGTGTTCGATGCTACGCGGGTCCGCAGCCGGAGGACAGCCGGTTCGCAACCTCCCACCGGGCCGGTAGGAGTTCGGCTCGCATGGTGGACCATGGCTGCGCGGATAATGGCGCGTTATACATTGGATAAGCCGACAACCGATCTTCCGGGGGACCTGATGACCACTTCGCCGACCGAGACCTCGTCCGGACGGGCACTGCGCCCGCCGCGGGCCGGCCGGTCCAACGGTCAGTGGGCGGTCGACGGCCGCGAGCCGCTCAACGCCAACGAGGCGTGGAAGCAGGAGGACGGCGGCCTGAACGTCCGCGAGCGGATCGAGCAGGTCTACAGCAAGGAGGGCTTCGCCTCGATCCCGCCCCAGGACCTCAGTGGCCGGTTCCGCTGGTGGGGTCTGTACACCCAGCGCAGGCCCGGTATCGACGGCGGCCGCACGGCGCAGCTCGACGACGCCGAGCTCTCCGACGAGTACTTCATGCTCCGGGTGCGCCTCGACGGCGGGGCCCTGACCCTGGCCCAGCTGCGCGTGCTCGCCGACCTCAGCCAGAGCTTCGCCCGAGGCACCGCCGACATCAGCGACCGGCAGAACATCCAGTACCACTGGATCCGCGTCGAGGACGTGCCCGAGATCTGGCGCCGCCTCGAGGCGGTCGGCCTGCAGACCACCGAGGCGTGCGGCGACACCCCGCGGGTCATCCTGGGCAGCCCGCTGGCGGGCGTCGCGGCCGACGAGATCCTCGACCCCACCCCGACGATCGACGAGATCACCCGCCGCTTCGTCGGCGACCCCGAGCTCGCCAACCTGCCCCGCAAGTTCAAGTCGGCCATCACCGGGCACCCCAGCCTCGACGTCGTGCACGAGATCAACGACATCTCGCTGGTGGGCGTCGTGCACCCCGAGCTCGGCGCCGGCTACGACCTGTGGGTCGGCGGTGGGCTGTCCACCGCACCGCGGCTGGCCGAGCGGCTGGGCGTGTTCGTGGCACCCGAGGAGGCCGCCGACGTGTGGCTGGGAGTCATCTCGATCTTCCGCGACTACGGCTACCGCCGGCTGCGCACCAAGGCCCGCCTGAAGTTCCTCATGGCCGAGTGGGGCCCGACGCGGTTCCGCGAGGTGCTCGAGAGCGAGTACCTCGGGCACGCCCTGCCCGACGGGCCTCCCCCGGCTCCCCCGAGCGGGCCCGGCGACCACGTCGGCGTGCACCTGCAGAAGGACGGCAGGTCCTACGTCGGCGCCGCCCCGGTCGTCGGCCGGATCAGCGGCGACGTGCTCAGCGGGCTCGCCGACCTGATGGCGGCCGCCGGCAGCGACCGGGTGCGCCTCACGCCGCACCAGAAGCTCGTCGTGCTCGACGTCGCGCCGGATGCCGTCGACGACCTGGTCTCCGGGCTCGAGGGCATCGGGTTGTCGGTGTCCCCCAGCCCGTTCCGCCGCCACACCATGGCCTGCACCGGCATCGAGTTCTGCAAGCTGGCGATCGTCGAGACCAAGGCGACCGCCGCCACCGCGATCGCCGAGCTCGATCGCCGCCTCGCCGACGTCACCTCGGCGATCGACACCCCGGTGACCCTGAACGTCAACGGCTGCCCCAACTCCTGCGCCCGCATCCAGGTCGCCGACATCGGCCTCAAGGGGATGATCGTCACCACGGATGGCGAGCAGGGGCCGGGCTTCCAGGTGCACCTCGGCGGTGGCCTCGCCTCGGCCGATCGCGACGAGGCAGGCCTGGGCCGCACCGTGCGCGGCCTGAAGGTCACCGCCGCTGACCTGCCCGACCTGGTCGAGCGCCTCGTGCGCCGCTGGCTCGACCAGCGCGGGGCCGGCGAGACGTTCTCGAGCTGGGCCCACCGCGTCGACGAGGAGGAACTTCGATGACCACCACCACGACCACCACCACCCATGCGCGCCGCAGCGCCGGCGAGCTGCGGGCGCTCGCTGAACGGGGCGCCCGCGAGCTCGGCCCCGACGCCACGGCTGACGAGGTGTCCGCGTGGGCCGCACGCACCTTCCCCGGCACCCTCGCCGTGGCGTGCAGCATGGCGGATGCCGTGTTGCCGGCGGTCGTCGCGAAGGCCGCCCCCGGCGTCGACGTGCTCTTCCTCGACACCGGCTACCACTTCGCCGAGACCTACGGCACCCGCGCCCAGGTCGCCCACGAGCTCGACGTGACGATCGTCGACGTGCTGCCGAAACGCACCGTGGCCGAGCAGGACGCCAGGTTCGGCCCGCGTCTCTACGAGCGCGACCCCGCAGCATGCTGCCGCATGCGCAAGGTCGAACCGCTCAAGGCCGCCTTGGGGAGCTACGAGGCGTGGGCCACCGGCATCCGCCGTGACGAGGGGCCGACCCGCGCCGACACCCCGCTGGTGACCTTCGACGAGCAGTTCGGGCTGGTCAAGATCAACCCACTGGCGGCGTGGACCTTCGACCAGACCGTCGACTACGCCAATGAGAACCGCGTGCCGGTGAACCTCCTTCTGTCCGAGGGCTACCCGTCGATCGGCTGCGAGCCGTGCACCCAGCGGGTCGCGCCGGGCGACGACCCGCGGGCCGGCCGCTGGGCGGGCTTCGCCAAGACCGAGTGCGGGCTCCACCCATGAGCAGCACCCCACGAAGTTCTGCCCACGCGAAGCGTGGGACCCGCTCCGCTTCGCTCCCCCAGACACTTCGCGAGGACCCCGCATGACCACCATCGACACCCTGACCGAGGCCCTCGTGACCACCTTCGTGACGACCGACCACCACCGCGTCGTGCCCCCCGACCTGCCGGTGCTCAGCCAGCTCGACGTGCTCGAGAGCGAGGCGATGCTCGTCATCCGCGAGATCACCGCCGAGCTCGAGCGCCCCGTGCTGCTCTTCAGCGGCGGCAAGGACTCCGTGGTGATGCTGCACGTGGCGGCGAAGGCGTTCTGGCCGGCCCCCATCCCGTTCCCGGTGCTGCACGTCGACACCGGCCACAACTTCCCCGAGGTGCTCGCCTACCGCGACGCCACGGTCGAGCGGCTCGGGCTGCGCCTCGAGGTCGCCTCGGTGCAGGACTGGATCGACGACGGGCGGCTGCGCGAGCGCGCCGACGGCACCCGCAACCCGCTGCAGACCCAGCCGCTGCTCGAGGCCATCGCCGGGCACCGCTTCGACGGTGTCTTCGGCGGCGGCCGGCGTGACGAGGAGAAGGCCCGCGCCAAGGAACGCGTGGTCAGCCTGCGCGACGACTTCGGCCAGTGGGACCCCAAGAACCAGCGCCCCGAGCTGTGGAACATCTTCAACCCGCGGCACCGCACCGGTGAGCACGTGCGGGTCTTCCCGCTGTCGAACTGGACCGAGCTCGACGTGTGGCGCTACATCGAGCGCGAGGGCATCGAGCTGCCCGGCCTCTACTACGCCCACGAGCGCGAGGTCTTCGAGCGTGACGGCATGCTGCTCGCCGTCGGCCCGGTGTCGCAGCCGCGGGCCGGTGAGGGCGTCGCCACCCGTCGCGTGCGCTACCGCACCGTCGGCGACATGTCGTGCACGGGCGCAGTCGAGAGCGACGCGACCTCGGTGCGCGACGTCGTCACCGAGGTCGCCGCGTCCACGCTGACCGAGCGCGGGGCCACCCGCGCCGACGACCGGATCTCCGAGGCCGCCATGGAGGACCGCAAGAAGGAGGGCTACTTCTGATGCACCCCATGAAGTACTCCGCTCGGGCCGCCCACGCAGAGCGTGGGACCCGCCTCCGATACGTCACGGGTACCCCGCAATGAGCACCCTGTTGCGCCTTGCCACCGCCGGCTCGGTCGACGACGGCAAGTCGACCCTCGTCGGCCGCCTGCTGCACGACTCGAAGTCCGTCCTCACCGACCAGCTCGATGCCGTCGAGCGGGTCAGCCGCGACCGTGGCCTGGCCTCGGCCGACCTCGCGCTGCTCACCGACGGCCTGCGCGCCGAGCGCGAGCAGGGCATCACCATCGACGTCGCCTACCGCTACTTCGCCACGGCGCAGCGCTCCTTCGTGCTGGCCGACTGCCCCGGGCACGTGCAGTACACCCGCAACACGGTCACCGGCTCGTCCACCGCCGACGCGCTCGTGCTGCTCGTCGACGCCCGCAAGGGGGTGCTCGAGCAGACCCGCCGCCACCTCGCCGTGGCCGCCCTGATGCGGGTGCCGCACGTCGTCATCGCGGTCAACAAGATCGACCTCGTCGACCACAGCGAGGACGTCTTCCGCACGGTGGCCGCCGACGTTCGAGCCATCGCGGCGCAGCTCGGCATCCCGCACGCCCACGCGGTTCCGGTGTCCGCGCTCGTCGGCGACAACGTCGTCGACCGCTCGCCGAACACGCCCTGGTACGACGGCCCCTCGCTGCTCGAGCTGCTCGAGACGCTGCCCGCCGACACCGACCCGGTCCATGAGTCGTTCCGGATGCCGGTGCAGGTCGTTCTCCGCCCACAGGGCGCCGCCCGCTCCCCCGAGCACGTGGAGTACCGCGGGTATGCCGGGCAGCTCGCGTCCGGCTCGGTGCGGGTCGGCGACGAGGTCGTCGTGCTGCCGTCCGGCTCGCGCTCGACGGTGGCCGGCATCGACCTCGGCGAGCGCTCGCTCGAGGTCGCGGTCGCGCCGCAGTCGGTCTCGATCCGGCTCGCCGACGACGTAGACGTCAGCCGGGGCGACCTGTTGGCCGCCGCCGCCGACCCGGTGCCGCTGCGCCAGGAGGTCACGGCGCTGGCCTGCTGGCTCGGCGACGACGCGCTGCGCCCGGGCGCGCGGCTGCTGGTGAAGCACGGGTCGCGCACCGTGCTCGCCGTGGTGCGCTCCATCGACGGCCGGCTCGACCTCGACGCCCTGCGGCTGGCGCCCACCGACCGGCTGGCCCTGAATGACATCGGGCGGGTCACGGTGCGCTTCGCCTCACCGTTGCCCGTCGAGTCGTACTCGACCTCGCGTCGCGGCGGGGCGTTCCTGCTCGTCGACCCTGACGACGGCCGCACCCTCGCCGCCGGCATGGCCGACGCCGTGGCTCCCGGAGAGCACCCACGGTGACCCTGCCCGTGGGGCTCGACCTCACCGGGCGGCGCGCGCTCGTGGTCGGCGGCGGCCCGGCCGCGGCCGCGCCGGTGCACGCGCTCGTCGAGGCCGGCGCGCTGGTGCACGTCGTCGCGCCGTGGTGCTGCGAACAGCTCGAGGAATGGGCCCTGACCGGTGAGATCGCCTGGGCGGCACGGGACTACGCCGGTGCGGCCGACCTCGACGACGTCTGGTTCGTCGTCGTGGGCTCCGGTGACGCCACCATCGATGCCGACGTACGCGCGGATGCGACGGCCGCCCGGCTGTGGTGCGTGGATGCCACTGCTGCGTCGAGCACCGGGTCACCCGGCCCCGCGACCCTCCCCGTCCCCGAGCCCCTGCCCGACACCGCCGCATCGGGCGGCACCGCGACCCTGCCGATCAGCACACAGGTCACCACCCCCGACGGGACCGTCACCCTGGCCACCCACTCCCCCGCCGACCCCGGGCTCGCGGCCGCAGTCACCCGGGCGGCCGAGGGGCTGCTCGCCGGCGGCGCGCTCGACCTGCGTCGCCGCACCGCCCGCCCGGGCGTCGGCTGGGTCGCCCTCGTCGGCGGCGGCCCGGGGGACGACGGGCTGCTCACCGCGCGGGCCCGCGAGCTGCTGTCGTCGGCCGACGTCGTGGTACTCGACCGGCTCGCTCCCCGCGGCGTCGTCGACCGGCTGCCCGCCTCGGTGCGCGTCATCGACGTCGGCAAGGCCCCCGGCCAGCATGCGCTGGCGCAGGACGCCATCAACGACCTCATCGTCGCGCAGGCGCTGGCCGGGTGTGCCGTCGTGCGGCTCAAGGGCGGGGACCCCTACGTGCTCGGCCGTGGCGGCGAGGAGCGGCTGGCCTGCGAGGCGTCCGGCATCCCCGTCGAGGTGGTGCCCGGGGTGACGAGCGCCGTCGCGGTGCCAGCGGCGGCCGGCATCCCCGTCACCCACCGCGGCGTCGCCCGCGGGTTCACCGTGGTCACCGGCCACGACGAGCTACCGGCCGTTCCTCCTGGCACCGACCACACCGTGGTTCTCCTCATGGGCGTGGGCCGCCTGGCGCGCTCGGCGCAGTCGTTGCTGGGTGCCGGCCGGCCGGGATCCTGCCCGGTGGCGGTCATCGAGCGCGGGTTCTCTCCCGACCAGCGGGTCACCTTCGGCACCCTCGGCGGCATCGCCGCGCGGGCGGCCGCCGCCGGGGTGGAGAACCCCGCCGTGGTCGTCGTCGGCGACGTGGTGCGCCTCAGCCCCGACTACCCGCGCTGAGTGCGGAAGTGGTTGCTGGAGCGACCACTTCCGCACTCGCGACGCGATCAGTCAGCCGACGAGCGAACGCAGGACGTACTGCAGGATGCCGCCGTTGCGGTAGTAGTCGGCCTCACCCGGGGTGTCGATGCGCAGGACCGCCTCGAAGCTGGACTCCGAGCCGTCGTCGGCGGTGACGGTGACCGTGACGGTCTTCGGGATGCCGCCCTCGTTGAGCGCCTCGACACCGGTGAACGAGAAGGTCTCGGTGCCGGTGAGCCCGAGCGACTCGGCGTTCTGGCCGGCGGGGTACTGCAGCGGCAGCACGCCCATCCCGATCAGGTTGGAGCGGTGGATGCGCTCGTACGACTCGGCGATGACGGCCCGCACGCCGAGCAGCGCGGTGCCCTTGGCGGCCCAGTCGCGCGAGGACCCGGAGCCGTACTCCTTGCCGGCCAGGATGACGAGCGGGATGCCGGCCTCCTGGTAGGCGGCCGACGCGTCGTAGATCGAGCTCTGCTCGCCACCGGCCAGGAAGTTGCGCGTGAAGCCGCCCTCGACGCCGTCGAGCAGCAGGTTCTTCAGCCGGATGTTCGCGAACGTGCCGCGGATCATCACCTCGTGGTTGCCACGGCGCGAGCCGTAGGAGTTGAAGTCCTTGCGCTCGACGCCGTGGTCGGCCAGATACCTGCCGGCGGGGCTGTCGGCCTTGATCGAGCCGGCCGGGCTGATGTGGTCGGTCGTGACCGAGTCACCGAGCTTCGCCAGCACCCGGGCACCGCTGATGTCGGTGACCGGCGACGGCTCGAGCTGCATGCCATCGAAGTACGGGGGCTTGCGCACGTAGGTGGAGTCGGCATCCCAGTCGAAGGTGCTGCCCTCGGGGGTGGGCAGTGACTGCCAGCGCTCGTCGCCGGCGAAGACGTCGGCGTAGTCGGTGGTGAACAGCTCCTGGCTGATCGCCCGCTGGATGGTCGCCTCGACGTCGACCGGGGCCGGCCAGATGTCGCGCAGGAAGACCGGCTCGCCGTCGGTGCCCGTGCCGAGCGGCTCGGTGTCGAAGTCGAAGTCCATCGTGCCGGCCAGCGCGTAGGCGATGACGAGCGGCGGGCTCGCGAGGTAGTTCATCTTGACGTCGGGGTTGATCCGGCCCTCGAAGTTGCGGTTGCCCGAGAGCACGGAGACCACCGCGAGGTCGTTGTCGTTGATCGCCTGCGAGATCTCGTCGTTGAGCGGGCCGGAGTTGCCGATGCACGTGGTGCAGCCGTAACCGACCAGGTGGAAGCCGAGCTTCTCGAGGTAGGGCCACATGCCGGCCTTCTCGTAGTAGCCGGTGACGACCTTGGAGCCCGGCGCCATGGAGGTCTTGACCCAGGGTGCGACGGCCAGCCCCTTCTCGACAGCGTTCTTGGCGAGCATGGCCGCGGCCATCATCACCGAGGGGTTGGAGGTGTTGGTACACGAGGTGATCGAGGCGATCGACACGATGCCGTGGTCGATCTCGAAGGTCGCGCCCTCGGGGGTCGTGACCGACACCTTGCGCGAGGGGCGGCCGTTGCCGTCGCCCTCGTCGGCCGGCTTGTTGCCACCGTTGGTGCCGTCGGTGGCGCCCTGCGGCGACGGGTCGCTGGCCGGGAAGCTGGAGGCCACGCCGGCGTCGCCCTCGTGGTGCGAGACGTAGGTCGGCAGCACCTTGCGGAACGCCTCCTTCGCGTCGGCGACGACGATGCGGTCCTGCGGGCGCTTCGGGCCGGCGATCGACGGCACAACGGTGGAGAGGTCGAGCTCGAGGTACTCGCTGTAGCGCGACTCGGGCTGGTCGGGCCCGGCGTGCAGCCACATCCCCTGCTCCTTGGCGTACGCCTCGACCAGTGCGACCGACTCGGCCGAGCGGCCGGTCAGTCGCAGGTAGTCGAGCGTGACCTCGTCGATGGGGAAGATGGCGCAGGTGGAGCCGAACTCAGGGCTCATGTTGCCGATCGTGGCGCGGTTGGCCAGCGGCACGGCGGACACGCCCTCGCCGTAGAACTCGACGAACTTGCCGACCACACCGTGCTTGCGGAGCTTCTCGGTGATGGTGAGCACGACGTCGGTGGCAGTGGCGCCGGACGGGATCGAGCCGGACAGCTTGAAGCCGACGACCCGCGGGATGAGCATCGAAACGGGCTGGCCGAGCATGGCGGCCTCGGCCTCGATGCCGCCGACGCCCCAGCCGAGCACGCCCAGACCGTTGACCATCGTCGTGTGGCTGTCGGTGCCGACGCAGGTGTCGGGGTAGGCCACCCCGTCGCGGACCATGATGGTGCGCGCGAGGTGCTCGATGTTGACCTGGTGCACGATGCCGGTGCCCGGGGGGACGACCATGAAGTCGTCGAAGGCGGTCTGGCCCCAGCGCAGGAACTTGTAGCGCTCCTCGTTGCGCTCGTACTCCAGCGCCACGTTCCGCTCGAAGGCGTCGGCGCGGCCGAAGACGTCGATGATGACCGAGTGGTCGATGACGAGCTCGGCGGGGGCGAGCGGGTTGATCTTGGTGGCGTCGCCGCCGAGCTCGGCGACGGCCTCGCGCATGGTGGCGAGGTCGACGACGCAGGGCACGCCGGTGAAGTCCTGCATGATGACGCGGGCCGGGGTGAACTGGATCTCGGTGTCCGGGTCGGCGTTCTCGTCCCAGCCGCCGAGCGCCCGGATGTGGTCGGCCGTGATGTTGGCGCCGTCCTCGGTGCGCAGGAGGTTCTCGAGGAGCACCTTGAGGCTGTAGGGCAGCGACTCGCTCCCCTCGACCGCGGCGAGGCGGTAGATCTCGTAGCTCTGCTCACCTACCTCGAGCGTTCCGTGGGCGTCGAAGCTGTTCGTGCTGGCCACCGGGGCTCCCTTCAGGTCGTGCGTCGTCGCGCGATTCCCTAGATTTATCTTGATGTCAAGATATCTAACCACACAGGCTCGGTCGGGTCGAGCCTATGCCGCACCGTGCCGACCCGCGAGACCGGCAACGGGCGCTTGTCCGGGCGGCGAAAGGCGCGGATGCGGCCCGGGAGCCGGCCGTTCAGGGTCGGGATCAGGCTGGTTCGAAGCTGGCCACGCACTCCACGTGGTGCGTCATCGGGAAGGCGTCGAACGCTCGCAGCCCGGCCGGCCGGTAGCCGAGGTCGGCCAGGTAGGCGGTGTCCCGGGCGAGCGCGGCGGGGTCGCAGGCGACGTAGACGACCACGCGCGGGCGCAGGGCCGCGATCTCGGTGCAGACTCCGCGGCCCGCACCGGTGCGTGGGGGGTCGAGCACGACGACGTCGGCCGCGGTCGGCACCAGGGTCGAGCGCGACGGCTTGCGCGGTCGGCTCCCCCGCTGCTTCGCGGTCCCCCGGCGCGACGGCCGGGCCACCCCGAAGGCGTCGTCGACCCGGGCGGTGAGCACGGCCGCGTTGGGCTGGTCGGCGAGGTTGTCGCGGGCGTGCCCGGCCGCTCCGGCATCCGACTCGATGGCGACCACCTGGCCGCTCGTGCCCACTGCGTGTGCCAGCGCCACCGCGAACAGGCCCACCCCGGCATACAGGTCGAGGGCTCGCTCGCCCACCCGGACGTCGGCAGCCGTCATGACCGCCTCGACGAAGGTGCGGGCGGCGCCGGGGTGCACCTGCCAGAAGCCGCGAGCCGATGCCGCGAGCTCGCCCGTGATCAGCTGCCAGTCGCCGTCAGGCCCGGACCAGGTGGCGTCGACGCGCTCGTGGACGACGGGCACCTCGGCGCCCTGGTCCAGCGGCAGGGCGATGGCGAGCGGCTCACCCACCGACGGGGCAACCGCGTCGACGGCCTCCACCCCCGGCCACAGCCGCTCGGTGATCCGCAGCCGGTCCACGCCCGGGGCGGCGATCCGGCAGTGGTCGACGGCGACGACCTCGTGCGAGCGGTGCCGGCGCAGACCGGCCCGCCCCTGCGCATCCACCGCGAACTCGACGCGAGTGCGCCAGTCGAGCCCGTCGGCATCCCCGGGAACCGGTTCGACCTCGACGTCGAGGTCGAGGTGCGCCAGGCGGTGCAGCTGCTCGCGCACGACGTCGGTCTTCAGCGCGCGCTGGCGCGCCAGGTCGACGTGCTGGAAGTCGCAGCCGCCGCAGAGCCCCGGCCCGGCGAACGGGCACGGCGGCGGGACGCGGTCGGGCGAGGCGGCGAGCACCGCGACGGCGTCCGCCCGCACGAACCGCTCGCCGGCGCCGGTCTCGGTGACCCGGGCCAGTACCCGCTCGCCCGGGATGGTGTGCCGGACGAAGAGCACCTGGCCCTCGTGACGGGCGATGCAGTGCCCTCCGTGGGCGATGGCCGTGACGTCGACCTCCACCTCGTCGCCCACCGCGAGGCCGCCACCGCGGCGCTCGGCCTGGCCGGGGTCGGGCGGCCCTGTCTGCTCGGGCTGCCCTGTCTGCTCGGGCTGCTCCCCCATCAGCCCTCGCCGCGGCGCACGTCGCCGGCGACCGGCCCGTCCATCCGCTCCTCCATGCCCTGCGACGAGGCGAGCTGCCACGGCACGGACGACACCATGACGCCGGGCGTGAAGAGCAGCCGGCTGCGCAGCCGTAGCGCGCTCTGGTTGTGCAGGATCTGCTCCCACCAGTGGCCGACGACGTACTGCGGGATGTACACGACCACGAGGTCTCGCGGGTTGCCGGAGCGGATCGACTTCACGTAGTCGACCACCGGCCGGGTGATCTCGCGGTACGGGCTGTCCAGGGCCTTCAGCGGCACCGGGATGTCGCGCCGGTCCCACTCGGCCTGCAGCGCCTTGGTCTCGTCGGGGTCGACGTCGACGGTGAGCGCCTCGAGGATGGAGGGCCGCGTCGCCCGGGCGTAGGCGAGCGCCCGCAGCGTCGGCTTGTGCACCTTGGCCACGAGCACGATGGCGTGCACTCGGGACGGCAGCATCTGGTGCTTGGTGTCGCCCTCGCTGACGGCCAGCTCGTCGCGCACCTGGTCGTAGTGGCGGCGGATGCGCGTCATCACCAGGAAGATGACCGCCATCGCGGCGACCGCGTACCCGGCGCCGTGGATGAACTTGGTCAGCAGCACGACGACCAGGACCACGCCGGACATCGCCGCGCCCACGGCGTTGATGACCCGGCTGCGCACCATGTGCGAGCGCACCTCGGGGTTGCGCTCGAGGCTCAGGTAGCGCGTCCAGTGCCGCACCATGCCGATCTGGGACAGCGTGAACGACACGAAGACGCCCACGATGTAGAGCTGGATCAGGCTGGTGACCTCGGCGTTGTAGATGACGATGAGCGCAGCCGCGGTGGTCGCCAGGATGATGATGCCGTTCGAGAACGCCAGCCGGTCGCCGCGGGTGTGCAGCTGGCGCGGCAGGAAGCCGTCGCGGGCCAGGATCGAGCCGAGCACCGGGAACCCGTTGAACGCCGTGTTCGCGGCGAGGATGAGGATCAGCCCGGTCACGACGGACACGAGCACCACGCCGGCCGGGAATCCGGAGAAGACGGCCTTGGACACCTGGCCGATCACAGTGTCCTGGACGTAGGTCGGGCCGACCGGGACGCCGTCGCGCAGCAGCTGGACCGCGGGCTCGTCGGCGATCTTGACGCCGGTCCAGCGCGACAGGGTCATCATCGAGATGAGCATCGAGACCGAGATGACGCCCATGAGGAGCAGGGTGGTCGCGGCGTTCTTGCTCTTGGGCTTCTGGAAGGCGGGCACCCCATTGCTGATCGCCTCGACGCCGGTGAGGGCGGCACAGCCGGACGAGAACGCGCGCAGCATCAGGAAGGCCAGCGCGAGCCCCCCGATCGCCTCGTACCCCGACTCGGGCACCAGCGTGAGGGGTCCGCTCTCGGAGAGCGGGAGGTTGCCCGCGGCCCGCCGGTAGAACCCGATGATCGCCATCCCGATGACGGTCAGCATGAACAGGTAGGTGGGCACGGCGAAGGCTGCCCCGGACTCACGCACCCCGCGCAGGTTCATCGCGGTGAGGGTCGCGACGATGAGCACCGCGACGATGGCCTCCTTGCCGCGCAGGAAGGAGAAGGCGGATGCCGCGTTCTGCACCCCGGCCGACACCGACACGGCGACGGTCAGGACGTAGTCGACGAGCAGCGCGCTGGCCACGCCCAGCCCGGCACGGGGGCCGAGGTTGACGCTGGCCACCTCGTAGTCGCCACCGCCCGAAGGGTATGCGTGCACGTTCTGGCGGTAGCTCATGATCACCACGCCCATGACGAGGATGACCGCGAGTGCGATCTTCCACGAGTTGGTGAGCGCCAGGGCGCCCCCACCGAGGCCGAGGGTCAGCAGGATCTCGTCGGGCGCGTACGCCACCGACGACAGTGCGTCGCTGGCGAAGACGGGCAGGGCCAGCTTCTTCGGCAGGAGGGTCTCGCCGAGGCGGTCGCTGCGCATCGCACGACCGAGGATCACACGCTTGACGACCCGTCCTGGTGATGACACGACAGACACTGTATGCCGCAGCATCGGGCTCGTTGCACGGCCCGCGGGACAGTCTCACCGGGGCCCTGACCTCGGTGTAGCGTCGGCATCGTGCACTTCGTCATCATGGGCTGCGGCCGCGTCGGCGCGGCCCTCGCCCGGGCCATCGAGCACGCCGGGCACGAGGTGGCCGTCATCGACCAGGACGAGTCGTCGTTCCGTCGCCTCGGCACCAACTTCGAGGGCCGCACGGTCACCGGTGTCGGCTTCGACCGCGACACCCTCCGGGCGGCCGGCATCGACCACGCCTATGCCTTCGCGGCCGTCTCCAGCGGCGACAACTCCAACATCCTGGCGGCACGGGTCGCGCGCGAGAAGTACGGCGTCGAGCACGTCGTGGCCCGCATCTACGACCCGGGCCGCGCCGAGATCTACCAGCGGCTCGGCATCCCCACCGTCGCCACCGTGAAGTGGACCAGCGACCAGATGCTGCGCCGACTGCTCCCCCAGGGCCACGTGCCCGAGTTCACCGATCCCTCCGGGAAGGTCGTCATCGCCGAGATGCCGGTGTCGGCCGGGTGGATCGGCCGACGGATGGCCGACCTCGAGGCTGCCACCGGTGGGCGGCTCGCCTACCTCACCCGGCTCGGTGACGGGATGGTCCCTGGACCCGAGACCGTCTACCAGGAGGGCGACCTCCTCCACTTCGCGCTCAAGCGCGAGGACCTCGCCGTCGCGGAGCGCGTCCTGGACGCGCCGCCGCCGGCGCACTGACCCGAAAGGCCATCCCCCATGCGCGTCGTCATCGCCGGAGCCGGCAGTGTCGGGCGGTCCATCGCCCGTGAGCTGCTGCGCAACGGCCACCACGTGCTGCTCGTCGACCGCGATGCCGACAGTGAGCGGGTGCAGAAGGTCCCCGACGCCAGCTGGCTGCAGGCCGACGCCTGCGAGATCGAGGCGCTCAGCGAGGCGGGGCTGGCCGAGTGTGACGTCGTCGTCGCGGCCACGGGCGACGACAAGGTCAACCTGGTGCTGTCGCTGTTGGCCAAGACCGAGTTCGGCGTGCCACGCACCGTGGCTCGGGTCAACAACCCGAAGAACGAGTGGATGTTCGACGAGGCCTGGGGCGTCGACGTGGCCGTCTCGACGCCGCGGCTGATGACCGCGCTGGTCGAGGAAGCCGTGAGCGTGGGCGACCTGGTGCGGATCTTCGAGTTCCAGCAGGGCAAGGCGATGATGGTCGAGATGACGCTCCCGGTCGGCAGCCCGTACTCCGGTGCGCGCGTCGGTGACGTGCCGTGGCCGGGCAACACGGTGCTGACCGGCATCATCCGCGAGGGGCACCCCATCGCGCCGAGCCGCGACGACGCCCTCGAGCCGCTCGACGAGCTGTTGTTCGTCACCACACCCGACGTCGAGGCCGAGCTGGAGTCGCTGCTCAGCCCCGGCCAGCGGCACAAGCGCGACACCGACAACGCCGACGACGAGGACGACTCCTAGGCCGTCGACCCCCACCGGCGTACTGTCGACAGACGGAGCCGTCCAGGCTCCCCCACGCTGGGAGCAACTCATGGCCGACAAGTCACCCCGACAACACCTG
>Ga0302299_10000561_pt1 | contig 20518 bp, 22 predicted proteins | sample III_Fen_N3_4_FD_198795 | JGI IMG/M metagenome (GOLD analysis project Ga0302299, IMG submission 198795) | Peat permafrost microbial communities from Stordalen Mire near Abisko, Sweden - III_Fen_N3_4 | ecosystem: Environmental > Terrestrial > Soil > Wetlands > Permafrost | place: Sweden: Abisko... | reverse complement strand
GAGAGGCACAGCGGCTGCGGCTCGCGACGCAGATCGGCTCGCAGCTCGTGGGCGTCCTCTACATCCTCGACGAGCCCTCGATCGGCCTCCACCAGCGCGACAACGACCGCCTCATCGCGACGCTGCAGCGCCTGAAGGCGCTCGGAAACACGGTGCTCGTGGTCGAGCACGACGAGCAGATGATGCGCGTCGCCGACTGGGTCGTCGACATGGGCCCGGGGGCCGGCGAGCACGGCGGCCAGGTCGTCGCCGAGGGGACAGCGAAGCAGGTGATGCGCACGAAGGGCTCGGTCACTGGCGACTTCCTCTCCGGCCGGCGGACGATCGCGATCCCGCCGCGGCGCGAGGACGACCGCGGCGTGTTCACGATCCGCGGTGCTGCCCAGCACAACCTGAAGGGCATCGACGTCGACTTCCCCGTCGGCAAATTCGTCTGCGTCACCGGCGTCTCCGGCTCGGGCAAGTCGACACTCGTGAACGAGATCGTCTACAAGGCGCTCGCGAACCGTCTCAACAAGGTCCGCGTCAAGCCGGGCGAGCACCTCGACGTGGAGGGCATCGACGTGTTCGACAAGGTGATCGACATCGACCAGACGCCGATCGGCCGCACGCCGCGCTCGAACCCGGCCACCTACACCGACCTCTTCACCCACGTGCGCGAGCTCTACTCGCTCACGCCCGAGGCGAAGGTGCGCGGGTACAAGCCCGGGCGGTTCTCGTTCAACGTGCGCGGCGGCCGCTGCGAGACGTGCAAGGGCGACGGCCAGATCAAGATCGAGATGCACTTCCTGCCCGACGTCTACGTGCCGTGCGAGACCTGCCATGGCAAGCGCTACAACAAGGAGACGCTGGAGGTGCGCTTCAAGGGCAAGTCGATCTCCGACGTGCTCGAGATGTCGGTCGAGGAGGCGCTCGACTTCTTCGCCCGGATCCCGAAGATCCGGCGGCGGTTGCAGACCCTTCACGACGTCGGGCTCGACTACATCCGCCTCGGCCAGCCGGCGACGACGCTCTCGGGCGGAGAGGCGCAGCGGGTGAAGCTCGCCTCCGAGCTCTCCAAGGTCGCCACGGGTCGCACGCTCTACATCCTCGACGAGCCGACGACCGGCCTCCACTTCGCGGACATCGAGAAGCTGCTCGAGGTGCTGCAGCGCCTGGTCGACACCGGCAACACCGTGCTCGTGATCGAGCACAACCTCGATGTGATCAAGCAGGCCGACTGGGTCGTCGATCTCGGCCCTGAGGGTGGGGAGGAGGGCGGCGAGCTGATCGCCGCCGGCACGCCCGAGGAGATCGCGGCGGTCGAGGGGTCGTACACGGGGCAGTTCCTGCGCAGCGTGCTCGCCGGGCAGCAGACGGCCGCAGTCGCTGCCGCCTGAGCACGCAGGATGTCCGGCTTCACCCGGGCGTCGGGGCTCCCTGCTCCAGCTCCGCCAGCACCCGCTCGCTGCTCCAAACCTGCCCAAATACCCGTGCGAAGCCGCTCAGCGCCGCGTAATGGTGCCGTTCGAAGAATGACGCCGTCGCATCCTCCACGACGATCACGTCGAAGCCGCGGTCGGCGGCATCGCGAGCCGCGGTCTCCACGCACATGTCCGTCGCCATCCCCGCGACGACGAGTGCCTCGACGTCCATGTTGCGCAGGAGCACCTCGATGCCGGTCGAGTTGAAGGCGCTCGAGGTGTTCTTGTCGATCACGAGCTCACCCGGGAGCGGCGCGAGCGGCGCGATGACCTCGTGCTCGAACGTGCCGTTGCTCCAGAGCGCGGGCAGCGCGGTGCCCGCGAGCGCGTCCTCGTCCCGGCGGCGTCGGCGGGCGATCATGTCGCTGCCGTCGGGGAGGAGGGCGCCCCGTGGCGGGTGAAGACGACAGGCCGGCCGGCAGCGCGGAACGCCTCGAGGAGCCGGCGCGTGGTGGAGATGACCGTGTCCGCGAGCCGTGGCAGGTAGTACGCGGCGATCTCCGGGTGGCGCTCCGCCAGCATCGGCCCGAGGCCGACGCCCGGGTTGCAACCGTAGTTCTGCATGTCGACGACGAGGAGCGCGGCGCGCGTCCAGTCGGGCTCGAGCCGGGGCCAGGGGAAGTGCCAGCCTGGAAGCGTCTCCGGAGAGTCGATGGGCGGGAGGCCGTTCATCCCACCGCGATCTCCTCTTCAAAGGCACCGCCGTGCACGGGCCGACTCAAGCCTCACCCGAACGGACATGACTCCAGATGACACTACAAAGGCTAAACAAAAAGCGCTACAAGAAGGACATGGACGTCGGCATCCGTGAGCTGCGGGCAGGGCTGAGTCGCTACGTCGAGCAGGTGAAGCAGGGCGAGGAGATCGTCGTCACCGAGCATGGCAAGCCCGTCGCGCGCCTCGCGCCGATGAACGGTGAACGCAAGCGCGACCGGCTGCTTCGCGAGGGTGTCCTGATTCCGGCGCGGAACCCGAAAGGCCGTCACCCGGAGCCGATCAGATCGGCACACGACGTGAGGCTGAGCGAGATCGTGCTCGAGATGCGCGACTGAGCGCGTACTTCGACACGTCAGCGTTCGTCAAGCTGGTGCTGCACGAGGCGGGTTCTCCCCACGTGGGTCGGATCTGGGGCCATGCCTCCAGCTGTCACTCGTCCGTTGCGCTGCTGGCGGAGGCACGTGCAGCGCTGGGTCGAGCTCGTCGGCTCGACCGGCTGAGCGACGACGAGTACGCGATGGCTGTTCGGGGCCTGCTCGACCGGTGGGACGAGGTCGAGGGCCTCGAGTTGACCGACTCACTCGCGCGCCGGGCGGGCGAGCTGGCCGAGCTCTGTGCCCTTCGTGGCTACGACGCGATCCACCTCGCCTCGGCGGAGGCGATCCTCGACGATCGAGACGTCATGGTCGTCTTCGACACCCGCCTCGCCGAGGCAGCCGCGTCGATCGGGATCGAGGCGCTCGTGCCCACCGCGTCGTAGGGCGGTACGCTCGCCCGGTGACCGAGAAGCCGTCCAAGCCCGGTGTGGCCGCCGACGCGAAGGCGCGTGCCGGCTCCGACGACGCCCAGGCGCGGGTGCGTGTCTGGTGGCGCCTGCTGCCGCGCGTCCTGACCCGGCCGTCCGCGGTGTTCGTGGCACTGCGCGAGGACGACGAGGTCGACGTGGAGGCGCGCTCCGAGCCCATCCTCCTGATCGTGCTGCTGGCCGGGATGGCGGGCATTCTGCTCACGCCGGCCTGGAGCACGCTGCTCGACGACCAGTCGCTCGACTGGCTCGTGATCGCCGTGATCACCTTCATCGGCGCGATCTTCTACGGGACGGCCGGGTACTTGCTGCTCGGCTTCGTCGTCTGGCTCGGCTCGCGGGGAGTGGGGCTCGACGCGCGGGCGCGGCCGTCGCGGCAGCTGGTCGCGTTCTCCGCGGTTCCGTTCGCGCTGTCGCTCTTCGTCACCGTCCCGGCGATCGTGCTCGGATTCGGCTACGACTGGTTCAGGACCGGCGGGTCGGACGACGGCAGCGGGCGGACGGTCGTCCTCGGGGTCGCGTCCGGGCTCGCGCTCTGGTCGATAGGGCTGTTGGCGCTCGGGCTCCGGACGACGTTCCGCCTCCCGTGGCAGGGCGTGGTGGGCGCGCTTGCGCTCGCGGCCGTGATCGTGGCCGCGTTCGCCGTGCTGCCGTCCGTTCTCTAGGAGCGGCCCGCCCAGATGTCGGGCTGTACGCCGACGCCGCCGAGCTCCGCCTCGAACGCGGCCAGCTCCTCGGCCGGCATCCCGTACGTGTGCACCTCCTCGGGGAAGCGCCGCTCCCGAACGTCTCCGACGTACTCCTCGACCGCGGCCTGGATCTCGCCCGCGAGCTGCGCGTACTGCTTCACGAACCGCGGTGCGTGGCCGTCGTAAAGGCCGAGGAGGTCATGCCAGACGAGCACCTGCCCGTCGACCGCTGCGCCCGCGCCGATACCGATCGTCGGGATCTCGAGCAACTCCGTGATCTTCGCGGCCACCGGGGACGGCACGGCCTCGAGCACGAGCGAGAAGCATCCCGCCGCCTCGAGCGCGAGCGCATCCCGTACGAGCTGCGCAGCCTTCGCAGCGGTGCGACCCTGCGCCTTGAAGCCTCCGAGCGCGGTCGCGGACTGCGGCGTCAGGCCGATGTGCCCCATCACCGGCACGCCGGCGCCGACGATCGCATGCACGCGCGAGAGCATCGTGCCCGCACCTTCCAGCTTCACCGCGTCGGCGCCCGACTCCTTGACGAACCGGATCGCGTTCGTGACGGCGATCTCGTCAGAGACCTGGAACGAGCCGAACGGCATGTCGGCGACGACGAGCGGCCTACGAGCGCCCCGGGTCACCGCGCGCGTCAGCACGAGCATCTCCTCCATCGTCGCCGGCACCGTCGAGTCGTGACCGAGCATCGTCATCGCGGCGGAATCGCCCACGAGGATCATGTCCGCACCGGCCGCGTCTGCGAGGCGGCCGGACGGAGCGTCGTAGGCGGTGATCATCGCGATCGGAGAGTGACTCTCCTTCATCCCGAGCAGATCGGTGATGGGAAGCTTCCCTGGTGCTGGGGCGCCGTGGCCCGGCGTGCGGGGGCGGGTGCTCATGTGACCTCCTCGAGGGGGACGTTGTCGATCAGGCGGGTGGAGCCGACGCGAACGGCGGCGGCGAGGACGGGCGGGTCGAACGGGGCGATCTCGACGTAGTCGACCTCGAGGCCGTTCAGCAGCGCGCGGGCGCGCTCCGGGTCGCGGGTTGCGAGGGCGCGGGGCAGCACGAGGGCCTGCGCCCGTTCGGAGGCCGAGAGCAGCTGGTTGCGTGACGACAGTGCGAGGCCGTCAGGGTCGCGAACCGTGGGCAGGTCGCGGAGCTCGAGCTCGAGTGCGAGGTCGGCGATCATGCGCCGGAGCACCGCGACCTGCTGCGCATCCTTCTGCCCGAAATAGACGACGTCGGGACGGACGATCGTGAAGAGCTTGAGGCAGACGGTCGCGACGCCGCGGAAGTGATCGTGGCGGAACGCGCCCTCCAGGATCGAGCCCAGCTCCGTCACGTCGACCCACGTCTGGAACCCGGGCGGATACATCTCCTCCGCACTCGGCGCGAAGACGAGGTCGACGCCCGCGTCCGCAGCCGCTGCGAGATCGTGCTGCTCGTCGCGCGGATAGCCCGCGAGGTCGGAGGCCTCCGAGAACTGGGCCGGATTGACGAAGAGGCTCATCACCACCGTCGAGCAGTCGGCCCGCGCGGCGGCGATGAGCGAGAGGTGCCCGGCGTGAAGCGCCCCCATGGTGGGGACGAGGCCGACCGTGCCGTCGCGGCACGGCTCCAGCGCCGTGCGGATCTCCTGGATCGTGCGGCAGACCCTCACGCGACGGCCGCCGTCGCGTCGGCGAGCACCCGGTACATGGGCTCGAGCTCCGGGCGCAGCGCCTGGATCGCCTCCAGGTGGCGTTCGACCGTCTCCCAGTCGCCGCGCTGGATCGGGCCGGTGAGCTGGAAGCCGTTCTCGATCGTCCGCAGCATCAGGGGATCGAGCGCCTCGGGAGGCGCGCCCGCAGCCTCCAGCAGCGATCCTGCCGCCTTCCGCAGGGTGACGAGGTAATTGGAGGCGATCGCCGCCCCGGCGTGGTAGGCGGCCCGGTTCTCGTCCTGGAGTGGGAACGGGCGCAGGCCCAGCGTCTCGGCGAGCCAGGTCGCGACGGCGAGCGCGTCGTCGCTCTCGGCGGTCACCGCCGCCCAGGCTCCGTCGAGCTGCTCGGCGCCGCGCTGCAGCGTGAAAGTCTGCAGGGGGTGCACGCTGAAACGGCGCGTGTGCGGAGCGAGGGTTGCCAGCGGGGTGGCGCCGCTGACGTGGGCGACCCACGGGCCGGGGGCGACATAGGCAGCTGCCTCCCCGATCACGCGATCCGGGACGCAGAGCAGGACGAGCTCCGGCTCGTGGTCGGCGAGCCTCACGCTCCGCTCGAGGAGGCGTGCGGAGACAGCCGAGCCGACGCGGCCGCTGCCGATGACGTTGACACGCTGAATCATGTTTCGTGGGCTCCAGTTCCGTGCGGATACCGGGCTTCCGCGGGAGCATAGCGATCCGGGGTCGCGCGCCGCGGCCCGCCCCGCTCAGGCTGCTGTGACGGTCACGGGAATGCCGTTGAGGACGGCTGTGCCGGAGAGCGGATCGGTGGCGGACGCATCCGTGAGGACGTTCACGTTGACGCCGGCGTGGGCCGCCGCGACGGCCTGCCGCGCCCCGGGCAGGCCGTGGCCCCACCCGTACGGGATGCAGACGATGCCGCGCATGACCACGTCGGTCACTTCGACCGGCACGACGACCGTGCCCGCCGCCGAGCGCACCGTGGCGAGCGCTCCGTCCGCGAGCCCGAGCCTGGCAGCGTCGTCCGGGTGCAGCTGCACGACACACGCGTCCTTTCCGCGGACGAGCACGGGCACGTTCTGCGTCCACGAGTTCGCGGTGCGGAGCTGACGGCGGCCGATCAGCACCATCCCGCCGGCGGCCGTTCCGTCAAGGGCGCGCTCGAGCCGCCCCAGGTCGGCGACGAGCGCCCGCGGCGCGAGCTCCACCAACCCCGACGGCGTCGAGAGCGCGTCCGGCAGCCGGGGCGCGAGCGGGCCGAAGTCGACCCCGTGGGGTACACGCTCGAGCGCCGCCAGGGAGAGACCTTCCGGATCGGCACCGAACCCGTCGCCGCGGTGGCCGGTGCGGAGCATGAGGTCGAGCAGGCGCTCCTCGACCGGACGCTCGCCGAGCTCGGACAGGATCTCACCGGCGTCGCGGCCGTGGAGCGGGGAGGAGGGGTCGGCGATCGCCTCCTCGACCCGCCCGGCCAGGCTCGCCGTGGCCAGCGCGGCAGGGTCGGCGCCCGCGCCGAGGCCGCCGGCGATCGCTGTGAGCCGGACGAGGATCTCGAACTCGGATGGGGAGCCCGGCTCACGCTCGAACACCGGGGGCGAGTAGTGGGCCACGTCTCTCACGGAGAGCGCGGTGAAGGCGAGGTCGTAGTGCGGCTTCTCGAGCACCGAGGGCGGTGGCAGGATCACGTCGGCGTGCCGGGTCGTCGCATTCAGGTACGGGTCGACGCTCACCATCAGCTCGAGCCCCTCCAGCAGCCGGTCCAGGCGTCCGGCGTCGGGCGTCGTCAGCGCCGGGTTGCCGGCGACGGTCAGCAGCGCCCGCACCTGCCCGTCCCCGGCGGTCTCGATCTCGTCGGCCAGCGTGGAGACGGGCAGCTCGCCCAGGACCTCGGGCAGGCCGCGCACGCGGCTCTGCCAGCGGCCGGTTCTGAAGGCACGCCGAGGGCGGCGCGGCTGCTCGTGCGCCGCGTGCGGGAACATCGCCCCGCCGGGCATGTCGAGGTTGCCCGTGATCGCGTTGAGCACGTCGACGAGCCAGGCGGCGAGCGTCCCGTACGCGGTCGTGTGCGTGCCGATGCGGCCGTACACCACCGCCGTCGGGGCCGATGCGAGCTCGCGCGCGAGATCCGAGATCGTCTCGGCGGGGACGCCGGTGAAGGGCGACACGCGCTCCGGCGTGAAGCCGGAGACCGCCTCCCGGACCTCCCGGACCCCGTTGACCAGTGGGGCGAGCGCGCCGGCGCCGGCGAGGCCTTCGTCGAAGAGGGCCCGGGCGATGCCCGCGAGGAGCGCGGCGTCGGTGCCCGGCCGGATCCGCACGTGCAGGTCGGCCCGCTCGGCGGTTCGCGTCCGCCGCGGGTCGACGACGACGACACGGCCGCCGCGGGCGCGGATCGCCGCCAGGCGCCCGGGCCAGTCGGGAGCCGTGGCGAGGCTCCCGTTCGACTCCAGGGGGTTGGCGCCGAGGAGGAGTAGGAGGTCGGTGCGGTCGATGTCGGGCACGGGGATCGTCAGGGGGTGGCCGAAGACCAGGCCGCACGAGACGTGCTTCGGCATCTGGTCGACCGTCGAGGCCGAGTAGACGTTCTTCGTCCCGAGCGCCTTCGCGAGCGGCCTGATCGCGAGCGAGCTGCCGAAGTTGTGCGCGTTCGGGTTCCCGAAATAGACCGCCACCGCGTCGCGGCCGTGGGCGTCGAGCAGCGGCGTCAGACGGCGCTCGACCTCGTCGAAGGCCTCGTCCCAACTCACCTCGACGTGGACGCGGTCACGGCGGACGAGCGGCCGGCGCACGCGGTCGGGGTCCTCGTGCAGCGCGCCGAGGCTCGATCCCTTCGGGCAGATGAAGCCCTTCGAGAACGGATCCTCCTCGTCGCCGCGGATCCGGAGCACGCGCCCGTCCTCGACCTCGAGCCGTAGGCCGCACGTGGCCTCGCATAGCGGGCACGTCCTGTACGCCACGCGGTTCGCCATCGCCTGACGATACAAGCGGCCGGGCCGACCGTCAGCGCCGGGCCAGGCGCGCCTCGAGCGCGGCCCGCACCGCGGGCCACTCCGTGTCCACGACGGCGTACCAGGCGGAATCGCGGCTCTCGCCGCCCCTGACGAGCATGTGGTTGCGGTGGATCCCCTCGAACCGGGCCGGGAGCGCGGCGAGGGCGCCGCGCGAGCGCTCGTTGAGCGCGTCGGTCTTGAACTCGACGCGGCGGCAGCCGAGCGTCCCGAATGCGTGCTCGAGCTGGAGCAGCTTCGCCTCGGTGTTCGCCCCTGTGCCCCAGGCCGAGGGCGCAAGCCACGTCCAGCCGATCTCGAGGCTCCGGTGCTCGGGCCGCAGCGCGAGGAACCGGGTCGAGCCGACGGCGCGCCCCGTGGCCGCGAGGACCGTCGCGAACGCGAGCTCGGCGCCGGCGGCGCTGCGGTCGAGCGCGTCGTCCATCCACGCAGCCCAGTCGGTGCGGTCTCGCGGTTGGACGATCGACAGCCAGCGCCAGACGCGGGGATCGCGCGACGCCTCCCAGAGGTCGTCCGCGTGGCCAGGCGCGAGCGGCTCGAGCCGCACGATCCTCCCCGCGAGTGTCGGTGTCGTCCATCGCTCCACCCGGGCGAGACAGTACACTCGGCTCATGCCGATCTACGAGTACGCGTGCATGGAGTGCGAGGATCATTTCGAGGAGCTCGTCCGCAGCGAGGACCAGGTCGTGACCTGCCCCTCGTGCAACGCGACCGACGTCCTGAAGCAGATCTCCGCCTTCGCCGTGCACGGCGCCCCCGTGAAGCCGTCCTTCGGGGGCGGCCCTGGCGGCGGTGGCTGTTGCGGCGGCGGCTGCGGCTGCCACTGAGCGAAGACGGCGTCGGCGCAGCCCTCGCCGAGCTCCGCTGACCGGCTTCAGCCGGTCGCCCGGGTTCCGCCCATCCGCCCTCAGGCTTACACTGGTCGCTCGATGGATGCCTCTGCTCGTGCCACAGTGCTTGCCGCCCACGCCGCCGAGACCTGCGGCTGTGTGCGCTGCCCCCTCTCCGAGACGCGAAGCCGCGTCGTCTTCGGGGCGGGCAACCCCGACGCCGAGCTGATGCTCGTCGGGGAGGCCCCCGGCTTCCACGAGGACCAGGGCGGGGAGCCGTTCGCGGGACAGGCGGGCGAGCTGCTGCAGCAGCTGCTCGCCGGCATCAGCCTCGGCCGCGGCGACGTCTACCTGGCGAACGTGCTCAAGTGCCGCCCGCCGCAGAACCGCGACCCGCTGGAGGCTGAGATCGCCGCGTGCGAGCCGCACCTCTTCCGGCAGGTGGAGCTGATCCGGCCGAGAGTCGTGGCAACACTCGGCAACTTCGCGACGAAGCTGCTCTCCGGCCGGCCGTACGGCATCACGAAGGTGCACGGACAGGAGCACGAGGTCGCACTCGCGTCGGCGACCGTGCTCCTCTACCCGCTCTACCACCCGGCCGCCGCGCTCTACACGCCGTCCATGCTGCGTGCGCTGGAGGAGGACTTCGCCCGGATCCCGGCGCTGCTCGGACACGCCGCGCGCGCTCCGGTCTCGTGGCCGGGGCCTCCGGTCGCCGGCGCGCCGACAGAGCCGCTCGTCGAGCCCGCCGGGTCCCGCGACACGGTACAGCTCGGCCTCTTCTGAGCCGGTGCTCGACCTCGTCACGGCCTCGGCCGCCGAGACGGAGGCGTTCGGCGGCGCGCTCGCGCGACTGCTGCGCCCGGGCGACATCGTGCTCGTGCGCGGCGAGCTCGGAGCGGGGAAGACCACCCTCGTGCGCGGCGCCTGCCGGGCGCTCGGGATCGACGAGCCGATCACGAGCCCGACCTTCACGATCGGCCACCTCTACCGCGGCACGACCCCGGTGGCACACCTCGATCTCTACCGGTTCGTCGGTCTCAGCGCAGCGGAGTGGGGCGATCTGGAGCCCTACTTCGACGGCACGATCGCTTTCGTCGAATGGCCCGACGCGGGCCTCGCCGCCCTGCCCGCGGCTCGTGCCACGGTGACGCTCGAGCACGTCGGGCCGAAGGAGCGCCGGATCTCGACCGACACTGCCGACGTGCGGCTGCTAGAAGATCTGGCCCGTGCTCATCCTCGCGTTCGACACCGCAACTGATACTGCGACGAGTGCGCTCGTCGCCGACGGCGTGACCCTCGGCGAGCGACGGACGCGGCCGCAGTCGCTGCTCGCGGACGTCGACGTTCTCCTCGTGGCGGCCGGCCTCGCTCCGCCGGATCTCGACGCCATCGTGGTGGGGACGGGGCCGGGCAGCTTCACCGGGACGAGGATCGGGCTCGCCGTCGCGCGGGGGCTGGCGCTGTCGCTCGACCTGCCGGTGGCAGGGGTTTCGACGCTCGATGCCCTCGCAGCCGCGGCGCCCCGGGCATTCCCGGTCGTCGACGCCCGGCGGGGCGAGGTGTTCGTCCGAGGCCCGCTCGCCGTTCGCCCGGGCGAGCTCGACATGCCGCCCGGGAGCGTCTGCATCGGCGACGGAGCGCGCCGGTACCGCGACGTCCTCGTCGAGCGTGGCGCCGAGGTGCCTCCGGACGGCTCCGACCTCCACGTGCCGCGGGCGTCGCTGCACGCATCGCTCGCCGGCGCCTACGGAGCGGCGGACGAGGTGCTGCCCGTCTACGTGCGCGCTCCCGACGCCCACGCCTGGGTGCCCGCGTGAGCTTCTCCCTGCGCCGGCTGCAGATCTCCGATCTCGACGCGATCGAGAAGATCGAGCGGGCGTCGTACCCGACCCCCTGGTCGCGCTCCATGTTTGCGAGCGAACTCGCCAAGCCGAGCTCGCTCTCGATCGCCGCGGTGCTTCCGGACGGCCAGCTCGTCGGCTACCTGGTGCTCTCCCGGTACGTCGACGCGTGGCACGTGATGAACGTCGCGGTCGAACCCGCCCACCGCCGCCTCGGAGTCGCGTCGGCGATGCTCCAGCGGCTGCTCGACGACACGCGGGCCGACGCGGAGCGTGGCTACACGCTCGAGGTGCGCGTCTCGAACGGCGGTGCGATCAAGCTCTACGAGCGCTTTGGCTTCGCCTCCCGTGGCGTCCGACGCGGTTACTACACTGACAACAGAGAAGACGCGGTGATCATGTGGCGCGACCCCGAGCCGAAGCGGCGAGGGCCTGGGCTCGAGACGGAGACGGAGACGGAGACGGATGGCTGACCTACGAGCAGCAGACGCGCGTGGAGGTGGCCTGGTCCTCGGGATCGAAACCTCGTGCGACGAGACAGCGGCCGCGATCGTGACGGGCGGCGGCCGCGTGCTCTCGTCGATCGTCGCCTCCCAGGCCGACCTCCACGCGCGCTACGGCGGGGTCGTGCCGGAGGTGGCCTCCCGTCGGCACCTCGAGCTCGTCGGGCCGGTGATCCGCGAGGCGCTCGACGAGGCGGGCGTCGGCCTGCGTGACGTTTCGCGGGTCGGCGTCACCCAGGGCCCGGGCCTGATCGGCGCGCTGCTCGTCGGCCTCTCCGCCGCGAAGGCGATCGCGTGGTCGCAGGGGATCCCGCTCGTGCCCGTCGACCACCTGCAGGGGCACGTCGCCTCGCTCTACCTCGGTCCGGAGCCCGTCGAGCCACCCTTCGTCTGCCTGCTCGCGAGCGGCGGCCACACCCTCCTGCTCGCCGTGCGGCGCCGAGGCGCATTCGAGCGCCTCGGGAGCACGCTCGACGACGCCGCCGGGGAGGCCTTCGACAAGGGTGCGCGGTTGCTCGGCCTCGGCTACCCGGGCGGTGCGGCGGTCGATGCGTTGGCGCGCGAGGGCGACCCGTCCGCGTTCCGGTTTCCGGTTGCGCGGGTGCCGGGACTCGATTTCTCCTTCTCGGGGCTCAAGACCGCGCTTCTCTACGCGGTCCGCGATCTGGGCGGCAACGACCTCGAGGCGCGCCGGGCGGATCTGGCAGCCTCCTACCAGCGCGCGATCGTGCTTGCCCTGACCCGTCGGCTGCGCGAGGCCGCGGAGCAGACGGGAATCGAGCGCGTCGCCGTCGTCGGAGGCGTGGCCGCCAACTCCGAGTTGCGCAGCGCCCTCCCGGAGGCAGCGCTCGTCCCACTCGCGCTCTGCACCGACAATGCCGCCATGATCGCGTCCGCGGCTCGGTACACCGACCCCGTCTCCGTGTCGGAGGCACTCGTTCTGGATGCCTATGCGTCGGCTGCCTGACCGCCGGTGCCGGGCCGCCGGCGCCGCGCTTCTCGCCACTCTCTCACTGCTTCTCGTCGCAGGGGCGAGCGGCGCCGACCAGCCCGTCTCTGCTGCGGCCGGGTGGGAGAGCCTCCTGGGCGACCGGCCGGCGGCGCAGCTCGGCAACCGCTGGGTCGTCGTGCTCGCGAAGCCGTCGCTCGCCTCGCATGTTGCCGCCGCGGGCGGCGCCGCGACCGAGGAGCAGGAGCGCTCCTGGACGGCCCAGGCACGCCGCGACCAGCGCGACGTCCTTGCGCGGCTCGCCTTTCGCGGTGCGCCGATCGAGCCGGAGCACTCGTATACGAGGGTATTCAACGGCTTCGCGGCGCCGCTCGACGCACAGACGCTCGCGATCGTGCAGCGAGACCCAGGCGTGCAGGGCATCTTCCCGGTGCGCACCGTCATCCCCGCGGCCGCCGACGGGGTCAACCGCCTGCTCGACGCTGCGACGGCGCAGCGGGTCGACGTCGGTATCCCTGGGTTCACCGGCGCGGGCGTGACGGTGGCGCTCCTCGACACCGGCGTCGACCTCGTGCACCCGTACATCCGCGCTTCGCTGGTTCGCGGGATCGACGTGCTCGACCCCACCGGCGATGCGAGCGCGCGGCAGAACCCGACCGCTCCCGGCCGGCCCGAGCGGCACGGGACGGAGATGGCCGGGCTCGTGGCGGGGTCGGGCGGGCCGGCCGGCCTGCACGGCGTCGCCCCGGGCGCGGCGCTGCTGCCGATTCGCGTCGCAGGGTGGCAGCCGGACGCATCCGGCGGGGTCTCGATCTACGGCCGCACCGACCAGCTGCTCGCCGGCATCGAGCTGGCGGTCGACCCGAACGAGGACGGCGATGCGCACGACGCTGCGCGCGTCACCCTCGTCGGGGTCGTCGAGCCGTTCGCGGCGTTCACCGACGGACCGCTCGCGACGGCCGCGGCAGGAGCCCTGGCGCTGGACTCGCTGGTCGTCTCGCCGGCGGGCAACGACGGCCCGGCCGGCCCGGCCTACGGCAGCATCGGCGGCCCGGGAGGCGCTCCGGCGGCGCTCACGGTCGGAGCCACCGACACGAGGCAGAGAAGCCCGACCGGGCACGTGCTGCTGCTCGCGGGCTTGCGGACGCTCGTGTCCGGTGTCCAGCCGCTCGGCGGCGTCGTCGATCCAGGACTCTCCGTCTCGGCGCCGGTCGTCGCGCTCACCCGCTCCGGCCAGGCGGTGGTCGGCGCCGCCGGCGGGCTCACGCGGCTCTTCGACGCGTCAGGGTACAGCAGGGTCGGCGGGGCAGCCGTGCTGTTGCCGCGGGGGACGTCGTCACCGGAGGCAGTGCGCGAGGTCGTCACGGCCGGCGCCCGCGCCGTCCTCGTCGACGGGCCGCTTCCTGCCGGCGCGCTCGGGACCGACGGGCCTGCCGACGTTCCCATCCTCGGGCTCGGTGCGGCCGACGCCGACGCGATCCGCGTCGCGCTGCGCTCCTCGATCCCGGTGCAGCTCGCGGTCGGAGCGGCGGCGTTCGACGCCAGCGAGGACCTCGGTGCGCCGGCACCCTTCTCGTCCGAGGGGCTCTCGTTCGGCAACGGGCCGAAGCCGGAGGTCAGCGCCGCCGGCGTCGGCCTCGCCACCTCCGATCCGGGCCGCGACGAGGACGGTGCCGCACGCTATGGCACCCTCAGCGGGTCGAGCGGCGCCGCGGCGGTCACGGCGGGGGCTGCGGCGCTGCTCGCGGAGGCGCGACCCGATCTCGACGCCGCGGGCCTCAAGCAGGCGCTCGTGGCCGCCGCCTGGCGAGGTGGAAGCGTGACGGGCGGCCAGATCGAGCCGGCGGCCGCGGTGGCCGCAGAGCTCGTCGCCCAGCCGCCCTACGTCGGCCTCGGCCCGGCGTTCGCCGAGAACACGACGGTCAAGCGGCGGGTGACGCTCCGCAACGTGAGTCGCCGGACGCTCGAGATCACGATCGAGCCCGGCAGCGCAGACGCGGCCGACATCGCCGTCGAGACCCGGCCGCAGACGGCCCGAGTGAAGCCGGGCGCCTCGCTCGCCATCCTCGTCTCGGCGACGGTCCCGTTGCTTCCGCGCGCCCCTTCGTCGCTCGCCGGTGTCCTCCGCGTGAAGGTCAAGGGCGGCTCGACCCTCCAGGTGCCCTGGACGATCGCCGTTCCCGTCCCGAAACCCGACCTGATCAGGACGGCGCGCCTCTCGAGCGCCTCGTTCACACCGTCGGACGTCGAGCCCTCCGTCCTCACCGTCGTCGCCGGGCGCGTCGACGGCACGGCCGAGCGGCCGCAGCTCCTGCCACTCGCCGAGCTGTCGATCGATCTCCTCCGTGGCGACCGCGAGCTCGGCCGGCTTGCCTCGATCAGGGACGTCCTGCCGGGGCGCTATGCGATCGGGATCACCGGCCGCGGCCCTCGCGGCAAGCGCCTCCCCCCGGGGGAGTACACGCTTCGGATCACGGCAGTCCCGGTCGGCGGCGCCGCGCAGGACGAGCAGATTGTCCCCTTCACGGTCGAGTGAGCCTGTGGCCGGCGCCGGCCACAGGCTTTAGCCGGTCGCCGCGGTCCCCGTCTCCCGCCGACCCGTGCCGACCCCGCGGTATAGTCGATCCGCTGTGAGCGAAGGCCTCCACGCATGAGCGTTGCCGGTCCCACGCCGACGCACCTCCGGGAGAACCCGTTCGAGCTCGCGCAGGCGCAGCTGCGACGCGTTGGCGAGACGTTCGCGGTCGACCCGAACCTGATCGAGATCCTCTCGCACTGCAAGAAGGGCGTCGAGGTGTCGGTGCCGGTGCAGATGGACGACGGCTCGGTCCAGGCGTTTCAGGGCTACCGGGTCGTCCACAACATGACCCGAGGCCCCGCGAAGGGCGGGATTCGCTACCACCCCGCCGTCACGCGGGACGAGGTCAAGGCGCTCGCCATGTGGATGACGTGGAAGTGCGCTCTGATGGGGCTCCCGTTCGGCGGTGCCAAAGGTGGCGTCATCTGCGATCCGAAGCTCCTCTCGCGGGGCGAGAAGGAGCGCCTGACGCGGCGCTACACGAGCGAGATCATCAACGAGATCGGCCCTGAGAAGGACATCCCCGCGCCCGACGTGGGCACCGACTCGCAGGTTATGGCCTGGATCTTCGACACGTACTCGATGAACGTGGGGCACTCCGTGTTGGGCGTCGTCACCGGCAAGCCGCTCTCCATCGGCGGCTCGGTCGGCCGTGACGGGGCCACCGCGCGCGGCTCGCTCTACTGCATCCGCACGGCGCTGCAGAAGCAGGGAAAGCGGTTGCACGACATGCGCGTGGCGATCCAGGGCTTCGGCAACGTCGGCTCGAACCTCGCGCGACTCCTCTCCGAGGAGGGGGTGCGCGTGATCGCGGTCTCCGATTCCCGCGGCGGCATCCACAATCCCTACGGCCTCGACGTGGCCGCCGTGAGCGCCTACAAGGCCGAGCACGGCGTTCTCGAGGGGTTCCCGGGCGCGGATGCGATCACGAACGAGGAGCTGATCGAGATCGACTGCGACGTGCTCACGCCGTGCGCGCTCGAGCAGGTGATCACGGGCGAGAACGCGACCCGCGTGCAAGCGAAGATGATCTGTGAGGGCGCCAACGGCCCCACGACGCCGGCGGCCGACGAGATCCTCGAGGACCGCGGCATCCTCGTCCTGCCAGACGTGCTCGCAAACGCCGGCGGCGTCGTCGTCTCGTACTTCGAGTGGGTGCAGGGCCTGCAGGAGTACTTCTGGAAGGAGTACGAGGTCAACGCGAAGCTGAACGACATCGTCGTCCACGCGTTCGAGGAGACCTGGTCGACGCGCGAGCGCGTCTCGACCAGCATGCGGATTGCCGCCTACGGCCTCGCGGTGCAACGTGTAGCCGAGGCGACCACGATCCGAGGCCTCTATCCCTAGAGGCGAGGCCCCCTCGCACCACGTCACGCTCTACCACGCCGAGGGCTGCCACCTCTGCGAGCGCGCAGCCGAGGTCGTGCGCGCGGCGCAAGAGCTCGACGGGTTCACGCTCGAGCTCGTCGACATCGGCGGCGTCGAGGCCCTCGAGGCCGCCTACCGCGAGCACCTGCCGGTAATCGAGATCGACGGCGAGCGCGCCTTCACCTACTTCGTCACCATCGACGGGTTGCTCGACCGGCTCGGGCGCGACGGTTCCCCCTGACACCCGGCAGGTCCGGCAGGCAATATGTGACAACTTGTCACAAAGCAGGACGGATCCGAGGGAGACGAGGGTGGCGGAGAGATTGACGGTCGGGGTCGCGGCTCGCCTGAGCCGGTATCTGCAGGTCCTGACGCAGGCGAAGAAGATGGGCAAGGAGCGAATCTCCTCGCAGGAGATCTCCGAGTACACGAACATCAACGCGACCCAGATCCGGCGCGACCTCTCGGGATTCGGCCGGTTCGGCAAGCGCGGCGTGGGCTACAACATCGACTCGCTGCTCGGCGAGATCCGCAAGATCCTGCGCACGCAGGGCCAGCACAACATCGCGCTCGTCGGGGCGGGCCGCCTCGGCGCCGCGATCGCGAGCTCCCCGATCTTCGCCGAGCACGGCATCACGATCGCGGCCGTCTTCGACAGCGACCCGGCGAAGGAGGGCCGCGTGGTCGGCGGCGTCGCCGTCGAACCGCTCGACAGGCTCGACGAGCTGGTGCGGGAGCGGAACATCATCGTGGGTGTCCTGGCCGTTCCGGCCGACGCGGCGCAGACGACGGCAGATGCGCTCGTGGGCGCCGGCGTGAAGATCATCTTCAACTACTCGCAGGCGCTCCTCACCACACCGGCCGACGTCCAGGTACACACGTCGAACCCCGCCGTCGAGTTGCTCTACGCCCTCTACTTCCACCTGACCTGAGCCGGTGACCGGCTTCAGCCGGTCACCGGGGCTCCGTCCGGTAAAGATGCAGCCGTGAGGATCCTCCTCTGGCACGGCTACCTCCTCGGCGGCACCGGCTCGAACGTCTACACGCGGATGCTCGCCCGCGAGTGGAGCGGTGCCGGGCACGACGTCACCGTCGTCTCGCAGGAACCGCATCCGGAGCGCTACGACCTCGGCTCGGCGAAGCCGGTGCGGCCCGACGTTGGCGGCCTTCTGCCCGTCTTCGTGCTCGACCGCTACGAGGGGTACGAGGTCCGTCGCGTCCAGGACTGCACCCGCGAGGAGCTCGCGGTGTGGGTGGAGGCGAACGCGGCGGTGCTCCGCTCGCTGCTACCGGCCGACGTCGTCTTCACGAACCACGTGCTGCTCGGCGGGCCTGTCGGAGCCGCCGTGGGCGCGCCGTTCGCCGTGAAGGCGCACGGATCGGAGCTCGAGTACACGATGCGCGGTAACGCCGCCCTCGCGGCCTGGGGAGCCGAGACGCTCGCCCAGGCACGGGTCACGTTCGTGGGCTCGGAGCACGTCCGCACGGTCCTTGCGGAGGTGTGCGGCCATACCCACGACGTGGTCGAGGTACCGCCGGGCGTCGACGTCGACGAGTGGGTGCCGGAGCCGCGTGAGGTCGCCCTCGCCGCCCTCGTCGAGCAGGCGCGCCACGATCCACCCAACCCGGGCAACGCCGAGGAGCGGCTCCCGGACGAGGGCAACGCCGCCCGCCTGAGGCGGTTCCTCGACACTCGCCTGCCGGTCGTCACCTACTTCGGCAAGCTGATCGAGCAGAAGGGTGTGCACGTCCTCCTCGACGCGGTCGCCGGGATCCCGGCCCGCGTCGTCGTCGTCGGCTTTGGCCCGGAGCGCACCGAGCTCGAGCGGCGTGCGGCCGAGCTCGGGGTGCAAGCGCTGTTCACGGGGCCGCTCGAGCACCGCCATCTTCGCCATCTCCTTGCGCTCGCGGACGCATGCGTGGTGCCGTCGATCTTCCCCGAGGCCTTCGGCATGGTCGCGGCGGAGGCCGCCTCGGCGGGGTGCCCACCGCTTGTCGCCCGGCACTCGGGCCTCGCGGAGGTCGCGGCGGGGCTGGAGGCGCACTATCCGGCGCCGCTTCGACATCTGACAGCGTTCCGTACGGGCGACGCGGTCGACCTCCAGGAGCGGCTGCGCGAGCTTCTGTCGCTGTCGTCGCCGGAGCGTGAGACGCTCCGCGCCGCGGCCCGGTCGGCAGTGGTCGAGCGCTGGAGCTGGGCGGGAGTCTCCCGTCGCCTGCTCGCGCCGTTCGAGCCCTCCGGGTAGTCACTATCGAAAGTGCAGGATCGACTACCGTTCACGCCGATGGGCGACGAGCAGCGTGTGCCGACGGACCAGCTCCTGCGCGAGGCGAGGGAGCGCTTCGACGCGGGGACCGACTTCACGGTTGCCGTCGAGGAGGAGTTCGCCCTGCTCGATCCCGGCTCGCTGGACCTGGTCAACCGCTTCGAGGACGTTCAGGCGGCCGCCGCCGGGAAGCCCGTCGCCGACATGCTCGCCGGCGAGCTGATCGCCTCCGAGGTCGAGATCAAGACAGGGCGCGTCGAGACGTTCGCGGACGTGCCGGCCACGATCGCCGACCGGCGCGACGAGCTGTGCGAGCTGGTCGAGCCGCTCGGCCTCGCCCTCGGCGCCACGGGTGCGCATCCATGGGCCAGCTGGAAGGATCAGCGCATCATCGATACCCCGCACTACCGCCGCAACGACGAGATCCTCCGCTACGTGGTCTGGAAGAACAACACGTTCGGCCTCCACGTTCACGTCGGGATCAGAGGCGCCGACCGCGCCATCCGGGTCACGAGCGCGTTGCGCAACTGGCTGCCCGAGCTGCTCGCGCTGTCCACGAGCTCGCCCTTCGCGGAGGGCGTCAACACCGGGCTCCACTCGGCCCGGACGCAGATCTTCACCCGTTTCTTCCCGCGCTGTGGCGTGCCCGACGCGTTCGGCTCGTGGTCCGAGTACGAGCGCTACGTGCGCTTCCTCTACGACACGCGCTCGATCGACGAGCACACGCAGCTGTGGTGGAGCGTCCGTCCGCACCTCGCCTTCCCGACCGTCGAGATCCGGATCTGCGACGCACAGCCCGACCTGGGCGAGTCGCAGTCGCTCGCGGCGCTCTGCCTGGCGCTGACGGCGCGGATTGCCCGTGCCCTCGACGAGGGAGAGCCGATCGTGGAGCAGCCGCACCGCCTGATCGAGGAGAACATGTGGCGGGCGATTCGCTACGGGCTCTCCGGCGAGCTGATCGACCTCGAGCGCGGCGACGTCGTTCCTGCCCGCGCACGCCTCGAGCGGCTGCTCGAGTGGGTAGCGCCGGTCGCCGGCGAGGTCGGCGCCGCCGAGTGGTTGCGATTGCCCGAGCAGAACTCGGCCGAGCGCCAGATCGCGCAGTACCTCGAGAGCCCCGACCTCGCCGCCATCTACGGCGACCTCGTCGTACGCCCCTCGCGGGTGGCGTGATCAGCCGAGGCCGCGGGTAGGGTAAGGAGAGGTTCGGCGCGCAGCGCCGAAGCTTGTCCTGCATAATCAGGCGCGCCGTTTTGTTCCGGCGCTTTTTCTTTGTGACGTGCCTCCGGAGGGTTGATGGACTTTTTCAATGACCACGCTGTTGCTTTCGCGCTGATCTGCGGCGGCATCGCGGTGCTGTACGGGCTCTACCTGACCTACTGGCTCCTGAGCCAGTCGCCGGGCAACGAGCGGATGCAGGAGATCTCGGGCGCCGTGCAGGAAGGCGCCGCTGCGTACCTGAAGAAGCAGTACACGACGATCGCGTTCGTGGCGATCGCGCCGGTGCTGTTGATGGGCTTCTACTCCAAGCTCGGCTGGGGCGTAGCCTTCGGCTTCGTCATCGGCGCCGCGCTCTCTGCCGCGGCGGGATTCATCGGCATGAACGTCGCGGTTCGCTCGAACGCACGCACGGCAGAGGCCGCGCGCGAGGGAATCGCACCGGCCTTCAAGGTCGCGTTCCGCGCGGGCTCGGTCACCGGCCTCCTCGTCGTCGGCCTCGGCCTCCTCGGCGTCGCCGGCTACTACTGGTTCCTCACGGGCGCCCTCGGCAACTCGCCGCAGTCGGCAGTGGACGACCTGATCGGCCTCGCCTTCGGAGGCTCGCTGATCTCCGTGT
>Ga0302299_10000560_pt1 | contig 20537 bp, 20 predicted proteins | sample III_Fen_N3_4_FD_198795 | JGI IMG/M metagenome (GOLD analysis project Ga0302299, IMG submission 198795) | Peat permafrost microbial communities from Stordalen Mire near Abisko, Sweden - III_Fen_N3_4 | ecosystem: Environmental > Terrestrial > Soil > Wetlands > Permafrost | place: Sweden: Abisko... | reverse complement strand
ACGGCATCGCCGGCGTCAGCGCTGCTCAGCCTGAAGCCGCGCGCGATCGACCACAGCAAGCCCGAGTACTGGCTGACCAGGGCGTCCCAGGCCGCAGAATCGCCGGCTGCTGCTGCGGCGACCAGATCACTGGTCTCCTCGCGCACGCGGACTCCCGGAGGTTGGGCCGACCTAGGTGCAGGCCATTGTGCCCGATCCGGGTCATTCCGGGCGGTGTCACGTCGGATCACGGTTGCGCTCATCGATGGTGAGAGGCGCGGAACCCGCCGGTGATACACCACAGTGGGAGCAACAGGGGATCGACCGGCCAGGGGAGCAGCGGATGAGCGAGCAAGACGCGTTGGCCGGCTTCGACCGGGTGCCTTTCGCCCACGGCGGCCGCACCCACGACGTCTACCGGGCGGGCGTGGGTCCGGCGGTGGTCGTGGTGCACGAGATCCCGGGCCTGCATCCGGGGGTCATCGACTTCGGGCGGCGCCTCGTCGACGCGGGCTACCGGGTGTACCTGCCGTCGCTGTTCGGCCAGCCGGGCGCACCGGTGTCCGCCGGTTCCATGGTCCGATCGACCGGCCAGGTGTGCGTCACGCGGGAGTTCGCCCTGCTCGCCGACCGCACGTCTCCGGTCAACTCCTGGCTTCGGGCCTTGGCCGCGCTGGCGCACGAGGAGTGCGGTGGTCCGGGCGTGGGAGCGGTGGGGATGTGCTTCACGGGCGGGTTCGCGTTGGCGATGGCGGTGGAGCCGGCGGTCCTCGCGTCCGTGCTGAGCCAGCCTGGCCTTCCCGCGCCGCTGTCGGCTCGCAAGCGGGCCGCTCTGGGTCTGGACGCAGACGACCTGGTACGGGTCCAGGAACGAACCAAGCACGGGCTCTGCCTGCTTGGGCTGCGGTTCACCGCCGACCGGGGTTCGCCGCCGGAGCGGTTCGAGACGCTGCGGCGGGTGCTCGGGGCCGCGTTCGAGGGGATCGAGATCGACTCTGCGCCCGGCAACGCGTACGGCATCCCCACTCGGGCGCACTCGGTGCTGACGATCGACCTCGTCGACGAGCCGGGGCACCCGACTCGAGCGGCGCTCGACCGGGTGCTCGAGTTCCTCGACGCACAGCTGCGCCCGAGCTAGCCGGTCCAACCGTCCACAGGGTCGTCGCCGTCCCCAGCGCGAACACGGCTCCTCGCGGGCCGGGTCGTCAGGCGGCAGCGTGGTCGTCGGCGGCCCGACAGCCGGGCCTGGGCGGACGGGAGATTCGACATGAACGAGACGCACACGACGTTGGTCGGCAACATCGCCACCGACATACGCACCATCACCAGCCGCGACGGCGTCCGGGTCACCAGCTTCCGGGTGGCGTCAACGACCCGCCGGTTCCAGGGCGGCAAGGGGTGGAACGACGTCGACACGCTGTTCGTGACCGTCGTCTGCTGGCGGCAGCTCGCTGAGCACGCGGCCAGCTCGTTCGCCAAGGGGGAGCCGGTGCTGGCGACCGGACGGCTGAAGACCCGGCAGTGGACGGCCGAGGACGGCAGCAGCCGCGAGGCGCTCGAGCTGGAGGCGTACGCGGTCGGGCACGACCTCAACCGAGGGACGTCGGCCTTCCGCCGGGCTGAGCGGCGACCGGTCGAAGAACGGCCGCTGCGCACGGCGGCCGACGAGCTGGCCGCTGCTGTGGCTCGGGAGCCGTTGGACCAGCTCGCGGTAGCGGCGTCCAGCCGGTCGCTGGAGCCCGAGGCAGCCGCGTGAGCGATGCCGCGGCCGTTCGAGGTCCCCCGAAGTCCCAGTAGGCTCTCGCACCATGGCGGAGTTCATTTACTCGATGTACAAGGCGCGAAAAGCGCACGGCGACAAGGTCATCCTCGACAACGTCACGTTGTCGTTCTTGCCCGGAGCGAAGATCGGGGTGGTAGGCCCCAACGGCGCTGGCAAGTCCAGCGTGCTGCGGATCATGGCCGGTCTCGACACCCCGTCCAACGGTGAGGCCAAGCTGTCGCCCGGCTACACGGTCGGCTTCCTCGAGCAAGAACCACACCTCGACGAGACGAAGACCGTCCTGGAGAACGTCCAGGACGGCGTCGCTGCCACCATGGGCATGCTCAACCGCTACAACGAGATCACCGTGGCGCTCGGCGAACCCGACGCCGACTACGACTCGCTGCTCGCCGAGATGGGCACGCTCCAGACCGAGCTCGACCACCGCCAGGCGTGGGACCTCGACTCCCAGCTCGAGCAGGCGATGGACGCGCTGCGGTGCCCGCCGGGGGAAGCCGACGTCAGCGTCCTGTCCGGTGGGGAGAAGCGCCGGGTGGCGTTGTGCAAGCTCCTCCTGCAGGCGCCGGACCTGCTGCTGCTCGACGAGCCCACCAACCACCTCGACGCCGAGTCGGTCCAGTGGCTCGAGCAGCACCTGGAGAAGTACCCGGGCACGGTGGTCGCGGTGACCCACGACCGGTACTTCCTCGACAATGTGGCCGAGTGGATCCTCGAGCTCGACCGTGGGCGCGCCTACCCGTACGAGGGCAACTACTCGACCTACCTGGAGACGAAGGGGGCGCGCCTCAAGGTCGAGGGGCAGAAGGACGCGAAGCGGGCCAAGCGGCTGGCCGAGGAGCTCGAGTGGGTGCGGTCCAACGCCAAGGGTCGGCAGGTCAAGAGCAAGTCCCGGCTGGCCCGCTACGAAGAGATGGCGGCTGAGGCCGACAAGACGCGCAAGCTCGACTTCGACGAGATCCAGATCCCGCCGGGTCCACGGCTCGGCAGCGTCGTGGTCGAGGCGTCGCACGTCACCAAGGGGTTCGGCGACCGGGTCCTGATCGACGACCTCTCGTTCACGCTGCCGCGCAACGGGATCGTCGGCGTGATCGGTCCGAACGGGGTCGGCAAGACCACCCTGTTCAAGATGCTCATCGACGAGGAGGAGGCAGACAGCGGCGTCGTCAAGATCGGCGACACGGTCTCGATCTCCTACGTCGACCAGAGCCGCGGCGGGATCGACCCAGCGAAGACGCTGTGGGAGGTGGTTTCCGACGGTCTCGACTGGATCAAGGTCGGCCAGGTCGAGATGCCGTCCCGCGCGTACGTGAGTGCGTTCGGGTTCAAGGGGCCCGACCAGCAGAAGCCTGCAGGGGTGCTTTCTGGGGGCGAGCGCAACCGGCTCAACCTGGCGCTCACGCTGAAGCAGGGCGGCAACCTGCTGCTGCTCGACGAACCGACGAACGACCTGGACGTCGAGACCCTCGGGAGCCTCGAGAACGCCCTGCTCGAGTTCCCCGGCTGCGCGGTGGTCGTGTCCCACGATCGGTGGTTCCTCGACCGGGTGACCACGCACATCCTGGCGTACGAGGGCGACTCGCAATGGTTCTGGTTCGAGGGCAACTTCGAGTCGTACGAGGCGAACAAGATCGAGCGCCTCGGCCCGGACGCAGCGCGGCCGCACCGGGCCACCTATCGCAAGCTGACCCGCGGCTAGGGCTGAGCGGCATGCCACGGTTCACGGCTCAGGTGGCGATGCGCTGGTCCGACATGGACGCGTACGGACACGTCAACAACGTCCAGTTCCTCACGTACGTCGAGGAGGCCCGGGTCGAGATGTTCAAGTCGGTGCCGCTCTCCGGAATCGACCAGGTGGCGGCCGGGATCCTGGTCGCGGCCAGCGACATCCGCTACCGCAGGCCGCTGCTCCACCGGCACGCGCCTGTGCCGATCGACGTGTGGGTGACCAAGATCGGTGCCGCGTCGTTCACGCTCTCCTACGAGGTGTACGAGGCCGACCGCAGCGTGGTGTACGCAACCGCGTCGTCAACCATGGTGCCGTACGACTTTCGGCAGGAGCGGCCGCGACGCCTCTCCCCGGAGGAGCGCGAGTGGCTGAACGCCTTTACCGAGGAGCCGGCCCCCGCGTGACCGATCTCGTCCTGAGCCCGGACGAACGCGGCGGCCTGACGTCCTACGTGGGGCGCCTCGTCGGTCTCGACAACCGAGGGTCGATCCGGCTTCAGGCCAGCGGACTCGTGCTCGGCGTCTGGGGTGGACCGCCGCTGGACGTGGTCACCCTGCGTCCCGTTGCGCTGTCCGTCCCCCTCGAGCTGGACGTCACCGTCTCGGCGCAGCGGCTGCTCGACCGCCTGGAGCAGGCGGCCTCCGACTCCGTTTCGCTACCCGAGTCAGTGTCGAAGTCCGACCCTGTGCCGCTGCCCCCGCCAGTCTCCGGACCGGCCTGGGCTGGCCTGCTCCCACCGCGAAGCGGATGGTCTTCGCTCGCCACCGTCCCTGCGTCCTCGGTGTTCGACGCGGTGCGGGTGGGTATCGAGGCGTTCGGCAGACGCGTCGCCCTCCTCACCGAGGAGCAGCGCACCAGAGTCGCGCTCGACGCGGTCGCGGCGGACGTGTGGAACCGGCCGGTCGTCGCGGGGGTCCCGCTGCGAGCCGCCCACGCCGCCGAGCTGACCGGCCTGCTCGGTCGCGAGGGAGAGGTGACCGCGTTCGAGTCGCCGACCTGGCTGCGTCTGGCGTGCCCGGGCGGCTCGGTGGCCCTGCGTAAGGACTCCGGTTCCGGGCTCACCCTCGGTGTCTGGGCGCTCGGCCGCTGAACCTGGCCCTTAGCGGGCCCGATTGGCTGGCCAGCGGGCCAGTCCCCGTCCGCACGGGCCAGGGGGTCAGCTGTTGACCAGGCTGTGGGCGGCGGCGACGAGGTAGTCCCAGAGTTCGTGCTCGAGGTGTTCCGGCAGCGCGAGTGCGTCGACCCCGGCCCGCATGTGCAGCAGCCAGCGGTCGCGGGCGTCCTCGGTGACCGCGAACGGCTGGTGCCGCAGCCGCAGCCGGGGGTGCCCGCGCTGCTCCGAGTACGTCCGCGGCCCGCCCCAGTACTGCTCGAGGAACATGAGCAGCCGCTGCTGCGCGGGGCCGAGGTCGGCGTCGGGGTAGAGCGCCCGCAGGGCCGGGTCGGCGGCGACGCCTTCATAGAACACCGCGACGAGTCGTTCGAAGGTGGGCCGGCCGCCCATCGCGTCGTACGGTGTCGCGGCGAGCTCGGGTGCGACTGCGCTGTTCGAGGGATTCAGCCCGGATTCTTCGCTCACATGGCCCATCGTCTCAGACTCAGGCTCAAGGCCGACCGGCGCGAGGACCGAAGCACCACCTGTGACCCCTCCCTCATCGGTCTCCCGTCGTGACCTGTTGCGGGTGGCGGCTGTCGGCTCTGCCGCAGCTGCGACCGGTGCCGTCTCGCTCGTGGCTCCCCCCCCAGCCGCGGCGAGCGGCACCGTGTCGCATCACTCCACCGATCCGCTGCACGTGGTCCATCGGCTCAGCTACGGCCCGTCGCCGTCCCTGGTCGCCGAGGTCACCGCGATCGGTCCCGGCATCTGGATCGACCAGCAGATGAACCCGGCGGCCGTCGACGACCACGTGTGTGACGGGTACCTGACCCGCTACCCGCGGCTGAAGTGGACCATCCCTCAGGTGCGGGCCGCGTACGCCGCCGGTGGCGGCTGGGAAATGATGGAGATGCTCGGCTCGGCCCACCTCCTGCGGGCGGCGTGGAGCAAGCGGCAGCTGTTCGAGGTGATGGTCGACTTCTGGTCGAACCACCTGAACGTGAGCCTCAACAACGGCGACGTCTGGGACAGCCGGCACGACTACGACCGGAACGTGATCCGCAAGTACACCTTCGGGAAGTACTCGGACCTGCTCTGGGCGAGCGTCAACCATCCGGCGATGATGCGGTACCTCAACAACGCGGACTCGACCAAGGACTCGCCGAACGAGAACTACGGGCGCGAGCTGCTCGAGCTGCACACGGTCGGGGTGGATGGCGGCTACAACGAGGTCGACATGCACACGTCGGCGCTCGTCCTCACCGGCTTCGGCGTCCACGACGTGTGGCGGCCGGCGAACCAGGTGCAGGACCCGAAGAACGGACTGTTCGAGTACTTCCCGAACGACCACTGGACCGGCCCCGTCACCGTCATGGGTTGGTCGTCCCCGAACGCGACGGGCGTCGGTGGCTACGCGGTCGCGCAGTCGTACGTCTCGTACCTCGCCCACCACCCGGCCACCGCATTGCGGCTGGCGACCAAGCTCGTCCGCCGGTTCGTCTCCGACGACCCGATCCCGGACCTGGCGAACCATCTGGCCGCAACCTATCTGGCCAACGACACGGCGATCCTGCCGGTGCTCAGAGCACTGTTCGCGAGCCGGCAGTTCCGGTCCACGACGACGATGAAGGTCAAGCGCCCCATGGAGGACCTGATCTCCTCGCTCCGGGCCCTGAGCGTCCTGCCTGACCCGGGTACTGGAACCGACGGTCTGCTGGCCCTGTGGTGGGAGTCCGACACCCTCGGCCACCAGCCCATGACGTGGGCCCAGCCGGACGGGTTCCCCGACGTGGCGACCTCGTGGCAGTCGACCAACGGCACGCTCGAGCGCTGGAACCTGCATATGGCGCTCGCCGGCCAGTGGTGGCCGGTAGGCAACGACCCGAAGAACCCGATGCTGCAGGCGCCGCTGCTGAAGACGTTCCTGCCCGCACCGCTTCCGTCGACGCATGGTGCGCTGATCGACGCGCTCGCCCAGCGGGTCCTCTTCCAGCCGGTTTCGGCCACGGGTCGCGACGCTGTCTGCACGTTCCTGGGCAAGACCGCGGCCTCGCCGCTGAAGGCGAGCGACCCCGCCGTGACGTACCGCCTGGCGTATGTGATCGCGCTGTTGCTCGACTCCGTCCACCACGCGATGCGCTGAGGTGCCGACCATGCGATCTACCACCACAGCGGACCGAACGGGCGGCTGCGGCTGCCCTGGGCACGACACCGAGGCCGGGCCATCGCGCAGCGGCTTCTCGCGTCGATCGTTCCTCAAGCGCGGCGCGGCCGTCGCTGCGGCGACGAGCCTTACCGGCACCCAGCTGGCGACCCAGCTCGCCTTCGCTTCAAGCCCGGCGTACGCAGGCGACACCGTCGTCGTGCTGTCCTTCCGCGGCGGGTTCGACGGGTTGTCGGTCGTCGTCCCTCGCGGCGACGCGAACTTCGCGGCGTTGCGTCCCAACATTCGGGTGCCCGATGCCGCCCTGCTCAGCACGGGCGACAGCCGGTTCGGGCTGCACCCGGGGCTCGCGCCGTTGCTCCCGTTCTGGCAGGCCGGCACGTTCGGGGCGGTTCACGCGGTGGGCCAGGACAATCCGAGCCGCTCGCACTTCGAGGCCATGGAGGAGATGGAGCGTGCGGCTCCCGGCTCTTCGCTGCGGACCGGCTGGATCGACCGGTTGCTCACGACCCGCGGCCAGGGCACCTCGTTCCAGGGCTGCCAGGTCGGCAGCACCACCGTCGCGTCGGCGTTCATCGGCCCGTCCCCGGAGCTGGGGATGTACCGGATCGATGACTTCAACCTCTCCGGTTCGAGCAGCAGCGCCGACCTGGCTTCCTGGGATGCGGCATTGCGGGGGCTGAACTCGGGCGCACCCGCGGTCATCGGCGACCCGGTGGCAACCACCCTGGGCGCGTTGGCCCAGACGGGGGCGCTGACCGACGCCGGCTACACCGAGGCGAACGGGGCTGTGTACGACACGAACAGCGATCTCGCGATGTCGCTCCGGGACGTCGCCCGGCTGATCAAGGCAAACATCGGGTTGCAGATGGCCGCGGTCGACTACGGCGACTGGGACATGCACTCGGGGTTGGCCGTCGGAACGCTGGACCCGTCGCAGGGCTGGATGTTCGACAAGATGACCGAGCTGGCGGGCGCGCTCGCCGCGTTCTACACCGATCTCGGTCCGACCCTGATGGCCAAGACGACACTCATCACGTTGTCGGAGTTCGGTCGTCGGGTCGAGGAGAACGGCTCGCACGGCGTTGACCACGGGCATGGAAACGCGGTGCTCCTGATGGGCGGCGGGATCGTCGGCGGTCAGGTGCACGGTGTGTGGCCGGGGCTGTCCGACTCGGCGCTGAACGATGGCGACCTGGACGTCCGTACCGACTACCGCAACCTGCTGGGCGAGATCCTTGTCAAGCGTTGTGGTGCAGGTTCGGTGAGCTCGGTCTTCCCTGGTCTCACCTACGCCCCGATCGGTATCGCCCACCCCTGATCGGCGCCGAGTGCGACCTGAGGTCACGACAGGGCGCGTGGAGCCCGGCGGTAGAGGATGTCGCCCTGGTCGAGGGTGTGCTTCAGCCGCAGCCGCAGCTCGCGGGCGACGTCGCGCTGCCGGGTCGGCTGGGTCCGCAGCTGGACCCTGATCGTCATGGCCTCGCTCGTCAGCGCCTCGATGGTCGCCTCCGCGGGCACGTCGAGGATGTCGGCGGTCCAGTCGGGATCGTCGGCAAGGGTGTCGGCGGTCTCGCGCAACAGGTCCTGGATGCGGGTGGGGTCCTCGGTGAGCCCGACCGGCACGTCGACCTTGGCCATCGCCCAGCCCTGGGACTTGTTGCCCACCCGCTGGATCGTGCCGTTGGGGATGTACCAGAGCACGCCGTCGCCGTCGCGCAGGGTGGTGAGCCGCAGGCCGACCCGTTCGACCGTGCCGGCTGCCTGGCCGGTGTCGATGTCGTCGCCCACGCCGTACTGGTCCTCGAAGATCATGAAGACGCCGGTGAGGAAGTCCTTGATCAGGCTCTGCGCACCGAAACCGATCGCGATACCGGCCACGCCGGCGCTCGCCACGATCGGCGCGACGTTGACGCCGAGGTGACCAAGAATTAGCACCACTGCCGTGCCGATGATCAGGAACGACCCGACGCTCTTGAGCAGCTGCCCCACCGTGTGGGCTCGCGCGGACGTTCGCTCGGCGATGACTTCGTCGGCCTCGGTGGCCGACCGGCTGGCGCGGGTCCGGGCGATCCGCTCGGCAACTGCGTTGCTGGAGACCGTGCTGACGACCCGGTCGATGATCCGGCGCAGCAGGAAGCGCAGGATCAGCGCGGCGAGCAGAACGCCGACGATCTCGCCGGCGGCTCTCCAGGTCAGGTGCACGGTGCCGAGACTAGTCGCGCGTCGAGGGCGTCAGGTCGAGCCCGGTCCACGCCGCCATGAAAGCGAGCGTGTCGACCGAGAGCTCGACGGTGCGGGTCATCGAGCGGGCACCGTGACCGACGTCGGCCTCGTGCCGCAGCAGCACCGGGCGCCCGGAGGTGGTCGAGTTCTCCAGCGCTGCGGCCATCTTCCGTGCGTGCAGCGGGTCGACCCGGGTGTCGCCGTCGAACGTCGTGAACAGCACCGCCGGGTAGGCGGCCGGGTCGAGCGCCCGGTGGTACGGCGAGTACGCGAGCAGCCAGCCGAGCTCCTCGGCGACCTCGGCGCTGCCGTACTCCACGTTCCAGGTGGCGCCGAGCCCGAACTTCTCGTACCGCACCATGTCGAGCAATGGCGCCGAGCAGACCACCGCCGCGTACAGGTCGGGGCGTTGCGTCAACGCGGCACCCACGAGCAGCCCGCCGTTGGACCCGCCCGAGATCGCGAGCTGCCCGGCGGTCGTGACTCCCTCGGCGATCAACCACTCGGCCGCGGCATGGAAGTCGTCGAAGACGTTCTGCTTGTCGGCGAGCATGCCGGCGCGGTGCCATTCCTCGCCTTCCTCGCTGCCGCCGCGCAGCCCAGCGACGGCGTAGACCCCTCCGGTCTCGAGCCAGGTGAGCAGGGTCGCCGAGTAGGCCGGGGTCAGCGGAACCCCGAACCCGCCGTAGCCGTACAGGACGGTCGGTCGCGGCCCAGGCGGGGCGTCCGCCAACGACATCACGAACATGCGTACCAGCGTCCCGTCCGCCGACGGGTAGGTGACCTGCCGGGTCACGATCTCGGGTACCGGGGCGGTGCCCGGAGCCGCGGCCCACAGGCTGGTCGTCCCGGTGCGCGCGTCGTAGCGCTGCACGGAGGACGGCGTCGCGTAGTCGGTGTAGCCGAACCACGCCTCGTGCCCGCCTTCGGGCCGTTCGACGATCCCGCCGACGGAGCCGAGGCCGGGCAGCGGTACGTCACCCAGCTTCTCGCCCGACTCCAGGTCGTGCAGGGTGACCTCGGAGACGGCGTGCCGGGTCCAGGACGCGAGCAGGACGGGGCGGTCGAGCTCGGCGCCGTCGAGGATCGCGAAGCCGTCGAGCACGGCGATCGGGTCCTCGGGCAGCAGGTCGGTCCAGTGCTCGGAGGTCGGCCGATCCGGCGACGTGACGCAGACCCGACCGCGAGGCGCGTCGAGATCGGTGAAGACATACAGGCGCCCGTCGCGTCCGAAGTCGAGCCCGGTCTGCGCGTCGACGTCGATCTGCACCGGCTTCAGGTCAGGCGCGTCCACGGGCGACGCGTCGAGGTCGGCCAGCCAGAGGTCGTTGCGGGGGGCGGTGCCCTCGGAGGCGGAGACCGAGAGCCAGCGCCCGTCGCGGGAGACGCCGACGCCGAAGTACTCAGTCGGCAGGCGCCCCTCGCCGAAGACCAGGACGTCGTCGTCGGGGGAGGTGCCCACGCGGTGCAGCCACACGCGGCGGTGGAACTGCTCCTCGCCCTCGGGTACGAGCTCGGGCGCCAGTCGGCGGACGTAGTAGTACGCCTCGCCACCCGGCAGCCACGCGATGGGGGAGTAGCGGGCACGGTCGATCGGCCCGTCGACCTGGTCGCCGGTCACGACGTCCATGACCCGGATCACCGACTCCTCGGTGCCGCCCTCGGAGATCTGGTACGCAAGCAGGTCGCCCTCCTTGGACGGCTGCCAGTTGTCGAGGGTGGTCAGGCCGGTGTCGTCGAGCGCCATCGGGTCGATGAGGATGCGCTCGCCGCCGTCCGGGTCGATCGTGAGCAGGACCGCGTGCTCCATCTCGGCCGTCCGCCGCATCAGGAACTGGCGCTCACCCCGCCAGATCGGTGGCGTGATCATCCCGGCGGCGAGCAGCGCGTTGATTCGGTCGCGCAACTCGTCGCGGCCGGGCCAGGTGCTGCGGGCCTGCTCGAGCAGCTCCGCCTCCTGAGCCAGCCACGCGCGGGTCTCGTCCGAGGACGGGTCCTCCAGCCAGCGGTACGGATCGTGGACGGTGTAGCCGTGCAGGGACTCGACCAGGTCGAGGCGGTGCGCCGGCGTGCGCTCGGAGAAGGTCATGGCTCGACAACCCTACGGGTGGGACAGCCGAAACGCGTGGGACGGTCGAAAGGGCTGGCGGGCGGGCGTGTCGGCATCGGACACTGGTGCCGAGGTGAATCCGTTGGCCCACACGCTGGTCCTGAACGCCACGTACGAGCCGTTGGGCGTGGTGGCGGATCGGCGTGCCCTGCTCCTGGTGCTTGCGCGCAAGGCGATCCCGCTCGAGGACTCCGACCGGGTCGCGCGATCGGCGACGACGCAGCAGCCGATGCCGTCGGTGATCCGCCTCAACCGCTTCGTCCGAGTACCGCATCGCACGGGTGTCCCGCTGACCCGGCGGGCGATCTTCGCCAGGGACGGTGGTCGCTGCGCGTACTGCGGGGGGACCGCCGCGAGCATCGACCACGTGGTTCCGCGCAGCCGGGGCGGCCAGCATCGCTGGGACAACGTCGTGGCCGCGTGTCACCGCTGCAACCGGATCAAGGCCGACCGCTCGCCGGCCGAGCTGGGGTGGCGGCTGCGCGCGACGCCGGCGCAGCCGGTCGGGCCAGCGTGGCGGATCCTCGCGACCGGCCGGCACGACCCCTGCTGGACGCCCTACCTCGTCGGCCACGGCTGGAACGAGGCGCTCGTGGCCGCCGCGTCGGCACCGTAGGCTCTGCACCCCCGGAGCCCGTGCCACCGACAGGACGCACGAGGGGGGTCGAGCGCGAGGAGGCTGCGATGGGCGAGGCGGACAAGGCACCGGAAGGCAAGCCGCAGCGCGATCCGCGGCTCAAGTACGGCGTGCTGACCGTCCTGGGCCTGCTCGGGATCATCTTCATCGCTCAGAACAGCGAGTCGACGACGATCCACTTCCTCAAGTTCACCTTCGAGTTCCCGTTGATCTTCGTGCTGGTGGGCATGGTGGCGCTCGGCGCCGGAGTCGACCGGGCTCTGGTCTGGCGCGGTCGGCGCGAGCGTTCGTGAGCGAGCTCGACCCGGCGGTACGCGAGCTCGCCGCCGCGTACGGGGTTGCGACGGAGTACTGGGACTGGCAGGGCGGCCACGTCGAGGTGGGCGTGGCCACTGTGCTCGCGGTCCTGGGGGCACTAGGGATCGACGCGTCGAGCCCGGAGCGGGCCCGAGACGCCCTGACGGGACGACGCGACGCTTACTGGCGCCGGATGCTGCCGACCGTTCTGGTCGTCCGCACCGGCACCGAAGCCTGGTTCCCGGTGCACGTCCCGCACGGTGCCCCGGTCGAGGTCTGGGTCGAGCTCGAGGACGGTGGCGTTCGTGGCGATGTCGCGCAGCGTGACCACTGGGTCGATCCGCAGCCGCTGAACGGCGGGCTGGTCGGAGAGGCGACGTTCGCGCTGCCCGGCGACCTCCCGCTGGGCTGGCACCGGCTGCGGGCTCGGTCGGGCCTGATCGAGGCGGACGTCCCGCTGGTCGTCACGCCGGCCGTGCTCGGTCTCCCGCCTGCTCTGGGCGACCGCCGGGTCTGGGGCTTCTTGACCCAGCTCTACCAGGTGCGCTCGACCCGGTCCTGGGGCATCGGCGATCTCGCCGATCTCGCCGACCTGGCCGCCTGGAGCGGGCACGAGCTGGGCGCGGGCTTCGTCCTGGTCAATCCGCTCCATGCCGCCTGCCCAGTGCCCCCGATCGAGCCGTCGCCGTACCTGCCGGTGACCCGACGGTTCGCGGGACCGCTGTACCTGCGCGTCGAGGCCATCCCCGAGTTCGCGTACCTGGACGACGCAGCCCGAGGCCAGGTGCACCGGTTGGCCGCCCCGTTGCTGGCCGCCTCCCGAACGGCCGCGCTGCTTGACCGCGACCTCGCCTGGACCGCGAAGCGAGCGGCCCTCGAGCTCGTCGCCTCGGTCCCGTTGTCGGTGGGGCGGGCTGCGACGTTCGCCGCCTACCAGGAGCGGGAGGGGCTCGGGCTGCGCGACTTCGCGACCTGGTCGGCGCTGGTCGAGGAGTACGGCGCGAACTGGCATGAATGGCCGATCGGGCTGCAGGACCCGCGCGGCTCGGAGGTGGCGCTGGAGCGGGTCCGGCTGGCCGACCGGGTCGCCTTCCACAGCCGGTTGCAGTGGTGGCTGGACGAGCAGCTCGACCAGGCCCAGCTCGCTGCGCGGCAAGCGGGGATGCCGGTGGGAGTGGTGCACGACCTGGCGGTGGGGGTGCACCCTGACGGCGCTGACGCGTGGGCACTGCAGGGAGTACTTGCTGCGGGCGTGTCGGTCGGTGCCCCACCGGATGCGTTCAACCAGCAGGGGCAGGACTGGTCGCAGCCGCCCTGGCGGCCGGACGCTCTGGCCGAGCTCGCTTACGCGCCCTACCGGGACATGCTGAGGACCGTTCTGCGCCACGCGGGCGGCCTGCGTGTCGACCACGTGCTGGGCCTGTTCCGCTTGTGGTGGATCCCGCAAGGGCTGGGGCCGAAAGAGGGTACGTACGTCCGCTACGACCACGAGGCGATGGTCGGCATCCTGGCACTCGAGGCGCAGCGGGTCGGTGCACTCGTCGTGGGGGAGGACCTCGGGACCGTCGAGCCGTGGGTCCGTGACGTGCTGCGCGACCGCGGCATCGCGGGTACGTCCGTGCTGTGGTTCGAGCGCGACGGTGCCGGGCGACCCCTCGGTCCCGAGCACTGGCGCGAGCTATGTCTGGCGACCGTGACCACCCACGACCTTCCTCCGTCGGCCGGCTACCTCACCGGCGAGCACGTCCGGATCCGGGACGGGTTGGGCCTGCTGACCCGCCCGGTCGAGGAGGAGCAGGCGGTCGACGCCCAAGACCGGGAGGCCTGGCTCTCGCTGCTGCGCGACCGGGGGTTGCTCCGTCCCGGCGCATCGGCGGGGGAGACGATCGAGGCGCTGCACCGGGTGCTCGCCGCCACCCCGTCGCGGCTGCTCGGGGTCGCCCTGCCCGACGCGGTGGGCCAGGTGCAGGCGCAGAACCAGCCAGGTACGCACCGCGAGTACCCGAACTGGCAGATCCCGCTCACCGACGGTGCTGGACTTCCGGTGCTCCTGGACGATCTTCCGGGTCTGTCGGCCCCGGCCGACCTGGGCCGCGCGGTCACAGGCTGACCCGGTACGCGCATGGCGACGCCGGGTCAGATACCGTTGCGGCCGTGAGGAAAGCCATTCGCATTGCCGCTGTCACCGCGTCCGTTCCTTTGGTCGCCGTGCTGACGTCGCCTGTCTTCGCGGCCACCCGTGACGACGGCGACAACCCCGGTCCCGGGCTGACCGTGCCCGAGACGTTGCTGTACTTCGTCGTCATCCCGGCTGCGATCATCGCGCTGGTCTGGCTCGCCGTTCTCGGGACCTCGTGGGCCCGGGCGCCGCGCTACCGGCCCGGTCTGTCGTGGTGGGCCGACCCGGTCTGGATCAACGGTCCGTCCGCGGACGCCGATGGCTCGACCCGGTCGCTGACCTCGGCCGCCGCCCCGTCGGACGCACTGGTCGCTGACTCGACAGGAGGCGGCGCTCGTGCCCGCTGGTGAAGCTTTCTCGGACCGGCAGCGCACCGATCTCGCGCGTGCAGTGCGCATCGCCGAGAACGACACGGGGCTGACGTTCTCGGTCTACGTCGGAACCCTCGGCGACGACACGCGGGCCCGGGCTCTCGAGCTGCACGCCCAGCTGGGTGCTGAGGCGTCGGCGGCGACCCTGATCGCGGTCGACCCGGGCGGACGCCAGCTCGAGATCGTCACCGGCCACGAGGCCAAGCGCTGGCTGGACGACTACGCGTGCGGGCTCGGGGCCATCTCGATGACCACCCAGTTCACGGCGGGCGACCTGTCGGGCGGGATCATCAACGGGCTCCGCACCTTGTCGGAACACGCAAGGCACCCCAGAACCCTGCACAACGACGAACCCGCGTAACGGCCACGGCCGTGAGCACGCCGCCGACGGAGGGCACCCCCCACGCGCGGCCGCACGCGACGCACGAGGTCTTCAACCAGTCACCGCCACGTGTCGACCTCGACGAGGCTGCGACGGACGTCGCGCTGCTCGAGGCGGTTCGACGCCATCAGGCGGAGTGGGCAGTCGACGACCTGCACGCGGTCGGGAGTCTCGTCGGCAGCGCCTCGTTCCAGCGAGACGCTGTGCTTGCCAACACGGTCACGCCGGTCTTGCGTGCGGTGGACCGATGGGGGCACCGGATGGACGAGGTCGACTACCACCCGGCGTACCACCGGATCATCGGCGCAGCCGTAGCGCACGGAGCGCACACGGCTGCTTGGGCACAACCGCAGCCCGGGGCCAACGTCGCGCGAGCCGCAACGTTCCTGCTCTTCGCCCAGGTCGAGCCTGGGCACGCCTGCCCGGTGTCGATGACCCATGCGGCGGTGCCGACGCTGCTGCTGCAGCCCGACGTCGGCGAACAGTGGCTGCCGCGTCTGCTTTCGCGCGACTACGACGACGACCTCGGCGACGCCAAGAAGCCCTCGGCGCTCGTCGGCATGGCCATGACCGAGAAGCAGGGTGGTTCCGACGTCCGGGCGAACACGACCGTCGCGGTCCCTACTGGTGCGGGTGGGCCGGGATCGACCTACCTGCTGACCGGGCACAAGTGGTTCTGCTCCGCGCCCATGTCGGACGCGTTCCTGGTGCTCGCCCAGGCGACGGGTGCTGGCGGCGAGGGTTTGTCGTGCTTCCTGCTGCCTCGCGTCCTGCCGGACGGGACCCGCAACGCGTTCCGGGTTCAGCGGCTCAAGGACAAGCTCGGCAACCGGTCGAACGCGTCGGCGGAGGTCGAGCTGGACGGCACCGTTGCGGTGATGGTCGGCGAACCCGGACGGGGCGTGCGGACGATCATCGAGATGGTCAACCGCACCCGGCTGGACTGCGTGCTCGGGTCGGCCGCCGGCATGCGCCAGTGCGTGGCTGAGGCTGTCTGGCATGCCCGCCACCGCAGCGCGTTCGGCCGGCTGCTCATCGACCAACCCGCGATGTCGGCGGTGCTCGCCGACCTCGCCCTCGAGTCGGAAGCAGCCATCGCCACGGCGATGCGACTCGCCCGAGCGCACGACGACGACGCCGGCGACGAGCACTTCCGCCGACTGGCCACCGCGGTCTCGAAGTACTGGATCTGCAAGCGCGGTCCGCACCACGCCTACGAGGCCATGGAGTGCTTGGGCGGCAACGGCTACACGGAGGAGTTCCCTCTTGCGCGTCGCTACCGTGAGCAGCCGGTCATGGCCGTGTGGGAGGGCTCGGGCAACGTCATCGCGTTGGACGTCCTGCGTGCCCTGCGCCGCGAGCCCGAGTCGCGCGACGCGTTCGAGGCCGAGGTGACGCTCGCCAGGGGAGGCCATCCTCTGCTTGACGCGCACCTCGACCGGCTGGCGGACGAGGTCCGCAGCATCGTCACGGCAGAGCCCGACGTTGCTGAGCGGGGAGTGCGCCGGCTGGTCGAGGCGATGGCGCTGTCGCTGCAAGCATCCCTGCTCGTCCGCTTCGCGCCCACTGCGGTGAGCGACGGGTTCGTCACCTCTCGTCTCGGACCCGACCGCTGCCACGAATACGGGACACTTCCGAGCGGCACCGACGTCACGGGCATCCTCGAACGCTGTTGAGGCCGTGCTTGACCGGATGGGCGACCCGTCGCGTACCGTCGTCCGCATGACGCCGGAGGAGCTTGCCGACCTCGCGCACCTGCGCCGGGCGCGCGACCTCATGGACCGCGACTACTCGCAACCCCTCGACGTCCCTGCGATGGCGCGCGCTGCGCTCATGTCGCCTGCCCACTTCTCGCGCAAGTTCCGGGCCGCGTACGGCGAGACGCCGTACTCGTACCTCATCACGCGACGCATGGAGCGCGCGAAGGCGTTGCTGCGTCAGGGGATGTCGGTCACTGACACGTGCGTCGCAGTGGGCTGCACGTCGCTCGGCTCGTTCAGCTCGCGCTTCACCGAGGTCGTCGGCGAGACGCCATCGCAGTACCGTGCCCGCGACCACAGCGACTCCGAGGTCGTGCCAGCGTGTGTGAGCATGGTCGCGACGCGACCGCGACGTACGCCGGCCACGGTCTGAGTGTCGCCGACGTGCGGCGAGCAGGATCGGAGAAGCAAGCGACGGGTCGTTGCTCCTAAGGTCGTCGCATGACAACCACCGTCTCTTCCATGTTCATCGCAGTCCACGACCCGGACGCCGCACTCGGCTTCTATCGCGACGCGCTCGGCCTCGAGGTTCGCAACGACGTCGCGGCCCAGGGCTTTCGCTGGGTCACCGTCGGGGCACCCGGGCAGGATCTCGACATCGTCCTGTTCCAGCCGCACGGCGGTCGCTCCCAAGTCGAGGGCGACGCACTGCTCACGCTGGTGACGCAGGGGTCGTTGCAGGCTGCGATCTTCCGCACCGACGATCTCGACGCCACCTTCGAGAAGGTCCGGGCATCGGGCGCCGAGGTGCTGCAGGAGCCCGCTGCACAACCCTGGGGCGCACGTGACTGCGCATTCCGCGACCCTTCGGGCAATCTCGTCCGCATCGCGCAGGCCTGACCTCGTGGCAGCTGGGGTGCCGCACGTTGCTGACAGCCACGATCTCATCCGGGTGTACGGCGCGAGGGTCAACAACCTCAAGGATGTGAGCATCGAGCTGCCGAAGCGACGGCTGACGGTGTTCACCGGCGTCTCCGGTTCGGGCAAGACCTCGCTGGTGTTCGGCACGATCGCCGCAGAGTCGCAGCGCCTGATCAACGAGACCTACAGCGCCTTCGTCCAGGGGTTCATGCCGACGCTCGCGCGTCCCGAGGTGGACGTGCTCGAGGGGCTGACGACTGCGATCCTCGTCGACCAGCAGCGGATGGGCTCCGACGCCCGCTCCACCGTGGGCACGGCGACCGACGCCAATGCGATGCTGCGCATCCTCTTCAGCCGACTCGGGCAGCCACATCTGGGCTCACCGCAGGCGTACTCGTTCAACGTCGCTTCCGCCCACGGTGCTGGGGCGGTCACGGTCGATCGTGGGTCGAGCAAGGCCGTGAGGCGCAGCTTCACCATCACCGGCGGCATGTGTCCGCGCTGCGAGGGCCGTGGTTCGGTCACCGACTTCGACCTGTCTGCGTTGTACGACGAGACAAAGTCGCTCAACGAGGGAGCGCTGGTCATCCCCGGCTACAGCGTCGACGGCTGGTACGGCCGCATCTTCCGCGGCTGCGGCTTCTTCGACCCCGACAAGCCGATCAGCAAGTACACCAAGCGAGAGCTCCATGACCTGCTTCACAAGGAGCCGACCAAGATCAAGGTCGACAACGTCAACCTGACCTACGAGGGGCTGATCCCGAAGATCCAGAAGTCGATCCTGTCCAAGGACCTCGACGCGCTGCAACCGCACGTCCGCGCGTTCGTCGAGCGTGCGGTGACCTTCGCCACCTGCCCCGACTGCGGGGGCACCCGGCTGAGCGAGGGGGCTCGTTCCTCGAAGATCGACGGGATCAACATCGCCGACGCGTGTGCGATGGAGATCAGCGATGTCGCCGAGTGGGTGCGCGGTCTGGACGAGCCGTCCGTCGCGCCGCTGCTCACATCCCTGCAGCGGACGCTCCAGTCGTTCGTGGAGATCGGTCTCGGCTACCTCTCACTGGACCGGCCGACGGGCACGCTGTCGGGCGGCGAGGCACAGCGCACCAAGATGGTCCGCCATCTCGGGTCGTCCCTGACCGACGCGACCTATGTGTTCGACGAGCCGACCGTCGGGCTGCACCCGCACGACATCCAGCGGATGAACGACCTGGTGCTGCGGCTGCGCGACAAGGGCAACACCGTGCTGGTCATCGAGCACAAGCCGGAAGCGATCGACATCGCCGACCACGTCGTCGATCTTGGCCCCGGTGCTGGAAGTGCCGGTGGCCAGGTGGTCTTCGAGGGCACCGTAGCCGGGCTGCGGGCGAGTGGAACCCTGACCGGGCGGCACCTGGACGACCGGGCCTCGCTCAAGGGGACGGTGCGAAAGCACACCGGCACCCTGCAGATCCGCGGTGCGACGACACACAACCTGCAGGACGTCGACGTCGACATCCCGCTCGGCGTGCTGGTGGTGGTGACCGGCGTGGCCGGTTCGGGCAAGAGCTCGCTGATGCATGGCTCGGTGTCCGGGCGCGACCAGGTGGTGTCGGTCGACCAGACGCCGATCCGTGGTTCGCGGCGGAGCAACCCGGCCACCTACACCGGACTGCTCGACCCGATCCGCAAGGCATTCGCGAAGGCCAACGGCGTGAAGCCGGCCCTGTTCAGCGCGAACTCCGAGGGTGCCTGCCCGAACTGCAACGGCGCTGGCGTCACCTACACCGACCTCGCGATCATGGCCGGCGTCGCGACCACCTGCGAGGTGTGTGAAGGGAAGCGGTTCGAGGCCTCGGTGCTGGACTACCACTTGGGCGACCGCGACATCAGCGAGGTGCTCGCGATGTCGGTGACCGAGGCCGCCGAGTTCTTCGGGGCCGGCGACGCGAGCACGCCTGCGGCCCACGCCATCCTCGGACGGCTCGCCGATGTCGGGCTCGGCTACCTCAAGCTCGGCCAGCCACTCACCACGCTGTCCGGGGGCGAGCGCCAGCGACTCAAGCTGGCTACTCACATGGCGGAGAAGGGTGCCGTCTATGTCCTCGACGAACCGACCACCGGCCTCCATCTCGCCGACGTGGAGCAGCTGCTCGGCCTGCTCGACCGGCTCGTCGACGCCGGCAAGTCGGTCCTGGTCATCGCGCACCACCAGGCGGTGATGGCGCACGCCGACTGGATCATCGACCTCGGCCCGGGCGCGGGGCACGACGGCGGCCGGATCGTCTTCGAGGGGACACCCGCCGACCTCGTCGCCGCGCGGTCCACCCTCACCGGGCAGCACCTCGCCGCGTACGTCGGTGTCGGACCGAGCCCCTTGCGGGAGAAGTAGCGGCGTTCGTCGTCAGCGGTGGCGGATCCCAGGGACGGGACGGCCGTCCTCCAGGTATCGCACCCTGCCCGACCTACTGGCCGCCCGCACCCGGCGTCGAACTGGTCCACTGAGCAGAGGGAGCGCCTCGGGCAGCGGCGAGAGTCGGTGCTCGCTGATCTCCTCGGGCTGGATGGCCACGGTGGCCAGCACGGCGTCATCGAGCGCCCCGCAGTCGAACAGGAATCGCATACCGCCCGGTCGCCCCGGCCGCGGCCGCAGGAAATCCACGCAGACGAGTCGGCCCGTGATCACCTCGAGGCCGGTTTCCTCCTTGGTCTCGCGGCGACACGCCTCCCAAGGGGTCTCACCGTCGGCTTCGATGACTCCGCCTGGGATCGTCCAACCGCCTTTGTACGTCGGTTTCAAGATGAGCAGCCGTCCCTCGCGGTCGCGGATGAGCGCGCCGGCAGAAGCGGGGATGGCCGGAGGCGTGGGCGGCGGCTGGGAACCGTCACCGGTGTCGATGCTGTACACGGATCCACGTTAGGGCGTTCGCGGCGTCTCTGACCTTGCTACCAGGCGAGGAGATCGAAGGCGTCGCTGATGGCGCGGG
>Ga0302299_10000559_pt1 | contig 20544 bp, 23 predicted proteins | sample III_Fen_N3_4_FD_198795 | JGI IMG/M metagenome (GOLD analysis project Ga0302299, IMG submission 198795) | Peat permafrost microbial communities from Stordalen Mire near Abisko, Sweden - III_Fen_N3_4 | ecosystem: Environmental > Terrestrial > Soil > Wetlands > Permafrost | place: Sweden: Abisko... | reverse complement strand
GCAGATGATCGAGATGATCGGGAGGTAGTACTTCGTCACCTCCTCCTCCGGCCCGCAGTCGACGAGGTCGTAGAAGTAGTTGAAGTACATGTTGGTGCCGTTGACGTAGCTGTGTGACGAGTGGCCACCGAGGATCGTGAGATCGGGGATCTCGTCGCGGATCCGGGCGATCGCGGCCTCGTAGATGTCGTTGATCGAGCTCCAGCCGGCCGAGATCTCGGTCGTGCGGTTGACGTTACGCGTGGTGCGGATCCGCTCGTTCTCGGCCTCGATCTTCTCCGGCCCCCAGACGAGATCGTTGAACCACGTCTCGATCAGGCCGCTGTCGACCGGCGTGCACTCCGGATGCCGCGCCACGATCTCGGCGATCCCCTCGGCGGTCGCGCGAGCGATCCCGGCCGCGCCCTCGGCCATGAAGAGCAGCACGCAGTCGTCCTCCGCCGCGAAGTGGGAGAAGTGGATGCTGCCGTCGCCGGGGTCGTAGAGCCGGGCGACGGATGGCTTGTAGCCGGACACCATCACCTCGCGCAGCACCTCGAAGCCCGTCTTCATGCTCTTCAGCGTCCAGCCGAGGAAGGCGTTGTTCTCGGGCAGATAGGGGAAGAGCTTCACCGTCACCTCGGTGATGAAGCAGAGCGCGCCCTCGTTGCCGATCACGACGTGTCGGATGTCGGGGCCGGCGGCGCGTCGCGGCACGTTCTTGATCCTGGTCACGCCACCCTCGGGGAAGACCGCCTCGAGCCCGACGACCATGTCCTCGATGCCGCCGTAGAGGGTCGAGAGCTGGCCGATACTGCGCGTCGCGACGAGGCCGCCCATGTGCGCGACCGGCTTCGACTGCGGCGAGTGCCCCGTCGTCAGCCCCAGCTTGCGGGCCTCGTCCTCGAGCGCCTGCAGCGGCACACCGCACTGGGCGGTGGCCTGCATGTTGTACGCGTCGACGCTGACGATCCGGTTCATGCGACCGCCGTCGAGCACGATCGAGTTCGGGACGTGCGTCTCGAGACCGCCCTCGGTCGCCGTGCCGCCCGTGCGGGGGACGACGTTGATGCCGTGCTCGGATGCGAACGCGAGCACCGCAGCCGCCTCCTCGGTGCTGCCGACCCGTGCGACGGCCGCCGGCAGGGGCAGCGTCCAGACGCCGAAGATCGTCTCGAGCTTGCGGAAGTTGTCGATGCTGCGCTCTCTCAGCTCCTGCTCGTCGGTGACGACGTGCTCGGGGCCCAGGATCTCCTGCAGGCCCTCGACGATCGCCTCTCTGCTCAGCTCCATGGTGCGTTCCTTTGCGGTGGTGGGTCGGATGGTCAGTGGAAGATCGGGAAGGCCTGCTCGAGCAACGGGTCGGTCGCGTTCCGGATGCTCGGGTAGACGGTCTCGTTCATCAGCCGATAGACGCTTGCATTGGCGGGATCGGGTGCGAACGACTCGCGGCCGTGCGTCATCCCGGCGGCCGCGGCCTCGATGTCGGGGTAGAGGCCTGCGGCCGCGGCCGCGCAGATCGCCGCTCCCAGGCTCGCGCCTCCGGTGCCGGTGCTCCTCGAGGCGGGGATCTCGAAGACGTCGGCGAAGATCTGCATGAAGAGCGGGCTCTCGGCACCGCCGCCGGAGACCACGATGTTCTCCAGCTCGATCCCGAGCTCACCGCACATTGCGTCGACCTTGTGCTTCATCGTCAGCGCGATCGCCTCCAGGATCGAGCGGTAGACGTGGCCGCGCGTGTGGCGGGCGTCGAAGCCGATCATGACGCCCTTGCGGAACGGGCTCTCGGTCGGGGCGAGCCAGTCGAGCACCGTCATCAGCCCGTCGCTGCCGGCGGGGACGGCCTCGGCCTCTCGCTCGACGTAGCGCTCGCGCGTGAGCCCGAGCGAATCCGCCCGTTCTGCGATCTCCTCCCCGAGGAGGTCGAGGAACCACGTCAGCGTCCACATGCCGCGGCGGACGCCCTCGCTCTCGTACAGGTAGCGGTGCGGGATGCAGGCGAAGTTCGTCCAGAAGTGGGTGGGGGCCTTGTGGTTCTCGTGGCCATGCACCAGGGCCGCGATGTAGGTGCCGAGCGAGACGAGCGCGGTCGTCTCGCCCAGGAAGCCCGCGCCGAGCGCCTCGACGGCCTTGTCGTTCGCGGTCGTCACGACGGGGATCCCCGCCGGGATCCCCGTGACAGCGGTCGCCTCCGCGGTGACGGCCCCGATCACGTCGCCGGGGAGCTGGAGCTCGAGCAGCATCTCCCGCGTGACGCCGAACCGCTCGTAGAGAGAAGGGTCGTCGCTCCACTGCCAGGCGTCGGTGTCGATCGGCCACTGGAGCAGGATGTTGTTCGCGGCGGTATCCCTGAGCTCGCCGGTGAAGCGGTGGGCGAGATAGCCCGACGACGTCGTCGCGTAGGCGACCGAGGGGTCGTCGGGAAGGTACGGCTGGTAGGCGCGGTCGTCCATCCAGCTGATCAGCGGCTCGGCGAGCGACCCGTCCGCGCGCAGGAACGCCTTGCAGCAGCGGATCCCGCAGAGGCCGACGGCGGCGATCTCGCTTCGGTCGCCGTCGAAGGCGTCGAGCGCCTGGCGGCTGGCGGCGCCGATCGCGTCCCAGACGTCCTCGTCGGGATGGACGACGACGCCCTGCCTCGGCCTGCTCGTGGGGCGGAGCGGCTGCCTGCCCTGCGCGACCGGGTGCCCGATCGCGTCATAGAGGACGACCTTGGCGCTCTGTGTGCCGCAATCGACGCCGATGAGGTAGGGGCCGGGCATCTCCGCGTCGCTCCCGCCGTCCGCGCTAGCGGACGAGGTAGCCGCCGTCCACGGAGAGGACGTGCCCGTTGACGTAGTCCGAGGCACGGCTCGCGAGGTAGACGACCGCTCCCATCAGGTCGGCCGGGTCGCCCCAGCGACCCGCGGGGATGTGTTCGAGCACGCGCCGGTTCGTCTCCGGGTTGCTCCTCGTGCCCTCGGTGATCGCCGTCGCGTAGTAGCCCGGCGCGATCCCGTTCACCTGGATCCCGTGCCGGGCCAGCTCGTCACAGTAGGCCTTCGTGAGGCCCGCGATGCCGTGCTTCGTGGCGGCGTAGGCAGGCGAGAGCTGCCCGCCGAGGAACGTGAAGACGGAGCAGACGTTGATGATCTTGCCACTCCCCTGGGGAACCATCCGCTTCGCGGCCTCGTGGCTCATCTCGAACGCGGCGGTGAGGTTGACGGCGACCGTCGCATCCCATTTCCCCCGGTCGAAGTCGAGCACCTCGGCGACCGGGCAGATGCCCGCGCTGTTGACGAGGATGTCGAGCGAGCCGAGCCGCTCCACGCACGCCTCGACGACGTTCCCCGGCACGCCCGGCTCCGTGATGTCGGCCAGCAGGAACTCGTAGCGGACATCCTCGCCCTCTATCAGCGCGCGTGCGGTGCCGTCGTCGTCGACGATGCTCGTGACGAACACGTTGGCGCCGGCCTTGGCGAGCGCGAGCGCGAACGCCAGGCCGAGGCCGGTGTTGCCGCCGGTCACGATCGCGTTCCTGCCCGCGAGCCCGAAGAAGTCGGTCGAGAAGTCGGTGATCTCCATCGTGCCCGCACGATACTCCGCATGGCCTACCGGCCCCGGCCGCTACCTGCCCGGCCGCTCACCCCGTGGCGAGCGCCACCGTGATCTTCTCGATCGCAGCCGTCTCCTCCTGCTGCACGCCGCCCTTCGCCTCGGCCGCGGCGTTCGCGACCTCGAGCACGAGCGCCCGGTAGGCCTCCAGCTCGTCCGGCGCCTTCTGGCCGAGCGTCGCGACGGCAGCGGTGAGGGCGTCGAGCGTGCCGTGCTCGACCTCGTTCGGCGACGCGAACGCGCCGAAGCCGGTGCCGTGCGCCGACGCGAGGTCGCGCACGAGCGCGCTGTCGCTCGCTCGATGCTTCGCCAGGTCCTGCGCGATCGCCTTCGCCTCGCCGAAGCTGTCGGTGAAGTCGCGGTGGGCGACCGAGACGAGCATGCCCGCACCCGTCACGCCCTTCTGCAGCGTGCTCCATTCCTGCTCGGTGAAATCCGCCTTGCCCGCCATGTGGCCTCCTCGTCGCATTCAGGTCAGTGACCCCATTGTCGCACCAGGCCCCGGGCGGCCGTCGTGGTCGCTCAGGCGGCACCCGGCAGTGGCTCGAGGCGGAAGCCGCCGGCCTCCTCCAGCGCCGCGATGCGGTCCTCCAGCGGCGGGTGGGTCTGGAACAGGCCCGAGAGGAAGGCACCGGGTCCCTTGACCGCGCGCGTCGGGCTCTCGATGAAGAGATGGGCGGTAGCGCGGTCGGCATAGGCGATCTCGCTCGTGTCGAGCTGGAGCCGCCGCAGCGCGAGCGCCATCGCCTCGGGATCGTTGAGGATCGCGGCGGCACTCGCGTCGGCCAGGAACTCCCGCCGCCGGCTCAGCGCCATCTGCAGCATCATCGCCGCCACGGGTGCGAGGATGAGGGCGACCACGGCGGCGATGAGCTGGACGGGGTTGCGGTCGCGGCTGCCGCGGCCGCCGAAGAACGCCATCCGGAAGGCGAAGTCGCTGATCATCGCGATCACACCGACGAGCACCGCGGCCAGCGTCATCAGGCGCACGTCCTTGTTCCGGATGTGCGAGATCTCGTGCGCCAGCACCGCCTCCAGCTCGCGCGCGGGCATCAGCCTGCGGAGGCCGCTCGTGACGCCCACGTAGATCGTCGAGGGCCGCGAGCCGGCGGCGAAGGCGTTCGGAGCCTGGTCGTCGACGAGGTAGATCGGCGGCGTCGCCGGGAGCCCGGCGGCGATGGAGACGTTCTCGATCAGCCGGTAGAGCTCCGGGTCGTCGCTCTTCTGCAGCGGCGCCGCGTGCGTAAGCCCGCCGATCATGCGGCCTGCGTTCCACCAGGCGAAGAGGCCGTAGGCCAGCCCGAATGCGAGCAGCCCGATCGCGCCGGGGCGGCCGACGAAGACGGCCGAGGCCGCCGCGAAGACCACGATCAGCACCGCGAACGCGAGGACGACGAATGCCGTGCGCAGCCGGTTGCTGCGGATCTGCTGCTGGAGCGTCACGGCTACAGGCCCGTCAGGCCTGCGTCGGGAAGCTCACGGCCACGGGAGCCCGTTCGCCCTCGTCGGCGGCGAAGAACTCGCGGGCGCCGAACCCGAAGAGGCCGGCGAAGAGGAGCGTCGGGAACGTCTGGATCGCGTTGTTGTAGGCGAGCACCGACGCGTTGTAGTAGCGGCGGGCGGCCGCGATCTTGTCCTCCGTGTCCGTGAGGTCGGACTGCAGCTGGAGGAAGTTCTGCGACGCCTTCAGGTCGGGGTAGGCCTCCGCGACCGCGAAGAGGCGGCCGAGCGCCTGGCCGAGCTGCGCATCCGCGGCTCCGGCCTGCGCCGGCGTCGCCGCCTGAGCCATGCTCGCGCGGGCCGCCGTCACCTCCTCGAAGACGCCGCGCTCGTGCGCTGCGTACCCCTTGACGACCTCGACGAGGTTCGGGATCAGGTCGTTCCGTCGCTTCAGCTGCACGTCGATGTTCGACCAGCCGGTGTCGACCTCGTTGCGGAGCCGGACGACGCGGTTGAAGAGGTAGACGACGGCGAGCAGGAGGACGACGACGATGCCGCCGATGATCAGTGCCCAGGTCACGTCGTGAAGTGTGTCACGCGGCCCTGCCGTCGCGCATCAGCAGTTCGGCTTCACGTGGCGCACTGAGCCCCCGAGCGGGACGCCAGCCCGCTTCGCCACGGCCGACAACTCGGTGCGGTAGACGCCCATGTCGTCCGTGCTCCAGTCTCCGTGCGTCTGGCAGCGCCAGCCCGCGTAGAGCTCGTGGCGGAAGCGGCTCGTGAGGCTCTCGTTGTGCCCGATCACGTCGCCGACCCCGATCGCGTAGCGGTCCATCAGCCACGCCGTCAGCGCGAGCGATGCCGCCATCTGACGCGGGTTGGAGAGGACCGCGGCGTCGGACATGCCGACGTGCTCGATCCCGATCGCCGTCCAGTTGAGCCCGACCGTGTGGCGGCACATCACCGCGAGCGGGACGAGCTGGTAGATCGTCCCGTCGGTGTCGACGATGAAGTGGGCGCAGGTGCCGGGCAGCTCGTGCAGCTCGGAGTCCGGCACGTCGGCGGCGAACGTCGAGTAGGCGGACGCGAACGTGCTCGACACGGTGACGTGCTCCACGATCACCTTCGGGTGGCTCAGCCGCCACGTTGAGAGGCCGTAGTGGCGCTTCGCGTAGGCCTGCATCTCGAGCTTCCGCTTGGCGGTGTAGGCGATCGGCTTCGAGATGATCCGGGGTCGCGGCGCTCCGGCGGATGCCCCGCTCGCGAGCGGCGCCGCCATCGCGGCGAGGAGCGCGACGACGATTCCTGCGCGCGTGAGCGGAGAGCCTGGCACCCGTCCCAGGCTAGCTGCCTCTCGGGGACAGGATGCGTGCGCCGGCCCGGGGAGATCGGCTTCAGCCGGTCGGGGGGGTTGCGCCTGTCGGCACCATGTTCCCATGCGTCGCGCCATGCTCTCTCTGCCGGCCCTCGCGCTGCTCGCGCTCGCTCTCGCGGCGGCCTCCTCGAGCCACGCCGCGGCTCCGTATACCTACGTCGCCCTCGGTGACTCGTTCTCGTCGGGCGAGGGGGTCGCACCCTACTTCCGTGACGTGGCCGACCCGGCCACCGGCAGGCCTGTCAACAACCGCTGTGACCGTTCCACGCGCGCCTACGCGACCTGGGTCCGGCCTCCCGGCTTCCCGGCTTCCGTCTATTCGCTCGCCTCGGGCGACGGCAGGCCCGGCGCAGGGAACACGTACGGCTCGGACAGGACCGTCCGCACGGCCGGAGGCGCCACCTGGGCCTTCTGGGCCTGCTCCGGGGCGAAGAGCAGAAACGTCCTCGCGGTCAGCGTCGGCGGCGCCGGTCAGGGCGTAGGCTGGGACACGGTTCCCCAGCTCGAGAGTGCCGGCCTTGCGAAGGCGGACCTCGTCACGCTCACGATCGGGGGCAACGACGCGGGGTACGTCGACCTGCTCGTGGAGTGTGGCCTGTTCAGGTGCAATACGCCCGCCTTCAGGGCGCAGCGCGCTGCCCGGATCGACGCCCTGAAGCCGCAGCTCGAGCGGGTCTACCGCGCGATCGCCGCCCGGGCGCCCCGCGCCCGCATCCTCGTGCTCGGCTATGCGAACCCCTTCCCCGCCACGCCGGCAGAGCAGTCCTGCGGCGCGCTGCGGGCGTTCGCGGGAGAGCAGGACATGATCCGATCCCTCGGCGCCCGCCTCAATGCCACCATCGCCGCGGCTGCCGAGAGCGCCGCCCGGAGCGGCACGAAGATCCGCTTCGTGCCCGTGGCGGCCCGGTTCGCCGGGCACGAGATCTGCGGCAGGAAGGGCGCCTGGATGAACGGCGTCGTCCTGAGCCGCACGGGCTTCGGCGTCGACCCGGGCTCGTTTCACCCGAACCTGCTCGGGCAGCGCGACGGCTACGGGGCGGCCGTGAACGCCGCCCTCCGCTGAGCGACGGCGGCGCGGGCCGGCTTCGTCTGACGACCGCAGCTAGTACGCTCTGGCACGTGAGCAGCCGACCCGACGGAGAGGGCCGCAGGCAGGCCCCCGAGGACGACTGGTTCGCGACCCCCGACGACTGGTTCTCCCCAGGATCGCAGGAGCGCGACGCCGAGCCGGCCGAGCTGCTGTGGGACGACGGCGAGGACGACCTCGAGCCGGTGGCCGGGCCTCCGGGGCTCGGCCAGCGCCAGCTGGTCGTCGTCGTCGCGGTCGTGGCGATCATCGTCGTGATCGTGGTCGCGATCCTCCTCGTGCGCTCGATCGGCGGCTCCAGCGGCCCGACCACGACGCCGGTCGCGACGACGCCGGTCGCGACGACGCCGGTCGCGACGACACCCGTCGATACGACGCCGGCGACGACGACGCCCGCCACCACTACCACACCCACGACGACGGGCGCCACGACGACGCCGATCGTGGACTCGGTGCCGACGGGGCAGACGCTGAAGGCCGGCCTCACGGGCTCGTCGGTGCTCGCGCTGCAGCAGGCACTCGTCCAGCTCGGCTACGACCCCGGCACGCCCGACGGCAACTTCGGAGCGGGCACGACCCAGGCGGTCGTCGCCTTCCAGAAGGACAACAACCTGCCCCAGGACGGGCTCGCAGGCGCGAAGACGCTCGAGGCGATCAACGCAGCGCTCGCGCGCGGCTGAGCGAGCCGCGGCCGCGTCCCGCTGCGAGCGGGTGCATCAGCGCCCATCCGGCCAGCGGGAACAGGCCAGCCGCGAGAAAGGCCGTGCGCCACGACGTCGAGGAGACGAGCGCCGCGAACCCGATCGGCGTCAGGATCCCTGCGATCCCGAGCAGCGTCTGCTGGAGGCCGATCGCAGCTCCCGTGGCCGCCGGGCCGGCGATCTCGGCAGCCGCCACGAACGAGAGGCCGTTCCACGACATCCCGATCCCGCCCGCGAGAACGACGACGGGAACGAGGAACCACAGCGGCGCCTGCGCCAGCGCCGCGACGAACGCGAGCGAGGCGGCGATCACGAGCGCGAGCCTGCAGAGAGGCACAATCCTCGAGCCGCTCCGATCTGACCAGTGGCCGGCGAGGATCCGGAAGGTGACACCGAGCACCTGCGACGCCGCCAGCACGAGTGCCGCCGCATGCGTCGAGAGGTCGCGACCGTCGCTGAGGAAGAGCACCGTGAAGCTCATCGTGGCCGTCTGGGCGACGACGATGAGCGCGCTGCCCGAGGAGATCTTCCAGAGAGAAGAGTTGCGCAGCGTCTTCCCGGAGGCCGGGTTCGCGGCGGCCTGCTCCGTCCGCGCCCGCGGGTTGCGCAGCAGGGTCGCTCCCGCCAGTGCGGCGGTGGCGCAGGCGCCGGCCAGCACGACGTAGGTCCACGCAAGGCCGAGCGAGTCTGCCAGGGGAGGCAGCGCGAGCGCTGCGAACAGGCCGCCGAGCGGCACGCTGGACTGGCGGATGCCGAGCGCAAGGCCGCGCTCCGTCGGCGCGAACCAGTGCATCACCGCCCGCCCGCTCGCGGCGTTCGCGCTCGCGCTCAGGAGCCCGGTGGCGACGAGTAGGCCGACGAGCTCCGCGAAGCCCGCCGCCGCGCCGACCTGGCCCAGGAAGAGCGCCGACAGCCCGAGGCCGAGCGGGAGGACGAGGCGCTCGCCGACCCGGTCCGTGAAGAGGCCCCACGGCAGCAGAGCCGGCGTCATCCCGATCGTGAGAGCCGCGAGCACGACGCCGGTCTCGGCCAGCGTCAGGTCGAAGTGGGTGCGGAGCTCCGGCGCGAGCACCGCGACGCTGAACATGATCGCCGAGACGGTGGCCTGCGCGAAGGTGCCCACGGCGAGCACGACCCACCGGTAGCGGGCCCCGCTCACGACCCCTCCGCCCACCGGCGCCCCCCCCGTGTTGCAGCGGTCGCCGCTGCCGCTGCGCATCGTTCCCGACAACGAAAACGCACCGAGCCGGTGGCCTCCGTGAGTGCCATGGCCGACTGACCTGTCGCCGAAGCGACCTGCCTGTTGGCCGGCTCTCGAACGCTTGGGCGACTTGCGTCGCCTGCTGCGCTGGAGACTCCGTGCTCGGTGCTCGATCAACCTATGCGCTGGCGAGGGATACGGTCAATGGGGCGCGCGACGAAATCTCCGCATATTGCGGGAAATCCTGTCGCCGGCCGGACAGGCGCCCGCGGTGCTCAGCGAGTGGCCGGCAGCATGCGCAGCCTGAACCGCCACGCAAGCGTCGCGACGCCGAGGAGCGCGGCACCGTACCCGAGGCCCGCCCCTGCACCGGCGAGCAGCGAGGCGTGGATGCCGCCGCCGTGCGCGAGGATCTGAAGCGGACCGTACAGCGGCAGAAACGGGGCCGCCGGCGAGTCGATCGGGAGTGAGAGTTGGACACCGACGACGGCGATCGCGGCCAGCACTCCTTCGAGTTCGCGCGCGATCAGCGTCGCGATCGCGAGCCCGAGCGGGACCGCGACCCAGACCGTGAGCGCGATCCCGGCGAGCACGAACCCGGGATGCGGCGGCCGCGAGACGACCGTCATCAGCGCGGTCGTCAGGAGCACGATCACGAGGCCGAGGGCCTCGAGCAGCAGGAGGCGGCCGAGCAGCAGGTCGAGCGGCCGGTACCCGGCGAGCACGAGCCTCGGCTCGATGCGCTTCGCCGCGAGCATCGAGAACAGCGCTGCGCCCGAGACCGAGAACGCCATGCCGACGCCTCCCGTGGTGATCGCGTAGCCGCCCTTGCCGAGCAGTGCGAAGTAGAAGGCGAGAGGCATCGCGGCGAGCATGAGCAGCGCGCCACGGCGGCGCAGAAGGTCGCGGCCCTGCATCTCGGCGATCGTCAGGAGCTGTCGCAGGCGGTTCATGCGGCCTCGGCGAGGCACGGAGTGAGCTCGTGGACGCGGTCGACCCGCTCGATCTCGTTCAGGAAGTGGGTGACGATGACGACGCCGCGGCCGGCCTCGGTCCACGACCTGACGTGCTCCCAGAAGCAGACGTAGGTTCCCTGGTCGAAGCCCGTGTACGGCTCGTCGAGCAGGAGCAACGCGGGCTCGTCGAGCAGCGCCAGGGCCAGGTTCAGCTTCTGCCTCGACCCCCCGGAGAGCTTCCGCGTCACGACCCCGCGCATCCGTTCCGGGAAGCCGAACTCCCCGAGCAGCCGGTGCCCCTCCGCTCGCGCGGTCCTCGCGTCGAGCCCGAGGCCGCGGCCGAAGAAGACGAGGTGCTCGTCGGCCGTGAGCAGGTCGAGCAGGCCGGGCTCCTGCGGGCAGAAGCCGACCCGTCCGCTCCGGGTCACCGTGCCCTCGTCCTGGTGCTCGAGGCCCGCGATGATGCGGAGCAGCGTCGACTTGCCGGCGCCGTTCTCGCCGACGAGGGCAAGGCTTTCGCCGCGACGGACGGAGAGGTCGACGTCGCGCAACACGGGTCGAGAGCCGAAGCGCTTGCCGATCCCGGAGAGGCTCAGCAACGAATCGGCCTCTGGAGCGATCACCAGAGGCACGTTTCCAGCGTAGCTGCCCGCCCGCCAACGGACACGATCCCTCACAAGTGGTTCACACTTGGTCCATGAGCTGGCTCGGGCTCGTGCGCAAGAATCTGCTCCGCCGTCCGGCGCGGACGCTGCTCACGGCCGCAGGGGTCGCGCTCGGTGTCGGCCTGATCGTGGCGCTGCTCTCGATCACGGCGGGCGTGCGCAACACCGCCGGCGATCTCATCCATGTCGGCCGGGCCGACTTCGGGCTCTTCCAGGGTGACGTCTCCGACCTGACGCGCTCGTACCTGCCCGACTCGCTGGACGCCAAGGTGCGTACGACGCCGGGTGTCGACGAGGTGGCCGCGATCAAGCTTTACGTGACCGATCAGGGCCTCGTGTTCGGCCTGCGGGAAGGCGATTTCGTGCTCAGGCGGTTCGTGCTGCTCTCGGGCCACAGGGGGCTCGGGACGAACGAGGTGCTGGCCGGTGACTCGTCGGGACACAGGCTCGGGGACGAGATCGTGCTCGGCAAGCATCCCCGCCGCGTCGTCGGGATCTACCACTCGGGAGACCACTTCGTGGACGTCGGCCTGGTGGCACCTCTCGCCGTCGTCCAGGCGCTCGCACAGCGGCCGCGCGAGGTGACGACGTACGGGATCACCGTGAAGCTCGGCTGGCAGCCTGCCAAGGTGGCGAAGAGCATCGAGCGTCGGTTCACGGGCGTCGTCGCCGTGACCGAGCCTGGTCAGGCCGTCAAGGTCGACACCTCGAGCCGGCTGATCATCTCGACCGGCTGGGTCGTATCGCTGCTCGCCCTCATCGTCGGGGGTATCTCGGTGACGAACACGATGGCGATGTCGGTGTTCGAGCGCACCGGCGAGATCGGGCTGCTGCGGGCGGTCGGGTGGCGCACGTGGCAGATCGGGGCGTTGATCGTGAGCGAGGCCGTCGGCATCTGCGTCGTCGGCGCCGGCCTCGGGCTCGGCCTCGGAGTGCTCGCCTCCGAGCTGTTCATCAGGAGGAGCGCCCTCTCGAGTCTGGTGCGCCCTGCGTTCCCGCCGGGGGTCTGGGCGTGGGGGCTCGCCTTTGCGCTCGGCGTGGCACTGCTCGGCGCGATCTACCCGACCTGGCGGGCGGTGCGGCTCACGCCGCTGGCAGCCCTACGGCACGAATGATTCCGTCCCTGAGCGCCAGCGTCCGGTCCGCGGCTTCCGCGGCCACGTCGTCGTTCGTCACCATCAGCACCGTCATCCCGTAGTCGTCGCGCAGCCGGGCGATGAGCTCGAGGACCTGGCCACCGGTCGCCGTGTCGAGCGAGCCCGTGGGCTCGTCCGCCAGCAGCAGCCGGGGGCGGTTTGCGAGCGCTCGCGCGATCGCCACCCGCTGGCGCTCGCCGCCCGACAGCTGCGACGGCATATGGGTCTCCCGCTCCGCGAGGCCAACCTCGGCGAGAAGCACCCGCGCCCGTGCCTCGCGCTTGCGCCGGGGAAGGCGGTGGAACATCGGGATCTGGACGTTCTCGAGCGCGTTGAGCGTCGGCACGAGGTTGTGGAACTGGAAGACGAAGCCCACCGTCGAGGCGCGGTACTCGCACGGGTCCGGATGGCGCTCGAGCACGTCGCCGCCGACCGTGATCGACCCGCTATCGGGACGATCGAGCAGGCCGATCAGGTTGAGGAGGGTGCTCTTCCCGCACCCCGAGGGGCCGACGAGCGCGACGAACGCCGCGGGCTCGATTGCGAGCGAGACATCCTGCAGGGCCTGGATCCGGCCGCCGTCGAACGCCTTCGAGACGTGCTCGACCACGACGTCGGCACTCTGGCTCACTTCGGTATCACGGCGTAGTTGATGATGCGCTTCGCTCCCCCGGAGCTGACGGTGATGCGCAGAGTGAGCGGGATGCCCCGAGACTCCGGCGGCCAGGTGATCGCGTCGCGGAACGCGCCTCTGAACGGGTAGTTGACGATGTTCTTCTTCACGTTGAAGAACTCGATCGGGTGGATACCCCCGAGCGGGTCCTTGGTCTGCACGGTGATCCGGGCGGCGAGGGGCTTGCCGGCTGCGCTCGTCACCTTGACCGAGTAGGCCCAGCGGGCGTTGACCGTCGGGGCGTGACCGGCCGCGGTCAGCGTCGCCTTGAACGAGGCTCCCTGCAGCGCGACGAAGGACATGAGGACGGCGATGAAGGTCATCTCGGCTCCTCTCCTGGGTGGCCGAAAGGTGTTCCGCGAAATAAATCCGCTGTCCCAATTGTGTGCGCAGGGCCTTCGCGGCGCCATCGGGGGAGTCACTGAGCGTTTGCCCGCGAGCGCCCTTGTCGGCGATGACCACGGGTTGTCCGGGCCTCCCGTGCGAGGAGTCCCGGATGCGCCCCGGCCGGGCCTGCACGACACTGAAGGCATGGTTCCCGTCGCCAGGCGGAATCTGTTCGGCGAGAAGATCCGGCTCGCGATGTCGGTCGCGGGCGCAGCGTTCGCCGTGCTCCTGATCCTCCTCGTCGTCAGCCTGTACCGGGGCTGGAGCAACGCCTCCCGCGTCCTCGCCGACCTGCCGGGAGACGTGTGGGTGGCCGAGGCAGGGACGCACGACCCGTTTCGCTCCGCCTCGCTGCTCCCGTCGGGCAAGGCGGTGGCGCTGACGGCGGTCCCCGGCGTGCGACTCGCGGTCCCCGTCTACGCCCGCCGGCTGGCGTTCACGCAGTCCGGCAAGGATCTGGACGTCTTCTTCATGGCGCTCGGCGTGCCCGCCGCGGCGCCCGTGGGAGCGGCGGTCAGGGAGGGATTCCTGCCGCCGCGCGGCGGGGTCGTCGTCGACCGGGTGCTCGCCCGGAACGCCGGGCTCCACGTTGGTGACGAGCTGGACGTGCTCGGTCGCCGGCTCCGCGTGACCGGCATCCGGCCCGGCGGCAATCCGCTCTTCCAGATGGCGTTCCTCAACGCCGCCGACGCGCCGTCGTTGCTCGGGCTCGACGGCGTGACGAGCTTCTACCTCCTCTCGCTCGCGCCCGGAGTGGACGAGGCCGCCGTGCGCCGCCGGGCGGCAGCCGTGCTGCCGGGCAGCGAGGCGCGCACGAGCGAGCAGTTCGCCGACGCGACCGCGCGGCTCGTGAACGAGGGCTTTCTGCCGGTCGTCGGAGCGCTCGTCGCGATCGGATTCCTCGTCGGAGGAGCGGTGATCGCACTGACGACCTACACGGCCACGATCGAGAAGGCCCGCGACTTCGGCGTGCTGAAGGCGATCGGCGCCTCCGATCGCTTCCTTTACCGGATCGTGGTCGAGCAGAGCGTCATCGTCGGCGTCACCGGGGCCGCGCTCGGGGTGGCCGCGTCGGCGGTCGCCGCCTCGCTGATCGAGCGGCGCGTGCCCGAGTTCGTGACCGACCTGCGCCTCTGGGACGCGGTCGGCGTCTTCCTCGTCAGCCTCGTCGTCTCGGTGGTCGCCGCCTACCTGCCCGTGCGGCGGATCAACCGCATCGACCCTGCGATCGTCTTCCGCGCATGAGCGCCCGGCCGACCCTGCTCCGCGTCGGGGGCCTGACGAAGGTCTTCGGTGCCGGCCACACCGAGGTGCGGGCCGTAGACAACGTCTCCTTCGACGCGCAGGCCGGAGAGGTGACGGTCGTGATGGGGCCTTCCGGCTCCGGGAAGACGACGTTGCTGACGATGATCGGCGGGCTGCTGCGGCCGACCTCCGGGCACGTCGTGATCGACGGGCTGGAGATCAGCGCCCTCTCCTCGCGCGAACTGCCGCGCGTGCGGCGCGAGTCGGTGGGCTTCGTGTTTCAGACGTTCAACCTGCTCGAGTCGCTGAGCGCGCTCGAGAACGTCGAGGTGGCGCTCAACGTCGCGGGCTCGAAGGGCCCAGAGGCGCGCGAGCGCGCCCGCGAGCTGCTCGTCGCGGCAGGGCTCGAAGCCCGGCTCGACTTCAGGGCGCGCGACCTCTCCGGCGGCGAGAAGCAGCGCGTCTCGATCGCGCGAGCGCTCGCGAACCGGCCCGCGCTGCTGCTCGCCGACGAGCCGACCGCCAACCTCGACTCGCGCCACGGCGTCGAGGTGATGCAGATCCTGCGCGATCTCGTCACCGAGGCCGACCGGGCCGCGGTCGTCGTCTCGCACGACACCCGGCTCGAGGCAATCGCCGACCGGGTCCTCTGGCTCGAGGACGGGCGGCTTGCAGCGGCTGCGCCGCGCTGACATGCGTCCCCGGCGTCGGGTACCGTCGCTGCGATGACCCCGCAGGGCAGCGGCAGGCTCCGCTCCTCCGACATCGTGGTCGGCACGCTCGCGAGCGCGGGCGCGGTGGCGCTCGTCACCGCGGTGATCGGCGTCGCTGACCAGTGGATTCCTGTCCTCAGCCTTGGCGCGCTCTACGTCTTCGCGGTGCTCCTCGTCGCCGTCGTGTGGGGCCTCGCCTTCGCATTGCCGGTGGCGGTCGCGAGCATGCTGGCCTTCAACTGGTTCTTCCTCCCGCCGACGCACACGCTCCACCTGCGGGAAGGCGAGAACTGGCTCGTGCTGCTGCTCTACCTGGTCGTCGCCGTGGTCACGAGCGAGCTTGCCGCCCGCGCCCGCAGGAGGGCCCGCGAGGCCGCCCAGCGCGAGCGGGAGGCGGCGCTCCTCGCCGAGGTCGCGGTCTTTCTCCTCGGTGGCAGCGCCGTCACGGACGAGCTCGACGAGATCGCGAGCCGGGTCGCCGTCGTGCTCGGTGTCCCGCTCGCGTCGATCGTCCTCGGCGGCGGCGAGGACGGTTCTCCCGATGCCGTCTCCTTCCCTCTCGCCGTCGGCGGCCGCACGCTCGGTGCGATCTCGACGCCTCTGCCGGGGCCGGCAGACGAGCGAGTCGTGCGCCGCTTCGTGCCCGCGCTGTCGTCTCTCCTCGCCGTCGCACTCGACCGTGAAGGGCTCCAGCGCGAGGCCCTCGAGGCCGAGACGTTGCGGCACAGCGACGCCGTCAAGACGACGGTGCTCCGGGCCGTCTCGCACGACCTGCGCTCGCCGCTGACGGCGATCACCGCTGCCGCCGGCGGGCTCGAGAGCACCGAGCTCGACCTCGACGCCGACGACCGGGCCGAGCTCGTGCGGACGATCCTGTCCGAGTGCGGCCGGCTGGAGCGGATGGTGAGCGATCTCCTCGACCTCTCCCGGCTCGAGGCGGGAGCGGCGGCGCCGGTGCGGGAGATCTGGACAGTGGACGAGCTTGTCGGGTCGGCGCTCGACGAGCTGCGGGACGAGGGCACAACGATGGTGGACGTGCCCGACGACCTGCCTCCCGTCGAGGTCGACGCGGGCCAGGCTCGCCGGATCCTCGTCAACCTGATCGAGAACGCGAAGCGGCACGCTGCCACTGCGACCGGCGTCCGCGTCTCCGCGACGCCGTCCGGAGCCGACGTGGTGTCGCTGATCGTCAGCGACGACGGACCGGGGATCGACGCAGCAGACGCGGAGGTCGTGTTCGAGCCGTTCTGGCGCGGGGCCCGTGGCGGCGGGAGAACGGGCCTCGGGCTGGCGATCTCGCGCGGGTTCGCCGAGGCGAACGGCGGCAGCCTCCGCGCAGAGCCCTCGGAGCAGGGCGCGACGATGGTGCTGACGCTTCCCGTCGCCGCACCACGGCCCGTGGGGGCGAGCACGTGAGCGGAGGCCTGATCCTGGTGGTGGACGACGAGCCGCAGATCCTCCGCGCGTTGCAGACGAACCTGCGCGGTGCCGGGTACGAAGTCGTCACTGCTGCAACCGGGGAGGAGGCGCTGGCGCAGGCCGCCACACGCTCGCCGGACGCCGTGATCCTCGATCTCGTCCTGCCGGGCAAGAGCGGCACCGAAGTGTGCCGCGAGTTGCGCGGCTGGAGCGACGTGCCGGTGATCGTGCTCTCCGCGGTCGGCGACGAGGGCGCCAAGATCACAGCGCTCGACGCCGGTGCGGACGACTACGTGACGAAGCCGTTCAGCATCGACGAGCTCCTGGCCCGCCTACGGGCGGCGCTGCGGCGCACCGGCCAGCCGGCGGAGCCGCTCGTCGTGGTCGGTGACCTCGAGATCGACCTCGAGAAGCGGGCCGTCACCGTCCGTGGCGAGCCGGTGCAGCTGACGCCGCACGAGTACGCGATGCTCGCCCTCCTCGCGCGCAACGTCGGGAAGCTCCTCACGCACCGTGCAATCCTGAAAGAGGTGTGGGGCGCCGGGTACGGGTCGGAGTCCCACTACCTCCACGTCTACGTCTCACAGCTCCGGCGCAAGATCGAGGCCGACCCGAGCCGGCCCCGCTACCTGCTCACGGAGCCCGGCGCCGGCTACCGGCTCGTGGAGCCTTCATCGGCCGCTCGCGCCCCCGATCGTGACCGTGAGCAGGAGGATTGAGAGCTTCGCCCGACGATCGGGTCGTCCATCGACCCGAGCCGCCTGACCGCCTGGTCGAGGAGCGGCACCCCGACAACGGAGCTCAGGGCAGCACCGCCGCGGGGCTCGAGGCCGGCGCTCATGGACGCCTCGTAGAAGGCGATGCGGCATCCCGCACCCGCACCAGGGCCCGGCCGAGCTCCTCTGCATGGCGCGGGCCGTAGAGCGGCGAGCGCTCGACGTCCGAAAGGAGATGCTCGAGCAGCACGATTCCGCGCACCGGAACAGGCCGGTCGTCACGTTCGACGAGGGCCGCCATCGATTCGAGCCCCCTCCGGTTCGGTCGGAGCGTGCTCAGGAAGACGGGGACGGCCGTGATCAGGACGGAGTCGTCGGCCATCCGGGCGAAGCTCCGCAACTCGTGGGCGAGCCTGTGCCGGTGCGCGGGCGCCATGAGCTCGGAGGCGCGCCATTCGAGTCGCTCCGGAATGCGAGGGCCGGGAAGGCAGGCGAGCAGCTCGTCCGCAGCGGCTCGCCGGCGGGCCAGCTCACGACGGCGGCGGACGGTGCGTCTCAGAGCGGCGCCGCTCGCGAGCAAGGCGAGCCCCACGGCGAGAACGACCGGGAGGGCGCCTGCGATCGCGAGAAGGAGCAGCGCGGCGGCGATCGCATGGAGGCCGGTCTCCTCGCCGGGCGTGGTGGGGAGAGCATCCATACGGATGGGATAGCCCGCCAATCCGGTCCGGCGTGCTGCTCTTGATGGATTCCTTGCGCTTACGGGCGCACCCTTGACGGAACCCTTGCGGCGAGCGGCGATCCGTCAACGATCCGTCAAGGTTCGCGGGCCGGGCGTAGGGATTCCGTCAGCGAGAGCCTCACCACGGGCCGCCCGCGGTATCACGGAGGCATGCACATGTTCCTTGGTGGCGCGCTCGTCGACATCTTCGACATCCAGGCCGTGATCGGGCTCGCCTTGCTCGCGGCGGTGATCGTCGTCGTCGCGCGGGCTGCGGTCCGCGAGCATCGGGCGACCCCGCCGGCGATTCACGACGAAGGGCCACACGCATGAGAGATGTCGTCTTCGTCGCGATCGTGGTGGGCTTCTTCCTCCTCACGGCCCTGTTCGTCCGCATCTGCGAGGCGATCGTCGGGCCGCCTCCCGAGCAGGTCGACGAATGAGCGCCGAGAACCTGGGAGGGCTGGTCCTCGCGATCCTGGTGCTCGGCTACTTGATCTTCGCGCTCGTCTATCCGGACCGGCTCGGATGACCTCGTACGCCTGGTTGCAGCTCGGCCTCCTGATCGCCGTACTGCTCGTCACGACCCGGGTCATCGGCGCGTACGTCGCCGGGGTCTTCGGAGGCGGCAAGGCGGTGGGAGACCGGGTCTTCCTTCCCGCCGAGCGCGTCATCTACCGCGTCTGTGGCGTCGACCCCGCCCGGGAGCAGACGTGGCCCGTCTACGCCTTCGCGCTGGTCGCGTTCAGCCTCGTCTCCGTGCTCGGCCTCTACCTCCTGCAACGCCTCCAGGGCTACCTGCCGCTCGACCCGACGGACGCCAAGGCGGTGCCGCCCGCGCTCGCCTTCAACACCGCCGCCTCGTTCGTCACGAACACCAACTGGCAGAACTACGGCGGCGAGCTGACGATGAGCCACCTGACGCAGATGGCAGGGCTCGCGGTGCAGAACTTCGTCTCCGCCGCCGTCGGCCTCGCCGTCGCCGTGGCGCTGATCCGGGGCTTCGTCCGCCGTCGCTCTGCGACCATCGGCAACTTCTGGGTCGACCTCACGCGGGGCACGATCCGGCTGCTGCTGCCCCTCGCGATCGGCGTCGCGATCGTGCTCGCGAGCCAGGGCGTCGTACAGAACTTCCACGGCTTCACGCACGTCACCACCGTGCAGGGGATATCCCAGTCGGTCCCCGGCGGCCCGATCGCGAGTCAGGAGGCGATCAAGGAGCTCGGCGAGAACGGCGGCGGGCCGTACAACGCCAACTCGGCGCACCCGTTCGAAAACGCCAACGGCTTCACCAACCTGTTCGAGATCCTCGTTCTCCTGATGATCCCGTTCGCCCTCACCTACACGTACGGGCGGCTCGTCAAGGACCAGCGCCAGGGCTGGGTGCTGTTCGCCGTGATGTTCGCGATCTGGGCCGGCGCGGCCGGGCTCGCGATGCACTTCGAGAACGGCGGCAACCCGAAGCTCCAGGCGATCGGGGCGGCCGGTGGCAACATGGAGGGCAAGGAGATCCGCTTCGGAACCGCCATGTCGGGACTGTTCGCCGCCTCGACGACGGGCACCTCGACCGGCGCGGTCGACGCCTCGCACGACAGCTTCACACCGCTCGGCGGCGCCGTCCCGCTCGTGCACATGATGCTCGGCGAGGTGAGCCCAGGCGGCACCGGCGCAGGTCTCTACGCGATCCTGGTCTTCGCCCTGCTCTCGGTCTTCATCGCTGGGCTGATGGTCGGTCGCACGCCTGAGTACATCGGCAAGAAGATCCAGGCGACGGAGATGAAGCTCGTCGTCGTGTTCCTGATCGTGATGCCGCTCCTGATCCTCGGCTTCTCGTCGCTGTCCGCCGTTCTCGCCGGCCCCAAGTCGTCCATCCTCAATCCGGGCCCGCATGGGCTCTCGGAGATCGTCTACGCGTTCACGTCGGCGGCCAACAACAACGGATCGGCGTTCGGCGGCCTGACGGGGAACACCGACTGGTACAACACCACGCTTGGGCTGACGATGCTGTTCGGCCGCTTCTTCCTGATCGTCCCGGTGCTCGCGATCGCGGGCTCGCTCGCGCGCAAGCAGCCGGTACCCGCCACCGCAGGGACGTTCCCCACCAACACGCCGTTGTTCGCCGTGCTGCTCCTCGCAGTGGTCCTCACCGTCGTCGGGCTCACGTACTTCCCCGTCGTCTCCCTCGGCCCCGTCCTGGAGCACCTGACCCTGTGACCACCCACACGTCCTCCTCCATCTTCGATCACTCCATCGCGGCGCCGGCGGTGATCGACAGCTTCCGCAAGCTCGACCCCCGGCGGATGGCGAGGAACCCGGTCATGTTCGTGACCGAGATCGGCGCCGCCTTCGCCACGATCCTCTTCTTCAAGGACCTGGGCGACGTCGGGGCCAAGGCGAACGTGTTCGCGGGCAGCGTCGCGGCGTGGCTGTGGTTCACCGTCCTGTTCGCCAACTTCGCGGAGGCGATGGCCGAGGGACGTGGCAAGGCGCAGGCTGCGACGCTGCGCAAGACCCGCGCGGAGACCACTGCGCGCCGGCG
>Ga0302299_10000558_pt1 | contig 20544 bp, 16 predicted proteins | sample III_Fen_N3_4_FD_198795 | JGI IMG/M metagenome (GOLD analysis project Ga0302299, IMG submission 198795) | Peat permafrost microbial communities from Stordalen Mire near Abisko, Sweden - III_Fen_N3_4 | ecosystem: Environmental > Terrestrial > Soil > Wetlands > Permafrost | place: Sweden: Abisko... | reverse complement strand
TGCCCCGTGAACGCGCAGCCGATCGGGACCGTCACGCTCCTGTTCACCGACATCGAGGGTTCGACGAGCCTGCTGGCGCGTCTCGGCGCCGCGCGCTACGCGGAGACGCTGGCGCAACACCGCATCGTCATGCGCGGTGCGATCGCTGCTCATGGCGGGTACGAGGCCGGAACAGAGGGAGATTCGTTCTTCGTTGTCTTCGGGCGAGCCGATGATGCCGTGGCGGCGGCGTCTGACGCCCAGCGCGGCCTTCGGAAGGCATTCTCGGGTGATCCTCGTCACAGGGTGCTCCGCACGGCCATCGATCCGGGCGCTGGTCTCGAGCGGCTATTCTGGCAATCCGGCCGCGCCGGTACCGTCAATCCGGCCGCTCTCGGGGAGTCGCCCATGAACGTGCAATTCGTCGTGCTCTACGTGAACGACGCGGAGGTCTGTCGCACATTCTGGGTCGAGCGGGTCGGCATGGTCGAGAAGCAGCGCTCCGAGGTGGGGAGCGTCACGATCACGCAGGTCGGGTTCGCCGACCAGGCGTTCGCGTTCCAGCTCGTGCCGCTGGAGATGATGAAGGACAACCCGTCCGGCCTCGATCTCGCGACGCCATCGATCTGCTTCCAGGTCGACGACCTCGATGCTGAGCGCGCCCGCCTCGTCAAACGAGGGGTGCAGGCGACCGAGGTGGGCGAGCACCAGGGCACGCGGAACTTCGCGTTTGCGGACCCCGAGGGACGGTGGTTCGCGGTCACGCCGTGATGAGCCCGAACGCCGGACACCGGTTCTTCACGATGACCCTGGCGAAGGTCTACCCGCTCTACCTCGCCAAGATCGAGAAGAAGGGCCGCACCCGGGACGAGCTCGACGCGGTGATCCGATGGCTGACGGGCTACGACCAGGCCGAGCTGGACCAGCACCTCGCCACGGGCACGACGTTCGCGGACTTCTTCGCCGGGGCCCGCATGAACCCCAACGCTGCCCTCATCACGGGCGTCATCTGCGGGGTGCGAGTCGAGACCATCGAGGACCCGCTCCTGCAGCAGATCCGGTACCTCGACAAGCTTGTGGACGAGCTCGCGAAGGGTCGGGCGCTGGAGAGGGTGCTGCGGAGCTGACGGCGTTCGCGCCCAAGGCTTCCCGCCGCCTACTGGCGACGCCGCCTGCGGAGCTCGTCGAACGCCGTGCCCGGTCCCGCGTCGATCCGGGCGGCGACACGTTCCATGCAGGCCTCCGGGCTCGAGGTGGACGTGTCCACGAGCAGGTCGTAGACCTGGTCGTGGTGGACATGGTCGTAGTGCCCGCGAGCCTGGCGCGGGAAGCGATCCCCGCGCGCGATCTCTCGCTCCTCGATCACCGACAGCGGTGCCGTCACACCAATGAAGAAGACGTCGATGCCGGCCATGGCATCGAGGTAGTCATCGAGCCAGGCTGCCTCGAGGAGGACGTCATCGACGATCACGTCGAGGCCGGATTGCGCAAGCGCCGCGATGGCCCGGTGCATCCCGTGGATCACCCTGTGGCCATACTCGCCCACGACGATGCGCGTCGCGTCCTCGCCCGTCTCCTCGGCCGGGAACCACCGAAGACCAGGGTCCGCCGATGGCACGAGGTTGACCAGGCGCACGGGAACGAAGCCCAGGAAGTCATCGAAGGCAACCTTGAGCCAGGGTTCGCCCAGGGCCGCCTGCAGGGCGCCGGCGATCGTCGACTTCCCGACGCTCGATGGCCCGTTGAGAATGACAACCCGTCCAGACATCACCACCTCGCCCATGGCACCCGGGCGGACCACTCTGCACCGAACGCGATGCTGGCGATCAGGCCAGTCGTCGCGCCCAGATCGTCCCAGCGTTGGGCGGGACCCTACGAACCGGGCAACGCGTCGTCAAGGGCCGGCCGGAAACGATCACAGGACGGTGCGCCAGGGTGTCGCCTGTGCGATACCCCGCGCGAGGCGTCGGCCCGTTAGGCTGCGCTGCGTGGCTACCTGCCCCGCGTGTCACGCGACCCCGGCGGAGGACGCCCGCTTCTGCCCTGCGTGCGGCACGCCGTTGCCCGGCGCGACGGCAGTCCCGGTGCCCGCCCCGATGCCGGCCCCGGCCGGGGAGCCCCGCCGGGAGCGCCGGGTGGTCACGTCCCTGTTCTGCGACCTCGTCGGTTTCACGTCCCTGTCGGAGGCCGCGGACCCCGAGGATCTCGACGCGATGCTCGACGCGTACTTCCGGCTGGCGCGGGAGGCGATCGAGCGCCACGGCGGCACCGTCGAGAAGTTCATCGGAGACGCGGTCGTCGGGGTGTTCGGTGTCCCGGTCGTCCACGAGGACGACCCGGCCAGGGCGGTCCGGGCGGCGCTGGCGATCTGCGGGGGCGCCAGCACCCTGCGCACCGCTGCCGGCGGCGCCCTCCTCCTCCGCGTTGGCGTGAACACCGGCGAGGCGCTCGTGCACCTCGGCGCCCGCCCGGAGCTCGGCGAGCACGTCCTGGTTGGGGATTCGATCAACACCGCGGCGCGCATCCAGGGCGCGGCACCCGAGCTCGGCGTCGCGGTCGGCGCAAGGACCTGGGAGTCCACGCGCCTCGCCTTCGCGTACGAGGAGCTCCCGGCGGCGTCGCTCAAGGGCAAGGCGCAGCCCGTCCGCATGTACCGCGCCACAGCGGAGCGCAGCACACCAGGGTCCGACCCGTCGCGCTCGCATGAAGCGCCCTTCGTCGGCCGGGAGGCCGAGCTCGCTGCCCTCCTCGACGCCTATGAGCGTGTTCGATCCACCGGCTGCCCGGTCCTCGCCGTCCTCTCCGGTGAGCCCGGCATCGGCAAGAGCCGCCTCCTGGCCGAGCTTGCAGGAGCGATCCGGTCGCAGGACCCGGATTCGACCTGGCGCCAGGGCCGCTGCCTGCCCTACGGCGACGGCACGGGCTTCTGGGCGCTCGGTGAGATCGTCAAGGCGCATGCGGGGATCCGGGACGGCGAGGACGCGGACGCCGTGCGAGCGAGCCTGGCCTCCAGCGTCTCGGGCCTCGCCGATGCCGACTGGGTCTGCGAGGCCCTGCTCCCATTGGTCGGCATGGCCGGTGCCGGCTCGATGGGCCGCGAGGAACAGCACGCCGCGTGGGGCGCGTACCTGCGCTCGATGACCGGGCAGGGGACAGCCGTCATCGCCTTCGAGGACGTGCACTGGGCCGATCCGGGACTCGTCGCCTTCATCGACGACCTCGTGCGGGATGGGGAGGGACGGCTCCTGGTCGTCGCGACGACCCGGCCGGCGTCGCACGGCGCCGGGCCCGTCCTCGCCACGCAGGCCGCGGGTGTCGTCGAATGTGCGCTCGGGCCCCTGGGCGAGGCGGATTCGACCGCCCTTGTCATCGGCCTCCTCGGGACAGCCGTCCCGCCCGAGCTGTCCTCCCCGATCCTCGCGCGCTGCGAGGGTAACCCGCTCTACGCCGAGGAGTTCGTGCGCCTCCTCGGTGACCGAGACCTCCTCGAGCGCAACGATGGCGAGCACCGCCTGAAGCCCGGCGCGACGATCCCGCTGCCCGAGTCGATCCACGCGCTGCTGGCGTCCCGCCTTGACGCGCTCGAGCCGCTCGAGCGCTCGGTCCTCGCGCGAGCCGCGGTCGTTGGCTCCGTCTTCTGGCCGGGCGCGGTGGCGGCCCTCGGATCCGGGGACCGGGAGGCGGTTGACACGGCGCTCGCGGCCCTCGCCCAGCGCGAGCTCGTCCGTCGCCTTCCGGCCTCGACGATGGCAGGCGAACGTGAGTACGCGTTCTGGCACGCGCTTGCTCGCGACGTCGCGTATACCACCCAGCCTCGGGCAGAGCGTCTCGATGGCCACCTCGGCGTCGCCGAATGGATCGGCGGCCAGGGGGCCGGCGCCCACACCGCCGGCGTCGTCGCCCATCACCTGGTCGCCGCGCTCGACCTGGCGACGGCGATCGGGGGGGTCGCCGGCGTGGAGGGCCTCCGGCTCAGGGCACGCGACGCCCTGGGCGAGGCTGCCGCAGCGATGCTGCCGATCGACCCCGGCGCCGCAACGGCCCTCTACGAGCGAGCACTGTCCCTTGCTCCTGCGGGAGACATGGTCAGGGCGCGCCTTCTGTTTGGATTCGGAGAGGCCGCCGGGCGTGCGGCCCGCAATCGTGAGGCGGTCGCCGCCCTCGATGCTGCGCTCCTGCTGTTCGAGGCCGAAGGCGAGGCAGAGCAGGCTGGGAGGGTGATGCTCTCGATGAGCTGGCCGCTGCTGGCCACGATGGACCCTCGGCTGGACGCGTTCGCGATTCGCGCGCTCGCGATCTTCGAGCCCCTGGGGCCGTCGGCCGACCTTGTGCGCGCCCTCACCGAGCGGGCCTGGGTCGCGCTCCGGAACCCGAACGACGACCTCCGCGGATATGTGGACCGGGCGCTCGAGGTCGCTGCGTCGCTCGCCCTGCCCGTCCCAACGAGGGCGCTCGCCCTGCGGGGTCAGGCTCGCCTCATGACCGGCGACATCGACGGTGGCTTCGCCGACTTCGACCTCGCGCTCGAGGAGGCGCTCCGCGCCGGTTCGTGGGCGGATGCGGCCGAGCTGGCCGGGAACTACCTGTCCTATGTCTGGTTCCACCACGGCCCGGCTGCCGCGGCGCCCGGGACCCAGCGCATGGTGACGGTCTGCGAGGAGCACGGCCTCGCCTCCATGGGCCTCTACTACCGGGGCAACCTCGCGAGCGTGCGCGCCGCGATGGGCGACCTGGAGGGCGGCCGCCAGACCATCGACGCCCTCGTCGAGCCCGTGATGCGGAGTGGCGACCGGTTGCGCCTCCTGGACACGAGAGTGACCCAAGCGGAGATCGCGCTCGCACGGGGCGATGTCGCGACCCTCCGGACCGTCGAGGCCGACCTCCGGGTTGGGGCGGATGACCCACGCAACGACGAGCCGGCGTCGGCTAGGTTCCTCGCGGCGGCGGTCCTGCTGGGCACCGGTGATCGCGAGGCGGCGCGGTCGTATCTGCATGCCGCGGTCGCAAGCGATCACGGCACCTCGCAGTACTGGTGCTACCTGGCCCCGATGACCCGGGTCGCGCTGGAGCTGGGTGAGGTCGGAGTCGCCGCGGATCTCGTGCGCGGCGTCAGCGGGAGGGCAGCCATCCAGCGGCATGGGATGCTGACGAACGCGGCCCTCGTTGCCGAGTGGCGCGGAGAGCTGCAACCGGCGCTCGCCGACTTCGAGCGCGCCGCTGAAGCATGGGGGGCGTTCGATACGCCCCTCGAGGCCGCCGCCGCCCGTCTCGGCGCCTCCAGGTGCTCCCTGGGCCTGGGCCAGCTCCACGACGCCGGCGTGGCTGCGCGGGACGCCGCCGAGGCGTTCAGGCAGATCGGCGCCCATGCCTGGGTCGCGGAGGCTGAAGCCGTGAAGGACCTGATCGCCCTGGCCGCGGCCGTCACCGGGTAGCGTTGCCCTCGACGATGCGGTGGATCATCCAGGGGGCGGACGCCGCGTCCGTTCGGGGACGCCGGTCCTGCCCTACCGGTGAGGATGTGCAGGACTGCGACGCTGCCAGCGCGTGTCTCGTCGACGCTGCCCGGGATCCGCGCACATGACGTGTTGCAGCAGCATTCCGGGGCCGTCAGAGGCCCCAGAACGACCCGGACAAGCCGACCCCCCGGAGATAGGCGTGGGCTGCGGACGGCTCCCGCCGGGCATAGGCGCGGTCGAGCCGACCTGCGTACCAGCCGCTCGCAAGTCGCCAAACCGTCGCGAGGTCCGTCGCGTACCCGCGCTCCCGGCCCTCCCGCGCAAGCCAGGCGTCGAGGCAGGCGTCGCCGCAGAAGACCCGCTGGTTGCCGCAGGTGAAGACGACGTCGTCCCACATGCGGGCAGCCGGGACGAGGAAGTGAGCGATCTGGTCCCCGTCGGGCGGAGCCTCGCGGCCGACGACCCAGGCATGCGCCCGCCCACAGCCCTGGCACGTGGTCGCGACGAGGACCTCCGGTTCGTCGGCAACCAGGTGCGGGATGGCGAACGAGTCCCAGATGCACCCGCCCCACCAGAGAGTGTGCGTACCCTTCACGGAGAACCCGAGGTCGATGGTGGAAAAGGGGTGGGCGAGCGCGATGTGACCGTCCGCGCCGAGGGAGAGGTGGCGAGCCTCGGCGAGCAGCCGGAGCCCGCCCTCGACCTCCGCGGGGGTGGCCGCGCAGGCCGCTGCGAGTGCCGCGGCGTCGGGGGCTCGACCCGTCGACGCGAGGGACATGTAGACGGAGAGGCGGAGGTCTTCGAGGTCGAGGGTCATGGCACCATCCTAGGTGGCGCCGCCCGTCGCGTGGTCAGCCGGAAGGCGGACGAGACCGAGTCCACGACGACCCTCCCCGGGCTCAGCCAAGAACCGCGCGCAGCGCTCCGTCAAGATCCGCCCAGATGTCCTCCACGTTCTCGATGCCAACGGACAGGCGGCAGAGGGTGGGCCCCACGATCGACGCGTCGCCGGCGTACCGCGCCCGTCGCTCGATCAGGGATTCCACGCCCCCGAGGCTCGTGGCGTGCGCCACGAGGCGGAGCCGACCCAGGAAGGCGTCTGTCTGTTCCACCGTGCCGTCGACGTCGAAGGAGAGCATCGAGCCGGTGCCGCCGGGGAGGACGCGGGATGCACGCCCGTGCTGCGGGTCGCCGGGCAGGCCGGGATAGTTGACCCGCGAGACGTGCGCGTGCGCCGCCAGCCGCCGGGCGAGCTCGCCCGCGGACGCCTCGGCCCGGTCGAGTCGCACGGCCAGGGTGCGCAGCCCGCGGAGCGCCAGGAAGGCGTCGAAGGCCCCGGGGATCGACCCGTGGTCGTGGCGGTATGTCGTCAGGAACGACGCGTGCGCCCGGTCCTTGCACACCGCTGCGCCGAGCAGCACGTCGGAGTGGCCGGCGATCAGCTTGGTCGCGGAGTGGAGGACGATGTCGGCACCGAGATCGAGCGGACGCTGGCGCAAGGGCGTCGCGAAGGTCGCGTCGACCACGCTGATCGCCCCGCGCTCCCGGGCGGCGGCGGCGATCGCGGGGACGTCGGCGACCACGATCAGCGGGTTGGCGATCGATTCCATCCAGACCATGTCGGCCCCGGCGGCGGCGGCGATCACGGCGGCCGTGTCGTCGGCCGCGACCATCCGGACGTTGAGGCGGCCATCGGCCCGCATGCGGTCGAAGATGTTCCGCACGCCGAAGTAGGCCACCGAGGGGAGCACCACGGTGCCGCCGGGCGGCACCAGCGCCGCGAGTGCCGTCGCCGCCGCAAGGCCCGAGGCAAAGGTCACGGCATGACCGCCGTCCAGCGTGCCGAGGGCCGCCTCGAGCGCCCCCCACGAGGTGTTGCCGTCGCGGCCGTACTCCAGGGTGGCGTCCTGGACGTAGGTCGAGCTGAGGGTGACGGGCGCGTTCATGGGGGCGCCCGGGACGCGCGCGGGCCGGCCGGCCTGCACCGCGACGGTGTCCGCGGTCCACGCCGGATCGAGGGGGAGGGGAGCGGGATACAACGGCTCGGTCATGCCTGGTGGATCCTTTCTTGGGCGCCGGGTGCGGACAGGTGGCGTCGGGCCGTGACGACGGCCGGGTCGACCGCTGCCGCCGTGAGCACGGTGTCGACGTCGCGCAGCGTCATCGTCGTCCCTCCGAAGGCTCGTAGACCGTCAGCGCGAAGCGGGCAGGCGTCGCGCCCTCGTTGCGGTAGCCGTGGACCGTGTCGCCGTGGAAGGACGCGGCATCGCCATGGCGAAGCGCGACCTCCTCGCCCGCGACGGACAGGATGACCTCGCCCTCGATCACCGACAGCAGCTCCCGGGTGCCCGCGACATGTGGCTCGCTCGCGTGGACGTCGCCTGGCGAGAGGGTCCAGTCCCACAGCTCGACAACGGCCGGTGTGGTCAGGCCCGTGGCCAGCGTCGCCTCGCCGCCGTGCTCGCCGGTCCAGAGCGGCGGGCGCGACCCGGCTCGGTTGACCTCCATCGGCAGCCCGCCGTCAACGGGAGCCACGAGGGACGGGAGGCCGACGCCCAGCGCCTCGCTGAGGCGCAGCAGCGTGGCGATGCTCGCGTTGGTCGTTCCCTGCTCGACGTTCACGAGCATCCTGCGGCTGACGCCGGACCGCTCGGCGAGCTCGTCGAGGGTCCATTCACGGGCATGACGCCGCGCCCGGACTCGCTCACCGATGCGGGACATCAGGGCAAGGTCGGCATTGCTCATGGTCACTGAGGCTACCAGTCGGTGCACTCGCCGTGCAACAAACTGCACTACGCCAGGAGTGTCGGGCGGCGGGCCGACCGACCGCGATCAGGCGACATGGTGGCGACCGACGGGGACAGTCACCGGCCGATCCTGCCTGGAGAGGACGTGGTAGGGATCCTGGACCTCGACGGGCAAGCCGGGCCTGGCGCTCGTGCGTCAAGGACGGCTGGCAAGTCCCGGCGGGAGCGTCGGCGAGCGCCGCTCGGAGACGAGCCGTTCGAGGAGCGCGACTGCGTGCGCGGAGCGCGGGAGGCTTATCGACTCGCGGTGCACGCGCATCGCCGCCTCGCGAAAGGCCGTGTCGCTGAGCACGGCGTCCACGGCTCCGCGCACGTCTTCCGCGGTGGCCGCGACGGCATCAAGCACCAGCCCCGCGCCGAGCGCCTCGCAGCGCTCGGCGTTGTGCGGCTGGTCGGCGTCCAGGGGGATCACCACGAGCGGCAGGCCATGCGCCAGGGCCCCGATCACGCTGCCCGAGCCGCCATGCGACACCACGAGGTCGCAGTGCGGCAGGAGTCGTGCCTGCGGGATCCAGGGCTCGATGCGGACATGGTCGGGCTGTGGCCCAAGCTCGGCGCGGTCGAACTCGTCCCCGACGGTCACGACGAGGTTCACCGGCAGCTCGCGGATGCCGCCGATCGCCCGCGCGAAGAGGTCGCCCGACTCGAGCGGCATGACGGAACCGAGCGTGAGGTAGACCGTCGGCCGCGCTGGCAGGGCATCGATCCAGCCCGGCGAGCTGTCGGGAGTCTCCTCGAGGGCCGCTGGCCGGATGAACCGGGTCGTTGCGGGCAGGGGGACCGCGGGGTCGCGGAAGCTCGGCGGCACGGGCACGAGGACGAGGTGGCGGCTGAGCATGTCGAGGGCGGGATCGGGCGGGAGCCCAAGCTCCGCTCGGAGCTCCTCGACGGCGGGCCGGACGTCGTCCGGGCGCATGAACGATCCCGCGGCGATGACCGCGACGCTCGCGTGAGCGAGCCCCAGGCGTTCGGCGACGAGCGCACCGGCAAGATCGGTGTCCTCCCACACCACGACATCGGGTCGCCACGCCTCGCAGATTGGCAGGAGGTCCCCGATGCGTGCCCGCGGCTTGCGCGTGCCCCACCGGATCTCGCGGCTGCGGTCGAGCGGGCGCAGTGGCAAACGCTCCGGGACCAGGCCCTCGTCGATCCCCGCGGAGAAGCAGGCAAACCCGAGCGCCTCCACCTTGGGCATCATCCACGGCCGCCCGGCGAACGCCACCGTGTGTCCTCGCGACACCGCCGCCCTGGCGATCGGGAGGAGTGGATCCAGGTGGCCGCGGTTGCCGGCGAAGGTGAAGAGCACGCGCATCCCTGCTCCGCGGCCGAGAGGTCCCATGCGCTGATGATCGGCCGCCGACACCCGCCACGCAACGACGTGCCAACCGTCCTCGACGCACAAGTCCGGGCGTCGGGTTCGCTAACCATGGGGCGGATAGCCCACCTCCACGGCCGCCGCATGGGGTGTGATCTACCTGTGGGACGTCCCGGCAGCAACGATCCCGACTCCACGGGTGGGAGCGGCGCGATGGGCCTAACGGATGAGTGGATTGTCGTCCCCGATCGAGCCCCAGACGGCCTCATCGCTCTGGAAGACCAAGTCGATCCCACCGCAGGACATGCCGACATCCATGCTCGGCCTGGGCGTGAGCCCGTGCTGCTCGCACCAGGTGCTGTAGGCGGCCATCGTCGCATCCGCGGACACACCGGTCACCGTCCACTCCCAGCGGTCCGTGACGCCGCCAAATCGGTCAGCGCCGACATGCCCGACGGTCAGCTTGCTCCCTATTGGCGCGGCGGCAACGAGCGACCGGACGACGGCGGGCTGCGAGGAATCTCCGATGGGACTCCACGAGCACGCCACGACTACCACGGCGAGTCCAGCGGCAAGTGCCCACGATGTCTTCATGGTCCCGATCATCGGCTTCCGGGAGTGTGGCGCAAGGGCCGATTGTGATTGGCGCCATCCGGTCCGCGCGGACTGCCGGGCGCGAGCCGCTGCCACTGGAACACGCGCCCCGAACGGCACTGGCAGGCGCCCGCCACGGACCTCAACCATGACGACATGCGCGACGGCGTGACCCGCTGGGTCGTGGCCCTCTTGATTGCGGTCGGGGTCCTGGGCGTTGCCGTGTTCGGCGCCGCCATCCTCTTCGTGGCCCTGTTCGTGTTCACGGCGATGACCACGCCCCACCCCGGCGCTCCCATCGCACAGGCGGTCCGTGCCGCCGGCTCGCCGATCGTGCTCGAGGTGCGCTACCACCCGGCCGTCTTCGGCGCCTCCATCGTGGAGGACTCGCTCGTCGTGGTGCTGACCGACGACGCGACCCAGGCGCAGGCGCTCGACCTGTGGTGCTCGGTCATCGTGCCAGCGGGCGGCGATCCGCCGCCCGACAACATGCTCCTCGAAGTCGTCCAGGGCGAGAAGCCGTATCCCTGGGGCGGGCACTCGATGGGCGACCAGATCCTTCCCCGCCCGACCACGATCGACGGCAGGTTCTCCTACGTCCCGCCGGTGTGCCCGGCACCCGCGTCGGGCACGCCGCCGCCCTGAGGCGGCCCTCCGCTCTCCGACCGGCGCCGCAGTGCGCGGGGTTGGGACTGGCGGACACGATCGAGGGGCACGTGAGCACCAGGACGCTGACGCAGGACTTGCCCCAACAGTGGCGATTGCTGACACTGACCAGGTGGAGCCCGACACGGATCGCGAACGGATCGAACCGCTGCCGTGTGCCCGGCTCCACCCCGGCTGGCAACCCGGGCTCGACTACCGCCAGGCGGCCCGCGCGGAACGGACGTGGGAGGTCACCGCCGGATGCCCCGTGGTCGCCCGGCGGGTCGAGCACGACCCGCCCTCCCTCGGCGAACCGACGATCCTTCCGCCAGGGTCCGTCCTGGGCTACGTCGGCTCGTCGTTCGACCACGGCTACCCGCCTGATGACTTCAGCCGCCACGTCTTCCAGGTGCTTGGCCCCGGTCCCAGCCCCCGGGCGAATGGGTCGGTCGGCCTCCCGCCCCGTTCGGTTCCGCTGCCTGGCGACTGCTGCGAGGTTGAGACGCGGGACGGCGGCGAGGACTCGTGGCTCTGGTCATCGGCGCTGCGCGCGGTGGCCCGGTGAGGCTGTGAGCAGCCTTCGAGCGCCGGTCCGGTCGGCGGAGCACGTCGAGCAGTCTGCCAAGTGCCGCGGGCGGTGCATGTCGTGAGCTCGCCACAGGGATGGTCGCGGTCGCAACCGCCCCACAGGTAGAGAACCGTGCGGGGGACGTCGCGGCCCCCCGGAGGTCAGCCCCCCGCGGCGTCGGCGAGTCGGGCGAGCGAGGCGGCATCGGCGACGGACGGCCGGTCGGGGAGCGCGACGACCGCCACGGCCTCGCCACCCGGGCGGGCCCACGCGGCGACCCAGGCACCCGCGGCCGGCCACACCGCGACCCGGCTCCCGTCAGCCATCCGCGTGTCCTCGACGGCGCCGTCCGGGATGGTGAAGCTGCGAGCCGGGACGTGTCGCCAGGCGATCGCGCCGGCGTCGCGGATCGTCGCCTCGGCGAGGACCTGCGCGAAGGAGACGGCATGCCCGGAACGGTGCCGGGCGGGAGCGGCGTCGGGCAGGAGCATCGTGTCGGGCGACCTCGGACGTGGCGTGACGAGCGGGGTGTCGGCCTCCCGCCGTGGGTACCCGAGGGCCGATGGTCCCGCAACTCCGGGCGCTCGTACCCTCTCGACACGGCCGTCCCAGCCGGAGAAGGGGCGAGGGAGCACGAGCGGCCGGGGAGACGACCGGCGGCAGGCGCTCCGTCGGACGGCATCAGCTGCCCGGAATGTCCTCCGGCAGGAGGCCGTAGCACCAGCCGCACTGGAACCCGATGGTCTCGCCGGCGGCGTTCACCAGCCTCGCTCGCGGGGCCGTGTGGCCGCAGGTGCGCGCGCGCACCCGGTTGAGCGTCATCTCCCCGGGCTGGGTCCAGACCATGTCGGCGTCGCCGTACCGCGTCTGGAGCGGGCTCGACACCTTCTGGTTGGCCCGGCATTCCATCGACGTGACCCGGTGCTCATCGAGCGCGGTCCGGCCTTGGAACCGGAGGGCACACCAGGTGCAGACGTAGCCGATCCCGGCGCCCGCGGCTGGCTGCTCGGGCGCCTCGGAGCCCCCGACGACGCGAAGGGCCGGGCGATCGGAGGACTGGTCGGTGGACATCGCGGCCTACCCTATCTGTCCGTGGCCCGGGACGTCGAGAGCGGGAGGGGTCAGGGCGAGCGGGGGAACGTCATCCGGTCGAGCTCGCGGCCGATCCGGTATGCGTACTCGACGATCGACTGCCAGTCCCGGAAGTCACCGAGATGGTGCGTCTGGAGGACCTGGGGATCGACGGCCGCCTCCCGTGTCAGCCGGCCGCCGAAGGTGCGGTGGGCGCGTGCGCCCAGCCCCGCCGTGATCTCCGCACCGTAGGGTGTGATGGGCTGGTCGGCCCTGGCGAGGCGGCGGTCCAGGGGCCCGCCGCTGAACAGCCACAGGGGGCGGACCTTGAGATCCTCCCGGAAGCGCTCCGTGAACCGCCGGGCGTCCCGCTGCCAGTGCGCGGCATAGACCGCGCTGCCCAGGACAACGGCGTCCCAGTCGTCGAGGCCGGTGACGTCGCGGGCCGGCTGCGCCGTGGATCGGTGGCCGCCGTCGCGCAGGACATGCGCGATCGTCTCGGCGATCTCACCGGTGGATCCGAGCTTGGTCGCGTAGGCCACGAGGACACGGGCTGGCACGGGATCCCCCGCTGCGTGGGTCGCGCCAGCGTGGTGGGCGCGACACGCACATCTTGCGGCCGGGCGCCCGACTTCGTGAAATCCCGGCGTCGACCACGCACGTTCGGCCGGGGCCCGGTGGGATCCAAACGCTCAGCGAGGACCGTGCGTCACTTCTGGGGCGTGCACAGGCGGAACGTTCCAGGGGCCGTTCCCCGGTAGTCGTAGGTGGTTCCCGCGGCGACCGCCACGATCCGGTAGCCGTCCACCTGGACCTGCGCATAGCCCATGCCCGGAACCGGGCAGCCAAGGCCGGCATCGGGGAAGGTCACCGCCTCGGCGGACTGGACGGCAACCTGGTCGGCCGGTACCCCGGCGCGCCGGGCGACGTCGGCCACGACCGGATCGACGATCGACACCGGCAGGTTGACGGCCCCAGGGCTGCCCGCCGGATCGGGCGACGGCTGTTCGCTCGCGGGCTGGAGCGAACCGGCCGCCCCTGTCGATGGGCCGGCCGCATCCGGGGTGGTTCCGGGCGAGCCACTCGAGGCGGCGGAGCAGCCCGCGAGCAGGCACAGGATGGCCGCGAGGGCGATGGACGGGACTGCCAGGTCACGGTGGGACGTCGCGATCCTGGTGCGAAGCCCGCCGCGGGTCGGCGGGGAGAAGGCGTCGGCTGGGCGCATCGAGCGTGTCACGGGCCGCTGGACCTCATGTCTGGTGACGTGGGTTGGACCCTCGCGATCACCGGTGGATCGCCTCTGGGGGTCGGTCCCGAGACGTCGCGGGCCCCCGATGGTTCCCTCCTGGGCCGGGACGCCGTGCCGAGGCGGATCTGCGACCCGCCACGCGACCCGCGCGCCGGCGCCGCGCGCGACCCCGGCGGTCAGCAAGAACGGGGGCCACCCGCAGCTCGGATGGCCCCCGTGGACTGTGGGTCGAGGACCCGACTACGGATAGGTGACGGTCAACGGCACCTGGATCTGGGTGGTGCCCGGCGTGAGGTCGGAGGTCATCGCGGCCTGTGTCCGGAACGTGCCGACGTTCTTGGACGAGACGTCGTAGGTGATGGTCACGCTCCCACCCGCGGCAGGTGGCGTGGTGTTGACCTGGTATTCGCTGCCGTTCGCGGGCGCCGACGCGATGTTCACACCGCTGGTGCCGTCGCGGTTCTCGGCACCCCAGGCCTGGCCCGAGCCCGGATCGCCGGAGCCGGCGTTGCCGAGGCCGGGACCGTCACCCGGGAAGGCGAGGTTCGGGCCGTACGAGAACGTGACCTGCTCGCTCGAGGGCCCGGTGTGGGCGCCCGACGACTCCTGGAGCCAGGCCTCGAAGCTGTGCGTGGTCGCGTTGGAGAAGTTCTTGACGCTGTCCCAGTCGATGACGATCCAGCTGAAGCCGCCGCCCGAGAGGGTGGCGACGCGGATGGCGCCGCCCGCGGGCGGATTGAGGTCGGTCCAGAGGGGAGCGAGGGTGTTGTTCGGCCGTGCTGCGTTCGGGAACGGCGGCGGCGCGAAGACGACGTCGGCCGAGGTGCCGCCGCCGACCACGATGTAGCCGTTCGAGACGACGCCGATCCTCGTGTAGGACTCGCCGCCGTAGAAGAACGCCGGCACGTTGAAGTTCGTGATCGTGTCGTCACCGACGCCCGCGACCGGCGCGACGCCGAACAGGGAGAGCGCGAGGTAGCCGCCGTCCGGTCCGACGGTCGGGGTGATCGACGTGACCTGCGGCGGCAGGGCCGGGGTCAGGCTGCCGGTCCAGGTCACGCCGCCCGGAGCGGGCAACGCCGCGCCGGGAGCGGAGATGTTCGAGTAGACCAGCGACGCGAGCGGCGCGTCGACGTTGGTGACCTTGAGGCTGGCGTTGGCGGTGGAGCCGGCGAGGTTCGAGACGGTCGCCGTGCAGTGCGCCAGGCCGGTCTTGAGGACGATGGTCGTGGGAGCGCAGCTGTGGGCGAGCGTCACGGCCCCCTGCGTCTTGACGAACGCGACCGGGATGGTGACCGGGTTGTAGCCAGTCGCCTCCGGCGTCAGGGTGATCCGCCCGAAGTACTGGCCGTTCGCGAGTGCCGGCGCCTTGATCGTGACCCAGAACGTGGTCGACCCGTTGTTGGGGACGTTGAGCTTGGCGACGCTGACGGGTCCGCTCGGGCCGGGCACCACCTTGGAGATGATGATGCTGGCGCCGGCGGGCGCCGCGGTCGTGACGTCCAGGGTCTGCGCCTTGCCGGAGACGTTGGTCGCGGTCCGCATGGTCGTGATCGTGCCCGGCATCGTCGTGGCGTCGATGCTGGCGAGATTGAGGTCGATCCGGTGCAGCGTGTCGCTGCCGGCCGCCACGAAGTCGGCGTAGGTCTCGTTGAAGACGACGGTCGGGTTGACCGCCAGGTTGGCGCGGATCGAGCCCGCACCCATGTCGAACGGCGTGGCGGGGGTGACGCCGTCCTCCTTGACGACCGACTGCACCGACGAGGTCATCAGCGCGGACTTGATCATCTCGGGCGTCCACGTCGGGTGGGCCGACTTGACCAGGGCCGCGACGCCCGTGGCGTGCGGGCTGGACATGGACGTCCCGGCGATCGCCTGGTAGAGGTTGCCGCTCGGGCCGTTCGTGGGCGTCGTCTGGTCCGGCTGTGGCGTCATGCCGGCCAGGACCTGGATGCCCGGAGCGGTGACGTCGGGCTTGATCCAGTCGCCGCTCGGGCCACGCGAGGAGAACGAGGCCATGACGTCGGCCTGCGTGGCCGTCGGGGCGCCCTGGCTGAAGGACGCCATCACGTTCGTGTGGCCGTTGACGAAGGCGAGCAGCGCCGTGCTGGGACCATCGACGTGGATCGCCGGCAGCCAGTGGTTGTCGGTCTCGGTGTCCTGCTTGACGGGGTTGTACAGCACCATCCCGGCCGCGCCCCCGAGGGAGACGTTGAAGCCCTTGTCGACTCGCGCGTTGCCGCCGCGCTGGCACAGCACCACCTTGCCGGTCGCCGATCCCGCGGTCAGCCTGGTCTGGCAGAGCGCGTCCTCGGTCGGGATGCCCTGGCCGAGCACGACCGGGGTCGGCGCAGAGATGCCGTTGGTGAGCGTGAAGCCGGGCATGTCGAACGTCGCCCCGCCGTCGGCGGTGAGATGCAGCGTCGACATGAACGAGCGCGGCCCCGTCGATGCGCCGACCGTGGTCACCCACGGCCCGCCATGGTCCGCGGTCGAGGCGCCCGGGCCGCTGTTGCCGGCCGAGGCGTTGACCGAGATGCCGGCGTTGGTGGCATCGAGGAACGCGAGCTCGACCGCATCGGTGTACGGCCGCGCGCCGCCGGAGATCGAGAAGTTGATGACGTTGACGCCGTCGACGATGGCCTGCTGGACCGCCGCCACGGAGTCGGAGCCAAAGCAGCCCTGCGCCATGCAGACGCGGTAGGCGATCACGTGCGCGCCGGGTGCGATCCCGCTGATCGGGCCGCGCTGGACGCCGTAGAGCACCGCGGAGCTGACCTGCGAGCCCGCGGCCGTCGTCGCCGTATGGGTACCGTGCCCCTCGGAATCGCGAGCCGAGCACGTGTGGGTCGTGTCGTTGCAGAACTCCTGGCCGTCGGAGCCAACGTTCGCCATGTAGGTGGCGGTCTCGTTGTAGGCACCGATCAGCTTGTTGTTGCACGGGAACGCCGGGCCGAGATGGGCCACGTCCGAACCGTCGCCGAAGTCGCAGCGATAGGCGGAAAGGGGCTTCGGCGGAGCCGGCAGCCCGGGGTCGTTCAGCATCGGGTGCTCCGGCCAGATGCCGGTGTCGATGATGCCGACGACGACGTTGGTGCCGGCGTTGACCTGGCCGCCGAGGGTCGGCCAGACGGCCGCGGCACCGATGAACGACGTGTTGTCGTCGAGGGGATGCTCCAGCGTGTCCTCCTGGACGGCGACGACGCCGGGCGTCTTGAGGAGGTCGGCGATCTTGTTCGCGGGCAGTGTCGCCGCCACGCCGCCATAGGCGGTGCGGAACGTCGCCCCGATCTTCATCCCGGGGACGGCCTTCTCGGCCCGGGCGCTGATGTCCTTCGACCGGCTGGCGGTGTAGCCGTCGTAGGCCTTCACGGCGGCCGAATTCTGGGTGAGGGACCTGCCGGTGGCCCGGGGGCTGGTGGCGGCGAAGCCGTGGACGCCCCCGGTGTACGAGGAGGGCACGTCGAAGTCGTACTTGACCATGACGTGGACCGGCGTCGAGTCCTTGCGGCCGAGGAGGGCAGGATCGGTCTCCGCGATCGAGCCGGAGGACGACTTCGCCCCGACGAACGTCGTGTCCGGCGTGAGGGCCGTCGCCGTGAACTTCGATGGGTCCACGCCGACGGCGACGCTCGCGAAGAGGAGCTGTCCTGCCAGCAGGCACAGCACGGCCAGGGCAACGACGATCCGTCTCATTGACATCCTCCAGGAAACTGGACCAGGACGTGGGACACGACGCGCGCTGCACTCCCGATCAGCGCGGAGAGGCGCAGAACGTACATCGGCGGTTGTGAAGGGTCAATCGGATTCTTTTGGGCAGGTACTACGGCAGGAGGCAACGTCCGGACGGCGGGAGCGAGGCCTTTGCCGAATCCGGCCGGACGGGGCCCTCCCGTTGAGGGGCGCCGGCGTTCCGCGCGGTTTTCCGTCTTTTCAGATCCCCGCGGACCGTGCACACTCCGCCCTTCGGGTCGGAGGCACGGGACTCCAGGGGTGGGTCCCACCAGGGTGGCGTCCCCACGTGTTCGCCCATCGTCGCCCTGGGCCAGAGGCGAGACCGACCCGTGGAGCGGTGCGTGCGAGCACGCCCAAGGAGCGGAACGATGGGACTCCGATGGGACTCCCTCGATTGCCGTGTGTCCCCGCGCCGCGCGCAGGCCGCGCCAGGTCGCGGTGGGCCGGGTGGCCGCGACCGGACGGGGCGGGGGTCCGGCCGCGGGATTCCACCCTGAGTCGGGTCCTGCGGCGCCCGCCCATCTCGCCGCAGGTCCTGGATCCACACGGCACCCGTGCCGACGACGGCATCCGTCCCGACCAAGGAGGAGGTGATCCGGCAAGTTCCGCGTCCCCGATTGCCACGTCCATCCATTGTTGCGACACGAGAACCTCGAGGGGTTTCCAGCAGTGAACATGAGAAGACCCAACGCCGCCGCCATCAGCCTGACGCTGGTCGTCGCGCTGTCCCTTGCGGCCCCTGCGAGCGCGGCCGGGCCGACCGCAGGCTCGGTCGATCCAGGCTCCGTGACGACGGTTGACAAACCGGCCCACCTGCCGCTCGGGCTGAACGGCTCGGTCGTCGATGTCGTCGTCCGGCTCAAGGGCCAGTCGGCCGCCGAAGTCCAGGCATCGCTCGGTCGCAGGCTCACCAAGGCCGAGGACACCTCGATCGCGAGATCGCTCAAGGTCGGCCAGGACGCGCAGAAGCGCGCCATCGCACGCTCCGGCGGCAAGGTGGTCGCCCAGTTCCAGCACGCGCTCGACGGCATGCGGGTGCGGATTGCCGCGGACAAGGTTGGCCAGCTGGCATCCCTGCCGGGCGTGCTCGAGATCCTGCCGGTGCAGCGGTACACGATCGACAACTCGACCAGCGTCCCGTACATCGGAGCGCCGGCCGTCTGGAATGGGGGAGGGGCACCCAACCTGCACGGGGAAGGGATCAAGATCGGGATCATCGATACCGGGATCGACTACACGCACGCGAACTTCGGCGGCCCAGGCACCCCGGCAGCCTTCGCGGCGGCCCAGGCGAGTGCCACGGCCGCGGCCGATCCCGCGCTGTTCGGACCGGGCGCGCCGAAGGTCAAGGGTGGCATCGACCTCGTCGGCGACGCGTACAGCGCCGGCGTGACGCCCCCCGTGCCCGATCCCAACCCGCTCGACTGCAACGGGCACGGCTCGCATGTCGCCGGCACCGCCGCGGGCCTCGGGGTCAACGCGGACGGCAGCACCTATACCGGGCCGTACAACGCCGCCATCTACACCCCGGGAGCCTTCCGCATCGGTCCGGGCGTCGCCCCCAAGGCCGACCTGTACGCGATCCGCGTCTTCGGCTGCTCAGGCTCGACCGACGTCGTCGTGGACGCCCTCGACTGGGCCGTGAAGAACCACATGGACGTCGTCAACATGTCGCTCGGCTCGCCGTTCGGCAGCGCCAGGACCGCGGATGCCGTCGCGGTCGACAACGCGACGCGTGCAGGCGTCGTCGTCGTGACGTCGGCCGGCAACAGCGGCCCGAACCCCTACATCGTGGGCTCGCCGTCCAGCGCCGACGGGGCCATCAGCGTGGCCGCCAGCGATCCGTACGCCTCGTTCCCGGGCGCGACCCTGGCCCTGAGCACCGGCGTTTCGGTCTCGGCCATCGACGCCAACGGCGCCGTCTTCGCCGATGGGAGCACGTTCAACGTCCTCAACCTGGTCGACAACCCTGCGACGCCGGTCAACGAGGCGCTCGGCTGCAACGCGTCGGACTACCCGGCGACGATCCCGGCGAACACTGCGATCGTCGTCCTCCGCGGCGTCTGCGCCCGTGTCCACAAGGCCGTCGTCGGCCAGAAGGCCGGAGCGGGCGCGGTCATCATGGTCAACACCGCCGCCGGGCTGCCGCCCTACGAGGGGGTGATCACCAGCGATCCCGACACCGGCGAGGCGTACGTCGTGACCATCCCGTTCTTCGGGGTGGCCAGCGCCGCCAGGGCGAGCCTCGCGGCCGCGGACGCCGGCACGCTGTCGGCGACGAGCGGCGTGATCCCGAACCCCACCTTCTCGGCCGTGGCCAGCTTCTCATCCGGCGGACCACGAATCGGGGACAGCGACCTCAAGCCCGAGATCACCGCTCCGGGCGTGAGCACCTATTCGACCCTGGTCGGCTCCGGCAACCAGGGCGAGTTCCTGTCGGGCACGTCCATGGCGGCCCCGCACGTGACCGGCGTGGCCGCGCTCGTGAAGCAGGCCCACCCGAAGTGGACGACCGCGGACCTCAAGGCAGCCATCGTGGACACGGGCAATCCCGATGCCATCGCCGGCTACACGGCGCGCTCGGCGGGCTCCGGCCTCGTGCAGCCGTATGGGGCGGTCCAGACGGGCGTCGTGGCGATGGCCGGCCACCACGGGGAGGTTGCCCTCAACTTCGGGTTCGAGGAGCTCCAGGCCAACCTCAAGCAGTCGCGTGAGCTGGCGGTGAGCAACCACAGCGCGAAGGCGGTGACGTTCAGCATCTCGGTGACGAACCAGAGCGGCGTCCCGCACACGCTGACCCCGGCCGCCACCACAGTGAAGGTCGGCGCGAACCGCGAGGTGGACGTCAACTTCACGCTGAGGGTGCCGGCCGCGACGGCCGGCAACTCCGACAGCTTCTCCGACGCGGCGGGCATCATCACCCTGACGCCGGTGAGCGGTGGCAACAACGGCATCGCCCTGCACGTGCCGTACTACCTCGTGCCGCGTCCGCTGTCGGCCCTGGCCGCGAAGGCGCCGACCAGGACCGTCACCGCGACGGCCCCGTCGACGACCGTGACCATCACCAACAAGGCCGGCGCGGCGATCGCGGGCAACGCGGACTTCTACGCCTGGGGTCTGCACTC
>Ga0302299_10000555_pt1 | contig 20632 bp, 20 predicted proteins | sample III_Fen_N3_4_FD_198795 | JGI IMG/M metagenome (GOLD analysis project Ga0302299, IMG submission 198795) | Peat permafrost microbial communities from Stordalen Mire near Abisko, Sweden - III_Fen_N3_4 | ecosystem: Environmental > Terrestrial > Soil > Wetlands > Permafrost | place: Sweden: Abisko... | reverse complement strand
CCTGTTCGTCGCCCTGACCATCCCGATGGCCCGGTTCACCGACCACCTCGCGCGCAAGCAGGGGATGCACGGCGCGACGGGGTCGCTGTGAGGTCGCCCCGATGAGCCTGCTCACCCTCGACGGCATCCGGAAGTCGTTCGGCGACAACGTGGTGCTGCGCGACATCGAGCTCACCGTCGAGCGCGGTCAGTGCGTCGTGCTCATCGGCGCGAGCGGGTCGGGCAAGTCGACGCTGCTGCGCTGCGTCAACCTGCTCGAGATCGTCGATGACGGCCGCATCCTGCTCGAGGAGGAGGACATCACCGACCCCCGAGTCGACGCGGATGCCGTGCGCGCCCGGATGGGCGTCGTCTTCCAGGCCTACAACCTCTTTCCCCACCTGTCGGTGCTCGACAACATCACCCTGGCGCCGATCCGGGTGCACAAGGTGGCCAAGGCCGAGGCCCGCGAGCGGGCCATGGCGATGCTCGACCGGGTCGGCCTGCGCGACCGCGCCGCGGCCCGCCCCGACGAGCTCTCCGGCGGCCAGCAGCAGCGGGTCGCGATCGCCCGGGCCCTGGTCAACGACCCCACCCTGATGCTGCTCGACGAGGTCACCTCGGCGCTCGACCCCGAGCTGGTCGGCGAGGTGCTCGACCTGCTGCGCTCGCTCATCGACGAGGGGATGACGATGATCGTCAACACCCACGAGATGGGGTTCGCCCGCCAGGTCGCCGACAAGGTGTGCTTCCTGCACGACGGCGTCATCCACGAGCAGGGGCCGCCGACGCAGGTGCTCGGTGAGCCGCGCGAGGAGCGCACCCGCCAGTTCCTCTCGCGCATCCACACGTGAGCCGCTACGACGAGGCGGCCGGATCCGCCGGGGCCGTTGAGGTCGGCGTCGGCCCGTGGGTGGGACCGTGGCCGGAGGGCGAGCAGTGGGATGCCGACCTGCTGCGCGACGGCGACCGCCGCAACGTCGCCGACCGGTACCGGTACTGGCGGATGGATGCCGTCGTCGCCGACCTCGACACCCGTCGCCACCCGTTCCACGTCGCCATCGAGAACTGGGGGCACGACTTCAACATCGGCTCGGTCGTGCGTACGGCAAACGCGTTGAACGCCAGCGCCTTTCACATCGTCGGGCGCCGCCGCTGGAACCGCCGGGGCGCGATGGTCACCGACCGCTACCAGCACGAGCTGCACCATCCCAGCGTCGGCGACCTCGTCGACTGGGCCGCGTCAGCTGGGAGTGGGGGCGGCGGCATCCCGCTGATCGGTATCGACAACGTGCCCGGCTCGGTGGCCCTGGAGACCTACGACCTGCCGCGCGAGTGCGTGCTCGTGCTGGGCCAGGAGGGGCCGGGGTTGACGGCCGCGATGCTGGCCGCGTGCGAGGTGGTGCTGCACATCGAGCAGTTCGGCTCGACGCGCTCGATCAACGCCGGGGCGGCCGGCGCGATCGCGATGCACGCATGGGTGCGGCGGCACGCCTTCGGCCAGCGGGTGACGACGAGCGACACCGACGCGGCGGAATAGGTCCGCGGCGCGCACCGCTGCAGACCGGGTGACCCCTGCTCCCACCCCCGCCCTGTCAGTGCTCGACCTCGTCCCGGTGCGCTCCGACCAGACCACCGCGGATGCCGTGGCCGCGACCCGTTCGCTCGCCCGGGTGGCCGACGGCCTCGGGTTCCGCCGCTACTGGCTCGCCGAGCACCACAACATGCCGGCCGTCGCTGCCACGAACCCTCCGGTGCTGGCCGCCATGGTGGCCGCGGTGACCGAGCGCATCCGGGTCGGGTCGGGCGGCGTCATGCTGCCCAACCACGCTCCGCTCGTCGTCGCCGAGCAGTTCGCCCTCCTCGAGGCGGCCTTCCCCGGGCGGGTCGACCTCGGCATCGGGCGGGCCCCGGGCACCGACCCGGTCACCGCGTGGGCGCTGCGCAGCGGGGGCGGTGGGGTGGAGCAGGATGCCGTCGACCGCTTCCCGGAGCACGTCGACACCGTGCTCGCGATGATGTCGCCGGAGGGCGTCGCGCTGCGCCTGGCCAGCGGCGACCACGTGCTGCGGGCCACCCCGCGGGCCGGCTCGGTGCCCACCGTGTGGCTGCTGGGCTCCTCCGACTACTCGGCGCGGCTGGCGGCGTCGCGTGGGCTCCCCTACGTCTTCGCCCACCACTTCTCCGGCCGGGGCACGGCCGAGGCGCTGGCGCTCTACCGCGAGCAGTACCAGCCGTCACCCGAGCACCCCGAGCCGCAGACCTTCCTCACCGTCAACGTCGTCGTCGCGCCCACCACCGAGGAGGCCCGGCGGCTCGCGCTGCCGAACGTGCGCTCGATGGTCGCGCTGCGCACCGGCCGGCCCCTGCGGCCGGCGCAGCTGGTCGAGGACGCCGAGGCGGAGGCCGCCCACCCCGCGCACGAGGCCCTCGCGCAGGAGATGCTCGACCGGTGGGTGGTCGGCACCCCGCCGGATGCCGCGACCCGGCTGGTCGCGCTCGCAGCCGAGCACGGCGTCGACGAGGTGATGTTGAGCCCGGTCGCGGGGGCGTTCGCCGGCACGCCGGCCGACCGGGCGCCGGCGCGCGAGGAGACGCTGCGGCTGCTCGCCGGCGCGCTGGCCTGACCGGGCCACCCGCGGGGCGGCGGTCGTACGGCAGCTGCGAGCGGCACGGCATCCGGGCAGCGGCGCGGCATCCCGGGTTCGCTTGCGAAGGAATCTCCGGTAGACCTGTCGAAACCGGATCACCTCGTGCGTCAACGGAGTGAGGTCGCACCGCGCGGCCCGGTACGAAAGGACAGGCCATGTCGACCTACGTCATCCTCCTTCCCGGCAACGAGAGCGGCTGGGAGTCCGCGACCGACGAGCAGCGGGCCGCGATGTACGCCGCGCACGGGCGCTTTGCCCAGACCCTCGAGGAGCACGGTCACAAGATCGTCGCGGGCGCCGAGCTCACCCACTCCCGGGAGGCGCGGGTGGTGCGCGGTGGAGCGGACGGCCCGGTCGTCACCGACGGGCCGTACGCCGAGGCGGCCGAGCAGCTGACGGGCTTCTACCTCGTCGAGTCCGACGACCTCGACGACCTCGCGCAGGTCTGCGGCATCCTCGCCGTGGGCGGTGGCGCGGTCGAGATCCGTGGTGCCAAGAGCGGGGACGCCGCCGCGTGAGCCGGCACCTGCTGCTCCTGCCGGCGCCGGAGGGCGAGTGGGCGCGGCTGCCACCCGAGGAGCACGAGAAGGGCATGCACTCGCACGAGCAGTTCCACCACGACCTGCGCGAGGACGGCCACACCCTGGTGCTGGCGTCCCCGCTCACGCCCTCGGCCGCGGCGGTGTCGCTGCGGCCCGACGGGCAGGGCGGGGTGCTGGTCACCGACGGACCGTTCACCGAGTCGGTCGAGCAGGTCGTGGGCTTCTACCTCGTCGAGACCGACGACCGGGCCGGCCTGCTGCACCTGTGCGAGCAGTTCGCGGCCCGCGGCGAGCTCATCGAGTTCCGCGACCTGGTCGGCGACGACGAGCACGACCACGACGTGGCCGCCGAGGGTGCGGGCGTGGCGGCGCCGTCGTGAAGCGGTACGTCGTTCTCATCGCCTACCGGCCCGAGGTGTGGGAGGCGGCCGGCCCGACCGGCCGGCAGGAGTACTTCGACGCACACCACGCGTTCGAGCGCTTCGTCGACGAGCACGGAACCCGGCTGTACAGCGGTGCCCTGTGCGAAGCCGACACCGCCACCACCCTGGGGCCCGGCAGGGGGCCCGAGCGGGTGGTGACCGACGGTCCGTTCGTCGAGCTGACCGAGCAGATCGGCGGGTACTACGACGTCGAGCTGCCCGACCTCGACACGGCGATCTCGGCGGGCCGGCTACTGCCCGCCGACTACACCGTCGAGATCCGGCCGGTCCTGACGATCGAGGGCTACGTACCGGCGTGACCCCTGACGAGGTGCTGGCCGCGGCCGTGCGCGAGGAGTGGGGGCGGCTCGTCGCCCTCCTCCTCGCGCAGTTCCGTCGGCTCGACCTCGTCGAGGACGCGCTCGCGGATGCCGTGGAGTCGGCGGCGCGTCGCTGGCCCGCCGACGGCGCCCCGGACAACCCGCCGGCCTGGCTGCTCACGGCCGCCCGGCGCCGGGTGCTGGACCGGCTGCGGGCCGAGGCGATGGTGCTGCGCAAGGAGCCGCTCATGCTCGTCGAGGCGGCCCGACCCACGTCAGGAGGTGCGGTGATGGCAGACCCCGGAGGCCTCGTGGAGGACGACCGGCTGCGCCTGGTGCTGATGTGCTGCCACCCCGCCCTGGCGCCGGAGGTGGCGAGCGCCCTGGCCCTGCGGCTCGTCGTGGGCGTGCCCACCGCTGACATCGCCCGGCTGTTCCTGGTGCCCGAGCCGACGATGGCCGCCCGGCTCACCCGGGGCAAGCGCAAGATCGTGGCGGCCGGCATCCCGTTCGGGGTGCCCGACGCGTCGGTGCTGCCCGAGCGGCTCGACGTGGTGGCGCAGGTGGCGTACCTCGCGTTCACCGCCGGGTACGCACCCGGTTCCGGACCGGACCTGCTGCGCGCGGACCTCTCCGGCGAGGCGGTCCGGCTGGTGCGGGTGACGCTGGCGATGAAGCCCGACGAACCGGTGCTGCAGGCCCTGATGGCGCTGCTGTTGCTGCAGCACTCGCGGCGGGACGCCCGGGTCGGTGCCGACGGCCGGCTGGTGTTGCTGCCCGACCAGGACCGTCTCCGCTGGCACCACGACGAGATCACCGAGGCGGTGGCCCTGGTGGCCGCGATGCCGTCGCCGGTGCGGTCGCCGCTCGCCGAGAGCTACCGGCTCCAGGCCCTCGTGGCTGCCGAGCACGCAACTGCGCCAACGGCATCCGACACGCGGTGGGACCGGATCTGCGACCACTACACCGCCCTGGTCGCCCTGAACCCGTCACCGGCCGTGCGGCTCGCCGCGGCGGTCGCGGTCGCGGAGCGGGACGGGCCGCGGGCGGGCTTGCACGAGCTCGACGACCTGGATCACGCGCTGCCGCACAGCCACCGGCTGCCGGCTGTCCGCGGCGAGCTGCTGGCACGCGACGGCCGCCGGCGAGAGGCCGTGAAGGCGCTCGACCTGGCGATCGCCCGCTGCCGCAACGACGTCGAGCGCGACCACCTCACCCGCCGCCGCGACGAGCTGCGAGCCACCATCGACCAATAGGTCACTTCCGGTACACGGCTGCCGTACCCGGATCGACCAATAGGTCACTTCCGGTACACGGCTGCCGTACCCGGATCGACCAATAGGTCACTTCCGGTACACGGCTGCCGTACCCGCATCGACCAATAGGTCACTTCCGGTACCTCGGGCCGGGGCAACTTTGACCTATTGGTCGAATGTGTTCCACGAGATGGGGCTTGGATGGCCAGCGCCTGACGTCTTGCGCGAACGTGGGTGAAACGCGTCGGCTGGACGGCGATTTTCACCCACGTTCGGGGAAAGGGTAGGCGGTGGCGTGGAATGGCCCCATGACCGCTTCGATGACCCCTGACGCCCTGCTCGCGACGTTCCACACCCAGGTGCGCCTGCGCGACCGCGACGCCGCCCCCGGGTTCGTCGTCGACCGCGACGGCCCGGTGCACCGCACCTACCCGCCGGATGCCGGTGAGCACGGTGCGATGGTCGAGTGCCCCGAGGGCCTGGGTGACGATCCGGACTCCTGGGTGGCCCGGCAGGTGGAGTTCTTCACGGCGCGCGGCCAGGTGGTCGAGTGGAAGACGTACGGCTACGACCAACCCGCCGACCTGCCCGACCGGCTGGTGCGAGCCGGGTTCGTCGCCGACGACCCCGAGGTCCTGCTGCTCGGCCGGTGCGCCGACCTGGTCCACGAGGTCGAGCTCCCGCCCGGGACCCGGCTGCGCGAGATCTCCTCGGACGAGGACTGGGAACGGGTCCGGGTGAGTGTCGACCAGGTGTGGGGAGAGGACACCTCGTGGGTCAACGACGCGCTGCGGGCAGAGCAACGCCGCGACCCCGACCTGCTGGTGGCCGTCGTCGCCGAGGACGCCGCCACCCTCGAGGTGCTGTCCTACGGCGTACTGCGCCTGCAGCCGGGCACGGACTTCTGCGGGCTGTGGGGCGGCTCGACGCTCGAGGAGTGGCGCGGCCGCGGGCTCTACCGCGCACTCACCTCGTACCGTGCCCAGCTGGCCCTCGAGCGGGGCTACCCCTACGCCCGCGTCGACACCTCACCGGACTCGCGACCCATCCTCGTCGGGCTCGGGATGCACGCCGTCGCCGACACCCGTCCCTACCTGCTCGACCCCTCTCGGGTTGCCGCAGAACCGGGTTCGCGCGCCTCCTGAGCGGGCCGGCGAACCACCGCGTCGGGTGCCGCCACGGCGCTACCGTCGGGTAGGTGAGCCTCAAGTGTGGCCAACCGGGTTTAGTGGAAGGATCGACGCGTACCGGCAGTTCCTATCCTCACGAGGAGATCCACCGTGCCCATCGCAACGCCCGAGGTCTACGCCGACATGCTCGACCGAGCCAAGGCCGGCTCGTTCGCCTATCCCGCCATCAACATCACGTCGAGCCAGACCGTGACGGCGGCCATCCGCGGCTTCGCCGAGGCGGGGTCCGACGGCATCATCCAGGTCTCCACGGGGGGTGCCGAGTACGCCTCCGGGTCGACCATCAAGAACATGGTGACCGGCTCCCTGGCCCTGGCCGCGTACGCGCGCGAGGTCGCCAAGAACTACTCGGTCAACATCGCGCTGCACACCGACCACTGCCCGAAGAACAAGCTCGACGGCTTCGTGCGCCCGCTCATCGCGGCATCCGCGGAGCAGGTCAAGAGCACCGGCCTGCCGATCTTCCAGAGCCACATGTGGGACGGTTCGGCCGTGCCGCTCGACGAGAACCTGCAGATCGCCGAGGAGCTGCTCGCGCTCGCGAAGGCCGCGCACATCATCCTCGAGGTCGAGATCGGTGTCGTCGGTGGCGAGGAGGACGGCGTGGCCGCCGAGATCAACGACAAGCTCTACACGACCCCCGACGACGCACTGAAGACCGTGGCCGCGCTCGGCCTCGGCGAGAACGGCCGCTACATGACCGCCCTCACCTTCGGCAACGTGCACGGCGTCTACAAGCCGGGCAACGTCAAGCTGCGCCCGGAGATCCTCAAGCAGTGCCAGGACGCCATCGTCGCCGCGCACGGTGCGGCCGCCGGCGACAAGCCGCTCGACCTGGTCTTCCACGGCGGCTCGGGCTCGCTGCCCGAGGAGATCTCGGCCGCGGTCGACTACGGCGTCGTCAAGATGAACGTCGACACCGACACCCAGTACGCCTTCACCCGCCCGGTCGCCGACTGGATGCTGAAGAACTACTCCGGCGTGCTCAAGATCGACGGCGAGGTCGGCAACAAGAAGCAGTACGACCCGCGCGCCTGGGGCAAGGAGGCCGAGGCCGGCATGGCCGCCCGCGTCGTCGAGGCCTGCCAGAACCTGCGCTCGGCGGGCACCTCGCAGGGCTGAGCAAACCTCCCGGCACCAGCGGTCCAGAGTAGGGGACACGCCGGGCGAGGCCGACCTCGCCCGGCGTGTTCCCTACTCTCGACGCAGGACCCCCGCACCCCGACCCGACCGAGAGGCACCGACGTGAGCTCCGACCTGCTCGGCATCCCGCCGACCCACCTGCCGCAGGACCCCGCCGCCGACGCCCTGGCCAACGGGATGGCGCCCGAACAGGTCGCCGCGGGCTACCCGTCATCCAGCCTGGCCTGGGCCGTGCTCGCCGAGGACGCCCTCGCCGACCACCGCGCGGTCACCTCGTACGCCTACGCCCGCACCGGCTACCACCGCGGGCTGGACGCCCTGCGCCGGGCCGGCTGGCGTGGTCAGGGACCGATCCCGTGGGAGCACGTGCCGAACCGCGGGTTCCTGCGGGCGCTCGCCGCCCTGGCCCGGGCCGCAAACCAGATCGACGAGGTCGAGGAGGTGCACCGGTGCACCGAGTTCCTGCGGGCGTCGAGCGCCACCGCGGCCCGCGAGCTCGGCTTCTGACCGCGCCCTCCTGACGCCACAAGGCCCGCGGCTGGTACACGCTGGGCCCGGACGAGGACGTCCGGGCCCTGCGCGGACAGCCAGTCCTCGGGCTCGTCAGGCTCGAGCGCTTCCCTCTCGCCAAGAAGCGCTCACCCAGCGGCCCCCTGCAACCACGGCTGTGCTTCTCAATCGTGCATCGCGGGGGTCTCCAGGTGCGACACTTGGCTGCCATTGGCAGGAATCGGCCACCCGCGCAGGGGTAGGAGGCAGCCAGATGAACGACCCCTCGACGTACGACGGGGGAGCCCTCCTCGTCCTCGAGGAGCAGCTTCGGCGTGAGCTCGACCGCATCGAGGAGCGCCGCCGCGACCTCGCCGCGTCGCGCGAGCTGCTGTCGAAGGTCACGAGCATCGCGCTGGGCGCCACCGAGCCGCCCAGCGAGCCCATCTCCGACGCCATCGCCCCCTCGGTCGTCAACCGCCTGCTCACCGAGACCACCGGCATCCTGCGCAACTACGTGCTCACCGTCAGCGAGGGGCCGGCGCTCGACGAGAGCACGATGCGCGCCAACGAGGAGCGGATCCGGCGCGGCGAGCAGCAGCGGGCGGTCTACCCGGCTAGCGCGCTGTCCTCGCCGCAGGGACAGCGGTGGATGACGGTCTGGGCCGAGGTGGGCGAGGAGCAGCGGATCCTGCCCGCCACCGTCACCGAGTTCGCGGTCTTCGGCGAGAGCGCCGTGGTCGCGCTGGCCGGCTGGGACGACCCGTCCACGGGCTACACCGTAATCCGCGACCCGCTCACCGTGCGGCTCTACACCGCCTACTTCGACCTCGCCTGGCGGCACGCGGTGCCGGCGCCGGCCGTCGGCGGCCGTGACGTCGGTGGCGACCCCAAGCTGGTCGAGCTGCTCGAGCGGGGGATGAAGGACGAGGCGATCGCCCGCTACCTCGGCGTCAGCCTGCGCACCGTGCGACGCCGGGTGGCCCACCTGATGGCGGTCAACGGCGTCGACACCCGGTTCCAGCTCGGCTGGGCGCTCGGCCGCCGGCGGCGCTGAGCGCGACCGGAGACGCACGGCATCCCGCGATAGGGTGGGGTGTACGAGGCCCCGGCGCGTACCTGCGAGGGGCCTTCGGCGCGTCGCGGCACCCTCGCCCGGCGCACGGGCGAGAGGAGCCGCGATGCCGGCGATCGTGCTGATCGGAGCCCAGTGGGGCGACGAGGGCAAGGGCAAGGCGACCGACCTCATGGGCGGCGACGTCGACTACGTCGTCAAGTTCAACGGGGGCAACAACGCAGGGCACACCGTCGTCATCGAGGGCGAGGACGGCACCCGCGAGAAGTACGCGCTGCACCTGCTGCCGAGCGGCATCCTCACGCCGTCGGTGGTGCCGGTCATCGGCAACGGCGTCGTGGTCGACCTCGACGTGCTCTTCGAGGAGATCGACGGGCTCGAGGCCCGCGGCGTCGACACCTCACGGCTCGTCGTGTCGGCCAACGCGCACATCATCCCGTCGTACAACCGCACCCTCGACAAGGTCACCGAGCGGTTCCTCGGCGCCCGCAAGCTCGGCACCACGGGTCGCGGCATCGGTCCGACCTACGCCGACAAGATGAACCGGGTCGGCATCCGGGTGCAGGACCTGTTCGACGAGCACATCCTGAGCCAGAAGGTCGAGGCGGCCCTGTCGCTGAAGAACCAGGTGCTGGTGAAGATCTACAACACGCGTGCGGCCGAGGTCGACCGGGTCGTCGAGGAGCTGCTCGGGTATGCCGACCGCCTGCGTCCGATGGTCGCCGACACCTCGCTGGTGCTCGAGCAGGCGCTGGATGCCGGCTCCAACGTCCTGCTCGAGGCCGGACAGGCGACGCTGCTCGACGTCGACCACGGCACCTACCCGTTCGTCACGTCGTCGTCGGCGACCGCGGGCGGGGCGTGCACCGGGTCGGGCATCCCGCCGACCCGGGTGACCCGGGTGATCGCGATCCTCAAGGCTTACACGACCCGGGTGGGGGAGGGGCCCTTCCCCACCGAGCTCTTCGACGACGACGGCGAGATGTTGCGCAAGACCGGCGTCGAGTACGGCACCACCACCGGTCGCCCCCGACGCTGCGGCTGGATGGACACCGTCATCGGTCGCTACGCCAACCGGGTCAACGGCGTCACCGACTTCGTCATCACCAAGCTCGACGTGCTCACCGGGTTCGACAAGGTGCCGGTCTGCGTGGCCTACGAGGTCGACGGCGTGCGGCACGACGAGATGCCGGTCAACCAGAGCGACTTCCACCACGCGAAGCCCGTGTACGAGCTGCTCGACGGCTGGTGGGAGGACATCTCGGGGTGCCGCGAGTTCGACGAGCTGCCGGCTGCGGCGCAGGCCTACGTGCTGCGGGTCGAGGAGCTGATCGGCGCGCGGGTGTCGGCGATCGGCGTCGGCCCAGGTCGGCACGAGATCATCGCGCGCCACCCGCTGCTCGACTGATCCCCTACCCGCGCGCACGCAGCAGCTCGGACGCCTGAGCTGTAATTGCTGCGTGCCTCCCGAAGTTCTGCGTCGTCCGCCACCCGCCGACGTGCTGCGGGCCTTCCGCGTGCACGAGCCGGCGCGCCCGATCCCGGGTGGTCAGGGGACGTCCTGGCGCGCGGGGAACCTCGTCCTCAAGCCCGGCACGGACGGGGCCGTGCACGACTGGCTCTGCGACCTGCTGGCCGAGCTCGTGGCCGACGGGCTGCGCGTCGCCCGACCGGTGCCGACCCGCGAGGGGGCCTGGTCGTGCCGGGGGTGGTCGGCGACGCGATGGGTCGACGGAGTGGAGCCCCGTGGCGGCGAGACCGCGACCTGGGTGGCCGTGGTCGAGGCGGGGCGGACGCTCCACCGCGCACTCGCGCACGTCCCGCGCCCCGACTGCCTGGATGCCCCTGAGGACCCGTGGGCGCTGGCCGACCGGGCGGCTTGGGGCGAGCGCGAGCCCCGGCTCCCGGTCGAGCTGTCGGGGCTGCTGCCGGGGCTGCTGCCGGGGCTGCAGGCTGCCCTCACCCCACTCGGCCCTGCGCAGCTCGTGCACGGTGACCTGACGACCAACGTCCTGTTCGCCGCCGGGTCAGCGCCCGCCGTCCTCGACGTCTCGCCCTACTGGCGGCCGCCCGCCTACGCCGAGGGTGTCGTGGTGGCCGACGCCCTCTGCTGGCACGGCGCACGGGTCGACCTTCTCGACCGGGCGCAGGTGCCGGTCGGCGCAGTGGCCAGGGCGCTGCTCTTCCGGATGGCGACCACGGCCGAGCGGGTGCGGACGCCGGCATCCGGGGCCGTCGACCTGCGCGACGAGGCACGGCGCTACGCCAGGGCAGCCACGGCGATCGGCGGATGAGCCGGCCGTCGCCGACGGCGCGGGGCACCGCCACGGAGCGGTGACACGGCCGAGAAGCCGTCGCTCGCCGCGCCGTTCGGGAGCAGCGACACGGGCCCCAGATGGGCACCGACGGGCCGCCCGCGGCACTGCATGGGGTCTGGGCGTTGTTCCTGAACGGGGGGTGCGGGGCGTGCCCGAGGCATAGCATGACCAGCGCGAGGGGCCGACCACGACTCTGAGGAGCACCCGTGCTGCGCATCACACGCAGGGCCCGCCTTGCCCTGACAACCGCTGCTGGACTGATCGCGTTGTCCCTCGTCGCGGCGACGCCGCAGACCGCGTGGGCCGACTCCGGCGCGATGGTGGTGCCCATCACGAGCATCGAGGGTGTCACCGGCCAGGTGGGCGGCTACTGCCACAGCGCTGGTGCGCACTCGGGGATCGACATCTCAGCGGACGTCGGAGACCCGGTCTACGCGGCCTACAGTGGCACGCTCCAGCGGATCGCGAGCCCTGGGATGGGGAACTACATCATCATCACGCACGTCGACGGCTACAGCACGGTGTACGCACACCTGAGTGCCTACGCGGCGGGAGCACCGCAGGGCTCGACCGTCACCACCGGCCAGCTCATCGGCTACGCCGGCTCCACCGGCAACTCGACCGGACCGCACCTGCACTTCGAGGTGCGGCTCAACGGAGCCTCCCAGTCCGGCATCAACGTCGCCTTCCCGTGCGGATCGCACACCGTGGCACTCACGCCGATCGCGTGGTCCTTCCCCGGGCTGCCCGCCTGGGGCCCGAACCCGCAGGACAACTTCGCGATCTACCGGCCGTCGAACGCCAGGTTCTACATCCGGGCCGCCAACGGGTCGCTGCTGAAGTCGGTGGGGTTCGGCACCATCGGTGACCTTCCCGCGGTGGGTCACTTCCAGGACGCCACGACCGACAACCTGGGGGTGTACCGCCCGTCGAACGCCAGGTTCTACATCCGGGCCGTCGATGGGTCGCTGCTGAGCTCGACAGCGTTCGGCACCACCGGTGACCTTCCCGCGGTGGGTCACTTCCAGGACGCCACGACCGACAACCTCGCGGTGTACCGGCCGTCGAACTCGACGTTCTACATCCGGGCCCTCGACGGGTCGCTGCTGAGATCGGTGGGCTTCGGGACCGCCGGTGACGTCCCCGCGATCGGTCACTTCCAGGACTCCCCCTACGACAACCTGGCGGTCTACCGGCCGTCGACCTCGACGTTCTACATTCGGGCCCTCGACGGGTCGCTGCTGACGTCCATCCACTACGGCACGACCGGTGACCTTCCGGCGGTGGGCTACTTCCAGGGGTCCGCCCCGGACAACCTCGCGGTGTACCGGCCGTCGGCGACGACGTTCTACGCCCGGGCGCACGGTGGGCCGATGCTCACCATGGTCATCTTCGGACTGCCCGGAGACCTGCCGGCGATCGGGCAGTTCCAGTAGCACCGGTTCCAAAGAATGCTCCGCCCGAGGCGCCGAGGGGATCCTTCGCCCCGAGGCGCTCAGGCACTCGGGCGCTCAGACGGGGCGCAGCACGTGCATCCGGTGTGCCGCGCGGGTGAGCACCACGTAGAGCACTCGCACCCCACCGGGTGACTCCTCGACGATGCCGGTGGGGTCGACCACCACGGTCGCGTCCCACTCCAGGCCCTTGGTCGACAGCGGGTCGATGACCTGCACCCGCCCGTCGGCCGCACCGTCGAGCCCCGCGAGCCGCTGCGACCAGCGGCCCCCGGCGATCACCGCGATCGACCCCTCGACCTCACCGAGCAGCTCGTCCACGGCGTCCGCGGCGGCCGACGCCACCGACCCCTCGACGACGCGGTCGACAGGCTCGATCCCCGTCTCGCGCACGGCATCCGGGATGTCGGCGTCAGGCACCAACGGCAGGATGACGTCGCGCGCGTAGTCGAAGATCTCGCGGGCGTTGCGGTAGTTGGTGTCCATGTGGAACCCGCGGCGCTCCTGCCCGCTGAACGCCTCGTCGCGTGCCCGCCCGGCCTCGGCGAGGTCGGACCACGACGCCTGCGCGGCATCCCCGACGACGGTCCACGACGCCGCGCGCCCACGCCGGGCCAGCATCCGCCACTGCATCGGTGAGAGGTCCTGCGCCTCGTCGACGAGCACGTGCGCATAGCCCGACGGTCGGTCGATGCGGCCCAGCATCAGCCGCTCGCGCGCGTCGGTGGGCGTGACCTCCCACTGCGTCTCCTCGGCGGCGACCCGGCGGTCGACGCCGGCGCGCACGTCGATGACGCCCCACTGCGAGAGCTCGTCGAGCTCCTCGATGTCGTAGAAGCCGACGTCCTCGCGCTCGGCCACCTGCACCGTGCCGAGCCGCGCGACGAGGTCGTCGACGAGGGCGGCGTCGGACACCGACCAGGTGCCGGTCTCGAGGGCCTCGCGGTAGGAGTACGCCACCGCGGCGCCCTCCTCGTGGTCGAGCACCCCGCGCGAGACGGCGTAGACGTGGTCGGTGTCGGCGAGCGAGAGCAGCAGCTCGCGCGGGTCGAGCTGGCGCCACCACGACGCCATGAACTCGTCGACGTCGCGGGAGGCGCCGAAGGCGTCGAGGAAGACGTCGCGCTCACCCTGGCGCACCGACCGCCAGGCGGCCTCGGCGAGGGCCGAGCGGGCGGCATCCGTGGCGAGGTTGTGCTGGTGGCTGCGCAGCACCTCGGAGCGCACCCGGCGCAGGACGTGCTCGTCGAGGCGCACGGCGACGCCGGCGATGAACGACCGGAACACGGTCGGCGCCCCGGCCGGCGGGCGCGAGGTGAGCCGCGACAGCAGGCGGCGGATGCGCAGCGAGCCCTTGATCGCGGCCACCTCGGGGGAGTCGAGCCGCTTGGCGGTCATGCCGTCGACGAGGTCGCCCGTCGCGCGCAGCGCCACCGAGTCCTCGCCGAGGCTGGGCAGGACGCGCTCGATGTAGGCGGTGTAGGCCGCCGACGGGCCGACGACGAGGATGCCGCCGTTCTCGAACCGCCGCCGCTCGGAGTAGAGGAGGTAGGCCGCGCGGTGCAGGGCGACCACCGTCTTGCCGGTGCCGGGGCCGCCGGTGATCTCGGTGACACCGCGCGATGGGGCCCGGATCGCCTCGTCCTGGTGGCGCTGGATGGTGGCGACGATGTCGCGCATCTGCCGGCCGCGGCTGCGGGTGAGGGCGGCGATCAGGGCGCCGTCGCCGAGCACGACGATGTCGTCGGGCGCCTCGGGCACCATCAGGTCGTCCTCGGCGCCGACGACGGTGGCGCCTTTGCAGCGCAGCACCCGGCGGCGCAGCACGCCCATCGGGTCGACCGGGGTGGCGCGGTAGAAGGCGGATGCCGCGGGGGCCCGCCAGTCGACGACGAGCGGCTCGTAGTCGTCGTCGCGCACGCCGAGCCGGCCGATGTAGCGCACCTCGCGCTCGTCGGCGGTGGAGTGCTCGTCGCCGAGGTCGAGCCGGCCGAAGACCAGGCCTTCGTACTGCTTGTCGATCATCGAGCGGCGTCGCGCGGCGGCGTAGACCAGGGCGTCGCGCTCGAAGAGCCCGGTCATCTCCTCGTCGCGGACGTTTCCGGTGCGCATGGTGCGGCCGCGCGCCATCCCGTCGGCCTCGACGTCGGCGGCGCGGCGGCTGGCCTTCTCGAGCTCGGCGTAGACCCGGTCGACGTGCGCCTGCTCGAGCGCGAGCTCGCCGGCGACGTCGGGGGAGGCCTCGGGCGGGCCCGGGCGGGGGGCGGTCACGGAGCAGGTCTCCTCGGAGCGGCGGCGGAGGTCACGGAACTTCTCAGTCTAATCCCGTGGGCGAACCGCTTCAGCACGGTCTCGGATGCACGAGTGGCGGCGCACCATCCGTACGCAGATGTAGGACCGTCAGGGCGGATGCCGGGATGCCGCTGCCGCCCGCCCGCGCCCGCCACTAGGTTGGTCGCGTGAAGGTACTCGTCGTCGGGTCCGGGGCCCGCGAGCACGCTCTCGTCCGTTCCATCGCGCTCGACCCGTCGGTCGACGCCGTGATCGCTGCCCCGGGGAACCCCGGCATCGAGGCGGTGGCTCGGTGCGAGCCACTGCCCGGCGGGGTCACCGACGCCGCCGGGGTGGTCGCGCTGGCGGTCTCGCTGGGGGTCGACCTCGTCGTCATCGGGCCCGAGGCGCCGCTCGTGGCGGGCGTGGCCGACGCGGTGCGCGAGGCCGGCATCGCCTGCTTCGGCCCATCGGCCGAGGCCGCCCGGCTCGAGGGCAGCAAGGCCTTCGCGAAGGACGTGATGTCCGCGGCCGAGGTGCCCACCGGGCTGGCGCACGTCTGCACCACCGTCGAGGAGGTCGAGGACGCGCTCGACGCACTCGGCGCCCCGCACGTGGTCAAGGACGACGGGCTGGCCGCCGGCAAGGGCGTCGTGGTCACCGACGACCGGGCCGAGGCACTCGCACACGCGCGGTCGTGCCTCGCGAAGCCCGGCGGCGCGGTCGTCATCGAGGAGTTCCTCTCCGGGCCCGAAGTCTCGCTGTTCTGCCTCTCCGACGGCGTCGACGTGGTGCCACTGATGCCCGCCCAGGACTTCAAGCGGGTCCGCGACGGCGACGCCGGGCCCAACACCGGCGGGATGGGGGCCTACAGCCCGCTCGACTGGGCTCCCGAGGGGCTGGTCGACGAGGTTGTGCGTCGGGTGGCCCAGCCGGTCATCGACGAGATGCGCCGGCGGGGTGCTCCGTTCGCGGGGGTGCTCTACGTCGGCTTGGCGCTCACCCCGCGGGGGCCGCAGGTCATCGAGTTCAACGCGCGGTTCGGCGACCCCGAGACCCAGGTGGTGCTCGCCCGGCTGCTCACCCCGCTGGGCAACGTGCTGCTCTGCGCGGCTCGGGGGCGGCTCGTCGACGCGCCGACGCTGCGCTGGTCGGAGGAGGCGGCCGTCACGGTGGTCGTCGCCGCCGACAACTACCCGGGCGCGCCGCGCACCGGTGACCCGATCACCGGCCTCGACGACCTGCCCGGTGCACCCGACGCCTATGTGCTGCACGCGGGCACGGCCCTCGATGCCGACGGACTGCTGGTGTCGGCCGGTGGCCGGGTGCTGTCGGTGGTGGCCACCGGGGGAACGTTGGCGCAGGCCCGCGAGCGGGTCTACGCCGCCGTGGCCGGCATCGACCTCCCCGGCTCACACCACCGCACCGACATCGCGCTGGCCGCCGAGCGCGGCGAGGTCACCGCCTAGAACGTCCCGCGGCGAGTGCGAAGGTGGTCGCCCTGGCTACCACTTCCGCACTCAACGCGAGTGGGTGTGCCCGATTCGGGTGCTGAGAAGGTTGCCCCGGCGACCGGTCGAGCTCCCGACTCGAGCTGCCCCTGCTCGGGTCAGTTCAGCTTTCGGGTGTTCTCCGGGACGCCGCCGCCCGCACGCACCGCCTCGGCCAGGTTCGCCAGCGCGGTGAGCGCGACGTTCTGGCTCCACGGGCCGTACGACACCCGGGCCACCCCCAGCCGCTGCATCGTCTCGAGCGGCAGCGACCCCGGGATGCCGATCAGGTTCACCTTCTGCGGCCCGAGCGCCTCGACGAGCGCGGTGACGGTCGCCTCGTCGAGCAGCCCGGGCGCGAAGAAGGTCGAGGCGCCGGCGTCGAGGTAGGCCCGGCCGCGCTCGATGGCGTCGGCCAGCACCTCCGCCGGGTCGCGGTCGCCCGCGCGCAGGAAGGCGTCGGTGCGTGCGTTCAGCACGAACGGGATGCCGGCCCGCTCCCCGGCGGCGACGGCATCCGAGACCGCGCGCACGGCATCCGGCAGGGGCTTGAGCTGGTCCTCGAGGTTGGCGCCCACGATGCCTACGTCGATGGCGCGGGCGACGGTGCCGCCGGGGTCGCCGTAGCCGGCCTCGAGGTCGGCGGTGACGGGCAGGTCGACCGCGGCGGCGATCCGGCCGACCGCCTCGATCATCAGGTCGCGGGGGATCTGCTCGCCGTCGGGGTAGCCGTGGGCCGCGGCAACGGAGTGGCTCGCCGTGGCGAGGGCGGTCGTGCCAGGGGTGTCGGCGACCACCTTGGCCGTGATGACGTCCCAGACGTTGACGAGCAGCAGCAGCTCGGGGTCGGCGTGCAGGCGCTGCAGCTCGTGGGCCTTGTCGACGATGTCCATCCGTCGAACCTACGTCAGGCCGGGCCGGCCAGGGCCTCGTACACGTCTGCCAGGTGGTCGAGGTCGATGAGGTCGAGCACCTGGAGGTAGACCCGGGTGGTTCCCACCTCTTCGAGCCGGCCCAGGCGTTCGCGGGCCTGCTCCACGCTGCCGGCGATGCCGTTCTCGATGAGCTCGTCGACCTCGCGGCCGATCGCCGCGGCCCGCCGGCGCACCGTTGCGTCGTCGCGGCCGATGCACACCACCTGCGCTGCGGAGTGCACCAGCGTCGAGGGGTCGCGGCCGAGCTCACGGCACACGTCATCCACCTGCTGGAAGAGCCGGCCGGTGTCGTCCACCGACTGGAACCCGGCGTTGAAGTCCGCGGCGTAGCGGGCGGCGAGGGTGGGCGTGCGCCGCTTCCCCCCTCCGCCGACGATGATGGGCACGCCGCCGGGCTGCGCCGGCGCGACGAGACCGGGGTTGGCGTGCACCGGGTAGTGCGTGGCCGCGAAGTCGAAGGTCTCACCGGGCGGGGTGGACCACAGGCCGGTGATGACGGCGAGCTGCTCCTCGAGGCGGTCGAAGCGCTCGCCGAGCGGGGGGAACGGGATGCCGAAGGCCGCATGTTCCTGATCGAACCAGCCTGCGCCCAGGCCGAGCTCGACCCGACCGCCGCTCATCTGGTCGACCCCGGCGACGGTCACCGCCAGCGGCCCCGGCAGCCGGAACGTCGCGGAGCTGACCAGCGTGCCGAGACGGATCCGGCTGGTGTCGCGTGCGAGCCCGGCGAGGGTGGTCCACGCATCGGTCGGCCCCGGTATGCCGTCGCCGGACATGTGCAGGTAGTGGTCGGAGCGGAAGAAACCGTCGTAGCCGAGCTGCTCGGTCGCCTGCGCCACCGCGAGGAGGTCGTCGTAGGTCGCGCCCTGCTGGGGCTCGGTGAAGATCCTGAGGTCCATGGACCCAACGCTAGGCGGCGGGGTCGGTCCGAGCTGCCGAGAGGGCCGCGAGGAATGCGCAGGCGGCGCCGAAGGCCATCAACGATGCGAACGCCACCCCGTCGGTCTGCGCCCCGCGCAGGGCCACGACGGCGCCGACCACGGCGGTCGACAGGGCCACCCCGGTCGAGATCGCCAGCCCCTGCGCCGCGCTCACCCGGCCCTGCTCGCCGACGGGCGCGAGCGCGAGCAGCTGGGTCGACAACGTCGGCGAGACGATGCCCATGCCCAGGGCGGCAACGGCCCAGCAGATCATCCCCGCCACGATGCCGAGGACGTCGAGCGAGAGCAGCACCGGCCCGAGTGAGCCGAGCGCGATGAGGCCGGCGCCGATCGCGGCCCGGGTCGGGGCGCTGACGTCGTCCTGCACCCGGTTGATGCCGTTGAGCCACGAGCCCGCCGCCCAGAAGCAGCCGGTCACCGACAGCGAGATGCCCGCGACGGCCGTCGTCGCCCCGTGGGTCTGCACGAGCATCAGCGGGATGAGGCCGGCCACCGCGGTGAACGCCGCCGACACCAGCAGCCGCACGGCGATCACGCTGGGTACGCCGCGCGCGAGCCGGGCCATGCCTCGGGGGAGGGCGCGCATCCCGCCGATGACGACCAGCAGGGTGCCCGCGATGATGACCACGGCGCCGACCACCCGGGTGTCGGGGTCGGACAGCAGCGGGGCCGAGAAGGTGGTCACGGCGAGGCCCGCAGCGAGCACCAGGGCGGCTGCGACCCGGCGGGAGTCGGATGCCGCGGTGGCGTCATCCGTGGTTGTCGCACCACCCGCGTGCGTGCGCCGCAGGGCCGGGCGCAGCAGCACCAGAGCGACCGGGAGGACGAGCAGGGGTGCGACGAAGACGAGCCGCCAACCCCAGAGGGAGTCGATCGCGCCGGCGAGGCTCGGCCCGAGCAGGGACGGAAGGATCCAGGCAGCCGCGAACGATGCGAACACCTTGGCGCGCAACGCATCCGGGAGTGCCTGGGCGACCAGCACCATGAGCGAGGTGTCGATCAGCGCCTCGGCCGCCCCGGATGCCGACCGGCCGAGGACGAACACGGTCATCGTCGGCGCTATCCCCGAGACGACCTGGGAGACGACGAACGCCACGATGCCCCAGAGCAGCACGGGGCGCGGGCCGGCCCGGTCGGTCCATCCGCCCGACCAGGCCATGGCGACGGTGAACGTGACGAGCGGGGCGCCGGTGGAGGCGCCGAAGAGGGCCCACCCGTCGAGCTGACGGACGATGGTCGGCAGGATCGTGCTCACCGCGCGGTTCTCGAACGCCGCCAGGGTCACGAGGGCGACGATGCCGACCACGACCGGCAGGTTGGCACGCGAGAACAGGCGCACCGGCGCTTGGGCGCCAGTGGTCGGCGCGGCGGTCCCCGAGGTCGTCATGGCTCCATCTTCCGACCTCTAGTGCACTTGAGGTCAACTCGATTACCGTCGTGCCGTGGACCGACACGACCTGCTCACCATCGGTGAGGTTGCGAAGCGCTCAGGGGTGTCCGTCGCCGCGGTGCGCTTCTACGAGGAGCGCGGCCTGGTGTCGTCGGTGCGCACGGCCGGCAACCAGCGCCGGTTCGAGCGGCACGTGCTGCGCCGCATCGCGGTGGCGCGGGCCGGCCAGCGGTTCGGGCTGTCCCTCGCCGAGGTGGGGGAGGCGCTGGCCACCCTGCCGGCCGACCACCCTCCGACCAAGCGGGACTGGTCGCGGATGTCGCGCCGGTGGCACGACCTGCTCACGGCCCGGATCGAGGCGATGACCAAGGTCCGCGACGACCTCGCGTCGTGCATCGGCTGCGGCTGCCTGTCGCTGAAGGCCTGCCCGGTCTACAACGTCGACGACGCGCTGGCCGCGAACGGCGCGGGCGCCCAGCGCTGGCCGGTGGCCGCCCGCGAGGCCTGACCGGCCGAGGCTGACGCCTGGCGGTGCGTGCGGAAGTGGTCGCCCGGGCAACCACTTGCGCACTCGAAGGCGATGCCCCGGTTGAGTCAGCTGCCGATGGTGACGGCCTCGGCCTCCTCCAGCGAGCCGGCCGGGTCGACCTCGGAGTCGACGCCGTGCAGGAACGCGCGACCGCTGAGCAGCACCGCAACTCCGAGCAGCACCGAGGCGGCGCCGACCCGGAACGGAAGGTGCACCGACCGCTCGCCGAGCTTGCCG
>Ga0302299_10000554_pt1 | contig 20635 bp, 17 predicted proteins | sample III_Fen_N3_4_FD_198795 | JGI IMG/M metagenome (GOLD analysis project Ga0302299, IMG submission 198795) | Peat permafrost microbial communities from Stordalen Mire near Abisko, Sweden - III_Fen_N3_4 | ecosystem: Environmental > Terrestrial > Soil > Wetlands > Permafrost | place: Sweden: Abisko... | reverse complement strand
GAGGACTACACCCTCGTCATCGCGCCGGCACTCGAACGCCGGCTGCCCGACCAGCCCCTCAGGGTGCTGATCCTCCTCGACCAGCGCTTCCACTCCTACTCCCCCGGCGCCGCCATCGCCGACATCCGCCTCTGGCTCACCCGACTCGGCGACTGGGAGAAGCTCGCCGTCGTCACCGACCACGACCCGATCACCACCACAGTCAACGACCTCGCCTGGATGGGAAGCGGCAAGATCCGCACCTTCGCACCCGATGCGATCGCCGCGGCCAAGGACTGGCTCGTCGACACCACCGACTGACCGGAAACGCCGACGGCTCACCCGTCCGACCGTCTCGCTGAGCTGTCGCGTCGCGCTGATACCACGACGGTGAGCGCTGTGCGGGCCAAGCGCCGATCCCTCAAAGCGCGAGACCCGTTGCAACGCAACGGGTCTCGCGCTCAGATCAGTTACAGAACTAGTCGAGGTAGTCGCGCAGGACCTGCGAGCGGCTCGGGTGGCGCAGCTTGCTCATCGTCTTGGACTCGATCTGGCGGATGCGCTCGCGCGTGACGCCGTAGACCTTGCCGATCTCGTCGAGGGTCTTGGGCTGGCCGTCGGTGAGGCCGAAGCGCATCTTCACCACGCCGGCCTCGCGCTCGGACAGGGTGTCGAGCACCGAGTCGAGCTGCTCCTGCAGGAGCGTGAACGACACGGCGTCGGCCGGGACGATCGCCTCGGAGTCCTCGATGAGGTCGCCGAACTCGCTGTCGCCGTCCTCGCCGAGCGGGGTGTGCAGCGAGATGGGCTCGCGACCGTACTTCTGGACCTCGACGACCTTCTCGGGCGTCATGTCGAGCTCCTTGGCCAGCTCCTCCGGGGTGGGCTCGCGGCCCAGGTCCTGGAGCATCTGGCGCTGCACGCGCGCGAGCTTGTTGATGACCTCGACCATGTGCACCGGGATGCGGATGGTGCGGGCCTGGTCGGCCATCGCGCGGGTGATCGCCTGGCGGATCCACCACGTCGCGTACGTCGAGAACTTGTAGCCCTTGGTGTAGTCGAACTTCTCGACCGCGCGGATCAGGCCGAGGTTGCCCTCCTGGATCAGGTCGAGGAAGAGCATGCCGCGGCCGGTGTAGCGCTTGGCCAGCGAGACGACGAGACGCAGGTTGGCCTCGAGCAGGTGGTTCTTGGCGCGGCGGCCGTCCTCAGCGATCCACTCGAGGTCGCCGCGCGCCTCCTTGGACAGCTTGATCCCGGCGTTGAGCTTCTCCTCGGCGAACAGGCCGGCCTCGATGCGCTTGGCGAGCTCCACCTCCTGCTCGGCGTTGAGCAGCGGCACCTTGCCGATCTGCTTGAGGTAGTCCTTGACCGGGTCGGCGGTCGCCCCGGCGACCGTCACCGTCTGCACCGGCTCGTCGGTGTCGTCGACGTCGGAGATGACGAAGGTCTCGTCCTCGGCCTCGGCCTCGGCTGCCGGCTTCTCCCCCTCGGCGACCTCGGCGAGGTCGTGCTCGATCTCGACCTCGAGCTCGTGCTCGAGCTTCTCTGCCTCGACCAGCTCGGCCGGGTCGACGTCGGCGATCTCGCCCTCCTCGACGTCGACCACCTCGAGGTCGCCGTCGAGGACAGGCACGACCTCGACGAGCGCGTCGGCGTCGACGACGTCGCCGGCCTGGGCGGGAGCCGCCGTCGCGGGCGCAGCCTTGCCGGCCTTCGCCGCCGGGGCCTTCTTCGCGGGGGCCCTCTCAGCGGTCTTGGTGGCGGCGGTCTTGGTGGCGGCGGTCTTGGTGGCGGCGGCGTTGGCAGGAGCGGCCTTCGCGGCGGGCGCCTTCTCCGCGGACTTCGCGCCGGCGGGCTTCGCGTGGGCGGCCTTGGCCGGAGCGGTCTTCGCGGGGGCGGCCTTGGTGGCCGTGGCCTTCTCGGCGGCGGGCTTGGCAGCAGTCTTCTTCGCGGGCGCCTTCTCGGCGGTCTTCGCGGGAGCGGCCTTCTTCGCGGTCGCTGTGGCGCCGGTCTTGCTGGTGGTGGCCTTGGTCGGCTTCGACGGCACGAACGAACCTCTCGCTGGTCGGGCAGGCGCGCACCAGGGTCACCGGGGCGTGCAAGGTGAGGCGGCGCGCAAGGGGCGTACCGACGCAACATTGTGACACGGGCCTGGCATTCCGCCCGCCAGGGGTCGGGCCACGCCGGACGGGATCGGCAGGCCCACGAGCCACCGACGCGCGGGGTCGCGGGAGGGTTCCGGCGCCGCGGCGTCGGGCGGGGTTCAGGCCTTGACGGCCAGCACGGGGCAGGACGCGTCGAGCAGGATCTGCTGCGCGTTGCTGCCCAGGATCAGCTTGCCCACCGGGGTGCGACGGCGCAGGCCGATCACGATGAGGTCGGCGTCGACCTCCTCGGCGACGTGGATGATGTCGTCGGCCGGGTCCTCGCCGCGCACCAGCTGCCGGACCTCGTACTCCACGCCCGCCTCGTCGAGGCGGGCGCGCACGTCGGCCAGCGATTCCTCCGCCGCCGCAGCCATGGTCTTGTCGTACGCCGCGCCGCCCTTGTGGGAGTTGATCACCACGAGGCGGGCGCTGCGCTGCTGCGCCTCGACGATCGCCCGGTCGAGCGCCGCCTGGCCCTCAGCAGAGTCGACGTAACCGACGATGATCGGACTGCCGATCGCACCCATGGCTCCTCCTCGAGTCCGGCGCTGCGGCGCTGACCCCAGCCGTTCGGGGAGGCGCAGCGCGAACCTAGCGCGTCGCGCGTGCCGACGCGGCTCAAGACGCGGACGAACCTGCCGAGACGTCAGGTGTGACTCTCACCAGCGCCCGCCAGTCCGAGGCGCTGGAAGCCGACCTCGACCGCACCCGGCGGACCCGCCAGCTCGTCGAGCGGCTCATCGCCGAGCCGGCTCTGCTCGGCCCCGACTTCACCCCGATCCGCCGCCTCGACGCGGCCGCTCCGGGCCTGGCCCCGCTCCTGGGGTGGAAGGCCACCGGCCGCGGCTCCCCCGGCACCCCGGTCGCCGACACGCTCAGCCTCCTGGAGCACGCCAAGACGCTGGGGCTCGTCGAGCGGCTGGACTGGGCCTTCCGGGCGCACACCTTCGACGTCGCCATCGACTCCGGGCTCGCCGGCGAGCTCCACCTGACCCCGGAGCCCGAGACGTTCGGCGCTCCCTGCCCCCCACGGCTCGCCGTGGCGGTGCTGCGGGGCCGTCGAGCCCTCGACGTCTGCGCCGAGCTGCACGAGGACTCGTTCGTCGACGAGCGACGGCTTCTGGCGGCCGTCGACGAGATGACGTCGTGGGGGTGGCACCTCGTGCTGGTCGACCCGGACGACACCGACGTCCGATCGACCGCGCTACGCCTGCTCGAGCGCATCCGCCCGGCCTACGTCCAGGTCGACCTCGGACGCCCGGGACGGCTCGCCGACCCGACGCTGCCCGCGTGGGTCGACGCCGCCGTCGCGTCCGGCGCCTCGCTCATGGCCCTGGACGTCGCCACCAACCGCGACCTCGAGTCCGCCGTCGGGCTCGGCGCCTCGTACGGCCGCGGCGCCCTGCTGGGCCGCACCACCTCGCGCCCGGTCTGACCGCCGGCCTCAGCCCACCAGCCGGGCGTGGGCGCTGCGCACGACCACGGTGACCGCCGCCGACTGCACGAGCGGGTCGCCCGGCACCGGGAACGGCCCGAGCCCCTCCACGACGTACTCGCCACGCCACACGGCCGACACCCGCGCGGTGACCGTGCCCGCGCGCGCGTAGGCGTGGCTGACCGACAGGTCGGGGTAGACGCCGCCGGGGCTCGCGGTCCAACCGCTCGCACCGTCGCCGTAAGACCACAGCCAGCGCACGCGGGCATCGAGCCGGACGTCGAGGCCGAGCACCGACAGGTCGGCGCCGCGGATCCCGGCGGCCGGCTGCCCGGTGCGGAACACGGCCGGCACCGTCACCAGCGTGCCTGCGGCGGGCTGCACACGTGCGCGCAACCGCGGCAGGGCCGCCTCCGCCCGGTCGCGAACCTCGGCGCCGACCTGTGCGACGGTGCGCGGCGGGTCGCCGCCCTGGCAGGCCTGGCCGACCACGGCCCAGTCGCCGCCCGGGTGCCGCAGCCAGATCCGTACCGGCACCTCGCCGACGGGGCAGCCGAGGTCGATGCGCACGCATTTCCCGGACGCGAACTCCGCCTTCGTGCACAGGACGCTGACGCGCCACTCGCAGCCCAGGCAGCCCGCCGCCTCGCCGCGTCCGCCGCCCGAGCGCCACGAGTGCGCGGGCACGAGCAGGCCGCCGGAGCCGACGTAGAGGTCGTGCGCAGGATCGGGCGACACCACGACCGCGGCGACCGGACTAGCTCCGGCCGGACGCGCCGCCGTCGGCACCTCGGCGGCCGACGACGGCGCGACGCCCGCCAGGAGACCTCCCACGAGGGTGGCCACGGCTGCGAGAACCGTGACGACCAACGAGCGGCGGATGACGGGCACGCAGCGACGGTAGGCACCCCGTGGCGGCGCAGGAAGCCCCGGTGAGCGCCTGTGGAGGAAGCCTGCACGTGGAGGCGAGGGTGCTCCCCCACAGGGGTCACAGCCGTCACACGGCTCGCGAGGGGCGGTCGTCGTCGGCGTCAGCATCCGGGTCGTCCTCGTCCGCATCGTCCGGGTCGACGTCGTCGGGGTGGATCTCGTCGAGGTGGTCCAGGTCGTCGAGGTGGTCCAGGTCGTCGAGGTCGACGCCGGGGTCGTCGCCGGGGTCGTAGGCGTCGTCGTAGCCAGGAGCGGTGGCCTCGAGGATCGCCTCCACAGACAGGTCGCGCATCATCGCGGCCCACTCCCACGGCGGGGTGCCGTGGTCGAGCGCCGCCGACACGAGCGCCGCGAGGGAGTAGGCCGGGTCGCACGCGAAGGCGCGGTCGAGCGCCACGCGCGCGAACGCGCCGTCGCCGGTGAGCCACGCCACCACGGCCAGCACCGCCGCGACCGCGGCGGTCTCCTCGGGGTCCGCGCACCGCACACCCTCCGCGAGCACCTCTCGCGCGAGCGCGAGCTGATCCGGGGTCGCCTCGACCGACAGGGCGCGCAGCAGGAGGTCGCGCGGCCTGATGCGCTGGCAGATCGGCACGGCCATCGCTGCCAGCGGTTCGAACAGCTGCGAGGACCCCCGCCGCGCTCCCCACGCCGCGAGGCCGAGGACGAACGAGTCGACGTCCGACACCGACAGGAAGGCCTCGCAGTCGCCCATCAGGGCGCGGGTGCGGTCCACGGCCACCCGGACGGGGTCGTCGGCCTCGCGCGGCGCCAGGCGCGCCACGAGCGCCTCGCGCGAGGCGAGCGGTGCGCTGCCGGCGGCCACCAGAGCGGCGCGGATCCGCAGCGACTCCGAGGCGGCGACGACGCGGCCCTCCGGTGGGCAGCACACGACGTCGTCGCAGACGTAGGACCGCACGCGCTCCCCCACGACGCACACCGCGTCGGCGAGGTGCACGCCGAGCTCCTCGAGCACGGCCTCGTGCTCGACGACGAGGTCGCGGTGCGGGAGGTCGCGTGGCTGCGGGTCGCGCCAGGGGTCGTCGTCGGCCCGTGGGTACACCACGAGCAGGGCGGAGTCGGCGCCGGCGCGCTGCACCGCCGGCACGAGGCGGCGCAGCTCGTCGCACATCTCGTCGGGTGGCGAGCCCGAGGGCGGCAGGTCGGAGCGCAGCGTGACGCGCACGCGATGCTCGGCCCCCGACAGGCCCACGAGCACGAGCGACGACGAGGGCAGGAAGCCGACGAGGTGCGGCACGAGGGCGGGCAGCGAGTCGGGCCCGGGGACGACGAGGGTCTCGGAGAACGGGGTGGCGGTCATGGCCGCACCGTCGCCTCCGGCACCCGCAGGCGCGGTCGACGACGTCAGGGTGCTGGGGACGCCGCGCCGGACGCTCCCCCTGGGGACCCCCGCGCGGCGCGGTCAGGCCGCGGCGAGCCGCGAACGCGCCCTCGGTCCCCGCCGGCGCGCGACGCACACAGGGCGGTGGTCACAACCGCCGTACGCGGGGATCCAGCGCACACGTGATCACGTCTCGCACGCGCAGAGACCCTGGCCCAAACGTGATCACAACCCGCACGGGCTGGGGACTCTCGCTGGGCCCGGCTGGCGCGCAGCGCCGGAAGTGGGGAGATCACCACCCTGCGCCGCGGGAACTCGGGACGCGTGATCACAGCGGCGAGCGGGGCGGGGCGGACGGCGTCAGTCGTAGACGGCCGCGGCGATGGCCTCGACGTTCTCCTGGACGCCCCACGTCTCCGAGCCCGGGATCTTGGGCACGAAGCCGACCAGGACGCCGTCGCGCATGATCTGGGCCTCGAGGCCGGCGGCCCCGTCGACGTCCCAGAGCGCCTCACGGCCGTCGGGGAGCACGATGCGCACCCCGTGGCGGGTGACGCCGCCGTTGTAGACGTGAGCGAAAACGTTGCGCTCGCGGAGCGCGGCGACGACGGCCTCGGCCTCTTCCAGCTGCATGCCCGCAGTATGCCAACCGCAGCCGGACGTGCGTCACACCATGCCGATGACGGCCCGTCGCGCCTGCAGCACGTGACCTGCGAGGTGGTCCGACGCGATGCGCACCCACCCGGCGACGTCGACCTCGCCCTGCGCCGGGTGCACCGCGGTGCGCGCCCACTGCGCCGTCGAGAGCGACGCGAGCAGGCGCACGTTGGCGTTGCGGATCGAGAGCACGAGCGCCAGGGCGTCGGCGGCGGGACGCGCGTCGTAGAGCAGCGACGCGGCGTACGCCCCCTCGTCCCACTCGTCCCACGCCGGGCGGTCCTCCACCAGCATCCGGCGCAGACGCACCGACTGGTGCAGCTCGGCGTCGGCGAGGTGGTGCAGCACCTCCGCGACCGACCACGCGTCGGGCGCCGGCCGGTGGTCGAGGAGGGCGCCGTCGCCGGCCGCGGCGTCGTGGAAGACGGCCGCGAGCTCGTCCATGCGGTCGGTGTAGGCCGCCAGCGACTCCACGCGCGCGTCGTCGGCGAAGACGGTCACCTGCTCGTCGGTCATGGCGGCAGGCTAGACGAGTCACCGGCACCGTGCCCGGGCGCTCGGTGGACGTTGGCGCGCACCTCCCGATCCCGTAGGTTCGGGGCCATGTCAGAGCCCGTCTACGCGCCCGTGATCCTCGCGGCCAGGGGTGCGTTCGGCGCGCTCGGTCTCCACCTCGACGTCCGCGGCGGCGAGCACGTGCCGCGCACCGGCGGGGCCGTGATCGCTTCCAACCACGTGAGCTACCTCGACTTCATCTTCGTCGGGCTCGGGGCCCATGAGGCCAAGCGCTACGTGCGGTTCATGGCGAAGGACTCCATCTGGCGCAACAAGGTGGCCGGGCCCCTGATGCGCGGCATGAAGCACATCCCGGTCGATCGCGACGCCGGAGCGGAGTCGTTCCGCGTCGCTCTCGAGGAGCTGCGCAAGGGCGAGGTCGTCGGGATCTTCCCGGAGGCGACGATCTCGCGCTCCTTCGAGCTCAAGGACTTCAAGAGCGGTGCTCCGCGGCTCGCGATGGATGCCGGCGTCCCGCTGATCCCCGTGGTGCTCTGGGGCACGCAGCGCATGATGACCAAGGGCCGTCCGCGCGACTTCTCCCGCGGCAAGGCCGTCTGCATCACCGTCGGAGAGTCCCTCGACGTGCCGCCCGGGTCCGACCTCGACGCCGTCCAGACCGACCTCCACGCGCGCATGGCGGTCATGCTCGACGAGACGATCGCCCGCTACCCGCAGCGGCCCGACGGCCCCGACGACACGTGGTGGATGCCCGCGCGGCACGGCGGCTCGGCGCCGACCCTGACGGAGGCCACGCGGATGGACCGGCAGGAGCTCCTCGATCGGGCGAAGCACAAGAACGCATGAACCGCAGGTGAAATCGACGTCCAAGATCACGCCACCAGGTCGCCGGGACGCCATTTCCCTACCCCGGTGACGAGGCTCGGGAACGGGTGATCCACGATACGGATATGCGCTTGGACCACGTCTCCTACGCCGTCGGCAGCAACGAGCTGGTCGACACGGTGCAGCGGCTCGGCCAGCAGCTGGGCGGCTCGTTCGTGGACGGCGGTCGTCACCCTCGCTTCGGCACCCGCAACTTCATCCTCCCCCTCGAGGGAGGCACCTACGTCGAGGTCGTCGCGGCCCTCGACCACCCCGCGTCGGAGAAGGCGCCGTTCGGCCGCGCCGTGCGTCGCCGCGCCGAGACCGGCGGCGGCTGGATGGCCTGGGTCGTCGCCGTCGACGACCTCGCCCCCGTCGAGGAGCGCCTCGGCCGCGAGGCGGTCGACGGGCACCGCGTGCGCCCCGACGGCTTCGACCTCACCTGGCAGCAGATCGGCGTCGCCGACGTCCTCGACGACCCGTCGCTCCCGTTCTTCATCCACTGGAACTGCCCGCCGGCCGAGCACCCCTCGCTCGTGGCTCCGGCGCACGTGGCCGCGGTGTCGTGCGAGCTCGCCGGCGACAAGGACCGCATCCGGGACTACCTCGGCGGCGGCGAGGTCGCCTCGCCGATCGACAGCACCGACATCGAGTGGGTCGAGTCCGACGAGCCCGGTCTCGTCGCCGTCACCTTCCGCACCGCCAAGGGCGAGCTCGTCCGCGTCGACTGACGGTTGTCTCGTGGTCGCGTGGGACGGCAGGACGCTGCTCACCACCGAGCGGCTGACCCTGCGCACGTTCCGGCCCGACGACCTCCCGCAGTACGCGGCCCTGAACGCCGACCCCGAGGTCTATCGCTGGCTGGGCGGTGAACCGCTGACCCGCGCGTGGTCCGACGAGATCGCCGAGTGGGCCAACGAGTGCGTCGAGACGCAGGGGTACGGCCTGGTCGCGGTCGAGCGCACCGCCGACGGCGCCTTCCTCGGCATGTGCGGCCTGCACCACCAGGAGTCGTTCCCCGACGACGTCGAGGCCGCGTGGCGGCTGGCCCGGGAGCACTGGGGTCAGGGTTACGCCACGGAGGCCGCGCGCGCCTGGGTCGCCCACGGCTTCGACGTTCACCGGATGCCGCGCATCATCTCCACGACCGACCACGACAACGTGCGCAGCCAGGGTGTCATGCGACGGCTGGGCATGCGCTTCGTGCGCGAGGCGCACATGGTCGACGACGGCCACGAGTTCGACGCCGTCGTGTGGTCCATCGACGCCGGGGAGTGGCGCGGATCCGCCTTCTGAGCCGAGTCCGTGGCGCGCGCTGCGTGAACATTCGTCGATCCGATTGCCGAGCGACGTCCCGGCGAGTTCTATGGAGGCTCCGCCGGTCCCGCACCGGTCGTGTCCGCACCCGGAGGCAGCCGTGACCGTCGTACGCGCAGCACTCGTCCAGACCTCGTGGACCGGCGACAAGGAGTCGATGATCGTCGCCCACGAGAACTACGCGCGCGAGGCCGCCGCCCTGGGCGCCCAGGTCATCTGCTTCCAGGAGCTGTTCTACGGCCCCTACTTCTGCCAGGTGCAGGACGCGACCTACTACGAGTACGCCGAGAGCGTTCCCGGCCCGACGACCGAACGGTTCCAGGCGCTGGCCGCGGAGCTGCGCATGGTGATCGTGCTCCCCGTCTACGAGCAGGAGCAGCCCGGCTTCCTCTACAACACCGCAGCGGTCATCGACGCCGACGGCAGCTACCTCGGCAAGTACCGCAAGCACCACCTGCCGCACGTGAGCGGGTTCTGGGAGAAGTTCTACTTCCGCCCTGGCAACCTCGGATTCCCGGTGTTCGACACCGCCGTGGGCAAGATCGGGGTCTACATCTGCTACGACCGGCACTTCCCCGAGGGGTGGCGCGCGCTGGGCCTCAACGGCGCGCAGATCGTGTTCAACCCGTCGGCGACGTCGCGTGGGCTGTCGTCCTACCTCTGGAAGCTCGAGCAGCCCGCCGCCGCCGTCGCGAACGAGTACTACATCGGCGCGATCAACCGCGTGGGCATCGAGGACCTCGGCGACGACGACTTCTACGGGACGTCGTACTTCGTCGACCCGAAGGGCGAGTTCGTCGGAGACGTCGCCGACGGCCACAGCCCCGAGCTCCTGGTGCGCGACCTCGACCTCGACCTCATCACGGAGGTGCGCAACCGCTGGGCCTTCTACCGCGACCGGCGCCCTGAGGCCTACGGCGACCTGGTGCAGCCATGACCACGTTCATCCGCGGCGGGCTGGTCGTCTCGCCGGTGAGCGCGCAGCCCCTCGACGTGCTGATCGACGGCGAGAAGGTCGTCGCCCTGCTCGCGCCCGGCGACACCTCGCTCGGCGCCGACCTCGCGGCCGGCGCCGACCATGTGATCGACGCCGCGGGCAAGTACGTCGTCCCGGGCGGCGTCGACTGCCACACCCACATGGAGCTGCCGTTCGGCGGCACCTTCGCATCCGACACGTTCGAGACCGGAACGCGCGCGGCCGCCTTCGGCGGCACCACCACGATCATCGACTTCGCCGTCCAGCGCACCGGCGAGCGCGTGCAGGACGGGCTCGCGGCATGGCACGCCAAGGCGCAGGGGCAGTGCGCGATCGACTACGGCTTCCACCAGATCATCGGTGGTGTCGACGACGACTCGCTCAAGGCGATGGACGAGCTCGTGAGCGAGGGCATCACGAGCTTCAAGCTGTTCATGGCGTATCCCGGGGTCTTCTACAGCGACGACGGCCAGATCCTGCGCGCGATGCAGACCGCGTCGACCAACGGCGCCATGATCATGATGCACGCCGAGAACGGAACCGCGATCGACGTCCTGGTGTCGCAGGCGCTCGCGCGCGGCGACACGGCACCCCGTTACCACTCGCTCACGCGGCCGTGGGAGACCGAGGAGGAGGCCACCCACCGGGCGATCATGCTGGCGCACCTCACGGGAGCGCCGCTCTACGTCGTGCACATGTCGGCGAAGCAGGCGGTGAGCACCCTGGCGCAGGCGCGGGGCGAGGGCTGGAACGTGTTCGGCGAGACCTGCCCCCAGTACCTCTACCTCTCGCTGGAGGAGCACCTCTCGGCACCGGGATTCGAGGGTGCGAAGTGGGTGTGCTCCACCCCCCTGCGCTCGCGCGAGGAGGGCCACCAGGACGAGCTGTGGCGCTATCTGCGCACCGGCGACCTGTCTGTGGTGAGCACCGACCACTGCCCGTTCTGCTTCAAGGACCAGAAGGAGCTCGGCGTCGGCGACTTCTCGAAGATCCCGAACGGGATCGGCGGCGTCGAGCACCGGATGGACCTGCTCTACCAGGGCGTCGTCGAGGGCCGGATCTCCCTGTCCCGCTGGGTCGAGCTGTGCTGCACCACGCCCGCCCGCATGTTCGGGCTGCACCCGCGCAAGGGCGAGATCCTGCCCGGGGGCGACGCCGACATCGTCGTCTACGACCCCCTGGCGACCACGCGGATCTCGCTCGAGACCATGCACATGAACATGGACCACTCGGCGTACGAGGGGTTCGAGATCTCCGGCGGCGTCCACACCGTGATCTCGCGCGGCACGACGATCGTCGAACAAGGCGGGTACGTCGGGGTCAAGGGCCACGGGCAGTATCTCCGCCGCGGTCTCTCGCAGTTCCTGGTCTGAGGAGCACGCACATGGAGTTCGGCGTCGTCCTGCAGTGCAACCCGCCCGCGTGGAAGGTCGTCGACCTCGCCCGCAAGGCCGAGCTCGCCGGCTTCCAGTACGTGTGGACGTTCGACTCGCACCTGCTGTGGCAGGAGCCGTACGTGATCTACAGCCAGATCCTCGCCCAGACGCACCGGGTGAAGGTCGGCCCGATGGTCACCAACCCGGCGACCCGTGACTGGACCGTGACGGCGTCGACGTTCGCCACGCTCAACGAGATGTTCGGGAACCGGACCGTCTGCGGGATCGGGCGCGGCGACTCCGCGGTCCGGGTGACCAACGGGAAGCCCGTGACGCTCGGCGAGCTGCGCGAGGCCGTCGGAGTGATCGGCGACCTGGCCAACGGCCGCACCACGTCGTACAAGGGGACTCATCTCACCTTCCCGTGGGCGACGGACACCGCTCTGGACGTGTACGTCGCGGCGTACGGTCCCAAGGCGCTGGCCCTCGCCGGCGAGATCGGCGACGGCTTCATCCTGCAGCTCGCCGACCTGTCCATCGCCGAGTGGAGCATCGCGGCCGTCCGTCGGGCAGCCGCCGAGGCCGGCCGCGACCCGGCGTCGGTGAAGATCTGCGTCGCGGCGCCGGCGTACGTCGGCGACGACCTCGTTCACCAGCGCGACCAGGTGCGGTGGTTCGGCGGCATGGTGGGCAACCACGTGGCCGACATCGTCGCCCGCTACGGCGCCGACGGCACGGCGGTGCCCCAGGAGCTGACCGACTACATCAGGAACCGGCAGGGCTACGACTACAACGAGCACGGACGTGCGGGGAACACTCACACCGACTTCGTGCCCGACGAGATCGTCGACCGCTTCTGCGTGCTCGGCCCGGCGCAGGACCACATCGACAAGCTGATCGCGCTCAAGGAGCTCGGGGTCGACCAGTTCGCCCTCTACCTCCAGCACGACGCCAACGAGGCGACGCTCGACGCGTACGCGCAGAGCGTGATCCCCGCGCTCGTCGAGCACGCGCGCGCCAGGAGCTGACGGCAGATCGGTCAGCCGCGCGGCGGCTCGTGTACGACGGTCTCGTGCGGCACCGGCGGGAACAGGTGCGCGACGACCTGCAGGCCCAGCGCCACCGACTGCCCGATGAACAGGGCGAAGATCACCGTCCCGACGCCGAACGTGCCGCCGAGCAGGACGCCGATGATGAGCACGGCCACCTCGATGACCAGGCGGATCTGGCCCACGGGCCGGCCGGTGCGGTGGTGAAGCCCGGTCATCCAGCCGTCGCGGGGGCCCGCACCGTGGCCGGCCGTGAGGTAGAACCCGCTGCCCAGTCCGATGAGCGCGACGCCGATGACGACGAAGGCCAGACGGATCCCCATCGCCTCCGGCCGCGGCAGCACGTCGTAGACCAGCTGCAGCGACACCGAGACGCCGACGATGTTGGTGACCGTGCCCAGCCCGGGCTTCTGTCGCAGCGGGATCCACAGCAGCAGCACGACGAGGCTGATGACGAACGTCATCGTGCCGATGTTCGTGCCGAGCCGGATCGACAGACCCTGCGCGAGCACCGTCCAGGGCGACGCCCCGAGGTCGCCAGCGAGCAGGAAGGCCTCGCCGCTGCCGAACAGCACCAGGCCGACGAGCAGCGAGACGACCGAGCCGGGGGTGGGACGCCAGAACTGGCGGGCGGTGAGACGCGTGCGCGGGATGGTGCGCGAGCCGCGCAGCAGCCCCCCTGTCCGGTGCCACGCCGACGGGGCCGGGGTCTGCGTCACGGCGACACTCTGCCAGCCGCGTGGGAGATGCCGTGCGGGTGGCGCCCTGAACCGGGAGGTCGACTCGTTCCTCACCGTGCTGCGACGCAGCTGATGCCGTTCCCGGGCCGTCGTCCGGGGTGCGACCCCGGCGAGGCGCACGTCAGCCTCCGCACCGGCTCACGGTTCCCTCGACCAGGCGGCCACCGACCACCTGCAGGCCGACCTGAGCCGCAAGCTGCGGTCGTCGCGCGCTGACGAGGAGGTCTCAGGCGTCGAGGAGCGCGTCGAGCGCCTTCCCGATCCGCTTGGGGCTCACCGGGTACGGCGTCCCCAGGTTCTGGGCGAACAGGTTCACCCGCAGCTCCTCGACCATCCACCGCACCGCGCGCACGGTCTCCGACGACCGGCCTTCGGGCGGGAGCGCGTCGACGACGTCCTGCCACTCGGCCAGCACACCGTCGATCTCGGTCTGCCGCGCGGCGTCGCGCGCGGCGTCGTGCGGTGCGGTCTCGAGCCGGCGCAGCACGGCGCGCAGGTAGCGCTGGAGGTCAGGCAGCCGCACCACCCCTGCGCGGCTGATGAACCCGTCGGGGAGCAGCTCGTCGAGCTGGGCCTCGACGTCGTAGCGCATCGACGCGAGCGCCGGCGAGGTCAGGGCGGCGAGCCGAACGCGCGCCTCGGTGGCGAGGTCGAGCACGGTCGCGGCCTGGCGCACGACCTTGAGCAGGTCGGCACCGGGGTCGTGCGACGCCACCTCGAGGCAGAGGTCGTACGCCGCCGCCGTGAACGGGAGGCCGTGGTGGAACCCGGTGCCCGCACGCGTCGCCGCGTCCTGGGCCGCCGCGTGGTCGACCGCCGCGTCGAGGCACGCGAGGTGCGCGTCCTCGACGAGCTCGGGAACTCCCCCGTGCGGCGTACGGCCGAGGGCCAGCTTCTCGCGCGTGCTGAGGACGCCGACGACGTAGCGCACCTGGGGCGCGATCGCGAGGCGCAGCAGACGACGCACGCCGCCGCGCATCGCGGCGGTCTGCGCGTCGTTCGAGACCAGCACGCGCAGGTCGACGTGGTCGCCGCGGTCGACGAGCGCCGGGAAGCCCTGAACGACGTGCTCGCCGTGCGCCTCCTCGAGCACGTGCGGGACGCCGCTCGCCGGGAACGCGGTGAGCCCGCCGGCCTCGACCGAGCGCGACACCTGCGCGGCCTCGGCCACGGCGTCCTGCACCTCGGGAGCCAGGGCCTTCTGCAGCGCGTCGACGTCCTTGCCCTCGGCCAGCACGGCACCCGCGTCGTCGACCACGCGCACCGTCACGCGCAGGTGCTCGGGCAGCGACTCGGGCACCCACGCGTCGTGGGGCACGACCACACCGGTGATGCGACGCAGCTCGGCGCTCAACGTCTGGAGCAGCCCGGCCTCGCCCGGGCGCAGCCGCGGCAGCACCGCGCGTGCAGTGTCGGGCACCGGCACGAACGACGTGCGCAGCGCCTTCGGCAGGCCGCGCAGCAGCGCCGTCACGAGCTCCTCACGACGCCCCGGCACCTGCCAGAGGAAGTCCTCGGCGTGCACCTGCGGCAGCACGGCGACCGGCAGGTCGACCGTGACCCCGTCGTACGCCGTGCCCGGCTCGAAGGCGTACTGCACGGGCAGCTCGGCGTCGAACGAGCCGAAGGTCCAGCGCCGCGGGAACTCGCTGTCGACGTCGCCGCTCTCCGCGCGCAGCAGCAGCGACCGCGGATAGGTGAGCAGGTCGGGGGCGTCGCGACGAGTCGCCTTCCACCAGCGGTCGAACGCTCGAGCGTCGGACACGTCGGCGGGCAGGCGCTGGTCGAAGAACTCGACGAGCGCCTCGTCGTCGACGAGCAGGTCGCGGCGCCGCACGCGGTCCTCGAGCTCGGCGACCTCCTCGACGAGCCGCGCGTTCTCACGCACGAACCGGTGGTGGGTGTCCCATTCACCGAGCACGAGCGCGTGCCGGATGAACAGGTCGCGCGAGACGACCGGATCGATGCGTGAGTACTGGACGCGGCGCCCGACCACGAGCGGGACGCCGTACAGGGTCACGCGTTCGTCGGCGACCACGGCCGCGCGCTTCTTCGACCAGCGCGGCTCGGAGTACGACCTCTGAGCGAGGTCGCCGGCCACCTTCTCGACGTCGAGCGGGTCGACCCGGGCCACCACGCGCCCGAACAGGCGTGAGGTCTCGACGAGCTCGGCGGCCACGGCGAACTGCGGCGGCTTGCGCGACAGCCTCGACGACGGGTGCGGGGCCCAGCGCGCCCCGCGGGCACCGAGGTAGTCGCGTCGCTGCGGGTCGTAGGAGCCCACGTGCGAGAGCAGACCCGCGACGAGCGCCCGGTGCACCGCGGCGGGATCTGCGGTGCTCGCGTCGTCGAGGCGGCCGCGACGTACGCCGATGCGCAGGTCGAGGCACGCCTGGCGCAGCTGCGAGTGCACGTCCTGCCACTCCCGCACGCGCAGGTAGTGCAAGTACTCGTCGCGGCACATGCGCCGGAACTGGTTGCCCGACAACGCCTTCTGCTGCTCGCGCAGGTAGGTCCACAGCGCGACGAACGCGAGGAAGTCGCTGGTGGGGTCGGCGAAGCGGGCGTGCGACTGGTCGGCCTGCTGCTGCTTGTCGGCCGGGCGCTCGCGCGGGTCCTGGATCGAGAGAGCGCTCGCGATCACGAGCAGCTCGTCGACGCAGCCCTGCTTCTCGCCCTCGAGCACCATCCGCCCGAGCCGCGGGTCGAGCGGGAGCCGTGCCAGCCGACGCCCGATCTCGGTGAGGCGCAGCTCCTTCGCCGGCTCGAGCGCGCCGAGCTCGCGCAGCAGCTCGACGCCGTCGCGCACCTGACGGGCGTCGGGCGGCTCCACGAACGGGAAGCGCTCGACGTCTCCGAGCCCGAGCGCGGTCATCTGCAGGATCACCGACGCGAGGTTGGTGCGCAGCACCTCCGGCTCGGTGAACTCGGGCCGCGCGAGGTAGTCGTCCTCGGAGTAGAGCCGTACCGCGATGCCGTCGGCGACGCGGCCGCACCGGCCCGAGCGCTGGTTGGCCGACGCCTGCGACACCGGCTCGATCGGCAGGCGCTGCACCTTGAGGCGCGCGGAGTAGCGCGAGATGCGGGCGGTGCCGGCGTCGACCACGTAGCGGATGCCGGGCACGGTGAGCGAGGTCTCGGCGACGTTGGTGGCGAGGACCACTCGGCGGCCCGGGTGCGGCTCGAACACGCGGTGCTGATCGGCTGCCGACAGCCGCGAGTAGAGGGGGACGATCTCGGTCTCGCGCAGCTTGAGCCCGTGCAGGGCGTCGGCGGTGTCGCGGATCTCGCGCTCGCCGGACAGGAACACGAGCACGTCGCCCCGGCCCTCGTGCTGCAGCGCCGCGACGGCGTCGCAGACCGCCTGCACCTGGTCGCGGTCGTCGCCCTCGTCGACGCCGTACGGCGTGTAGCGCACCTCCACGGGGTAGGTGCGGCCGCTGACCTCGACGACCGGAGCCGGCGTGCCGTCGGCAGCGGCGAAGTGCTCGGCGAAGCGGGCGGTGTCGATCGTGGCCGAGGTGACCACGACCTTGAGATCGGGGCGCCGCGGCAGGATCTCCCTGAGGTAGCCGAGGAGGAAGTCGATCGTGAGGCTGCGCTCGTGCGCCTCGTCGATCACGATCGTGTCGTAGCGCCGCAGCAGCCGGTCGTCCTGGATCTCGGCGAGCAGGATGCCGTCGGTCATCACCTTGACCAGCGTCCCCTCGCCCGAGTGGTCGGCGAAGCGCACCTGGTAGCCGACGACACCGCCGAGCTCGACGTCGAGCTCCTCGGCGATGCGGTCGGCGACGGCGCGCGCCGCGATGCGCCGCGGCTGGGTGTGGCCGATCTGGGCGGTGACGCCGCGGCCGAGCTCGAGCAGGATCTTGGGCAGCTGCGTGGTCTTGCCGCTACCCGTCTCCCCCGCGACCACGACGACCTGGTGGTCGCGGATCGCAGTGGCGATGTCGTCGCGCCGCGCGCTGACCGGGAGGTCGGGGTAGGTGATGCGCGGCACCGTCGCGCGACGCTGGTCGACCTGCTCGGGCGTGAACGGCCTGCGACCGTGAGGCCGCCGACCGCCATCACGACGACGTCCACGGCGGTCGGCCCGCTCGTTGGAGGAGGCGGGCGATACGTCGGACATGGCCCGCTCAGGATAGGCGGCAAGCCTCCCGGGGAGGTCAGGGATAGATCTTCTCCCCGCGGCCGCACATGTCGGCGTACTGCGCGACCTTGCGCGCCCGGGTCTCTGCCTTCTTCACGATCATGATCCGGTGCAGGACGGAGTAGCGGTTGCGGGAGTCGAGCCCGTCGAAGAAGGCGCGGGCGCCCGGGACGGCGTCGAGCGCCGCGGCGAGGTCGCCGGGCACCTCCGCCGTGCTCTGCGACGCGTACGACGCGTCCCAGCGCCCGTCGGCACGCGCCGCCTCCACCTCGACCATGCCGCGCGGCGTCATCCGCCCCTGCTCGATGAGCCGCTCGGCATGCTGCCGGTTCACCGTCGACCAGACGCTGCGGGCGCGCCTCGGCGTGAAGCGCTGGAGCCAGTACTCGGGGTCGTCGCCCTTGCGCTTGTGGCTGTCGATCCAGCCGTGCGCGAGCGCCACCTGCAACGCTTCCGCGTTGTCGATGCCGGTGGCTCCTGAACCGGCGCGAGGCACCCGGAGCCAGACGCCACCCGGATCGTCGCCGCACTGCTCGATCCACGTCGCGAACTCCTCGGTGGTCGCGAAGGCGCGCTGCTGCTCGTGGTCCACGTCTCAGTGTCGCGCGCACCCTCGCCGCTCCGGGAGCGGTTCCGGCACGATGCCCCGCATGGACATCGACTGGGTCGGGTCGATCCGACTGTTCCTGCACGTCATCAGCGCGACCGTCTGGGTGGGCGGCCAGCTCGTGCTCGCGGGACTCGTGCCGGTGCTGCGTGCGAAGGACCCCTCGCTGCCCAAGGCCGCAGCCGACGCGTTCAACCGCATCGCGTGGCCGGCGTACTGGGCGCTGGTCGCGACCGGCATCTGGAACGTGGCCGCCGAGCGGGCCGAGGCAGTTGCAGCGAACCCGGGCTGGGACTCCGTGCTCGCGATCAAGGTCGTGCTGGTCGCGCTCTCGGGGGTCGCAGCGTTCCTGCACACGCGTGCGAGGACGACCACCGGCCTCGCCGTCTGGGGCGCCCTGTCAGGCCTCTCGGCGATCTCTGCCGTCTACGTCGGCATCCTCCTCGCCGGCTGACCCCGCTCGGCTGTGCGGTTCAGACGGTGGGGGCCTCGCGCAGCCAGGGGCGCGGGGCGGTGGGGTCGTCGAGCTCGATGTCGCGCGCCACGCGGTGGCCGTCGAAGACCGCCTCGCTGGGCAGGCGCGGTGCCGCGGCGTCACCGATCAGGAGCACCTGCCGGACGCCCGACGCCGCGAGCGCCACGGGGTCGGCCACGAGCTCGCGGTGCAGCGCGTCGTCGGACTGCTGCTGCGTCACGAGCACGACGCCGTCGCAGACCGCCGACCACGCGTCGCCGAACTCGGTCTCGCCGCGCACCTCGCCGTCGGCGATCTCGTGCACGACGACGCCGGTGGCGAACTCGACGCCGAGGTCGTGCAGGTGCTGACGCAGGAAGTCGCCCTCCAGCGACGCGTCGGACGTGGGCGACACGCGCGGCAGCGACGTGGCGAGGAGGACGTCGTATCCCTCGAGGCGCAGCAGCTCGGCCATGCCCGCGCCGACGTAGTAGCCGTCGGTGTCGTAGACGACGACGCGGCCCTGCGGCGGACGCTCACCGGCCATCACGCGCTCGGGGGTGAGCGCCGTCGCCGCGCCGACGATGCGGTCGTAGCGGTACGGCTGGGCGCCGTCGCCCATCCACGACGAGCCGGTGGCGATGACGACGGTGTCGGCGCCGTAGTCGAGGATCTCCGACGCCGTCATCCGACGCCCGAGGATCACCTCGACGTTGGGCAGCTTCGCCAGCGCGATCACGCGGTGGTCGATGACGCGGCCCCAGTCGCCGAGCGTGGGCAGTCGGCGCGTCCAGCGCAGCTTGCCGCCGAGCTCGGGCTCCGCCTCCACGATGTGCACGGCGTCGAACCCTCGGCGGCCCAGGACGAGCGCGCACTCCATGCCGGCCGGGCCGCCGCCGACCACGAGGATCGCGCGCGACGGGTCGGCGGGGGCGTCGTACTTCTCGGGGTGCCAGCCGCGGCGGTACTCCTCGCCCGCGGTGGCGTTCTGGATGCACGAGACGTGCCGGAACGTCTCCGAGCGCAGGATGCACAGGTTGGCGCCGGTGCACTCGCGGATCTCGTCGAGACGCCCCTCGCGGATCTTGGTGGGCAGGAAGGGATCGGCGATGGCTGGGCGCGCCGCCCCGATGAGGTCGAAGTTGCCGCTGCGGATCACCGCGGCCATCGTGTCGGGGTTGGTGAACCGGCCGACCCCGACGATCGGCTTGGCGGTCGCCTCGCGCACCCGCGAGGTCCACGGCAATTGGTGCCCCTCGGCGTAGTAGCGCGACGTGCCCGAGTCCTCGGGCCAGCCGCCGACGTTGACGTCGAACAGGTCGACGACGGGGTCGACGATGCGCACCAGCTCGAGCATCTCCTCGTGGTCGATGCCGTCGAGCTCGACACCGGGCGCGACGGCGGTGCGGATGGCGATGGCGCAGTCGTCGCCGACCGCCTCGCGCACCTTCTCGAGCGTCTCGTACTGGAAGCGTGCGCGGTTCTGCAGCGAGCCGCCGTAGCCGTCGGTGCGTCGGTTCGTCGTGCGCGAGAGCATCTGCGTCATGAGGTAGCCGTGGGCGCCGTACACGTACACGATGTCGAACCCGACGTCGCGTGCGCGCCGGGCCGCTGCGACGAAGTCGCGCTGGATCCGGTCGATGTCGTCGCGCGTCATCTCGCGCGGCAGGCTCGACCAGCGCCACTCGCCGCCCACCTGGCTCGGCGCGACGCGTGCGTACCGTGACTCACCGTTCAGCGACTCCGAGCCACCGTGGTAGAGCTCGATGCCGGCGAGCGCCCCGTGCACGTGGATGGCGTCGGCCACCAGTCCGAGGCGCTTCGCGTCGTCGTCGTCCCAGACGTCGGAGGCCACGGCCCAGGTCTCGTCGGCGTCGGGCGACACGGGTGCGTAGTCGGTGCACACGCCACCCCAGCCGCCCTCGGCCTTGATGCCGCGGAAGGCGGCGTGGGTGCGCGGCTTCACCGCGCCGAAGCCGGAGGCGTGCGGCACCTGGTAGAAGCGGTTGGGCAGCGTCTTGGGGCCGATCTGCACCGGCTCGAACAGGATCGCGTGCCTCGGGTCCACCGCCGCCTCCGCCCTCGGATCCGAC
>Ga0302299_10000553_pt1 | contig 20636 bp, 20 predicted proteins | sample III_Fen_N3_4_FD_198795 | JGI IMG/M metagenome (GOLD analysis project Ga0302299, IMG submission 198795) | Peat permafrost microbial communities from Stordalen Mire near Abisko, Sweden - III_Fen_N3_4 | ecosystem: Environmental > Terrestrial > Soil > Wetlands > Permafrost | place: Sweden: Abisko... | reverse complement strand
CGGGCACGAAGAAGTCCTCGTCGGGGGGCAGCCCCATGACCTCCTTGGTGCGCCGGATCTCGTCGGCGTCGAAGGGGTTCCCGTGGGCCTTGGGGTTGTCGGTGAACTTCGGCGAGGGGTAGCCGATATGGCTGCGCAGCACGATGAGCGAGGGCTTGTCGGTGACCGCCTTGGCCCGCTCGAGGGCGGCCTCGAGGACGTCGAGGTCGTTGGCGGCCTCGCCCACATCGTCGACGTCCCAGCCGTAGGCCTCGAAGCGGCCGACCGCGTCGTCGGAGAGCGCCAGCTCGGTGGGGCCGTCGATGGAGACGTGGTTGTCGTCGTAGACGTAGACGAGGCGGCCGAGGCCGAGGTGGCCGGCCAGGGACGCGGCCTCGTGGCTGATGCCCTCCTCGAGGTCGCCGTCGCCGCAGATCACGAAGGTGTGGTGGTCGACCACCTCGGGGCCGAAGCGCGCCCGCAGCACCCGCTCGGCGAGGCCGAGCCCCACCCCGTTCGCCACGCCCTGGCCGAGCGGCCCGGTGGTGACCTCGACGCCGACGGTGTGCCCGGCCTCGGGGTGGCCCGGGGTGAGGGAGCCCCACTGCCGGAAGTGGCGCAGGTCGTCGATGGTGAGCCCGAACCCGGTGAGGTGGAGCATGGAGTAGAGCAGGATCGAGGCGTGCCCCGCCGACAGCACGAAGCGGTCGCGGTCGGGCCAGTCGGGCTCGGACGCGTCGTAGTTCATGACCCGGGTCCACAGCACGTGGGCGAGGGGGGCGAGGGCCATGGCGGTGCCCTGGTGACCCGAGTGGGCGGCCTCGGGGCCGTCCATTGCCAGACCCCGGATCACGTTGATGGCACGCTGTTCGAGGTCGGTCTGGTCGGTCACGGGTCCTCCGGAAGGGCGATGGGCCCACCCTAGTTGGCACTCGGCGCAGCTCCGCCCGGGATCTCGACCCCCCGGAAGCGGTTCCCGCCGCGTCAGTCGACGGGTGGCAGCAGGGTGAGCGGGACGACGGTGACGGGACCGGTGCCGATGCGGCAGTGGGCCTCGACGGTGCCGTAGTCGTCGAAGGTCAGCTCGGCCCGGACGAGGCGGTAGCTGAACTTGCCGGGCTCCACCTGGAGGGGCTGCACGTTGCGCGCCACCTGCTCGTCGCCGCGGCGGTAGACGGTCTCGAGCGCCCCGGTGCCCGCCTCGTCGGGACGGCAGCGGACCAGCACCACCAGGTGCGGCTCGAGCGTGCACGGGACCGCGGTGGGGGCCGCGAGGGAGAAGTGCACCCCGGTGAGGTCGATGCGGGTGGACGGCCCCGGGGCCTCCCGGAGGTCGATGCTCTCGATGAAGACGGCAGCGACGATGTCCATGTCGGGGCAGGCTACCGGGGCGCCACGAGGCCCTCGACCAGCGTTTCACGGCGTGTGCCGAACGATCATGCGTGGAACCGGTGGCCATGGCGTACCCTCCCCGCCATGGCCTCCGTCGAGCCCGTGGTTTCGACCCGCGAGGCGATCTTCATCGAAGCTCGACGCTGCTTCGCCGAGCGCGGCTACGACGGGACGTCGCTGAACGACATCGCCGTGGCGGTCGGCATCCGCCGGCCGAGCCTGCTGCACCACTACCCCTCGAAGGAAGCGATCTACACCGAGGTGTTCCAGCGCAGCCTGGCCGAGTGGGCCGAGCGCGTCGAGGCGGCCGTCAGCGAGGCGGGGCGCGAGGGCTGGCGCAAGGTCGACTACGTGATCACCGCCGGGTTCCGCTTCTTCGAGGAGAACCCCGAGTTCGTGCGCATCGTGCGCCGTGAGGCCCTCGAGGGCGGTGAGCGGCTCGGGTTCAACCTGGGCGAGGCGCTGCGGCCCGCGTTCGTGCGGGCCGTGGGCTACTTCCGCCACGAGATGGAGGAGGGCCGGTTCCGGGCCCACGACCCCGAGCAGCTGCTGCTGACGGGCTACGGCGCCCTGCTGAGCTACTTCTCCGACGCGCCCTTCCTCGAGGGCCTGCTCGACCACGACCCGCTCGCCCCCGCCGCGCTCGAGGCCCGCCTCGAGCACGTCCGCCAGCTGTTCCGCGCCGCCCTCGAGCCCTAGCCCCACCCGCCCCCCACCCGCCCCGTCGGCGAATGTTCTGTGAAAGTGGTCGGATAGCGACCACTTTCCGGGTTAGCTACAGCAAGCACGGGGCCCGAACCGGGGGCTGCGAGGGCCCTGAGTAGGCTCGCCGCCCGTGCCCGACACGCCTGCCCCCCCCACACCCTGTCCGAGGCGGCCTCGAAGGCGCTGCTGGCCGGCCACGGCATCCCGGTGCTGGGCGAGCGGATCGTGGCCACGGCTGCCGACGCCGCCGCGGCGGCCACCGAGCTCGGCTACCCCGTGGTCGCGAAGCTGTGCGGCGACCGCATCGCCCACAAGACCGAGCGGGGCCTCGTGCGGCTCAACCTGCGCGACGCGGGCTCGGTCGAGGAGGCGGCCGACGCCCTGCTCGCCGCGGCCACGCCTGCCGACGGCGAGGTCGGGGTGCTGGTGGCGCCCATGGTGTCCGGCACCCGTGAGCTGATCGCGGGCCTGGCCCTCGACCCGCAGTTCGGGCCCACCGTCATGCTCGGCGTGGGTGGGGTCCTCGCCGAGGCCGTGGCCGACGTGGTGCTGCGGCTGGTGCCCCTGAGCGACGCCGACGCCGACGACATGCTCGACGGCCTCGCCACCCAGGCGCTCCTCGGGCCCTTCCGCGGCGAGCCCGCGGTCGACCGGGCGGCCCTCAAGGCGGTGCTGCTGGGGCTGTCTGCCGTCGCCGAGGCGCGGCCCGACGTGGTGTCGGTCGACGTGAACCCGCTCATCGTGGTCGACGGCCGACCCGTGGCCGTCGACGCGCTCGTCGAGGTCGTCGACGTACCGGTCGACCGAACCGGTGCGGCCACGCCCGCCGCAGGCCGGCGCCCGGGCCCCGAGGGCTTCCAGGCGCTGTTCGAGCCGAAGGGCGTCGTCGTGGCCGGGGCGTCCAGCCACCCGGGCAAGTTCGGGTTCGTGAGCCTGCACAACGTGCTCGCGGCGGGCTACGAGGGCCGGGTGTTCGCCACCAACCGCGACGCGGTCGAGGTGCTCGGCATCCAGACCGTCGCCGACGTCGCCGACCTGCCCGACGGCGCGGCCGACCTGGTGTTCGTGTGCACGCCCGCCGCGGTGAACCCGGAGCTGCTGCGGGCCTGTGCGGCCAAGGGCATCCGGGCCGCGTTCGTCACCTCGGCCGGCTACGGCGAGGCCGGCGACGAGGGCCGGGTCGCCGAGCGCGAGCTGGTCGCGCTCGCCGCCGAGCTGGGCATCCTGCTCGCGGGGCCCAACGGGCAGGGCGTGGTGTCGACCCCGGCCAAGCTCTGCGCGCAGATCGTGGCGCCCTACCCGCCGGCGGGACGCATCGGCATCGCCAGCCAGTCGGGCAACTTCGTGTCGTCCTTCATGAACTGGTCGGTGCAGACGGGCGTCGGCATCAGCCGTGCCGTCAGCGCCGGGAACGCGGCGGCCGTCACCGTGCCCGACTACCTCGACCACTACTCGACCGATCCGGCCACCAGCGTCTCCCTCGCCTACGTCGAGGGCATCACCGACGGGCGCACCTTCGTGCAGCGCCTGCGCACGGTGGCCGAGCGCCAGCCGCTGGTGCTCGTCAAGGGCGGGGCCACCGCCGGGGGACAGCAGGCCGCCGCCAGCCACACCGGCTCGCTCGCCACCGACGACCGCGTGTTCGACGGTGCCTGCCGCCAGGCCGGCATCGTGCGCGCCACCACCGTCGAGGAGGCCTTCGAGGCCGCCGCCACCTTCGCCACGCAGCCGCTGCCCAAGGGCCCCCGCACGGTCGTGCTCACCACGGCCGGGGGCTGGGGCGTGGTCACGGCCGACGCCATCACGGCGGGCGGCACGCTCGACCTGGTGCCCCTTCCCGACGACCTCCGCGCCGCGATCGACGAGAAGCTGCCGCCACGCTGGAGCCGCAGCAACCCTGTCGACATGGCGGGCGGCGAGACCCGTGAGACCATCCCCGAGGTGATGGCCCTGATCGCCTCGCACCCCGACGTCGACGCCATCATCTACCTCGGGCTCGGGATCCAGTCGAACCAGGCGCGCCTGATGCGCCAGGGCGGCTACTACCCCGACCACGGCCTGGAGCGCATCGTCGACTTCCACGAGCGCCAGGACGCCCGCTACGCGCAGGCCGCGGCCGACGTGTCGGTGGCCACCGGCAAGCCCATCCTCACGGCCACCGAGCTCGCCGTCGCCGACCCCGCCAACGCCGGACCGGCCACGGTGCGCGCCACCGGGCGGCTCTGCTACGCCTCGGCCAATCGGGCGGTCACCGCGCTCGAGCACCTCTGGCGCTACGCCAGCCACCGCCAGCGCCACGGGTTGGGCTGAGGCCGCCCGATGCGACGTTCCCCACTCCCCGTGATCGTGCTCCTGGTCGCGGCGCTCGGCTGTGCCGTGGCGGCGTACCTCGCGGCGTCGGCGTCGGTGCACGCCGGCCGGCCGGTCGCGACCGACCGCACCCCGCTGCTGTCGGCGCGCCGTGCCCCGTCGTTGCTGGCCGCGTCGGTGGGCGACCCCGCGCTGCGCGCCGCTCTCGACCAGATCGTGGCCGCCGGTCCCCAGGCCACGTGCGTGTCGGTGGCGGTCGACGGCCGTCAGGTCTACTCGCACCAGGCCGACCTGCCGGTGCCCCCGGCGTCGAACCAGAAGCTGGTCACCGCGGCCGTGGCGCTGAAGGTCCTGGGCGCCGACCACCGCTTCCGCACCTCGGTCGTCGGCGCGGTGCCGAAGGGCGGCACCGTGAACGGCGACCTCCACCTCGTCGGCGGCGGCGACCCGGTGCTGTCGACCAAGGCCTTCACCGCCCACTACCCGGACCAGCCCGCGGTCGGCACATCGCTCGAGAAGCTCGCCGACGCGGTGGTGGCCTCGGGCGTGCACCACGTGACCGGTCGCATCCTCGGCGACGAGTCCCGCTACGACACGCTGCGCACCGTGCCCACCTGGCCCGAGCGCTTCGTGGGGCAGCACCAGACGGGACCGCTGTCGGCCCTCACGGTCAACGACGGCTTCACCAGCTTCCCCGAGCACGAGACCGAGCAGAACCGGCTCGAGGTCGAGGCCACCACCGACCCCGCCGGCTATGCCGCGTCGACCTTCACCGACCTGCTCCGCCAGCGCGGGGTGCAGGTCGACGGCGGCAGCGGCACGGGCGTCGCGCCGGCCGGCGCCCACCAGGTGGCCCACGTCGACTCGCCGCCGCTCAGCGCCATCGTCGGCCACATGCTCACCGAGAGCGACAACGAGGTCGCCGAGCTGCTGGTGAAGGAGCTGGGCCACCAGCGGGCGGGCTCGGGCACCACGGCAGCGGGGCTCACCGTCGTGCGGGACGCGGTGCGTGCGCTCGGGCTGCCCACCACCGGCGTCACCATGCACGACGGCTCCGGGCTCGACTACGACGACCGGCTCACGTGCGGGTTCCTCGCGGCGCTGCTGCACCGCATCGGCAGCCACGGCCCGATCGCGTCGGGCCTGGCGGTGGCGGGGGAGTCCGGGACGCTGCGCGACCGCTTCACCGAGCCGGCCACCAAGGGGCGCATCCGGGCCAAGACCGGCACCTTGAACGACGTCACCGCGCTGTCGGGCTTCGCCCACACCCGGCAGGGCCAGGAGGTCACCTTCGCCTACGTGGCGACGGGCGCCGAGGTCGGGCCCATCCTCCTCGGCCTCCAGGACCAGCTCGGCAACGGGCTGGTCGCCTATCCGGCGGGCGTCACCGTGACGAAGCTCTCGCCCGTCGGGAGCTGAGGCGCCGCTCCGACCTGGCCCCCTCACCGGCCGCCCGGTACCGTCGCCACGTGGCGACGCTCCCCATGTTCCCGCTGGGCACCGTGCTGTTGCCCGGTCAGCCGCTGCCGTTGCACGTCTTCGAACCGCGCTACCTGTCGCTCGTGCAGCGCTGCCTCGGCTCCAGTCCCGAGTTCGGGGTGGTCCTGATCGAGCGCGGCAGCGAGGTGGGAGGCCACGACACGCGGTGCGACACGGGCACCGTGGCCCGCATCACCGACGTGGCGCAGCTCCCCGACGGGCGCCTCATGGTGCTGGCCATGGGGGTGCGCCGGGTGCGCATCGCCGCCTGGCTGCCCGACGACCCCCACCCCTGGGCCGAGGTGACCGAGTGGCCCGACGACGAGGCGGGCCCCACCGATGCGCCGCCCGCCCCCGGCGTCGACGCGGTGACCTCGCAGCTGCGGCGCGTGCTGGCCCTGCGCAGCGAGCTGGGGGAGCCGGTGCCCGACGCCACCTTCGACGTGGTCGAGGGTCGCGCCGCCGCCAGCTACCAGCTGTGCGCCATCGCCCCGCTCGGTGCCCTCGACCGCCAGGCGCTGCTCGTCGCCCCCACCGTCGACGACCGGTTGCGCTCGCTCTCGGCGCTGCTCGCCGACGACGCCGCGATGCTCGAGATGCGGCTCGGCGCGGGCTGAGGTGCTCCAGCGGGCAAGATGGGGCAGCGGTGCTTGCGCCCATGTGGGCGGGCCGATAGGAAGTGCCGACGCCGATCCGAAGGGGACCGTGTGGCAGCGAGTGATGCGAAGACTCCACAGCAGCACCTGAGCGAGCTCTGGGAGCTGCTGAAGTCCTACGCCCAGCAGCAGACGGTCGACCCGCTCAAGGGCCTGGCCAAGTTCGCCGGCCTCGGCCTCGGCGGGGCGGTGGTCGGCGGTGTCGGCGTCACGCTCCTCCTGCTGGGACTGCTGCGCCTGCTGCAGACCGAGACCGGCTCCAGCTTCACCGGCAACCTCACCTGGGTGCCGTACCTCATCACGCTGGTCGTGGCCGTGCTGCTCGCCGTCGCCGCGGCCGCGGCGGCCAACCGCCGGAAGGAGCGCCGCGCATGACCGCGACCGACGACGTCGTCACCCCCGAGAAGATCCGCGCCAAGTTCGGCGACCTCCAGGGCGAGATCGACAACACCACCTCCTCGGCCAAGAACCTGGCCACCACCATCGGCGCGGCCGTCGTCGTCACGCTGGTCGTGGCCGTGTTCTTCGTGGGCCTCCGCCGCGGGCGCCGCAACACCACCGTCGTCGAGATCCGTCGGGTCTGACGCCCGTGGGCATGCTGCCGTTCATCCAGAGGAACGCCCTCAAGCGCTTCGTGTCGGGCAAGCCCGGGCCGTGGGGTGCCGTCGCCGTGGCCGCCTTCGGCGTCCGCACCATGCAGCGCATGGGCACGCGTCGCGCCAACGTGGTCTACCGCGAGGTGCTCCAGCCGGGGGAGGAGATCGTGGTCACGCACCGCGCCGACCTCACCATGGGCAAGCGCAGGTCGCGCAAGGTGCGCAAGGCCGATGCCCGCGAGCTGGCGGCGGCGCGCCAGGCGCAGAAGGCTGCCAAGAAGACGAGCGGATAGGCAATCGCGGCGCAGCCGCCCCATGACCTGTCCGCCCGTCTGACCCAACAAGCACAGGCATCTCATTCTGAGAGGCCGCCGTGTCGACCACGCTGGAAGCGTCTCTCCGCGCGGCCTCGAAGGATGCCCGGCGCGGCGGGCGAGGGGCGAAGGCCGGCGCCGTCGCCGAGAGCTGACCCGGCGGTCGCCCGCCCGATCCGTCGGGCCCTGCGCCCCATCCGGATTCGCCCCACGGCGCCGACAGGCCACAATGGACGGCGTGAAGGTCCAGCTGCGCAACCCCCGCCGAGAGGTCGAGCTCCCCGGGCCACTCACCGTCGCCGTCCTCCTCGAGCAGCTCGCCATCCACCGCGACACCGTGCTGGTCATCCGCGACGGTGAGCTGGTGCCCGGCGACCAACGGCTTCCCGACGAGGCCGTGGTCGAGATCCGGCCGGTCATCTCGGGCGGGTGCGACGTCGTGCCGCCGCGGCCGGGCCCCGAAGCGGGCGCACGGTGAAGTGCCGCGCCTGCCGGGCGCCCGCGGTCATCGACATCCGGCGCCACAACGCCAACTTCTGCCGTGACCACTTCCTGCGGCTGTGCCGCGACCAGGTGAGCCGGGCCATCGACGACTTCGCCATGATCTCCTCCACCGACCGGGTGCTCGTGGCCGTGTCGGGCGGCAAGGACTCGCTCGGCCTGTGGCACCTGTTGCGGGAGCTGGGCTACGACGCCGATGGGCTCTACATCGGGCTCGGTATCGGCGACTACAGCGACACGTCGGGGGCCCACGCCCGCGCCTTCGCCGACGAGCACGGCCTCACGCTCCTCGAGGTCGACGTGCCCGCCGAGTACGGCTTCGACGTGCCGTCCGGGTCCCGCGCGGCCCGGCGCGCACCGTGCTCCGCGTGCGGCCTCTCCAAGCGGCACCTGTTCGACAAGGCCGCGGTCGACGGCGGCTACGACGTCGTCGCCACCGGGCACAACCTCGACGACGAGGCCGCGGTGCTGTTCGGCAACACGCTGCGGTGGCAGGCCGACTACCTCGGCCGGCAGCGGCCCGTGCTCGAGGCCCGGCCCGGCTTCCCGCGCAAGGTGAAGCCACTGGTGCGGCTGGGGGAGCGCGAGCTCGCCGCCTACTGCGTGCTCCAGGGCATCGACTACATCGTCGATGAGTGTCCGATGGCCGCCGGCAACCGACACCTCGGCTACAAGGAAGCGCTCAACGTGGTCGAAGCCCGCTCGCCGGGCGCCAAGTTCGAGTTCTACACGCGCTTCCTCGCCAACGCGGCCGACCGCTTCCAGCCCGAGGTCGACGCCGACCGCGCCACGCTCGAGCCGTGCACCGGCTGCGGCGCGCCGACCACCGGCGAGGTGTGCGCGTTCTGCCGCCTCGTCGAGCGGGCCACGTCCGCCGGGTCGACGGCCCGGCCGGTCGAGCTGCTCCCCACGCGCGTCGGTGGTGCGGCCCGATGACGGCCGAGCTGCGGGCGGGCGAGCGGGTGCTGCTCGTCGACCACAAGAAGCGCCGCTACCTCGTCACCCTCGCCGCAGGTGGCGAGTTCCACTCCCACGCCGGGGTGGTGCCGCACGACGCCATCATCGGCGAGCCCGAGGGCATCTCGCTGCGGGCCACCCGCGGCGGCTCGTACACGGTGATCCGCCCCACGCTCGCCGAGTTCGTGCTGAAGATGCCGCGTGGGGCGCAGGTGATCTACCCCAAGGACCTCGGGCCCATCCTCATGCTCGCCGACATCTACCCCGGGGCCCGCGTGCTCGAGTCCGGAGTGGGGTCGGGCGCGCTGTCGATGGCCATGGTGCGCGCCGGCGCCGACGTGGTCGGCTACGAGCTGCGTGAGGACTTCGCCGCCCGGGCCCGCGGCAACGTCGAGTCCTTCCTCGGCGAGGGCGCCACGGCGCGCTACCGCGTCGAGCTGCGCGACTGCTACGAGGGCATCGACGAGACCGATCTCGACCGCATCGTGCTCGACCTGCCCGAGCCGTGGAACGTCGTGCCCCACGCCGAGAAGGCGCTGCGCGCCGGCGGCATCCTGGTGGCCTACACCCCGTCCATCGTGCAGGCCACGCAGCTGCGCGAGGCGCTCGACGAGCACCAGTTCCAGTTCGCCGAGACGCTCGAGGTGCTGCACCGCACCTGGCACATCGAAGGCGCGGCGGTGCGACCCGACCACCGCATGGTGGCGCACACCGGCTTCCTCACCCACGCCCGCCGGCTGGGCATCTGACGGGGCGGGTCGAGCCACCGTGAACGCCCTCGACCTCGTCCTCGTGGTGGTGGCGGTGGCCGCTGCCGTCGGTGGGTACCGCCTGGGGCTGGTCACGCGTGCGGTGTCGTGGGCGGGCCTGATCGTGGGGCTCGGCATCGGCGCCCGGCTGCTGCCCGGCATCCTGCGCACCGTCCGCCCGAACGCCAGCCACATGCAGCTGTTCGCGGTGGCGGTGGCCGTGCTGGTCGCCTGCGGCGTCACCGGCCAGGTCGTCGGGCTCCTGCTCGGCGGCAGGGTGTCCGTGCGCGTCCGGTCGCCCCGCGGCCGCCAGGTCGACCAGGTCCTCGGCGCCGTGGCCGGCGTGTGCGGCCTCCTGGTCGCGGCGTGGCTGCTGCTGCCCGGCATGGCGTCGGTCCCGGGCCTCCCGGCGCGCCTCGCGCGCGGCTCCGCGGTCGCCCACGAGCTCGACTCGGTGCTGCCGGCCGCCCCCGACACCTCGCGCGCCATGCGCCGGCTCGTCGGCGACCACTACCCCGAGGTCTTCGACGCGCTGCGCCCGACCCCGAACCTCGGCACACCGCCGGCGGTCAGCGGGCTGCGCGACGCCGTGGCGCGCCGCATCGTCGCCTCGACGGTGAAGGTCGAGGGACGGGCCTGCCGGGTGGTGCAGGAGGGGAGCGGCTTCGTGGTGGCGCCCGGGCTCGTCGCCACCAACGCGCACGTCGTGGCCGGCGAGCCCACCAGCTACATCACCGACGGCATCGGGCTGCGCCACGAGGCCACGGTGGTGGCCTTCGACCCCGAGCGCGACCTGGCGCTGCTGTCGGTGCCCGACCTGCACGAGGCACCCCTGCACCTGAGCACCACCGCCATCGGGGGCCGGGGTGCGGTCTTCGGCCACCCCGAAGGCGGCCCGCTCACGCTGGCGCCGTTCCGCGTGGGCGACAAGGTGCAGGCGCTCGGCACCGACATCTACGACCACGCCTCGACCACCCGCCTCGTCCTGGTGCTGGCCAGCGCGCTGCGTCCCGGCGACAGCGGCGGGGCGCTGGTCGACGCACGCGGTGACGTGGTCGGGATCGCGTTCGCGGTGTCCCCCGACCGGGCGGGGGTGGCCTACGCGCTGGATCCGTCGGAGCTGCAGGCGGTGCTGCGCGCGCCCCACGACGCGCCGGTGACGACCGGGCCGTGCGTGGGCTGACCCACCAGGGTCAGTCGTTCTCGATGAAGATGCACTCGCCGGGGCACTCCTCGGAGGCCTCGACGACCGCTTCGTCGAGCCCCGCCGGGACGAGCGCCTGGCTGGCCGCGCCGCCCGGGTCGTTGAGGGCGTTGCCGTCGGCCTTCACGTAGGCGAGTCCGTCGTCGAGGAGGGTGAAGACGTCGGGGCAGATCTCTTCGCAGAGTCCGTCCCCGGTGCACAGATCTTGGTCGATCCAGACCTTCATCGCTTCGGTGCCTCTCCTCGTTGCTGGGCCGGTAGGTGGGCTGGCAGTACCCCCCGGGACCGTTCACCGTATTCGGTGGCGGGCGGCAACCTGCAAATCTCATCGGTGTCAGCCGTCACGGGACCTGCTCGGACGCCGCGATCAGGGTCCGTTGGATCCCGCGAAACCCGGTGTAGGGTCGCCGCGGGTCCCGTCCCGCCGACCGAGGAGGTGGTCCCCGTCAGCGAGCACGAAGCGCACGAACAGCTGCAGGCGTCCCTGGCCGAAGCCCAGGAGCTCCGCGAGCACTGCGAGGTCCTCGACGAGGAGATCCAGCAGCTGCGCCGCCGGTTGCAGGACGCGCCCAAGCGCGTCCGCACCCTCGAGGAGCGGTTGCTCGAGACCAAGGGGCAGCTGGCCCAAGCGGTCTCGCAGAACGAGAAGCTCTCGTACACCCTGCGCGAGGCCCGCGAGCACATCGCCACGCTGCGCGAGGAGGTCGACAAGCTCACGCAGCCGCCGTCGGCCTACGGCACGCTGCTCGGCATCAACGACGACGACACCGTCGACGTGTTCTCGGGTGGTCGCAAGATGCGCGTCGCGGTCGCCCCGGCGCTGGCAGGAACCCTCGAGCGCGGCCAGGAGGTCGTGCTCAACGACTCGTTCAACGTGGTCCTGGCACGGGGCTCGGAGCCCACTGGCGAGGTGGTCACCCTCAAGGAGCGCCTCGGCGAGGACCGCGCTCTCATCGCGGCGCGAGCCGACGAGGAGCGCGTCGCCGAGCTGTCGCCCGCGTTGCTCGACGTGCCCCTGCGCGCCGGCGACACGCTGATGATGGACGTGCGCTCTGGCCTGCTGCTCGAGAAGCTGCCGCGACCCGAGGTCGAGCAGCTGGTCCTCGAAGAGGTCCCCGACGTCACCTACGCCGACGTGGGCGGCCTCGACGACCAGATCGAGCAGATCGCCGACGCGGTCGAGCTGCCCTACGTGCACGCCGACCTCTACGCCGAGCACAAGCTCCCCGCCCCCAAGGGCATCCTCCTCTACGGCCCTCCGGGCTGCGGCAAGACCCTCATCGCCAAGGCCGTCGCCAACTCGCTCGCCAAGAAGGTGGCCGAGGTCAGCGGCGACAAGGAGGCGCGCAGCTACTTCCTCAACATCAAGGGCCCGGAGCTGCTCAACAAGTACGTCGGCGAGACCGAGCGGCAGATCCGCCTGGTGTTCCAGCGTGCCCGGGAGAAGTCCGAGGAGGGCTGGCCGGTCATCGTGTTCTTCGACGAGATGGACTCGATGTTCCGCACCCGCGGCACGGGCATCAGCTCCGACATGGAGTCCACCATCGTGCCGCAGCTGCTGGCCGAGATCGACGGCGTCGAGGCGCTGAAGAACGTCATCGTCATCGGCGCCTCCAATCGCGAGGACCTCATCGACCCCGCCATCCTCCGGCCCGGTCGCCTCGACGTGAAGATCAAGATCGAGCGCCCCGACGCGCAGGCGGCTGCGCAGATCTTCTCGCGCTACCTCAACACCGGCATCCCCATCGAGGCCGACACCATCCAGGTGCTGGGCGGGGGCGACCCCGACAAGGCCATCCGGGTGATGATCGAGGAGACCGTCGCCGAGATGTACCGCACCGACGACGCCAACAAGTTCCTCGAGGTGACGTACCAGAACGGCGACAAGGAGATCATGTACTTCAAGGACTTCTCGTCCGGAGCCATGATCGAGAACATCGTGCGCCGGGCCAAGAAGCTGGCCATCAAGCGCGTCATCGGCGGCGGCAACCGCGGCATCTGCCTCGACGACCTGGTGGCCTCCATCCACCAGGAGTACAAGGAGCACGAGGACCTGCCCAACACCACCAACCCCGACGACTGGGCGAAGATCTCGGGCAAGAAGGGCGAGCGCATCGTCTACGTGCGCACCCTGGTGTCGCGGCACGAGGCCAAGACCGAGGGGGGCCGCTCCATCGAGCGGGTCGCCACGGGCCAGTACCTCTAGCCGCCACGCCCCACCACGACGAGGTCCGGTCCGGAACCGACCGTGGCGGTCGGTTTCGGACCGCAGCTCGCCGATCCCGGCCCCGATAGGGTGCGCGGGTGGCCATCCGGAAGTACGTCGGGATCGAGACGGAGTTCGGCATCGTGCACCGCGGTGTCGCCGACTCGAACCCCATCGCGGCCTCCTCCCTGCTGATCAACGCCTACCTGGCCGACCTCGAGCGCTCCGGCGGGGCGGGCGGCCCCAAGGTGGGCTGGGACTTCGAGGACGAGCAGCCCGGCCACGACGCCCGGGGCAGCGCGCCCGAGGGCACCCTGGCGCCCGAGGTCGAGACCCACCTGGTGAACGCGGTGCTCACCAACGGCGCGCGCTACTACGTCGACCACGCGCACCCCGAGCTGTCCACGCCCGAGTGCGCCGACGCCCGCTCGGTGGTGGTCTTCGACCGGGCCGCCGAGCAGATCCTGGTGCAGTCGATGCGCGCCGCGGCGTCGCTGCTGCCGCCGGGCCAGGAGCTGGTGATCCACAAGAATAACTCCGACGGCAAGGGCAACTCCTACGGCTGCCACGAGAACTACCTGATGGACCGGTCGCTGCCGTTCCACCGCATCGTGAGCCACGCCACCGCCCACTTCGTCACCCGGCAGATCTTCACCGGCTCCGGCAAGGTGGGCTGCGAGGCGCTCGGGCTCACGGCGGCCGACGTGCCCTACCAGCTCACGCAGCGCGCCGACTTCTTCGAGGCCGACGTGGGCCTCGAGACCACGCTCAAGCGGCCCATCATCAACACCCGCGACGAGCCGCACGCCGACCCGCAGAAGTACCGGCGGCTCCACGTCATCTGCGGCGACGCCAACATGTCGGAGGTGGCCACCTTCCTCAAGGTCGGCACGACGGCCCTGGTGCTGTCGATGGCGGAGGACGAGCAGCTGCCGCGCGAGTTCCACTTCCAGGCCCCGGTGCGCGCCATGCGCCAGGTGTCCTACGACCTCGAGCTCGGCCAGCCCCTCGAGCTGGTCGACGGCACCACCGTCACCGCGCTCGAGGTGCAGTGGGAGCTGCTCGACCGGGCCCGCAAGTACGCCGAGAGCCACGGCCTCGAGTCGGTGGGCGAGGAGGCCGGGCGCGCCACGCTCGAGCGCTGGGAGGCGGTGCTCACGGGCCTCGAGGCCGACCCCTCGTCGCTCGCCGACCAGGTCGACTGGGTGGCCAAGCGGCGCATCCTCGAGGGCTACCGCGAGCGCCACGACCTCGAGTGGGACGACCCCCGGCTCGCCGCGCTGGCGCTGCAGTACCACGACCTCCGGCCCGACCGGTGCCTGGCGGCCCGCGCCGGGCTGCAGCGCATCACCACCGATGGCGAGGTCACCGCCGCCATGGTCGAGCCGCCCGACGACACCCGGGCCTGGTTCCGCGGCACCTGCCTGCGCAAGTTCGGGCCGTCGATCGTGGCGGCCAACTGGGACTCCATGGTGTTCGACGTGGGTTCAGATCCCCTGCGTCGCGTGCCGATGATGGAACCCGGGCGCGGTACCCGCGCCCACGTCGGTACGTTGGTGGAAGAGTGCAGCTCGGCCTCCGAGCTGCTGCAGAGACTCGGATCGTAAGACGGCCCGCCGCAACCCCGCGGGTCGTGTGGACGGAGGACCCCATGGCTGAACGTGAGCAGAAGCGGAAGGCGGCGCCGGCGACGCGCGAGGCAGAAGCGGTCGCCGAGGCCCCGGCCAAGACCGAGAGCGGCGAGAAGCTCAAGGCCGAGCTCGACGACCTCCTCGACGAGATCGACGACGTGCTCGAGCAGAACGCCGAGGACTTCGTGAAGTCGTACGTGCAGAAGGGCGGCCAGTAGGCCGCAGCAGGCGGGCAGGAGGCCCACCGCGGGCGCTGCCCCGCTCAGCGGTCCTTCGTGGCCAGGTGGACCACCGGGTCGTCGACGACGAGCCCCGTCACCATCATCCGCTGATCCTCGTTGGTGATGGGGTTCGGGATCTGCCGCGCGTCGGTGGTCAGCAGCACCGGGGTGTTGCCCGGCGGCAGGACCAGGTGGAGCTTGAAGACGTGGCTGCGGTCGTTGTCGCGGCTGAGGTGGGCGGACTCGTGCTGGCCGAGCACGTCGATCGACACGTTGGCGTCGGTGGGGGACTGCACGCTGAGGCGGAGCTCGACGGGACGACGGGTCGGCAGCGGGTTCTGCAGGGTGATGAGGCCGGTCGCACCGAACCAGCGCCTGATGGTGGTGTCGGGCCCGTTGTTGCGCCCGAAGCCCTTGCCGAAGCGCGGCTCGACCGAGTGCAGGATCAGGTTGCGCAGCTCGGCCTGCTGGCTGGGGTTGAGGTGCGCGGCCTGCTCGCGCTGCAGCGGGCGAAGGTCGTAGAGCACCTGGTTGCCGTCGGCGCTCACCAGGATCGGTGGGCCCACGAGGGGCTCGAGGTCCTTGTTGAGCTGCGCGCCCCGGTCGACGTAGCCGCGGCGGTCGACGTAGAGCGCGTCGTAGCCCACGATCGCGAGCCCCCGCACCAGCTGGGTGGTGCTGTGCGTGCCCCACGGGACCTGCCAGTCGGAGGCGCGGCCGCGCAGCCCACCGAAGCTGTAGCGCAGCTTGCCGTTGCCCAGGAGGTAGGGCGTCAGCAGGCTGTAGTCGGGCAGGTTCACGATGGGACCGGCCTCGGGGAAGGTGGTGAGCGGCAGCTGGAACACCATGGCGTTCTCGGGGAGCAGCGCCTCCATGGAGTTGGTGAAGGCCTGCTCGGACTGCACCGTGCGGCGCACCGACGTGTAGTGGGGCCGCACCGAGGTGGGCACCTGGTCGAGGAAGGCCAACACCAGCAGCAGCGGCAGGGCGGCCTGGGCCACCCAGCGCATGCGGCCCTGGCTGCGCTCCTGCCACCGCTGCAGCAGCCAGCCCGCGCAGATCAGCCCGGCGAGCGACATGTCGAGGCCGAAGCGCCCCCAGGAGCGGATCTGCGAGAAGCCGAACACGGCCAGGATGAAGCCCAGCCCACCGACGGTGGCGATGAGCGTGACGGCCAGGCCGAGCGCACCTGCGGCCACCGGCAGGGGCAGCTCGTCGTCGCTCCCGTCGCCGGTTGCCGTCCCGGTCTCGGCGGCACGGGCACGGCCGCTCCCGAGGCCGCGCACGAGCAGCCAGCCGACGCCGACCACCAGCCCCACCACGGCGATGGCCCCGAGGTACATGCCGCCCTCGCCCGGTGCCGCCACCGCACGGGCCGTGACGCCGAGGCGGGCGAGCCCCTTGACGCGGTAGTTGGCGTTGGGCAGCAACGCCTGGGCGAGGTGCAGGGCGTAGCGCTCGGAGTCGGCGGTGGGGCGCTGCGCGACGAGGTGGTCGACGCCGTGGTGCGACCGCCAGAGGATCTCGCGGATGTTGTTGGCGATGGTGACGAACAGGAGCGCACCGGTGGTGAGCACGGCGGCGAGCAGGGTGCGCCACGAGCGCCGCCCGAGGGCGCCGAGCAGGCCACCGGCCGCCACGATGAACACCGCGAACATGGCGTAGTACGAGTCGGACGAGGCGCCCACCAGCACGCAGAGGACGAGGATGACGAAGCGGCGCCGGTCCTCGTGCGTCCACGACCCCTTGGGCACCACGAGCCGCGGGATCGGCAGGGTCCCGCGGATGGCCCAGACGGCCAGCAGGAAGCCCAGCGGGACCGGGAAGTACGCCGCCAGGAAGGCGTGCTTCTCGTCGTGCCAGAAGTGGTACGGCAGGAAGGTGAACAGCAGGCTCACGAACGCCGCGATCGGTCGGCTGAGGCGCAGCTCGCGCCCCACGGCGTAGGTCACCGCCGCCACCAGCCCGAAGCCCAGCAGGAAGTAGACGCTCAGCGCGGTGTAGGGGTTCTTCGTGAAGAGGCCGATGAGCTGGAAGATCCAGAGGTGGACGCGGTCGCCGCTGATGGGGAAGTCGAGCAGGTTCTGCCCGAACGGTGCGCCGAGGCGTGACGTGGTCGCGTAGTCGCCGGTGGAGAGCAGGTTCTTGATGAAGAGGGCGTGCAGCTGCAGGTCGAAGCCGTCGGAGAGCGGCAGCGACAGGCGGTTGCCCCACGGCTGGTAGAGCAGCGCCGCAAGCAGGATGGAGCCCGCGGCGAGCAGGCCCGGCGGGATGACCGCCCACGCCAGCCGCACCGGCCACGAGGCCCGCTCCGCGGCGTTCCCGCTGGTGGGAGCCTCGACGTCGGACGGCTCGTCTCCTGCGTCGGCGCGCGCGTCATCGAGTTGGGCGCCGACGTTCATCGGGGACACGGTAGGGGCGTCCCGCCCCCCGAACAATTCACCCCTCCTGCGACGCAGGGTCCGGCACGGAGGGAACAGCCGATAGCCTGCGCGGCCGTGAGCATGCCCTTCTTCACTCCTGGCCAGGACCCCGGCCCCGACTTCGCCGAGCTCCTCCGCCGGTCGGCGGTGGCCGGCCCCGCGCTGACCGAGCCCATCGGTCCCGAGCTGCGCATCCCCCACGGCACCACCGTGGTGGCGGTCCGCTACCTCGACGGTGTGGTGCTCGCGGGCGACCGCCGGGCCACGTCGGGCAACCTCATCAGCCACCGGTCGATCGAGAAGGTGTTCCCGGCCGACCAGCACTCCGGCGTCGCCATCGCCGGCGCGGCGGGCCCCGCCATCGAGATGGTCAAGCTGTTCCAGCTCCAGCTCGAGCACTACGAGAAGGTCGAGGGCGCGGCGCTCAGCCTCGAGGGCAAGGCGAACCAGCTCGGGCAGATGGTCCGCAACCACCTGCCAGCGGCCATGCAGGGCCTCGCGGTCGTGCCCCTGTTCGCCGGCTTCGACGTCCGGCGTGGCGTGGGCCGGCTCTTCCAGTACGACGTCACGGGCGGTCGCTACGAGGAGCACGAGATCGCCACGACGGGCTCCGGCAGCCTGCACGCCGGCACCGTGCTGAAGCTCGGCTGGCGCGAGGACCTGGAGCGCGACCCCACCGTCGACCTGGCCCTCACCGCGCTGTTCACCGCCGCCGACGAGGACTCCGCCACGGGCGGCCCCGACCTCATCCGCGGCATCTACCCGGTCGTCGCCACCATCACGGCCGACGGGTTCCGCCGCGTCGCCGACGCCGAGCTCGAGGAGCGCTCGCGCCGGCTGCTCGACGAGTTCGAGGCCAGACAGCCTCGCCGCAACGGTGGGGAGGCAACCCGATGAGCATGCCCTTCTACGTGGCGCCCGAGCAGGTGATGAAGGACCGGGCCGACTACGCCCGCAAGGGCATCGCCCGCGGCCGCAGCCTGGTGGCCCTCATCGCCGCACCGGGCATCCTCATCTGCGCCGAGAACCCCTCGAACACGCTCCGCAAGGTCAGCGAGATCTACGACCGCATCGCCTTCGGCGGGGTCGGCAAGTACAACGAGTTCGACCAGCTCCGCATCGCCGGCGTCCGCCACGCCGACCTCAAGGGCTTCAACTTCAGCCGCGAGGACGTCGACGCGCGCAGCCTCGCCAACCAGTACGCGCAGATCCTGGGGCAGATCTTCACCCACGAGATGAAGCCCATGGAGGTGGAGATCCTCGTTGCCGAGGTCGGGCACGGCTCCACCGGCGACCAGCTCTTCCACATCCTCTACGACGGCACCGTCATGGACGAGACCGACTTCAGCGTCCTCGGCGGTGACGCCGACACCATCGCGCAGCGGCTCAAGGAGTCGTGGCGTCCCGACGTCACGCTGGCCGAGGCCCTCGGCATCGCCGCGGCGGCCCTCGCCGGGCCGGAGCGCACCCTGGGCGCCGACGACCTCGAGGTTGCGCTGCTCAGCCGCGACGGCGAGCGCCGCGCGTTCCGCCGGCTCGCCGACGCCGACGTGGCCTCGATGCTGGCGTCGCTGCCCCCCGCGGCGACGCCCGTCGACCCCACCGGGGCAACCGAGCCCACCGCGGCCCCTGAGGCCGACGACACACCAGACAGCTAGAGCCACCGTTCACGCGGCGGGCACCGGTAGGGTGCGGCCGTGGAGCGACGCATCTTCGGGCTCGAGAACGAGTACGGGGTCACCTGCACGCTGCGCGGGCAACGACGCCTGAGCCCCGACGAGGTGGCCCGCTACCTGTTCCGCCGCGTGGTGTCGTGGGGCCGCTCGAGCAACGTCTTCCTGGCGAACGGCGCGCGGCTCTACCTCGACGTGGGCTCCCACCCCGAGTACGCCACGCCCGAGTGCGACTCCATCTACGACCTCGTCGTCCACGACAAGGCGGGTGAGCGCATCCTCGAGCAGCTCCTCGCCAGCGCCGAGCAGCGGCTGCGCGAAGAGGGCATCCGCGGGGTCATCTACCTCTTCAAGAACAACACCGACTCGGCGGGCAACTCCTACGGCTGCCACGAGAACTACCTCACCAGCCGGCGTGACGACTTCAGCCACTACGCCGAGGTGCTCATCCCGTTCCTCGTCAGCCGGCAGATCTACGCCGGCGCCGGCAAGGTGCTGCAGACGGCACGCGGCGCCATGTTCTCGATCAGCCAGCGGGCCGAGCACATCTGGGAGGGCGTCTCGAGCGCCACCACCCGCAGCCGGCCCATCATCAACACCCGAGACGAGCCCCACGCCGACGCCGAGAAGTACCGGCGGCTGCACGTCATCGTCGGCGACTCGAACATGAGCGAGTACGCCACCTTCCTCAAGGTCGGCACCGCCAGCATCATCCTGCGCATGCTCGAGGAGCCCAACGTGGTGCTCCGCGACATGACCCTCGAGAACCCCATCCGGGCAATCCGCGAGATCAGCCACGACCTCACGTGCACGCGGCGGGTGCGCCTGGCCAACGGGCGCGAGGCCAGCGCCCTCGAGATCCAGACCGAGTACCTCAACCGGGCCCTGCGGTTCGCCGAGACCCGGGGCTTCCCGCCCATGGAGACCCGTGCGCTCGAGATGTGGGAGCACTGCCTCACCGGCATCGAGAAGGACCCCTTCTCGCTCGACCGTGAGTGCGACTGGGTCATCAAGCACAACCTCATCGAGCACTACCGCGAGCGCCACGACCTCCCGCTGTCGCACCCGCAGGTGGCCCTCGTCGACCTGCAGTACCACGACGTCAACCGCGACCGGGGCCTCTACTACCGCATGCAGGCCCGCGGCCTGGTCGACCGGGTGTGCACCGACGAGGAGATCGACCGGGCGGTCGACGAGCCACCACAGACCACGCGGGCCCGGCTGCGCGGCGAGTTCATCCGCAAGGCCAAGGAGCGCAAGCGCGACTACACGGTCGACTGGGTGCACCTGAAGCTCAACGACCAGGCCCAGCGCACGGTGCTGTGCAAGGACCCGTTCAAGGCTCACGACGAGCGGGTCGAGAAGCTCATCGCCAGTCTCTGATGCCGTCGTTCCGACGCGGCCTCGTCGGCCGGATCATCCAGGAGCGCGCGGGGCTGCAGCGGGTCGAGGTGCACCGTGGTGCCGACGGCGAGGGCGCCGGTGAGCCCGCCTACGTCCTGACGCAGCTGACGGGGCCCGTCGCGCCGGGTGACGAGGTGCTCTACAACGACACTGCGGTGCAGCTCGGCCTCGGCACCGGTGGCTGGCACGTGGTCCACGCCAACCTCACCCGCGGCGAGTGGGTCGAGCCCGGCGGC
>Ga0302299_10000551_pt1 | contig 20643 bp, 21 predicted proteins | sample III_Fen_N3_4_FD_198795 | JGI IMG/M metagenome (GOLD analysis project Ga0302299, IMG submission 198795) | Peat permafrost microbial communities from Stordalen Mire near Abisko, Sweden - III_Fen_N3_4 | ecosystem: Environmental > Terrestrial > Soil > Wetlands > Permafrost | place: Sweden: Abisko... | reverse complement strand
GGCGAGCGCGACCCAGACGGCGTCGACGCCCACCTCGGGCAGGGAGTCGCGCACCTGGTCGGGTGTGGAGTGACCGGACGGCGTGCCGAGCAGCAGGTGCACGACCGCCGCCGCGAGGACTCCGCACGAGATCGCCGCGAGACCGCCGAGCAGCTGCACGATGTCGAGGAGCACCGCGGAGACGGCCCCGAGCAGGATGAGCAGCCGACCGGTCCAGCGCAGCGGGCGCGTGACGTGCGGCGAGGCGATGACGAGCACGGCGGTGCACATCGCGAGCGGGGCGAGCACGTCGACGGGGTTCGGTTCCGCGGTGAGCGTCTGCCGGAGGGTGTCGGTCCAGCCGGAGCCGTACGGACGTGACACCAGCACGCCCGCGACGATCGCGAGCACGGCGCCGAGCAGCAGGTCGATCACCAGCCGGCGGCGGCCGCGCGTGAGCAGCGCGAGCAGCACGACGATGACGGCCCACACCGTCAGGACTCCGTAGACCACCTCGGCCGTCCAGCTGAGGACGTCGACGATCGTCGATTGCTGCGGCTGCGTGGGTGCAGGCGGCTGCTGCGACCGGAACCACACCGCGGAGCTCGTGGCGAGCAGCAGCGAGACGACGAGCAGGATGACGTCCGTGGGACGCCGCAGGCGCGGGTCGTCGGGCGCCGACGACCACACTTTGAACCCGCGCAGTCGTCGATGCGGCGGGGCGGACTCGTCGGCCACGGCACCCCCTCGCCCTGCACGCGCGCCGACGCGCGTGTCGTTGGCGCAGATCTTGCCGCATGGCGGCCGCCTCGCGGCGGCTTGTGACTGGTTCCGCGCGCCGAACCACCCACGAACCGCGGGACATCGAGAGGTGTGCCGGGCTGGTGCCGCTGCGAGGTCGCGTGGCAGGGTGCGAACCATGGCTGAGCAGTCGTACGGAGTCAGGTCGTCGGTCGCCGAGCTCGCGCGGGTCGCGGTGCGACGACCGCTGATGGGCGGGGCCGACGTGGTCGGGCAGTACGAGGCGGCGCACTGGCAGACGCCCGACCTCGACGCTCTCGCGCACCAGCACTCGGCGTTCGTCGACCTGCTGCGCGCGCTGGGCAGCGTCGTCGTCGAGCTCGATCCGGTGCCCGGTCTGCCCGACGCCGTGTTCGTCTACGACCCCGCGTTCGTGATCCCGTCGGGCACGGTCGCCTTCCAGGCGGCGAAGCCCGCGCGGCGCGGCGAGGCCGACGCGCTCGTGCGCGACCTCGAGCTGGCCGGCGTCCCGACGATCGGTCGATTGGTCGGCGACGCCACGGCCGACGCCGGCGACATGTGCTGGCTGGACGCCGACACCGTCGCGATCGGCCGCACCTACCGCACGAACCAGGCGGCGGTCGACCAGATGCGCGGGATCCTCGCGGCCGACGGCGTCGCGGTGGAGACCTTCGACATGCCGCACGACCTCGGGCCGGAGTACTGCCTGCACCTCATGTCGGTGATCTCTCCGGTGCGCGACGACCTCGCGGTCGTCTACGAGAAGCTCGCGCCGGTGCCGCTGCTGCAGGCGCTCGCGAAGCGAGGCATCTCGTGGGTGAGCGTCGACGACGAGGAGTACCTGACGCTCGGCTGCAACGTGCTGGCCGTGCGCCCCGGCGTCGTCGTCATGGGTGCCCGCAACCACCGCACCGCCGACAAGCTGCGCGAGCACGGCGTCGAGGTGCACACCTTCGACTCCGAGCAGAGCGACAAGGGCGAGGGCGGCCCCACCTGCATGACCCGCCCCATCCTCCGCACCTGACCCACCTTCACCACAACGGGGTCAGAGGTGGGCGTGGACCCAGGCGGCGAGGGTGTGGGCGTGGTCGGCCAGGGTCTCCTGCCAGGTGGCGCCGGCGCTCTCGTCGGCGCTGTCGCTCACGAGCTTGACCAGCCGCACCGCGACGCCGGCCTCGCGCGCCGCGAGCGCCACGGCGTAGCCCTCCATGTCGCAGAGGTCGGCGCGCGCGGCCAGGTGGTCGCGCAGCGCTCCGCCGGCCACGAAGCGGTCGCCGGTCGCGAGCACGAGGCCCTCGCCGAGCTCGACGGGCGCGCCGTAGTGCCGGCCGAGGACGCCGAAGACGCCCTCGTCGTCGAAGTCGTGCTGGATCACGGTGCCGATCTCGTGCACGCCCTCGAGCCCGTCGCGCAGCCCGCCCGCCGTGCCGAGGTTGATGACCGAGGACGGTCGCGCGGTCGCGAGCAGCGCACCGACGGCGCTCGCCGCCCGCACCTTGCCCGGGCCGGTCACGAGCACCGGCAGGCGGGTGTCGAGACCGGCGGCCTCCTCGGGCAGCGCCACCACAAGCACCGGACGGTCGGACGCGATCTCCCCGCGCAGCTCCATGCCGTCATTGAACCGCGTCCCTGACTGCAGAGCGGCCGGCAGCACGCAGTGGCCCAGCAGACCGGCGGCGTCGCAAGGATCCCGCGCCGTGACATCAACGCGGGTGCGCGGGACGGAGCGCGCGGCGACGGGGATCGCGTCGGCCGGTGCACGCGGAGGAATCGCCGTCGCGGTCCGGTGAGGTGGGCACGCGCGTGGGCACCCCTGGTGGGACGATGGATGCGTGAGCACGGCGTACGGCTCCGGAGCACCCGATCCTTCGATGCCCGACACCCCGAAGGACCCGGTGCGGACGCGCGGTCGCTACGTGTTCACCCTCGACGGCGAGCCCGAAGCGATCGACGAGCGGTTCGTGCTCGGCGAGATCGCTCCCGGTGTCGTGCGCGCCCGCACCACCCGGATCGTGTCGCGACCGGTCGGGCGCCTCGAGTCCGACGCGCGCCTCGAGGTCGGGTCGCTCGCGGTCGCCGTGCGCTGGGTCGGCACCACGGTCGGCTCGGTGCGCGAGGCGAGCGCCGAGCTCACCGAGGACGCCGACGGTGTGCGCGCCTCGCGCGTCGTGGAGGGCACGGCGTACGGGATGGAGCACGTGGCCGGCCGCCTGAACACGCTGGGGCACGTGGTGTCGGGCCCGCTGATGCTCGCGGCGCGCGGTGGTGTCGACGTGGTCGAGCCCGACCTCGCGCCGGTCGACGACGCGACCGCGTTCCTCGCGGCCGTCACCACCCGCTGGACCACCGTCGACGCCGGCTCCGCCGACGTGATGGTCGACGGTGCCGAGCGTGCGGGCACGGCGTACCTCTGGACGGATGCGCGCAGCGGGCTCGACGCGCACGTGGTGGTCGACGACGGGGGGCTGCTGCTGCGTTCGCGCCTCGCCGCGCCCGACGGCCTGCTCGAGGTGACCCTCGCCGACGTCACCGGCCCCTGGCCCCGCCCCGCCGACTGGTTCCGCGCATAACTGTCCTTGACCACACAGATCGGCCCCGAATCGTGTGGTCAAGGACAGTTATGCGGCGACCCGGGTACGGTCGCGGGGGGTCAGAGCTCGTCCTCGTCGTAGCGGGCGAGCAGCTCCTCGTTGGCGCGCTTGCGTCGGTGCACCCACCAGCCGACGACGACGCCGGTGCCGTTCGCGGCCCAGTGCAGCGCGGCCGGCGGGAACAGGCTGCCGGTGTAGAGGCGCAGCAGCGCGAAGCCGGCACCCGACAGCCCGGTGAACAGCACGGTGCCGAGCACCGTGGTCCACGACGAGCCCTGCGTGGCGTTGTGCGAGCCGTGCATCTCCAGCGCGGGGCTGATGTGCCAGAGGCCGAAGAGCAGAGACGTCCAGGCCACCGCCCACGGCGTGCTCCACACGATCGTGCCGAGGGCCAGCAGCACGCCGCGGAACGCGAACTCCTCGATGAGCACGGTGCCGAACGGGATGTCGAGCAGCGCCTTGCGGGCGGTGACTCCGCCGCTCACCTCGGTGATGCGGTCGTCGGCGAACAGGTGGTGCAGGCGCGGGATGCCGCCCGCGGCGCCGATCACCGTGCCCACCGCGAGCACGATGCCGAGCGACCAGAGCGCACCCGTGACCCAGGTGGAGTGGCCGAGACCGAGCGACGTCCAGCTCAGGCCGTGCCGCCACGCCACCAGCACGAGGCCGGCCGTGGTGACGATGCCCGCCACGATGTAGGGGCCGCCCTCGACCCCGCGGGTGAGCGCCTGGAAGCCGACCATCATGAGCAGGACGCCGGCGATCGCGCCGATCGTGCCGCCGACGAAGACGCCGACCAGCGCGCCGGCGGCCAGGCAGGTGGCGCCGACGCCGCGGCTGATCACGCCACGGCTCAACTCCGCCATCCGACCCACCTCACGACGCTGTGATGACCTACGGTCGCAGATGCAAGCACCGATGGACGTGGGAGGGTTCATGGATCGCCCGGAAATCCTGGGTCGGGGGCAGCAGGTCGGACTCGTTCTGGCAGCCGCGGCCGTACCCGGCACGTTCGCGACGTCGCTCTCGGAGCGCACCTGGATGGATCAGGGGCTCATCACGGGCCTCTCGACGGGGTCGCACTTCCTGCTCAGCGTCATCGCGCAGGACGCCATCGACGCCGGCGGTGCCGCGATGTCGACGGTGCTCCCCTTCCCGGAGTCGTGGAGCGACAAGCAGCGGGAGCAGGCGGCGACTCTGCTGCTCGACCTCGCGGTGATCCCGATCGGGTTCGGAGTCGTCGCGTTCATCGGGCACCGGTCGAACGAGACCACCGTGCGCGGCCTGATCCGTCAGGCCGGCTGGCGCTCGGCCGTCACCGGCGTCGGCGCCGCCGTCCTCGCGTCGACGCTGGCCGTGCAGGGGCGTCTCGACCAGGCGATGGGCGCCGACGGCCGCTTCATGCGCCTGCCGCTCGCCGTGCCCGTCGGGGTCGGCGTCGCGATCGCGCTGGAGAGGGTGCGACAGTCGCAGGGCCCGCCCGAGCACATCGCCGACCCCGCGCGCTCGAGCCCGCTGCTCGGGCTGGCTGCGGGCGCCGGCGTCGTCGTCACCCTGGCCGGCCTCACGATCGGCGAGGCGTGGACCGCGCGGCAGCTCGGCTCGATCGGCAGCCGCGTGCTCCCCGGGTCGGAGCGCTTCTGGCGCCGGTCCGGGCACATCGCGATGCTCGGTGTCGTCGGCTACGGCACGCACGCGTTGTGGAACCGCGCCATGGCCGGCATCGAGTCCGGCACCGGCCAGTACGACGAGGGCATGGACGAGTCGGCCCCCGGCCTGTGGACCAACGAGTACGTGAGCGGGTCGCCGGAGAGCCTCGTGCCGTGGGCCTCGATGGGCCGCGAGGGCCGTCGGCACGTCGTCACGTATGTGCGCCCCAAGCCGCTGCTGGACCGCCCTGCTGAGCTGCAGGGGGTGCCGCGGCCCGAGCTGTCGATCCAGACGGTGATGCAGGAGGAGGCGCGCGCGACCCCGATCGCGATCTTCGTCGGGCTCGACAGCGCACCGACGGCGTCCGAGCGAGTCGACCTCGCGCTCGCCGAGATGGACCGCACCGACGCGTGGTCGCGGGCCGTCATCATGCTCACGTCGCCCACCGGCACCGGCTACGTGAACTACGTCGCGGTCGCGTGCGTGCAGTACATGACGCGCGGCGACATGGCCTCGGTGACGCTGCAGTACTCCAAGCGGCCGTCTCCGCTGTCGCTGGGCAAGGTGAAGGGCGCCAAGGAGCAGAACCGCACGCTGTGGCTGCGGATCCTCGAGCGCATCCGGATGATGCCGCCGGAGGATCGGCCCAAGGTCGTGGTGTTCGGCGAGTCGCTCGGCGCGCACACCAGCCAGGCCGCGTTCGAGGGCTGGGGCACGCTCGGCCCACAGGCGCTCGGCATCGACCGCGCGCTGTGGATCGGGACGCCGGAGATGTCGAAGTGGCGCCACGAGATCATGGGGCCGCCGCGCCCGGACATCGACCGCAGCCTCATCGCGGTGGTCAACGACTACGAGGAGTTCCTCGCTCTGGGCAACACCGCCAAGGAGCACGCGCACTACGTGCTGCTCAGCCACGACAACGACGGCGTCACCAAGTTCGGGCCGTCGCTCATCAACCGGCGTCCTGGCTGGCTCGGCCCCGACCGGCCGCACGTGCAGGAGGTGCCGACCCGCTCGCCGCGCGGCATCCCGGTCTCGATGCGGTGGCGCCCGGTCACGACCTTCTACCAGCTGCTCGTCGACATGAAGAACGCGCAGATCCCCGGCTCCTACCGCGCCTGGGCGCACGACTACCGGCCCGACCTGCCCGAGTTCATCCGCGACGTCTACGACCTCGACGACGTGACCGACGAGCAGCTCGAGGCGATCAAGGTGGCCTGCGAGCAGCGCGAGCAGTTCCGCGAGGCCGTCTTCAAGTAGCCCGCCGGTTCTCGATGAGGGGGACCCTCACCCAATAGAACCGTGGGATCCGGACCCTCACGATCGGAGTCGTCCACAGGCTCCGGCGTGGTCCGCCCGGGGTCAGGCGGCGACGCGGGGGAGGACGACGACGGGCACCGGGGCGGCGCGCACGATGCGGAAGGTCATGTCGCCGAGCAGGACGCGCGCGATCGGGCCGCGGCTCGACGAGCCGACGGCGAGGACGTCGTCGTACCGCCAGGCGAACGACCCGAGCGCCTCGGCCACGGTGTCGCCCTGCAGCACGTAGGTGTCGCCGACGTCGTCGTTGGCCGCGCGCGCCGCCGACACGGTGATCTCGGCCTCCGCGGTGAGCACCTCGAGCACCTCGATCTCGGCGTCGTGGCCGAGCTGCGTCGTGTAGATCGACGTCGCGCGCCGCACGATGCTCACGAACGCCACGTCGAGGTCGTGCTGCGACGCGAGGTCGAGCGCCCACTGCAGCTGGTGCGGGTGCTGCGCGGTCTCCATCGCGACGACCACCCGGCGCAGGCGCTCGGGAGCGACACTGGCGTACCCCCAGGGGGCGAGGGCCACGGGCACGCGCGCGCCGTGCAGCAGCTGGTCGGACGTCGAGCCCGCGTAGAAATGCCCGCGCTCGGAGCCGGGCACCGAGCCGATCACGATGACGGCGGCACCCCGCTCGCGCGCGAGAGCGTCGAGCCCGGTGCCGCTGTGCTTGTCGACGCCGATCACTGTGCCCCCACCGAGAGCGGTGAACGACACCGAGTGCTCGGAGTAGCAACGCGTGACGACGTCCGCGGCGCTTGCCTCGAGGTAGGCGTTCCACTCGGCGTCGACCTGGCCGGGGCCGGGCGCGCGCCACGGCTCGGGGCGGACGTGGGCGACGACGGGGACGGCGTCGAGCGTGCGCGCCAGCACGATGCCGAGCGCGGCGGCGTCGGCCGTGGTCGCGTCGTTCGTCGCGCCGATGAGCACCTCGGGCATGCGGCCTCCCGCGCTGCGCCTGACGTCACTCGCCTCTCAGCACTACGTTAGCCACGACGATGCCCCGCAGTCGCCGGATCGGGGAGGCACGATGGCCGGGTCGCTCGTGAGCGGACTGTTCGCCACGAAGTCGGTCGACGACATCGTGGCTGCCGCCGACCACGTCGAGGAGGGCGGCGGCCAGCTCAAGCGCACGATGGGCCTGATGGCGCTCACGCTGTTCTCGGTGGGCTCGATCGTGGGCACCGGCATCTTCGTGATCCTCGGCGAGGCCGTGCCCAAGGCCGGCCCGGCGGTGCTCGTCTCGTTCATCCTCGCGGCCATCACGTGCGCGTTCTCCGCGCTGTCGTACGCCGAGCTCGCCGGCACGATCCCGGTGTCGGGGTCGTCGTACTCCTACACCTACGCGACGCTCGGCGAGCTGATCGCGTGGGTGTGCGGCTGGTGCCTCATGCTCGAGTACGGCGTCTCGGTGGCCGCCGTGGCGGTGGGCTGGGGGCAGTACCTCAACGAGTTCCTGTCGACGTTCAACGTGCAGATCCCTGCGGAGTTCGCGAACCCGCCCGGCGTGAACGGCGGCGTGTTCAACATCCCGTCGATCGTCGTCGTGGTGCTGTGCGGGCTCCTGCTGCTGCGCGGCGCGAGCGAGTCGGCGACGGCCAACACCATCATGGTGTTCCTCAAGATCGGCATCCTCGCGTTCTTCTGCGTCGTGGCGTTCACCGCGTTCGACCCGTCGAACCTCATGCCGTTCGCGCCGCTCGGCATCGTCGGCATCCAGGCCGCGGCGTCGCAAGTGTTCTTCTCCTACATCGGGTTCGACGCCGCCTCGACAGCGGGCGAGGAGGCCAAGAACCCTCGGCGCGACCTGCCGATCGCGATCATCCTGAGCCTCGTGATCGTGACGGTCATCTACGTGACGGTCACCCTCGCCGCGCTCGGTGCGCAGGGAGGCGAGACCGTCACCGAGGCGGGGCACACGTTCTACAAGTGGGGCGACGGCAGCGGCGAGGCGGTGCTCGCGCAGATCGTCGCGGGCGTCACCGGCTCGTCGTGGGCGCCGGCGCTCATCTCGCTCGGCGCGGTGATCTCGATCTTCTCCGTCGTCCTCACCGTGATGTACGGGCAGACGCGCATCCTGTTCGCGATGGGGCGCGACGGCTTGCTCCCGCGCGTGTTCACGAAGGTGAACCCGCGCACGCAGACGCCCACGACGAACACGATCATCGTCACCGTCGTCATCTCGCTGCTCGCGGGCTTCGTGCCGCTCGGCCAGCTCGCGGAGGCGACGAGCATCGGCACGCTGTTCGCGTTCCTGCTCGTGAACGTCGGCGTGATGGTGCTGCGCCGCTCACGGCCTGATCTGCAGCGGTCGTTCCGCACGCCGCTGTTCCCGATCACCCCGATCCTCGGGATGATCTTCTGCGGCTACCTGCTGCTCGGCCTCGCCCACATCACGTGGGTCGTGTTCGCGCTCTGGATGGTTCTGGGGCTCACGGTCTACGCGCTCTACGGCTACCGCCGCTCGCTGCTGCGCCACCCCGACCAGCCCCAGTGGCGCTGACCCGTTGCTGTGTGCTGAGCGCGGGGTAGAGCCCGCGCAGAGCACACCAACGGGTCACAGGTCGACGACGCGGTTCTCGTTCGCGCTGACGATCATCGCGTCGAGCACCTCGAGGACGGCGACCGCGCCGTTCGGATCGACCGCGAGCTCGCCCTCGCCGCGCGCCGCGCGCGCGAACTCCGGGTAGAAGAGGTCCCAGCGGCCGCGCTCGGTGGGCACCGGGGTGAACACCGCGCCCTGGCGGATCTCACCCCGCACCGATTCGGGCTCCCGGCCCCACGCGTCGCCCTCCGACGCCGGCGTGAGCCCGGCGCGCAGCGCGTCCTCCTGCCCGTCGACCCCGCCGACGACGTACGCGCCCTCGGTGCCGATCACGCGCATCCGCCGCGTGGTGTCGCCGCACATCGTGGTGGCGTGCACGTGCGTGCGGACGCCGTTCGCGTGCGTGAGGAACGCGTTCACGTCGTCGTCGGCCACGCTCTCGGAGCGCCGGGTCGCGATCTCGGCGTACACCGAGGCCACCGGGCCGAACAGCTGCACGGCCTGGTCGGTGAGGTGCGTGACGAGGTCGAGGCGTACGCCGCCGCCCTGCTCCGGCGGCAGCTCGGCACGCCACCACGCGCGCGGCATCCCGGGCGCCCAGCGCTCGAAGCGCGTCTCGAACGAGTGGACGTCTCCGAGCACGCCGTCGTCGAGCAACCGGCGGACGGTGAGGAAGTCGGAGTCCCACCGGCGGTTCTGGAACGCGGTGAGCAGCAGGCCGGCGGCCTCGGCCTTCGCGACGCTGGCCCGCGCGTGCGCGGCATCGACGGCGAGCGGCTTGTCGCAGACCACGTGCAGGCCGAGGTCGAGCGCGGCGTCGGTGAGCTCGCTGTGCGACCCGGTGGCGGAGGAGATGACGACGGCCTCGGCGCCGGCGTCGCGCAGCGCCTCGAGGCTGGCGACCGCGGGCACGCCGGGGTGGTCGGTGGACAGCTGCGCGATGCGGTCGGGGCTCGTCGTGACGACGCCGACCAGCGTGGCCTCGGCCGCCGACGCCAGCAGTGGGGCGTGGAACACCCGCCCGCCGAGACCGTAGCCCACCAGGCCGACACGCACGGGCTCGCTCACAGGTCCTCCAGGACGACGCCGGGTCTGCGACCGCCTCGGCCGCCGTGCTCACTCTGCCCTGCCGGGAGAGCCCGGGTCCCCCGATCGGGCGTCCGTCGTCGGGTTCAGGTCACCCGAGGAGGTCCGGTATCCTGTCGGGGCCGTAGCGGGGACGCGTGCGTCCCCGGCGCGGTGCTGGAGGCGTCGCCTAGTCCGGTCGATGGCGCCCGCCTGCTAAGCGGGTTGGGGTCTCAAAACCCCTCGCGAGTTCAAATCTCGCCGCCTCCGCCAGCACACACGAAGGGCACCCCGTCAGGGGTGCCCTTCGTCGCGTTCGCGCGGAGGCGCGCACATGCGGGGAGGAGCCCCACCGGCTCGACGCGGTCGCCGACGCCGCCGAAGGCGGCCGCTCGACCGCCCATCGCCGCGCTCAGCGACGGATCTCGCCGCCTCCGATGGTGTCGCGCGTCGTCGGCGCTCGTCGGCCCTGGTGCGCTCTGTTGGCAGTCGCGGCGACGCTCCGCGACCATTCGCCGGGAGCCGGCAGGGCTGCGCAGGACGTCGGTCCGGACCTTGGTTCTCCGCGGTGAAAGACGGTGGTCAGTTCGTGGGTCGGAGCACGCGCTCGACGACGACGGTGATGCCGACGACAACCGCGGCGAGCGCCAGCGAGCCGACGAGGTCGGTGAACCAGTGCGCACCGACGACGAGCCGGTCGACGGCGACCATCAGGGTGAACAACGTCGCCGCGGCGACGGCCACGACATGCAGCGCGACGGTCAGGTGGCGCCAGGCCAGCAGCACAACCACCGACGACACGGTCGCGGCCGCGAGCAGGTGTCCCGAGGGGAAGCTGGGCTCCGACTCCCAGGCCAGGTTGTAGGGCGCGACCGGTCGGGCACGGTGCTCGGCGTACTTCGCGATCGCGCCTGCGACGACGGCGAGCAGGGTGCTGCCGAGCAGGAGCGCGGCGGGCACGCGCGCGCGGCGGAACCACAGCACAGCCGACACGACCACGACCGCGACGAGCAGCGCCGCCGGCATGGTGAGGACGGCGACCTTGAGACCGAGGGAGTCGAGCAGCGGCGTGCGGTGCGTGGCGAACCACTGCGCGATCGAGGAGTCGAGGCGGGTGAGGCCGTTGCGCTCACCGACGTCGTCGCACAGCCGGGCGAAGACGAGGGCGCTGACGAGAGCCAGAGCGGCCCACGGCCAGGCGCGCCGCATCCGGCCGACGTAAGCGGCGGGGCGGTCGAGGACGAGCTGCTGCACGGGAACTCCTGCGTTCGAGGTCCCGGGGACCGTAGGGCGGCAGCGTGTGAGGACCGTGTGATCAGGCCCGTTGGGCCGACGAACTTGACCGAAGCCTGAATCTGACCACCACGCCGACGGCCGATGACCGCGATTTCCCGTTCTCGGACGCCTCGGGCTAGAATCTCCGAGCCTTCAGGCACGCGCCCGTAGCTCAACGGATAGAGCATCTGACTACGGATCAGAAGGTTAGAGGTTCGAGTCCTCTCGGGCGCGCGTTGTTTGAGACAGCAGCACGATGAAGCCGATCCGCCGACGGGCAGGGTCGGCTTCGTTGTATCTGCGGGTCGGCGCCGGTCCCATCTCGACGTGGAGATCGGGCCTCGATCGTTTCTGGGCTACTGCCGTTCCTGCCTCAGAAGCAGTAGCCCGAGCCCAGCCGGTCACGCGACCGAGTCGTGGTCACTCGGCCGTTCCGAGCAGGCGGAGCAGCGTTCGGGCCGCGGCCGCGCCCGCCACGAGCGCACCCTCGAACCAGCCGGCTTCCTCGGACGCGATGTCGGACGTCGCGAAGGCCACCCGTCCGTGGAGGGGGAAGCGGTCCGCGCGCAGCACCTCCGGTCGGCCTGCAGGGGTGTTGACCCACGTGCCCTTCGACGCCGGGTCGCCGATCCAGTCGTGCGTCGTGTGCGCCAGCAGCTCGGCGCCCGGGTGGAAGGCCTCGAGAGCCCGCTGCAGGTCGGCGGTGCTGGTCGGATCGAACCCCTCGACGGGCCAGCCGAAGCCGATGACGAGCGTCTCGTCGTCGTCGCCGTACGGCCGGTCGCCGTACAGAAGGTGCACGCCGTGACCGCGACCGAACGCGAGGCTGCCGACCGGGACGCCGCGGGTGAGCAGCCACACCTTGAACGCCGCGCCGCTGCTGGCGCCGAAGCCCTCACGGGTCCGCTCCGGGGCGGGCGGACGAAACTCCACGTCGGGCAGGACGTTCACCGGGACGGCGAGGACCGCGGCCCGTGCACGCCAGGCACCGTCGGCCGTCGACACCGTCACGACGTCGTCGGTCTGCGACACGCTCGTCACAACCCATCCGAGCTGCACCTCGACCCCGGGGGTCGTCGCCATGGCCTGTGCCAGAGCCGACCATCCGCCGGCCGGCGCGAGGTGCAGGTAGCCCAGGTTCCCGATGGCACCGTCGCGGTGCTCCGACCCGAGGATCGCCTCGACGCACCCCGCTGCCGGGTCGCCGCCGCCGGTGATCGTCCACCAGCCGTACATCAGGTCGCGGACCGCCGGCGTGGCGTCGATCCCGGCCAGGTACGCGTCCAGCGACACCCGGTACCGGGCATCGTCGACGCCCGACTCGACGGCGGCGACGTCCGCCTGCACCCGCTGCCAGGCGGCGAGGCTGGCAGCGTCGTCCTCATCGAAGGGAATCTGCAGGCGCAGCGCACCGTCGAGCAGCCAACGGGTCGACGTGACCGGCTCGAAGGTGCGCACCGGCAGTCCGTAGCGGTCGATCTCGGCCTTCACCTCGTGATGCTCGGTCGTGTACCAGGAGCCGCCGAGCTCGATCGGGAGGTCTGTTCCGGGGAAGGTCCTGGTCCACCCTCGCCCGCCGACACGGTCGCGCGCCTCGAGCACCACCACGTGCCGCCCGGTCTCGGCGAGGTCGCGTGCGGCTCGCAGACCGGCCAGACCTCCGCCGATGACGACGACGTCGGCATCCCGGGCACCTTCACGAGGCTCGGCCATGGCCGCACCCTAGCCATCCGTGAGCCTGAGCCAGCAGCCGAGCGCGAAGATCCGCAGCCTCGACGACGCTGCCGGTCGGCAGAGCCGCCTCGGCCCGGAGGGCTCGTCCACGGCGTCGCCCAGCGCCTGACCCGATCGCGGGACGGAGGGGGGTGAGGTCGACACGACCTCACCCCCCTCGTGCGTGCGCTTCGCGCGATCGTCGGACCGCCTGCCCGCGCGCACCACCCTGGCTACGATTCAGGGACCGCGTCGCATCAGGACGCCCTCGCGCTGGAGGTCGTCATCCCTGGAGCCTCCCTTCGGCTCGGCGAGCTGGTCGCGACGCTCGCCCTCGCGCAGGACAACGCGTTCGGCCAGCCCCTCGAGTCGCAGCTGCGCTCGTGCCTGCTCGCCGGCTGGCTCTGCGACGAGGCGGGCTTCGATCCCGAGCTGAGCGCCACCACCTACTGGGTCTCCCTGCTGCGCTACGTCGGGTGCACCGGTCACACGCACGAGGTGGCGAGCGTGTTCGGCGACGACATCGCGATCCGCGCGCAGACGCTCGTGCACGATGCCGCCGACCCGGTGGAGGTGATGCGCGACGTCCTCGCCTACGCCACCGCGGCGCACCCGCCGGAGGAGCACGACGCCGTCGTCGCGGCGATCACGGCGGGCGCCCACGACTGGGCGGTGCTCAACTTCACCTCCGGCTGCGAGGCCGGCGACCAGCTCGTCGCCCGGCTCGGCCTGGGTGCTGACGTCCGCGATGCGCTCGCTCACACCTTCGAGCGTTGGAGCGGCACCGGGTTCCCGAACGGCGTCGCGGGCAAGCGCATCCCGCTCGCGATGCGCGTCGTGCACCTCACGCACGACGCCGAGGCGATCGCGCGCCGCGTCTCGCCGCAGGCCGCGCTCGACGCCGTCCGCCACCGTCGAGGGCGCACCTACGACCCCGCGCTGGCCGACCTGTTCCTGGTGCACGGCGACCAGTGGCTGCAACGGCTCGCGAAGGTCGAGCCGTGGGACGTCGTCCTCGAAGCGGAGCCGACGCCGCACCGCGTCCTCGTCGCCGACGAGCTCGACGAGGCGCTTCTCGTCGTGGCCGACTTCGTCGACGTGAAGTCGCCGTACGCCGTGGGCCACAGCCGCCGCTGCGCCGACCTGGTCGCAGACGCCGCACGCGTCCTCGGGCTCGACGAGGCCATCGTCGACGACGCCCGACGCGCAGCGCTCGTGCACGAGCTCGGCATGACGGCGATCTCGAACGCGATCCTCGACAAGCCGAGCTCGCTCACGCGGGCCGAGCGCGACCGGGTGGAGATCCACACGATGCTCACCGAGCAGATGCTGCGCCGGTCGAGCGGGCTCCAGCCGCTCAACGCCGTGGCCGCGGCGCACCACGAGCGGGCCGACGGCAACGGCTACCACAAGGGCCTGAAGGCGAGCGCCGTATCACCGGCCGCTGCGGTGCTCGAGGCGGCTGAGGTGTACGTCGGCATCACGACCGACCGGGCCGACCGGCCCGGCTCGTCGCCGGAGTCGGCCGCGGCCGAGCTGCGACGTCTGGTGGCCGAGGGCGTGCTCGGGCACGAGGCGGCCGAGGCGGTGCTCGCCGCCGCGGGTCACCGGCCGCGTCGCGCGGCGCGGGCGCAGAACCCCGCCGGGCTCTCCGACCGCGAGATCGAGGTGCTGCGCCTGGCGGCCCGCGGCCTCACCGTCAAGGAGATCGGCGAGTCGCTGTTCCTCTCGCCGAAGACTGTCGACCACCACATCCAGCACGTCTACGCCAAGATCGGCGTCTCCACCCGTGCCGCAGCCACCCTGTGGGGCGTCCAGAACGGGGTTGTGGGCTGAGACCGCCTGCGCGGCAGGGGTTCCCAGGAATGGGGTGAACTCCCGATGCGGCGCACGGGCCCTCACCGCGACTCTCGACTCGTCGATGAACGCCGATCCCCGGCGTCGCTGCACGAGGAGGAACCGACATGCTGCTGGCCACCACCAAGGTCGAGGACTACGACCGCTTCCTGAACATCTTCTCCACCGACGGTGCCGAGAAGCGCCGCGAGCACGGCTCGAACGGCGCCACCGTCTTCCGCGACCCGGCCGAGGACGACCGCGTGTGGGTCATCTTCGACTGGGACGAGCAGGGCTGGGCCAGCTTCGTCTCCGACCCCGCGGTGCCCGCCATCCTGCACGCGGCCGGCCACATCGGCGCGCCCCAGGCGGCCGTGCTCGGTGGCCGGTACGACGCCTGACGCGGCAGCGACGGCCCGAGGCCCGCGGATCGATCACCGCGACGCCCCGGGCCGTCGCGCGTCCGTCAGTCGGCGCCGAGCTCGGTGAGCACCTGGCGGGTCGCGTCCTTGCCGGGCGAGAGCAGGCCCAGCGTCACCTGGATCTTCGCGGTGACGCCGTCCTGGCCGATCTCGACGTGGTGGGTGGTCCCCGTCTTGCTCGACGTCACGGTGGCGTCGGCGCGTGAGAACCGGGCGAAGACGCGCGTGGGGCCGGTGCCGGCGCGCACGTTGCCGTCCCAGTCCATGAGCACGATCTCGTGCGCGGTGACGGCGAGAACCATGACGGGCGTGACGCCGGCGGCATCGGCCGCCCCCTGGTAGGCGGCGTGCCTCGCCACGTCGAAACCGATGCCCGCGGCCAGGCCGTCGGCGAGCGGGTTGTCGATGAGGACCGACGCCGCGGTGCTGCCGGCGACCGCACCGGCGACCCCGCCCGCCGTCGGTGCGATGAAGCCGATGTCGATGACGAACAGCCCCGCCGCCGTCACGGGTGACCCGATGAGGGCGGCGGAATCGGTGCGCAGAGCGTCGTAGTCGATCATGCCGCCAGGCTACGGGCAGCGTTCTGGTTGATGCCCGCTGCCGGCGCTCGACCAGACGCGCCATCATCGGCGAGCACGGTCCGCGCAGTCAGGCGGAGGCGACGCGCGCTTCGACGAACTCCTTGAGGCGGACCAGGGTCTTGGCGACGGCGATCTGGTTGCTGTTGTAGGCGTTCATGAGGATCAGCGCGGGCGGGAAGAGCGCCGTGCGGCCGTCGAAGGTCTCGGTGACGACGGTCGACGTGTCGTCGACCGGCTCGAGCTCGTAGCGCCAGCGGTGCTTGTTGAAGTGGCACCAGGCGATGAGCCGGCCCTCGTCGAACTCGACGACCTCGTTGTCCGTCCGGTAGGGCACCTTGAGGCGCATGCCCATGCCGAACCGCGAGCCCAGCGAGAGCCGTTCCGGTCCTGACGCCATCGACTGCACGGTCCCGGAGCCGTCGAACCGCGCGTGCAGCGAAGGATCGGCCAGGACGTCGAAGATCGCGTCGGACGGCGCGTCGATGGTGATGCGGGCAGCCTTGGCCCAGCGCGAGCCGGTGTCGACGATCTCTGCTCTCGGGGTCACGTCGACACCCTAGGCGCGCTGCCACCGTCCCGCACGAGCGTCAGGCCGCACCGTTGAGCGCGACCACGGGATCCGGCTTCGGCAGATCCACCGTCTTGCCCGTCGCCGCCTGGCTCTCACGGTGCAGGAAGGCCGTGAGCTCCTCGATCGTGCTCATGATCGGAGACGGGAACACGACGGTCGTGTTCTTGTCGACGCCGATCTCGACGAGGCTCTGCAGGTTGCGCAGCTGCAGCGCGAGCGGGTGCTGCATCATGATGTCCGACGCGTCGCCGAGTGCGGCGGCGGCCATGGCCTCGCCCTCGGCATTGATGATCTTGGCCCTCTTCTCGCGCTCAGCCTCGGCCTGGCGCGCCATCGCGCGCTTCATGGTGTCGGGCAGCTGGATGTCCTTGAGCTCGACGAGCGTGACCTCGACACCCCACTCCGCCGTGGTCATCTCGAGGATCTCGCGGATGTCGAGGTTGATCCGGTCGGTCTCCGACAGCGTCTCGTCGAGGCTGTGCTTGCCGACCACCTTGCGCAGTGTCGTCTGCGCGATCTGGTTGATCGCAGCGTTCACGTTCTCGATGGCGACGACCGACTTCTCGGCGTCCACCACCTTGAAGTAGGCGACCGCGGAGATGTCGACGCTCACGTTGTCGCGGGTGATGATCCCCTGCGACTGGATGGGCATCGTGACCACGCGGAGCGAGACCGTGTGCAGGACGTCGACGAACGGGACGACGAAGCGGAGGCCGGGCTGACGGACGCCGATCACACGACCGAGGCGGAACAGCACCCCCTGCTCGTACTGCTGGACGATCTTCACCGACATCCACAGCAGGAGCACGACGATCACGAGAAGAACGAGAAGTGCGATCTGGACGCCCATGACAGGCTCGATTCTCAACCACCCGACGGCCCTGACTGGGCACCCAGGCTCACCACCACAGTAACCCCGTGGTGAGTTCTCGGCGACGGCGCGTGCGACGGCGACCCGTGTGACACGGCGGTGCAGCGGCTGTGACCGCGGCTGGCCGGGTCAGTGCTCGACGAGGGGAGCGACGTCGAGGCGGCCCTCGACGATCGCGATCGCCACCTCGGTGAGCTTCTCGTTGCGCCCTCGCGCGAGCGTGCGCAACGCGTCGAACGCGTCTTCCATGCTGAGCGCGTTCCGTTCGGCGATGACGCCCTTGGCCTGCTCGATCACCACGCGGCTGTTGAGGGCGTGCTGGAGCTGCTCGGCCATCAGGTCGCTGCGGTGCGCCGAGCGCCGATGGAGGATGCCGATGGTCGCCATGTCGGCGAGGGCCTGCGCGAGACGCTGATCGACCAGACGCAGGTCGGCGTCGTCGTCGACGAAGAGGTTCAGCCCCCCGATCACCTGGTCGCGCAGGCGGAGAGGGACTGCGACGACGGACAGGAATCCGGCGGCGACCGCCGCCGGCACGAACCTCGGCCAGCGAGCAGTCTCGAGGCGCAGGTCCTCGACCGTGACGGCCGTGCCGCTGCGGAAGCAGTCGAGGCACGGCCCCTCGTCGTTCTGGAGCTGGAACATCTCGAGGAGCCGGGTGCGCTCGCTCGAGGTGGCCACCACCGTGAGATGACCCTTCTGGTCGTTGAGGAGCAGGCCCGCCGCCGTGACGCCGAGCAGGTCGACGCAGGCCGTGGTCAGCCGGTCGAGCAGATCGACCACGTCGTAGTCGTCGACCAGGGTGTCGGCGAGGGCCACGAACACCTCGGCGAGACGCTGGTCGCGCCCTGTCGGCGCGGCCTGTGTCGTTGCCGGCAGCGTCGGGTCGGTCATCTGTCCTCCTCGGAGAAGCGCAGACGCCGTTCCACGACGTCCCGTGCGATGTCGATGACCGGACGCCCGGAGGCGAACGCCCGCGCGCGCAGAAGCAGGAACGCGTCCTCGGTGGGCATCCCGAGCTGCACCTGGATCATGCCCGTGGCCTGGTGAACCTGAGCGAAGTGGTTCGAGTCGAGACCCTCGGCCGTGCCGAACGGTCCGCCATCGCCGGCGCGCAACAGGCACAGCGTCACGGCGTCGGCCGCCTCCAGCGCACGGGAGAGATCCTCCGACGACAGGCCGCCCGGAGTCGAGCGATAGAGGTCGAGCGCCCCGATGGCGATCGCCCCGATGCAGAGCGGAAAGGCGAAGAGCGCCTCGGCACCCGACGCCGACACCGACTCCACGAGCGTCGGCCACCGGGAGATCGGCTCTCCCTCGGGATGCATCAGGTCGCTCATCATGACGGGCGAACGCTGACGAGTCGCATCCACGCACGGTCCCACGCCGAGGGTGAACTGCAGCGTCTCGAGCTGCTCGGAGACGGCGTCGGACGCGCACACGATCGCGCGCACGCCGGTCTGGCTGATGATCGAGATCCCGGCCCCGGTAAGACCGAGGTGCTCGACGCACAGCCGGGCGATCGCCAGAGGAGCCCCGCTCCTCGAGGACGAGGCGGCGACGAGAGCAGCGTCCCAACCCGGGCCTTCATCCACGGCTGCCGCGGCTGTCGGCGGGTCGCAGGCTGCCCGTCGCGTCGGTCGTCTCAGACGGGACCGTACGTCGAACGCGGGCACCCATGAGCCACACCTCACGTCCCGTGACACGACGGGAACGCCCTCAGCATGCACCCCGGCGTCCCTGCGTGTGCGACCGACCTGCTCACGGCCCTCTCCGTGCGACTCGCGGGGATCCTTCGTCGCCGATCCGTGCGATAGTGGAGACACCAAGCGCGCGCCAGGACGTCCGGACCCTGCGCTCCCTCGCCGCTCACACCGCACGACCTGAGGTGGCGAGCCCGGTGACAGATCTGTTCTCGCGTCCCAGCCCGGCCGGCCCCGAGTCGATCCCCGTGCCGATGCTCGACGGCGCCCCGCTCCTCCCGTGCCTCTACTGCCGAAACGGCGTTCCCGCCAACTCGTTCGCCTTCTGGTCGCACGCACGCCGGCTCGTGTCGGCGACCTGCCCGGCCTGCGAACGGCGCGTCACGCTCACCGCCGCCACCTGGCACGCCTGGTCGTCCCAGGACCTGACCACGAACGACCACTCGAACTGGAGCACACCATGAACGCGCACGCGGACGAAGTTGCCGGCCACGCCAAGGAGGTCGCGGGGATCGTCACCGGCGACGACCAGCTCAAGGCAGAGGGACGCGACCAGCGCGTAGGCGCGGAGATCGACGGCAAGGTCGACGCCGCGGCCAAGCACGTCGAGGCCGGCCTCGACGCCACGCAGCACAAGGTCGACGGTCTGTTCACCCGACTCACCCGCTGGGTGCGTCGTTCCTGAGCGGGACGACGCCCTCGGCGTCGGACGTCCGCCATACACGTCACACGGAACGGAGCGCGTCATGAGCACCGCCACGTCATCTCCCTCGGCTGCGCCGGCCGGCGACGGCACGCTGCAGCTCGACGGGGAGGCCGGTCGGCTGCCGTCGACGTTGCACGGCACGTGGGCGCCCGCCTCGAGGTCGCTCGCCATGGAGCTGCCCGACCTCGTCGCCGAGCTGCACCGTCGCGGTGTCCGCATCGTCCGCGTCGCGTTCAACCCGATCCGATGGGACACGGCGCCTCGGACGGTCGCGGCGGACGGACGCGTGATCCACCTCGGGCTGTTCCACTCACTCACGCCGAACCTGCTCATCCTTCAGGGAACGGCGGGCGAACGAGTCGACCTCACGGTGCCGCTCGACGCGGTGCCGTGAGGCGGCTACCCCCGGGCCGCGGCCCGGCTCCTAGCCACCCAGCCCGGCGAGCAGGTTGACCGTCACGGCGAGGATCACCGCGCCGAAGACGAACGACAGCAGCGCGTGGCGCAGGACCGTCGACCGGATCGAGGTCTTCTCGATGTCGGTGTCGGCGACCTGGAAGGTCATGCCGATGGTGAAGCCGACGTACGCGAAGTCCTGATAGGTCGGGTCCGGGTCCTGCTTGAAGTCGATGCCGCCGACGGGGTCGGAGTAGTACAGGCGCGCGTACTTCAGGATGAAGATCGTGTGGAGCACGCCCCACGCCACCACGATCGACGCGATGCCGAGCGCGAGCCGGAGCGGTCCGCCATCGTGCGCTCGGAAGATCACGACGCCGACGACGAGCACGCTCCCGACGGCGACGACGAGCAGCACGATGTCGCGCACCGGCCGCGACGGGTCCTCGCGCTGCGCGACCCGGGCGGTGTCCGTCGCGTCCAGCGGCCAGAGCGCAGCGCCGGTCCACGCGAGGAAGACCGCGGCGGCGACGACCCACGCGGCGAGCGCCCCGACGACGGGCTCACGCACGAGGGCGACCGCGGCCCCCACGAGGATCCCGGCGGCGGCGGACACGGCCAGATGCGTGCCGGCCGACGTGCGCTGCCACAGGCCCGGCTGTCTCT
>Ga0302299_10000550_pt1 | contig 20660 bp, 16 predicted proteins | sample III_Fen_N3_4_FD_198795 | JGI IMG/M metagenome (GOLD analysis project Ga0302299, IMG submission 198795) | Peat permafrost microbial communities from Stordalen Mire near Abisko, Sweden - III_Fen_N3_4 | ecosystem: Environmental > Terrestrial > Soil > Wetlands > Permafrost | place: Sweden: Abisko... | reverse complement strand
ATCCAGATCATGCGGATCAACGGCCTGCGCACGCTCACCGCAGCGCTGCACGACCGCAAGGACCTCGGCACCGCCACGCTCGGGGCCACCAACAAGATGTTCTGGTCCGAGACGCACCGCACCACCATGGAGCTGGCCATCGACATCCTCGGGATGGAGGGGCAGATCCTCACCGGCAAGCCCGGCGAGGAGTTCGTGCCGGGCATGGGCAAGCGCGACGCCGCCCGCGACTACCCGGTCTCGCCGCTGCAGGCCGCCTTCTTCTTCTCCCGCTCCGAGACCATCTGGGGCGGCACCGCCCAGATCCAGCGCAACATCGTGGGCGAGCGCATCCTGGGCCTGCCCAAGGAGCCCAAGGCCGCCACCGAGTAGCCCGAGAGCGTCGGTCAGAACTCGACGGGGCGCTCCTGGGGCCACTGGTAGCCCTCCGACACCCGCGCCAGGAGCGACCGGAGGGTGCGGGTCTCGGCGGCGTTGAGCCGCCCGAAGCCGTCGGGCGGGACCTGCCCCTTCTCGATGCAGTCGGCCCGGGCCTTGGAACCGACGTCGGTGAGGCGGATGAGCTTCACCCGGCGGTCGACCTTGGACGGCAGGCGCTCGACCATGCCGATGGCCTCGAGGCCGTCGACGATGCCGGTGACGTTCGACGCGTCGCAGTACCACTCGACGGCGAGGTCGCGCATGGGCCGCGGGTTGTCGGGATCGAGGTCGAACAGGGCGTGCAGCTGGCGCAAGGTGAGGCCCGCCTCGTCGGCAGCGCGCGCCAGGCGCTGCTGGTGCTCACCGCCGACCAGCATCCGGAGCATGCAGCTCCAGGCCTCGCGCGCGTCGTCGTCCTTGGTGGGCACGACGCCATCATATCCCGCAGGTCGAACATCGAGTGTGCTCCACCACTGTCCCGTGGCAAAGGTTAAGTAGAGAAAGTAGTTGACACTGGTCAAGGAATATCGCGAGGATGTCACCATGACGGAATTCGCGATCGAGGCCGTCGGCCTCACGAAGGACTTCGGCGACGTGAAGGCGCTCGCCGGGGTCGATCTCGAGGTGGCGACCGGCACGGTGTTCGGGCTGCTCGGTCCCAACGGTGCGGGCAAGACCACCGCGGTGCGCATCCTCACCACGGTCCTGGCGCCCACGGGCGGCCACGCCAGCGTGCTGGGCCACGACGTGGTCCGCGAGGCGGCGGCCGTGCGGGCCACCATCGGCCTCGCCGGCCAGTACGCCGCCGTCGACGAGAACCTCACCGGCCACGAGAACCTGCGCATGGTCGGCCGCCTCACGCACCACTCCAAGGCCTTCGCCCGAACCCGCGCCACCGAGCTGCTCGAGCGCTTCGACCTGGTCGACGCCGCCAACCGGCCGGTGAAGACCTACTCGGGCGGCATGCGCCGCCGCCTCGACCTGGCCGCGTCGCTGGTGCACCGGCCGCCGGTGCTCTTCCTCGACGAGCCCACCACCGGCCTCGACCCCCGCAGCCGCATCGAGCTGTGGAAGGTCATCGAGGAGCTGGTCCGGGAAGGCACGACCGTGCTGCTCACCACCCAGTACCTCGAGGAGGCCGACCGGCTCGCGGCCCGGGTCTCGGTGGTCGACCACGGCCAGGTCATCGCCCACGGCACCCCGGCCGAGCTGAAGGCCACCATGGGCAGCACCGTGCTGGCGCTCACGTTCGACGAGCCCGGCCAGGCGGCGCAGGCGGCAGGCATCCTCGAGCGGTCGGCCTCGAAGCGGCCCCGTCTCGACGGCACCGACGTGGAGCTCATCGTCGACGGGGGCACCGGCGTGGTCATCGACGCACTGCGCGCCCTCGGCGACGCCGACCTCGAGCCCGCCACCATGGCCCTGCGCGAGCCCAGCCTCGACGACGTCTTCCTGTCCATCACGGGTCACCGGGCGTCGCTCGACGAGAGCGGCGCCGACGGGCCGGGCACGGCCCCCGGCCCCGACGCCGAGGCGGCGCCCGGCGACCCGAAGGGGACCGCCCCTCCGTCCACCCCACCCGACGCGCCCCGGCACGTCGCCGCGACCTCGCGAGGTGCCTCGTGACCGCCACCGCCCTCCCGCTGCCCGCCGCGGCCGACCCGCGCGGCGCCACCGACCACGGCTCCCGGCTGTCGTGGATCATCCCCGACACGATCACCATCACCTGGCGGAACCTGAAGGCCTACGGCCGCAACCCCGACAGCATCTTCTTCTCGTCGGTGCAGCCCATCATGTTCGTGATCCTGTTCCGCTACGTGTTCGGCGGGGCCATCCACCCGCCGGGCGTCACCTACGCCAACTACCTGATGCCGGGCATCTACGTGCAGACGCTCGGCTTCGGGGTCATGGCCACCTCGATCGGGCTCTCCGAGGACCTGCACAAGGGCCTCATCGAGCGCTTCCGCTCCCTCCCCATGGTCGACTCGGCCGTGCTGCTCGGTCGCACCGCGGCCGACTCGGTCCGCAACATCTGTGTGATCGTCCTGCTCACGGTCGTCGGCTACCTGGTGGGCTTCCGCGTGCTCACGGGGCTGCTGCCCTTCCTGGCGGCGTGCGCGCTGCTGCTGTTCTTCGGCTGGTCGCTGATGTGGGGCGCGGTGATCATCGGCCTCACGGCGTCGAGCAGCGAGACGGCGCAGCTCATGGTGTTCCCCCTGCTCTTCCCGCTCACCTTCGCCTCCAGCGCGTTCGTGCCGGTGGCGACGATGCCGGGCTGGCTGCAGGGATTCGCCCGCAACCAGCCCATCTCGGCCGCCGTCGACGCCACCCGGGCCCTGATGATCGGCGGGCCCACGGCCGAACCGGTGATGAAGACCCTGATCTGGAGCTGCGCCCTCATCGCGGTGCTGATCCCGCTGGCGGTGCACCGCTTCTCCAGGATCGCCGCCTGAGCGACCCGCAGCGGCCTGCCACGGCGCACGCGACGTGCGGCCGGGCCACGTCCCGCGCGCCGCGGACGTGTCCGCTGCGACATGGGGGTGAACGAGAGCCCGCAGGTGGGGCCGGTAGGCTTGAACCCTCATGGCTTCGGACCCTCGACGGCCGTCGACCCGCCCCGCGGGTCAGGCCGCTCCCCGCCGCGGCGCCTCCCCGCCGCCACCCGGACGCCGGACCCCACCCCGGTCAGCCGGCGCGGGCCCGCGTCCCACGCGCGCGCCCCAGGCCAAGCCGTCGTCGAAGGGCCCCTCCGACGGACCGCCCCGTGGCGCCGATCGCCTGCTCGCCATCGAGGTGCCGAAGCGACGCCGTTCCCTCGGATGGCGCCAGCGCCTGGTCATCTCGGCCGGCGCGGTCTTCACCGTGCTCCTGCTCCTCCTCGCCACTGTGGTGGGCTACACCTACTGGCGCTACAACCAGATCCACCGCATCGACCTGGGCCTGCACTCGGCGGCGGCCGGAGCGCCCCAGAACTACCTGATCGTCGGTTCCGACAGCCGCTCCGCGGTGGCGAAGAACGACCCCAACGCGGGCGCCTTCCTCGGCGCCGGCGCGCCGGGGGCCGACAGCGCCCGCAGCGACACGATCATGGTGCTGCGCGTCGACCCGAAGAAGACGCAGGCGCAGCTGCTCTCGCTGCCCCGCGACCTGTGGGTGAACATCCCCGGCGAGAACGGGCACGACCGCATCAACGCGGCGTTCGGCCGGGGCCCGAAGGTGCTCACGGCCACCATCGAGAGCAACTTCGGCATCACCATCAACCACTACGTCGAGGTGAACTTCGCGGGGTTCAAGCAGATCGTCGACGCCATGGGTGGCATCCCGCTCTACTTCGACACCCCGATGTACGACAACAACTCCGGCCTCAACGTCACGAAGGCCGGCTGCGTCACGATGAACGGTACCCAGGCGCTCGCGTTCGCCCGAGCCCGTCACCTCCACTACATCGAGAACGGCGTCGACACCCTCGACGGCACGTCCGACCTGGGTCGCATCAGCCGCCAGCAGCTGCTCATCCGCAAGGCCATCCCGCGGGCCGAGAGCAAGGGCCTCACCGACCCGATCGCGCTCAACGACCTGATCGGGTCGACGGTGCACAACGTCACCCTCGACAAGGGTCTGGGCGCCGGCACGTTGCTCGACCTGGCCAGCCGCTTCCGTCACTTCGACAGTCAGCATCTGCTCAGCTACAGCGTCCCCACCACCCGCTACTTCACGCCGGGTGGCGCCGACGTGCTGATCCTCGACACCGCCAAGGCCACCAAGACCCTGGCCCTGTTCCGCGACGGCACCACCTCGGCCGAGTCGGGTGTGAACGTGCAGGTGCTCAACGGCTCCGGCGTGGCGAAGCAGGCGGCCAACGTGGGCGGCGCGCTCTCCCGGGTCGGCTTCCACGTGGTCGGCACCGGCGACAGCAGCCAGCTCGGCCTCGGCCAGGTCACCAACACCCAGATCCGCTACGCCTCCGGCGACAAGGCCGCGGCGTTGCTGCTGGCCCGCCACCTGTCGGTCGACGCCGACGTCACGCCCATCGCCGGCATGCAGGCGGGCACCGTGGTCCTCGTCACCGGCACCAACTTCACCACCGTGCGCACCAAGCCCCGCACGCTCCCGGCGAGCGTCGTCGGCACCACCCCCACCACCACGAAGTCGAGCTCGACGGGCGTCACGACCACCACGGTCGAGGGTCGGGTGCCGGGTCAGGCGCCTCCCGGCGTCAACTGCTGACCGGTCCGGTCGCCCCAGGCGTCAGCTGAAGAGGTGGTCGCGCCACGACGACGTGGCCGTGGTGCCCGGCGGGCAGGCGAACACGGCGCTGCCGATGTGGCGGATGTACTCCCTGAGCGCGTCGGCCCGCCCGAGGCTGCGCTGCAGCGTGACGAACTGCTGCGGGTCCTTCATGTAGGCCAGGAAGAACAGGCCGCCGAGCAGCGAGCCGGTCTCGGGGTCGATGCCGTCGGTGAACGAGTAGCCGCGGCGCAGGATCCGCACGCCACGGTTGTGCTCGGGGCTGGCGAGGCGCACGTGCGCGTCGGCGGGGATGACGAGCTGACCGTCGGCGCCCCGCGCGGTGAAGTCGGGGACGTCGCGCTCCTTGTGCCCCGAGAGCGGCGCGCCCGTGAGCTTCGTCCGCCCGAAGGTGGCCTCCTGCTCGGCGAGCATGTTGCGGTCCCAGATCTCGAGCAGCATCCTGATGCGCCGGGCGACCACGAAGCTGCCGCCCCGCAGCCACGGCTGGTCGGACTCGTCACCCACCCAGACGTGGCCGTCCATGAGGCCGGCGTCGTCGGACGTGATGTTGCGGGTGCCGTCCTTGAAGCCCATGAGGTTGCGGGGGGTGAGCTGCTGGCTGGTGGTCGACGACGTGCGCCCGAAGCCGAGCTGCATCCAGCGGTGCACCACGGTGCCCGTGCCCTGCCGGGCGAGGTTGCGCACCGCGTGGAACGCGACCTGCGGGTCGTCTGAGCACGCCTGGATGCACAGGTCGCCGCCCACGAACGCGGGGTCGAGCTCGTCGCCCGGCAGCGGTGGCAGCTCGGCGAGGGCCTTCGGCTTCCGTGCGGCGAGGCCGAAGCGGCGGTCGAACAACGACGGTCCGAAGCCGATGGTGACCGTGAGCTTCGCGGGCGACAGGCCGTAGGCCTCGCCCGTGTCGGCCGGCGCCGCGAGCTGGTCGGTCATGGCGCCGGGCACGGGGCTGCCCTGGGTCATGGCACGGGCCGACGCGCTCCACCGGTCGAGCAGCTGGGCGAGCTGGTCGGGGTCGCCGGTGGTCACGTCGAGGGCGGCGAAGGCGACGCGGTCCTGCGCCGGCGTGGCGATGCCGGCCTGGTGCGCGCCGTCGAAGGGCAGCACCTGTCCGGTCGTTCCGCCCGAGGTGTGGGCGGACGTGTCTTCGCTGCACGCCGCGAGCCCACCCGACGCGGCGAGCGCCGCGCCGGCGCCGACCGCGCCGAGCCCTCCGAGGAAGCCCCGGCGCGACACCCCCTCGGAGGTGGCGACGTCCGGGCCGCGGTCGCTCACCTGGTGACCTTCACCGGAACCTGGGCGATGAGCGCGCCGAGGGCGTTGACGACCTGCGCCAGCTGTCGCCGCTGCGCCGTCGTGACGGTGTCGTAGCTCACGTAGCCCGTCGCGCCGTAGCCGGGCGTCGCCGCGTGCGCGGCGAGCGCGGACCTCACCACGCCGCCCTGGGCGTCGATGCCGGCGAGCAGGTCGGGCGCCGACTGCTTCAGGGCCGGACGCAGCAGGTCGATCGTCTTCAGCGAGCCGTCGAGGTTGCCCTCGAAGTCGACCAGGTCGAGGTGGGAGTAGCGCTCCTCCTCACCCGTGATCTTGGTGGCCTGGATCTCGTCGATCAGCTCACCGGCGCCCTTGGACATCTCGGCCGGGCTGTAGGTGGCCGTGGAGACGAGCTTCCGGAGGCGCCCGATGTCGGCGTCGAGCCGGTCGGCGATCGGGGTCATCCCAACGGGGCTGTGGTCGACCCACAGCGCCTTCTCGAGGCGGTGGAAGCCGGTGAAGTCGGCGGGGGTCGCGGCGTCGTCGAAGCGGCCGTCGACCCTCGGGTCGAGGTCGCCGAAGGCCTCGGCGACGGGCTCGATGCGCTCGTAGTGCAAGCGGGCCGGCGCGTAGAGGAGCCGGGCCCTGGCGAGGTCGCCGGCACGCACCGCGTCGGTGAAGGCGGTCGTGGCCGTCACGAGGTCGGCGACCTGGGCCCGCACGTAGGCGCCATACCCCTTGGTGGCGGCGACGAGGGCGGGGCTCTGGTGCCAGTCCGACACCGTTTGGCCCCTGGTCACGGTGAACGGCCAGGTGTCCTGGTGGGCGCCGGGGCACCGCAGCAGGTAGGTGCCCTCGGCCAGGGTGAGCGAGAACCCGCCGCCGAGCCCCGGGGTGAGGTTCTCCTTCTCCGCCAGGATCTTCTTGCCGCCGGCGTCGAGCAGCTCGGCCTCGGTCACCGCGTCGGCACCCGCGTTGGTGACGGCCACGTGCACCGGGCCGGCCTCGACCGTGGCCGGGGTCGGCGCGCACCCCGAGGAGGTGAGCGTGACCGCCACCTGGGCGGTGCCCGGCCCGCTCGTGGCCGCGTCCTGGCCGGCGCTGCTGGCGCACCCCGACACGAGGACCAGGAGGACGACCATGACCGCGGCCGTGGTCCCGACCGTGCGCCCGACCCGGCGGGGGGTGCCCGCGCCGCGACGCTGCGGCCACGCCACGAACAGCACGAGCGGCACCAGGTAGGCGAACCACGCGACGACCTCGATCACGACGGGCCGGGCCTGGATGCCGAGCACGCCCGTGAGCAGCGACGACAGCGGGGTGCCGGGACGGACCAGCCAGGTGAGGTCGGCCACCCGGGTCTGACCGACGTCGAGCCACCCGGCCTCGTGGGCGGTGTGGAACGACGCCATGACGAGCCCGGCCGCGATCACCACGAGCACCAGCCCGGTGACGCGGAAGAAGCGGGAGAGGTTGAGGTGCACGCCGCCCCGGTAGATGAGCAGGCCGATGACCACGGCCGTGGCGAGGCCGAGCAGCGCGCCGACGCCGCCGAGGAGCGGTCGGGAGCTGTGCTGGAAGGTGGCGAGGAGGAACACCGCGGTCTCGAACCCCTCGCGCAGCACGGCCAGGAACGCCATCAGCACCAGCGCCTTGGCGGACCCGCTCGCGAGCGCGTCGGACGTGGCGTGCTCGAGGTCCCCCTTGAGGTCGCGGGAGTGCTGCCGCATCCACACGACCATGTAGGTCACCATAGCCACCGCGATGAGACCGATGACCGTCTCGAGGCCCTCCTGCTGCCGCTGGGGCAGGTCCTGGGAGATGACCTGGAGGGCCACGCCGATGGCCAGGCAGATCGCCACTGCGGCACCCACGCCCACCCAGACCTGGCGGAGCGCCTCGCGCCGGCCCTGCTGCGCGAGGAACGCCGCCACGATGCCGACGATGAGGGCCGCCTCCAACCCCTCGCGGAGGCCGATGACGAAGGTGGGGAGCACGTGGCGCCTCCAGGGGCCGGTGGGCCACCTCGGAACGGGGCCTCATCTCATGAGTAAGGTAACCCTAACAAATGAGAGGTGGCAACCCTCCTGGAGTCAGCTGGCGACGGCCTCCGGCGTGGCGTCCGCCGCGGTCGTGGTGCCGGCGGCACACCGCTCGAGGGCCAGCCGCCTGCACGGCAGCTCGGGGTAGGCCCAGCGCACGACCCCGGCCTGCAGCCGGTTGGCCTGGTCGAAGTAGAGCCGCTGGGCGAGGGCGGGGTGGTAGGTGCTGGTGAGGTGCCGGGCCCAGTCGGGCATGAGGCTCATCGAGCCCCGGAGCCCCAGCCGCCCCTCGACCTGCTTGCGGGTGGGGGCCGCGTCGGGCCCGCCGGTGTCGCCCGCGAGGAAGTCGATGAAGCTGCGGGTCTGCTCGTTCATCGACATCCTCGGCTTCATCCGCGCCACGTAGTCGTCGAGCTCGGCCGTGGTCTCGGGCACCCACTCGGCACCGCCCAGGCGGCCGATCACCGCCTGCTCGGTGAGGTAGCGGTCCTTCTCGGCGGTGGTCAGCGTGCGGCGGTAGCGGTCGAAGGCGTTCATGACCGCCCAGGGGATGCAGGTGTGCACCCAGGCGATGAGCTCCGGGTCGAGGGCCCGGTAGGGCACGCCGTCGGGCCGGGTGCCGTTGATGTGGCTGTGCACCTTCTTCACCCGCTCGATGACGCGGGTGGCCGCGGCGGTGGTGCCGAAGGTGGTGCGCAGCACGTAGCCCAAGGTGTTCTGGGCCCGTTGGATGGGCTCGGTTCGGTATGACGACTGCTCGAAGACGCCGGCCATCACCGAGGGGTGCAGGACCTCCATGATGATGGCCGCCGAGCCGCCGACCACGAGGCTGGCCAGGTCGCCGTTGATCTCCCACGACATGCTGCCGGGACCCCCGGCCAGACCCGGGTCGCCGGGAGCCCCGGCGTAGATCTCGGGCTCGTCGTGGCGACCTCCCACGGTCTCGAGCTCGTCGATGATGCGTTGCCTGAAGCTCATCCCGGCAGCATGGCAACCGATGAGACAGTTGTCAATTAACTCCGGACCCGGGCTCGGCGTCCCGCGTGAGGAGCCCTTCGAACAGCACCTCGACGGCCTCCTCCGAGTAGCGCCGCACCGCCTCGGGGTCGTCGGGGTCGACCGTCTCGCCGAAGCGCTCCGCCAGCGCCCCGAGCGAGAGGGGACCGCCGGCGCCATGCGTCATCAGGAAGTACATGAGGGCGACCGAGCTGGTGCGCACCTGGCCGCTGGCCTGGAGGTCGGCGAGCACGGTGGCGCCGAACTGCCGCACCGGCTCGATGTAGCGCTCGAAGAGGAAGTCGAGGCGTGGGCCGGGGGAGGCGGCCTCCTGGTTGATGATGCGCAGCAGTGACGGGCGCGTGGCGTTGGCGGCCACGAAGCGCACGACGAGCGCGCGCAGCTGCGCCACGTCGTCACCGGGAGGATCGGCCAGCGCCGCGCCCATCTCGGCCGCCAGGCGGCCGAAGCCGTGGTCGACGGCGAGGTACCAGAGCTGCTCCTTCGAGCCGAAGCGCTGCGGGATCAGGTTGTGGCTGACGTCGAGGGCCCGGGCCAGCTCCCGCACCGAGGTGCCGTCGAAGCCGCGGTCGGCGAAGGCCACCAGGGCCGCGTCGAGCAGCTCGCCGTCGCTCGGCGTGGCGGGGTCCCCGGCAGCTGGCCGTCCACGTCCCCGACTCGCCACGGCCGGGATCGTACCCGCGCGAGGTCCGGTCCGAATCCGACCGTGACGGTCGGATTCGGACCAGACCTCGAGGGGCACGGGTGCGGTGCGCGCGTCCTACGATCCCGGCATCGAACCGCACTCCGCACCTCCCGAAGCCGGCGACCGCTACACGGTGATCTCGTCCGACTGCCACGCCGGCGCCGACCTGCTCGCGTACCGCGACTACCTGCCGGCCGCGCTGCACGACGACTTCGACGCCTGGGCGCCCACGTTCGTCAACCCGTTCGGCGACCTCGACGGGCCCGATGCCGACCAGAACTGGGACAGCACCCGCCGCCTGCGCGAGCTCGCCGCCGAGGGCATCGTCGGCGAGGTGGTGTTCCCCAACAGCGTGCCGCCGTTCTTCCCCGCCTCGGCCATCACCGCGCCGCCGCCGAGCGCCGCCGACTTCGCGCTCCGCTGGGCCGGCCTCCAGGCGCACAACCGCTGGCTCGCCGACTTCTGCGCCGAGGCGCCCCTGCAGCGGGCCGGCATCGCCCAGATCCTGCTCAACGACGTCGACGCCGCGGTCGCCGAGATCCACTGGGCGCGCGAGCACGGGCTGCGTGGCGGCATCCTGCTCCCCGGCGTGCCTCCCGGCAGCCCGGTGCCACCCCTCTACGCACCCGACTACGACCCCATCTGGCAGGCGTGCGCCGAGCTGGAGATGCCGGTCAACCACCACAGCGGCAGCGCGGTGCCCGACCCAGGCATGTACGCCGCCTCGGGTGCCATGTTCATCGTGGAGATCACCTGGTTCTCGCACCGCGCGCTGTGGCACCTGATGTTCGGCGGCGTGTTCGAGCGCTTCCCCGACCTCAAGCTGGTGCTGACCGAGCAGAGCGCGGGCTGGATCCCCGGCACCCTCGACCTGCTCGACTTCTACCTGCAGCGCTTCCGCTCCACGCTCGCCACCAACGAGATGGTGTTCGCGGGCGCGGTCGCCGACGCGCTCTCGCGCACGCCCCACGAGTACTGGGCGGCCAACGGCTACGTGGGCGCGAGCTTCCAGAGCGCCGAGGAGACCGCGCTGCGCCACGAGATCGGCGTCGACAAGATCATGTGGGGGAGCGACTTCCCCCACACCGAGGGCACGCAGCCGTACACGCTCGAGGCGCTGCGCCTGGCGTTCGCCGGCGTCGCGCCCACCGAGGTGGCGGCGATGGTCGGCGGCAACGCCGCGGCGCTCTACGGCTTCGACCTCGACGCGCTCGCCCCGCTCGCCGCCGAGGTGGGCCCGCTGCGGGCCGACGTGGCCCGGCCGCTCACCGCAGCCGAGCGTCCGACCGACGCCATGAGCCCGGTGTTCCAGCCGAGCGCGGTGCGGCCCTGGTAGGACCGCGGTCGCTGCTGGAACGTGGTGCCCTCGGGGCGACTCGAACGCCCGCACACGCCTCCGGAGGGCGATGCTCTATCCGCTGAGCTACGAGGGCGGGGGTCGCCAGAGTAGCAGGCACCTGGTTTGGGGCCGCCACGCCTTCCGCCCCGCGTCGGGCCTGCGTGGCGGTGGCCCTATCGGTTCGCCCCGGTCGCGCCCCGGCTGCGAGGCTGGTCGTTCCCGTCCCGTCCGAAGGAGCCCCGCCCGTGGTCCGCGATGCCCTCGCCGAGTCGCTGCGTGACGCCCTCGCGGCCCTGGGTGTGAGCCCGGTGCCCGCGCAGGTCCACCTCGAGCGACCCGCGCGGCGCGAGCACGGCGACTGGTCGAGCAACGTGGCCCTGGCCGCCTCGAAGGCCGCCGGTCGCAAGCCGCGGGACCTGGCGCAGGAGCTCGCCGACCACCTCACGGCCGCGCCGCCGCCCCACGTCGAGTCCGTCGAGGTCGCGGGTCCCGGCTTCGTGAACTTCCGGCTGCGGCCCACCTGGCTCCACGACGTGCTGCGCGACGTCGTCGAGCAGGGCACCGACACCTTCGCCCGGCCCGACCTGGGCCACGGGCGCAAGGTCAACGTCGAGTTCGTCAGCGCGAACCCCACCGGTCCCGTGCACGCCGGCCACGCCCGCGGGGCCACCTACGGCGACGCGCTGGCCCGGCTGCTCGAGCGCTGCGGCCACGACGTGCACCGCGAGTTCTACATCAACGACCGCGGCGTGCAGATGGACGCCTTCGCCGAGTCCCTCGCGGCGCGCAAGGCCGGCGGCGAGCCACCCGAGAACGGCTACCACGGGCAGTACATCATCGACTGGGCGGCCGAGATGCCCGACGGCGCCGACCACGTCGCGTGGGGCTACCAGAAGGCCCTCGACGACCAGCGCGAGGTGCTCGGCAGGCTCGGCGTCGAGTTCGACACCTGGTTCAGCGAGCGCTCGCTCGTCGAGTCCGGTGCCATCGAGGAGACCCTCGCCGACCTGCGCTCGCACGGCGTGGTCTACGAGGCCGACGGCGCCACCTGGCAGCGCAGCACCGACTACGGCGACGACAAGGACCGCGTGCTGGTCAAGTCCGACGGCGAGCTCACCTACCTCACCCCCGACATCGCCTACCACCGCGACAAGTTCGCCCGTGGTGCCGAGCAGCTCATCGACGTGTGGGGTGCCGACCACCACGGCTACGTGGCGCGCATGCGCGCCGCGCTCCAGGCGCTGGGCCACGACCCCGCCGACTTCGAGGTGGCCATCACGCAGATGGTGCGGCTCGAGCGGCACGGCGTCGAGGTCAAGATCTCGAAGCGCACCGGCGACCTCATCGAGCTGCGGGACCTGCTCGAGGAGGTGGGCGCCGACGCGGTGCGCCTCACCTACCTCCTGCAGAGCATCGACACGCGCCAGACCGTCGACCTCGACCTGATCACCTCCAAGTCGATGGACAACCCGGTCTTCTACGTGCAGTACGCGCACGCCCGCATCCACTCCATCGAGAAGGTGGCGCGCGAGCGCGAGGTCACGCGCGTGCCTCTGGCCGACGTCGATCTGGGGTTGCTGGTGCACGAGCGCGAGCTCGACGTGCTGCGCACCTTGAGCGAGCTGCCCGACGTCGTCGAGCTGGCCTGCAACGAACGCGCCCCGCACAAGATCACCGCCTGGGTCCGCGAGCTGGCGGGCGCCTTCCACGGCTTCTACCACGACTGCTACGTCATGGGTGAGGGCGTGTCGGCCGAGCTCACGCAAGCCCGCCTGGCGCTGGTCGAGGCCTCGCGGGTGGGCCTCGCCATCGGCCTCGACCTGCTCGGGGTCTCGGCGCCCGAGTCGATGTAGGAGCCCGCCGTGACCCCTCTCCCCCTCTCGCTGCTGCCCGACTCGGCCCTCGTCGACGCGCAGGGCCGCCTGCACATCGGCGGCTGCGACCTGCTCGAGCTCGCGGCCGAGTACGGCACCCCGCTGTTCGTCTACGACGAGGCCCACCTGCGCGCCCGCTGCCGCGAGGCCGTGGCCGCGTTCGGCGACGACGTGGCCTACGCGTCCAAGGCCTTCCTCTGCAAGGCCATGGCCCGCCTCGCCCACGAGGAGGGCATGCGCATCGACGTGGCGACCGGCGGCGAGCTCCACGTCGCGCTCGCCGCGGGCGTTCCCGCCTCGCGCCTGGTGCTGCACGGCAACAACAAGTCCGAGGCCGAGCTGGCACGGGCCCTGGCCGCACGCGTGGGGCTCATCGTCATCGACTCGCTCGACGAGCTGCGCCGCATCGAGCAGCTGGTCACCTCCGACGGCTACACCGTCCCCCGGGTCATGGTGCGCGTCACGCCGGGCGTCGAGGCCCACACGCACGAGTTCGTCCGCACCGGCCAGGACGACTCCAAGTTCGGCTTCACCCTGTCCACCGGCGCGGCCGCCGAAGCCGTGAAGCTGGCCCGCGAGTCGCCCGCCGTCGAGCTCGTCGGCATCCACATGCACATCGGGTCGCAGGTCTTCGTGGCCGACTTCTTCCGTCAGGCGGTCGACGCCGTCGCGCCTTTCCTGACCTCGCTCGATCTCCCCGAGCTGTCCATCGGCGGTGGCGTCGGCGTGGCCTACGTCGAGGGCGAGCGCGCGCCCACCATCACCGAGTGGGGTGACGCGGTCCACGCCGCAGTGGCCGAGTCGGGCATCACCGCCCGCGTCAGCGCCGAGCCCGGGCGGTCCATCGCGGCCTCGGGGGCGGTCACGCTCTACACCGTCGGCACCGTCAAGGAGCTGCCGGGCATCCGCACCTACGTGGCGGTCGACGGCGGCATGTCCGACAACCCGCGCCCGGTGCTCTACGGCAGCGGCTACGAGGCCTTCCTGCCCCGTGAGGTGGCCGCCGACCGGCCGTTCGTGGCCACGGTCGTCGGCAAGCACTGCGAGTCGGGCGACGTGCTGGTGCGCGACGCTCGGCTTCCGGCCGACCTCGCCGTGGGCGACATCCTGGCCACACCCGTCACGGGCGCCTACGGGCACTCCATGGGCTCCAACTACAACAAGGTCACCCGGCCCGCCGTGGTGTTCGTGGCCGACGGCGACGCGCGCCTGGTGGTGCGGCGCGAGTCCGACGACGACCTGCTCCGCCTCGACCTCTAGCCGACCGCAGCCGCCGACCCGGCGGGAATCGGGTGCGGGGGCCGGGGCAGCCGCCCACTACCGTGGCCCGCCGTGACCGACCACCTCGTGAAGCTGGGCATCCTCGGGTGCGGAAACGTCGGCGCGGCCCTCGTGCAGCTCCTCGACGACCAGCGTGAGGTCATCGCCACCCGCACCGGCATGCGCCTCGAGGTGACCCGGGTGGCCGTCCGCAACCTGTCACGCGAGCGCCCGGTCGAGCTGGCCCCCGAGGTGATCACCCGCGACGCCGACGAGGTCGTCAACGACCCCGACGTCGATGTGGTGGTCGAGGTCATCGGCGGCATCGAGCCGGCGCGCGAGCTCATCCGCACCGCGCTGTCACACGGCAAGCCGGTGGTCACGGCCAACAAGGAGCTGCTGGCCAACGTCGGAGCCGAGCTGTTCGACGCAGCCGACGCCGCGGGCGTCGACCTCCTCTTCGAGGCCGCGGTCGGCGGGGGCATCCCCATCATCCGGCCGCTGCGCGAGTCGCTGGCCGGCGACCGCATCACCCGCGTGCTCGGCATCGTCAACGGCACCACCAACTTCATCCTCACGCGCATGACCGAGGACGGCGTCGGCTACGCCGAGGCGCTGGCCGAGGCGCAGAGCCTGGGCTACGCCGAGCGCGACCCCACGGCCGACGTCGAGGGCTTCGACGCCGGGGCCAAGGCCGCGATCCTGGCCTCGATCGCCTTCGGCTCGAAGGTGGTGGCCGGCGACGTCTACCACGAGGGCATCTCGGGCATCAGCGCCGCCGACATCGACTTCGCCTCGCGCCTCGGCTACGTCGTCAAGCTGCTCGCCATCGCCGAGCAGGTGGAGGGCGACGACGGGCCCGAGATCGCGGTGCGCGTCCACCCGGCGATGGTGCCCGACACCCACCCGCTGGCCGGCGTGCGCGACAGCTTCAACGCGGTCTTCGTGCAGGGCGCCGCGGTGGGCGACCTCATGCTCTACGGGCGGGGGGCCGGTGGCGCACCCACGGCCTCGGCCGTGCTCGGCGACGTCATCGACGCCGCGGCCAACCTCCGCAAGGGCTCCCACGCCAGCATGGGCCACCTCGGCAAGGCGGTCATCCGCCCGATCGACGAGGTGCGCACCGCCTTCTACCTCAACCTCGACGTGGTCGACCGGCCGGGCGTGCTGCGCGCGGTCGCCGAGGTCTTCGAGCACCACGCCGTGTCGATCCGCTCCATGGAGCAGGAGGGGCTCGGCGAGGGCGCCCGCATCATCTTCATCACCCACGTGGCCCGCGAGGCCGACGTGCAGGCCACGCTCCACGACCTGCGCGGCCTCGACGTGGTCGGCCGCGTCGGCAGCGTGCTGCGGGTCATCGGCGACGACCTGCCGTCGGCCTGACCGGCGAGGAGCAGCCGTGCACTACGTCAGCACCCGAGGCAGGGCCCCCGAGGTGGGGTTCGCCGACGCGCTCCTCGCCGGGCTGGCCCCCGATGGCGGCCTCTACGTGCCGGGGGCGTGGCCCACGTCGCCCGCCGCCGCCGGCCCGGGCTACGCCGCCACCGCCGTGGCGGTCATGTGGCCGTACGTCGAGGGCTCCATCGGGCGCGCCGACTTCGAGGCCATCGTCGCCGAGGCCTACGCCACCTTCCGCCACCCCGACGTGGTGCCCGTCACCGAGCTGGCCGACGGCATCCACCAGGCCGAGCTCTTCTGGGGCCCCACCTTGGCGTTCAAGGACGTGGCGCTGCAGCTCGTCGGGCGGCTCTTCGACCACGAGCTCACCCGCCGGTCCGAGCGGGCCACCATCGTGGTCGCCACGTCGGGCGACACGGGCTCGGCCGCCATCGAGGCGTGCCGGGGACGGGCCGCGCTCGACATCGTGGTGCTGCACCCGGCCGGTCGCGTCAGCGAGGTGCAGCGCCGCCAGATGACCACGGTCGACGAGCCCAACGTGCACAACGTGGCCGTCGACGGCACCTTCGACGACTGCCAGGACCTGGTGAAGGCGATGTTCGCCGACGAGGCCTTCCGCGACGAGGTCCGCCTCTCGGCCATGAACTCCATCAACTGGGCGCGGGTGATGGCGCAGATCGTCTACTACGTCACCGCGCAGCACCACTTCGGCCGACCCACGGCGTTCGCGGTGCCCACGGGCAACTTCGGCAACGTGCTCGCCGGGTGGGCGGCGCGGCGCACCGGCACGCCCATCCCGCAGCTGGTCATCGGCTCCAACCGCAACGACATCCTGCCGCGCTGGCTCGAGACCGGGGTCATGGAGATGGCCGAGGTGCACCCCACGCTCAGCCCCAGCATGGACATCCAGGTGTCGAGCAACGTCGAGCGCCTGCTGTTCGAGCTCTACGGGCGCGACGGCGTGGCGGTGGCCGAGCTGATGGCCCGCTTCCGCGAGGACGGGCGCGTCGAGGTGGACGCGTCGCGCATGGCGGTGGTCGGCGAGGTGTTCGACGGCCGGCGCTTCGACGACGACGCCACCCGGCACGAGATCGCCCGCACCTACGCCGACACCGGCCTGCTCATCGACCCGCACACCGCGGTGGGCCTCGCGGCGGCCCGCTCCGCCCGGCGCGACCCGGCCGCTCCCATCGTCGTGCTCGCCACCGCGCACCCGGCCAAGTTCCCCGACGCCGTCGAGGCCGCGACCGGCGTGCGCCCGCCGCTGCCCGACTTCCTCGGCGACCTGCTCGAGCGCACCGAGACGTTCACCGCCCTCCCCGCCGACCTCGCCACGCTGCAGGAGTTCGTGCGGACCCACACCACCCCCGCCTGACCCGGCCGCACCCTCCAACCCCGCGTTTTGGGTGGGAATCGGCGGGCCCCAGCACGCCGATTCCCACCCAAAACGTGCGGGGTTCGGGTGTCGCCCGGGTCTCCTACGATGGGTCGATGAAGTACGTGGTCTGCGTCCCCGACGGCTGTGCCGACGAAGCGGTGCCGGAGCTCGGCGGCCGCACGCCGCTCGACGTCGCCGACATGCCCAACCTCCGGGCCCTCGCCGCCCACGGCGAGATCGGCCGCGCCGCGGTCATCCCGCCGGGCATGCCGCCCGGCAGCGACGTCGGCAACATGTCGATCCTCGGCTACGACCCCGGCCGCTACCACACCGGTCGCGCCCCCATCGAGGCCGCCGCCCTCGGCATCGAGCTCGCCGACGACCAGGTCGCCTACCGCTGCAACCTGGTCACCATCGGCGACGACGGCACCATGGTCGACTTCGCCGGCGGCCACCCGTCCACCGACGACGCGGCGGCGGTGATCAAGGCGCTCGACGCGGCGCTCGGCGGGCCCACGCCCGACGGTCCCGTGGTCTTCCACCCCGGCGTGCAGTACCGCCACATCACCGTCACGCCGTCGACCTGGGCCGACGCGGTGTGCACCCCGCCGCACGACCTCTCCGACAAGCCGGTGGTGTGGCCCACCGGCCCGTCCGCGCCCCACCTCCAGCAGCTGATGGACGCCTCGCGCGCCATCGTCGGGCCCTCGCCGCTCGCCGCCAACCAGGTGTGGCTGTGGGGGCAGGGCAGGCGGCCCCGGCTGCCGTCGTTCGCCGACCTCCACGGGCTCGAGGCGGGCCTGGTCACCGCCGTCGACCTGGTGCGCGGGCTCGGCGTGCTCGCCGACATCGAGGTCATCGAAGTCGAGGGTGCCACGGGCTGGTTCGACACCAACTACGAGGGCAAGCGCGAGGCCGCGCTCGACGCGCTGGGCGACGGCGCCGACCTCTTCGTGATCCACGTCGAGGCCACCGACGAGGCCGGTCACGCCGGCAACGTCGAGGAGAAGGTGCGCGCCCTCGAGAACTGGGACCGCCGCATCCTGGCCGACCTGGTCGACGGGCTCGACAGCATCGGCCCGTGGCGCCTCCTGCTGCTGCCCGACCACGCCACGCCGCTGCGCCTCAAGACGCACACCTCCGACCCGGTGCCCTACCTCCTCTACGACCGCCAGGTCGCGCAGCAGGGCGGCACCTACTCCGAGGCGGGCGTGGCCGACCGTCCCGTCGTGCCTGGTCACGAGCTGCTCGGGCGGCTCGTCAGCGTCCGCTAGCGCCGCCACCGCCGGCCCTCGTCGGCGCCCCACCGGTGGCACTCGAAGGCGGTGTCGACCGCCTGGTACGCTGTCCGGACTGACCCTCGAGCGCCCTCGGCCACCCGGCCGGGCCGCCGGAGAGGGGACCATCGACCCCGCGGCGGTGCCTGCGGGACTCGATCTTCGGGGTTTCGGCGTCTCCCGTTCGGGGAATGCACGCGATCGGTCCCGGCCAGGGCAGTTCCGCCACGCATGGGTTGAAAGAAGGTTCCTGATGAGCGTGGGTTCCCCCGAACTCGATCGTTCCGTTCTCGAAGGCAAAGACCGCGACGAGCTGGTCACCATCGCCACCGCGCTGGGCGAGAAGCCGCCCGCGCGCGCCAAGAAGGCCGACATCATCGACCTGGTGCTCCGGCTGACCGGTGCCGACGTGCCGTCCGGCACGGCACCCGACGAGGCGGCCGCCGACGACAAGCCCAAGGCCCGGCGCGCACCCCGCGCCCGTGCTGCGGCTGCGCCGGCCGACACCGACTCCGACACCGAGGCCGACTCGGCCGAGGCCGGGTCCGACGCCGCGCCTGCCGCGTCCGCCTCCGACCTGGCCGACGCCGACCCGGCCGCACCCGCACCCGCACCTGCCGCCTCCCGTGACGAGGCGCCGGCTGCCGAGCCCGTGCGCGGCCGCTTCTCGACCGCCGGCCCGGCCCTCCCGATCGACCGTCCCACGTCCGGCACGCCCAACGGCTCGAACGGCGGCAACGGCAACGGCAACGCCCAGCAGCCCACCCGCACGCCGCCCGACAGCGCCGAGGGCCCCAACGCCGCAGGCCCCGAGGGCGCCGACGGTGGTGCCGGCTTCGACTCCGAGGGCGAGTCGGGCAACCGCCGTCGCCGTCGTCGGGGTCGTGACCGCGCCCAGGGCGCCGCGCCCGCCCAGCAGGGCGGACAGCCGCAGGGCAACGCCGACACGCCGTTCGAGGGCGAGCCGGTCGAGGTGGTCGGCGTGCTCGACCTGCGCGACGACGGCTACGGCTTCCTGCGCCTCAAGGGCTACCTCCCGAGCAAGGACGACTCCTACGTCTCGGTGAAGCAGGTCCGCCAGTTCGGGCTGCGCAAGGGCGACCAGATCAAGGGTGCGAGCCGCCCGGCCTCCCGCAACGAGAAGAACCCGGCCCTGCTGCGCATCGACGAGGTCAACGGGCAGGACCCCGAGCTGGCCCGTCAGCGCCGCCGCTTCGAGGACCTCACCCCGATCTTCCCCGACGAGCGCCTCAAGCTCGAGACCGAAGACACCACCAACATGACGGCGCGCATCATCGACCTGCTGGCGCCCATCGGCAAGGGGCAGCGCGGCCTCATCGTGTCGCCGCCCAAGGCCGGCAAGACCACCATCATGAAGACCATCGCCCGGTCGATCGAGGTCAACAACCCCGACGTCCACCTCATCGTGCTGCTGGTCGACGAGCGACCCGAGGAGGTCACCGACTTCAAACGGTGGCTGCGCAACGGCGAGGTCGCGGCGTCGACCTTCGACCGCCCCTCCGAGGAGCACACGCACGTGGCCGAGCTGGTCATCGAGCGCGCCAAGCGCCTGGTCGAGGACGGCAAGGACGTGGTCGTCATCCTCGACGGCATCACCCGCCTGGCCCGGGCCTACAACCTGGCCGCGCCCGCCAGTGGCCGGGTCATGTCCGGCGGCATCGACGCCGCCGCGCTGTACCCGCCGAAGAAGTTCTTCGGGGCGGCGCGCAACGTCGAGGAGGGTGGCTCGCTCACCATCCTCGCCACGGCCCTCGTCGAGACGAACTCCCGCATGGACGACCACATCTTCGAGGAGTTCAAGGGCACCGGCAACATGGAGCTGAAGCTCGACCGGCGCCTCGCCGAGCGGCGGCTCTACCCGGCCATCGACGTCGACGCCTCGTCGACGCGGCACGAGGAGCTGCTGTTCGAGCGCCGCGAGCTGCAGCAGGTCTGGAAGCTGCGGCGCGTGCTCTCGGGCTTCACCACCGGTGATGGTGGCTCCAACGCCGCCGCCATCGAGATGCTGAGCGACCGCCTGAAGGCGTTCAAGGACAACGCCCAGTTCCTCGACGAGATCGCCAAGACCCCGAGCGCCACCTGACCCCGTCCCACCTGCTCTTGTCCGGGGGTTGTGCCTGCCCGGTAGAGTTGGAACCCTGCCGCGGGACGCCCCCGTGGCCCGCAACCTCGCTGGAGACCTCATGAAGGCCGACATCCACCCCGACTACGTGGAGACCACGGTGACGTGCTCCTGTGGCAACACGTTCAAGACGCACTCCACCGTGCCGGAGCTCCGCATCGAGCTCTGCAACGAGTGCCACCCCTTCTACACGGGCAAGCAGAAGCTCGTCGACACCGGTGGTCGCATCGACCGCTTCGAGCGTCGCTACGGGCAGCGCAAGTCCAAGGCCTGACGCAGTCCCTTGCCACCGCGCCGCACGTGCCGCGTGCGGCGCGGTGGCGCG